>LNFM01000653.1_pt1 | contig 85801 bp, 75 predicted proteins | sample 596031 | NCBI WGS metagenome assembly LNFM01 (sample SAMN04254537, study PRJNA301005) | activated carbon metagenome | isolation source: dual media filters at the Ann Arbor, Michigan drinking water treatment plant | place: USA: Ann Arbor | reverse complement strand
AATGGTGGGCCCGGCAGGACTCGAACCTGCAACCAGACGGTTATGAGCCGCCGGCTCTAACCATTGAGCTACGGGCCCCGCGATGCTCGGCTGCCTTGAGGGGCCCCGCGGAAAGCGCGCCTCTATAACAGGTTCGCGACGCTCTTTGCACCCCACGGCTCGAAGCTGGTGCTCGGTCCAACGGAAAACGCTCGCCGCCGCGTTTCCCAGCACGCTTTTGCCGTATTGGACGGCCACAGAGCATCCCAGCCGGGAAACGAACGGACAGACATATGAAACCTCTCACCTCACTGTCGATCGCGGCCTTGTTCGCGCTCGTCCCAATCCTCGGAGCCGCGAGCATGAGCAGCGCCCAAGCCCAGGAAAGACGCGCCGAGCGCTTCGTGGCGGTCGCTGGACACGGCAGCGTCGAAGCGACGCCCGACAGCGCCGAAATAACGACCGGCGTCGTCACCGACGGGCAGACCGCGCGCGAAGCGCTCACCGCCAACAACGCCGCCATGCGCAAGGTCGTCGATGGTCTCAAGGCCGCCGGTATCGACGCCAAGGACATCCAGACGCAGCAGTTCCAGATCCATCCGCGCTATCGCACGGTGAAAGACCGCCAGCAGGTCGAGGGCTACACCGTGCGCAATCAGGTGACGGTGAAGGTGCGCGCGATCGCCAGGCTCGGCGAGATTCTGGACCAGGTCGTGACGCTCGGCGCCAACCAGGCGAGCGGCATCAATTTCATCGTCTCGGATGCCGAGAAGCGCAAGGACGAGGCGCGCAAGAAGGCCATGGACAACGCCAAGCAGCGTGCGCGCGTGCTGGCGGAAGCCGCAGGTGCGCGGCTCGGACCGGTGATGAGTATCACCGAGGAGGTCACAGGCCCGCGTCCGCCGCGGCCGATGGCGGCACGTAGCTCATCGTACGCGGAAAGCGTGCCCGTCGAGTTGGGCACCGAGACGCTCACCGTCCGCGTCGAGGTCTCTTACGTGCTGGAAGTGGGGATGTAACATTCCCCTTTTCCCCGCACGCGGGGAGAGAGAAGCCGCTGAGCGCGCGCGACTACAGCAGCACCAACGTCGCCAGTCCGAGGAAGGCGACGAAGCCGATCACGTCGGTGATGGTCGTCACGAATGTTGTGGAGGCGACGGCCGGATCGAAGCCGAGGCGATCGAGCGTGATCGGCACGAGAATGCCGGCGACCGCGGCCGAGAAGAGATTGATCAGCAGCGCCGTCGCGATGACCATGCCGAGCTGGCCGATCCCGAACCACAAGAAAACGATCGGCCCGATGAGCGCGCCGAGGACGAGGCCGTTGATCAGGCCGACGGCGGCCTCGCGCAGGATGATGCGCGTCCGATTCGCCGGGCCAAGCTCCCGCGTCGCCAGCGCGCGCACGGTGACCGCCATGGTCTGCGTGCCCGCATTGCCGCCCATGGAGGCGACGATCGGCATGAGCACGGCAAGTGCCACCATCTGCTGGATGGAAAGGTTGATCGCGAGCCAGATAATTCGGCTCCTCACCGTGCTGATGACGCTGTCGCCAATGCCCTCGTCGCCAACGCCGGCGAGGCGACGGAGGTCTTCATCCGTCTCCTCCTCGATGACCTCGACGATGTCGTCGACGGTGACGACGCCGACGAGGCGCTTGTTGGCGTCGACAACGGGCGCCGATTTCAGATCGTAGCGCTCGAACTGGCGCGCCATTTCTTCCTGGTCGAGGGTTGCGGAAACCGTGTGCTGGTCGGCTTCCATGATGTCCTGCACGAGCACCTCACGCTTCGTGCGCAGAAGGCGGGAAAGGTCGATCGTTCCGATCACCCGGTAGCTCGGATCGACAACGAAGATATCCGTGAAGGTCTCGGGCAGGTCTTGGGACTCGCGCATGTGGTCGATGACGCGGCCAACCGTCCAGAAGGGCGGCACGGCGACGAAGTCCGTCTGCATGAGACGGCCGGCCGTCTCTTCCGGATATTCGAGGTTCCGTTCGAGCGCCGCGCGGTCGCTCGAGGGCATCTGTGAGAGGACTTCCTGCTGGTCCTCCTTGTCGAGGCTTTCGAGAACGTAGGCGGCGTCGTCGGTGTCGAGCTCGGTCAGGACGCGCGCGAGAACGTCGTTCGGCAGGGCCTCGGCGAGCTGGTCGCGAACGCCTTCCTCAAGCTCCGACATGACTTCGGGATCGAAGTCATCGCCCAGCATCTGGATGAGTCGAACGCGCTCATCTGGTTCGAGAAGCTCGATGATATCGGCGAGGTCGGGCGCGCGCAGGCCGTGCGTGAGCACACGCACGTTCGCGGCCTGGTTCTGCTCGAGCGCCAGTCGAAGGGCCTCGAGGCGGCGGCGGTTCATCGCCTCCTGGTCCTCGGCAGGTTCGATCTCCGGCGCTTCCTGGCTCATTGACGCTCCGACTTGTTCGCTCAGTGGTGGTCTTCAGTTCGAGCGCCGAACAATGCCGCAGCCGCGCCGCCTGGTCTTCGCGAACTCGATCGACTACGCGCCGTTGACGGGCGGGTTCGTCTACAACACGCGGCTCATGCAGGCGCTCGGCGCGCGGGGATGGGACGTGGCGACGCTCGATCTGCCGGCGGGCTTCCCACGCCCCGATGCCGCGGCGCGAGTGCGCTCGGCGGCACTGCTGGCCGCGCTTCCGGACGGCGCGCTGGTCGTTGCGGATCAGATCTGCTTCTCACCGCTGGCGGATGTGCTCGCGCGCGAGGCCTCGCGTCTGCGAGCCGTGATGGTCTTTCATCATCCGATTGCCAGAGAGGAGGGGCTGCCGCCGGATGAGCAGGCGCGCTTCAAGGCGGCAGAGCGAACGGCGCTCGCGGCCTGTCGTCTCGTCATTACGACGTCCGAGACGACTGCGGCGACGCTGATGGCCGATTACGACGTACCCGAGGCCCGGATTGCGGTCGCCCTACCGGGGATCGAGCACGTCGCTGTCGTGGAAGCCCCGCAGGGGGGTGTAATGCGGCTGTTGTCTGTCGGCGCGATCATCGAGCGGAAGGGCTATCACATTCTGGTCGACGCTTTGGCTGGGCTCGCGCATCTGCCCTGGCACCTCGACATCGTTGGCGACCTCGATCGGGCGCCCGGCTACGTGGATCGACTGCAAGCTCGGATCGCGGCTGCCGGTTTGACCAACCGGGTCGTGCTCAGGGGCGGCATCACAGCGGCGGAACTCGATGCGACGTGGCGCTCGGCACATGTTTACGCCGCCGCTTCGTTGCACGAGGGCTATGGCATGGCGGTCGCGGAGGCGATCGCGCGGGGGCTGCCGACCGTGACCACGGGTGCGGACGCTGTGCGCGGCTGGCTCGAACCGAATGCCGCGCTCATCGTGTCCGAGCGTTCGCCCGAGGCCCTTCGAGCCGCGTTGGCGCGTGTTCTCGCGGAACTGTCACTGAGATCGGAGCTACGAGCAGCAGCACTGCGCGCGGCGGAGCACTTTCCGAGCTGGGCGGACGCGGCAGAGATCGTCGATCAGCGGCTAGCAGCCCTCTAAAACCCGATCACTGCCCTGCAGCAATCCGCTTGTCGAGCAGCGAGCCGATCTCCGCGTCGCTGTACCCGAGGTCCGAGAGCAGAGCGCGCGTATCCGCGCCGAGCGGCGGCGGCGCGCGGTCGGGCTCGGCTTCCATGCCGCGGAAGATCACGGGCTGGCGGAGCGTGCGCACGATGCCGATATCGTCGGCGAAGTTCGGCTCGAAGAAACCGACGGCCTTGAGATGCGGATCATCGAGGAGGCTGTCGGGCGTGTGAACCACGCCGCAGGGCACGTCGGCCTTCTCGAAGTCCGCCAGCCACTCGGCACTGGTGCGCCCGCCAAGCGCGCCCGCGATCACGGCGTAGAGCTGATCCGAGCGCTTGGAGCGTTCGGCGTTGTTCGAGAACCAGGGTTCCTTGGTGAGGTCCTCGCGCCCGAGGAGAGCGAGGACCTTGGCCCACTGCACCTGCGTATATGGCAGCAGCGCGATCCAGCCATCGCTCGTCGGAAAGGGTTTGCGGTTCTGCGAGAGCGTGCGGTGATAGCCCGTCGGACCCTTGTCCTCGAAGCTCGCGCCCATGAGGTGCTCGTTGAGCGAGAAGGCAGCCATGGCCTCGAACATCGGCATCTCGACGAGCTGGCCTTCACCGCTGTGGCGCTCGCGATGGAAGAGCGCGGCGAGCACGGCATAGACAACGTGGAGGCCGCCGGCTTTGTCGGCGGTCACGGTCGGATGATAGGCGGGTGTGCCGTCGCGGCGATGCGTGAGGCCGGCGAGCCCGGAGCTCGCCTGAATGATGTCGTCGTAGGCGGGCTTGCCGGAATAGGGACCGTCGCTGCCATAGCCGAGCGCTGCGCAATAGATGAGCTTCGTGTTGAGCGCGTGCACGTTCTCCCAACCGAAGCCGAGGCGGTCGAGTGCGTCCTGGCGCATGTTATGCACGAGCACATCGCCCGTCTTGATGAGGCGGCGCAGCACCTCCTTGCCCTGCTCGTTCTTGAGGTCAAGGGCGAGCGAGCGCTTGTTGCGATTGTTGTTCACGAACACCGCGCCGAGGCCAGGTCCTGTGGTCGGCGGCGTATAGCGGTTCATGTCGCCGTCGACCGTCTCGATCTTGATCACCTCCGCGCCGAGATCGCCTAGGAACTGGGTGGCGAACGGCCCGAGCACGATCGTGGTGATGTCGATGATGCGGATGCCGGCGAGCAGCGGGTACATGGGCGGGGGCGTTCCCTAGGGTTCGATATGGTCCGCTCAGACGGCGGATTGCCCGATTTATGCCGCAGCCAGTCCGTGGGCGCCAGCACCTTGCTTTGCAAGGCAGAATGCACCCGGAGCGGGGGCGACCGCGAAGGATGCACCTCAGTTGTGATTTTTGCCCGCCCCGCGACAGGAGTATGGTCTCTGCGCGATGCGTAACACGGAGGTTGGTCATGGCTGCATATGTCATGCTTGCAAACTTTACCGAACAAGGCATCCGCGACGTGAAGGACACGGTCAAACGCGCCGAAGCCTTCAAGGAGACGGCCAAAGCGGCCGGTGTCACCATCAATGACGTCTATTGGACGCTCGGTGAGTACGACATCGTCGTCACTGCCGAGGCTCATAATGAGATGGCGGTCACGGCTCTCGGGCTCACCCTGGCCAAAGCCGGGAATGTGCGCACTCAGACCCTGCGCGCCTTCCCTGCCAAGGAAATGTCCGAGATCCTCGGCAAAGTGAAGTAGCGCACTGCTTAGGGGCGGATGCAGCTCCCGATGGCGCCTTTCGGTCCGACCGAAGGGTGCCAGGGATGGAGTTTTGCGCAGCGGAGCTAGATGAAGCGCGCCTCGAAAGTCGTCTTGGCGTTTCGGCGCATGCCCGTGGCTTCGTAGAAGCGGAGCGTTTCCTCGCGCCTGGAGCCCGTCATCAACGTCACGCGATAGCAGCCCTCGGCGCGGGCACATTCGATCGCGTGCTGGACGATCTGGCGGCCGTAGCCGCGCTGACGGCGCTCATTGTCGGTCACGACGTTCTCGATCATCGCGAACGGACGGCCGCAGCGGGAGAAGTTCGGCGTCACCATCAGTACGCAGGTGCTTACGACGCGGCCGTCTATGGTGCCGACGAAGATGGTCGTGCCGGGGTGCGCGAGGACTTTCGCTAGCACTTCAGCTGCCGCAGTCTCCGATGGCCACGGTGGTTCGTCCGGATGGAGTTGATGGTAGAGATCCGTCAGCGCCGGCAGATCGGCCAGCGTGGCAGGCCTGATGGTCGCGTCCATTTTCAGTCTCGCCAGGCTTCAATCCGGCCCTTTCATGGACCAGCTCGGCGCCGCGCCGCGCGCCTTCTTGCGGAAGAAGTAGGACCAGGGATCGGGGAACTCGCCGACGGGAATCTCGATCAGCGCTGGCGCGTTCGCCTTGATGGCCGCCTTGAGTGCGGGCCGGAGCGCTTCCGGCGTCGTGACACGCTCGGCGCGCATCCCGAAGCTCTCAGCAAGTCGCACGAAGTCCGGGTTCACGAGATCGGAGACGACCGTGCGGCCCTCATAGTTGCTCTGCTGGATGCGCTTCACGTTGCCATAGGCATTGTCGTTGAATACGAGCGCCACGATGCCGATGTTGTGCGCGACGGCCGTCGCCATCTCCTGCACGTTGAACATGAAGCCGCCATCGCCGTGCACGGCGACGACCGCACGATCCGGCATGGCGCACTTGGCGCCGAGCGCCGTCGAATAACCCCAGCCGAGTGTGCCCTGGTAGCCCGTCGAGAGATACGTGCGCGGCTTGTACACGGGATAGAGCAGGCGGCTCGCGTAGCTGATCTGGGTCAGCTCCTCAATGAGAATGCCGTCCTCCGGCAGCTCCGCTCGGATCGCATCTATCCACGCTTTCTGAGGCGCGAGGCGGGCGAACTCGCCGTCCATCTGCGCGCGCAGCCCCAGCATTTCATCCGTGCGGTCAGCCGGCTTGTCGCCGACGCGCTCCAGCGCATTCAAGAGCGCGGCCACGCCCTCGGCCGCATCGGCGATGATCGCAACGTCTGGTGTGCACGTGCGCCCGATGCGTGAGGGATTGATATCGAGATGGATGACCTTCATCGCGTCGTCGCGGCCCCAGTCCATCATGTGCTGGAGGCGCGTGCCGATCCCGATCACGACATCGACGTCCTTCCACAGCGTATGCCCTGCGGGGAAGCGGTGGCTGAAAGGATTGCGCGAGTCGATGACGCCCTGGCCCGTGCGGTACGCAATAACCGGCGCCTGGATGCGCGCGGAAAGACGTGTGACCTCGGCGCTCGCGTCCTGGGCGCCGCCGCCGACGAGGATGATCGGCCGTTTGGCGCCTGCCATCAGCTTGGCCGCAGCCTTGATCGCGTCGAGATCCAGCGGCGGTGTCCGGCGGACTGCCGGCGTGTCGTCGAACGCGACCTCGGCCGTGGAGCGCCACATGTTCCAGCCGCATTCGAGGCCGACAGGGCCGGGTACGCCGCTCAGAAGCTCATCGAAAGCAGCGCGGCTCTTCGCCGCGGCATCCTGCGGACCCTCGATGTGCCCCGCCCACTTGGTGAGCGTGCGCATGATGCCGATCTGGTCGGGAATCTCGTGCAGGAAGCCAACGCCCTTGCCGATGTACTGCTCGTAGATCTGGCCGGAGATGGCGAGCACGGGTGCGCAGAGCGATTGAGCCGTGGCAAGAGGCGTCGTCGTGTTGAGAAAGCCCGGCCCCGGCACCACGCAATAGGCCTGAGGCTTGCCGCTCGCCAGCGCGGCGCCGAGGGCCATGTAGGCTGTCGCCTGTTCATGGCGGGTGTGAATGGGCTTCAGAGGGTTCCCGGACCGGACGAGGGCATCGAAGAAATCGTCGTTCTGGACCCCTGGCAGGCAATAAAGCGTATCGAGACCGTTCGCCGCCATAGTACGGATGGTGACTTCGGCAGCGTTCATCTGGGCGAGGTTGCTCGCAGGCATGTCGGGCTCCCGGAAACGGCTTTTTTTTCCTGGCTACCTGAAGGGGGCGGGTGTGTCACGGGGATAAAGGCCTTCCGGCCTTGCTGCGGCGCACGTCGAGTGCCATGCCAGCGCCATCCTTGGTGTGGATATTCCCGACCACTTCCTGCGATAACTACTAGGATCGTACAGGCGAATCGCAGCCAGCTTGGGGAATGATGGCGGACTTTGGAATGAACAGCGCGCGTGCACCGCGCGGCAAGTGTGGCGTCCTTCGCGTGGCGTCGTGGATTTTCGCTGGCGCCGTGATGGCGACCGCGGGAGCAGCATTCGCACAGCAGACGCCGACTATTCCCGGCCTCATTGTCACGACGACACCACCGCCGCAGCAGCGCGAGCCCGTGGCGCCATTGCGCCAGGAGGCCGCGCCTCCGAAAGCCGAAGCCAAACCGAAGCCGAAACCGGCACCGAGACGCGAGGCGAGTTCTGCGCCTGCGAGCAGCGGCAGCTCAGGCGGTAGCGGTCGCGGCACCGGTATTGTGCTGCTTGTCAACGACGAGCCGGTGACGAGCTACGAGATCGAGCAGCGTGCGACGCTCATGGCTGCGGGCTCAGGTGGCGGCGGAGATATGCGTGCACGCGCCGAAGCGCGCTGGAAGCAGATCATCCAGGATCCCAAAACCAACGAGCGCTTTCAGCAGTATCTTCGCGAGAAGCAGCCGAAGAGCCGTGACGAAGCAACCGCGATGCAGAAGCAGTTCGTCGGCGAGCTGCAGAGGAACATGCTGGACCAGCTCCGCAACGAGGCGCGGATAGGCAATATTCAGAAGTTCCGCGCGCAAGCACGCGAGGAGCTGATCGATGAGAAGCTGAAGCTCCAGGAGGGCAAGCGCCTCAGCATCGTGATCACTGATGCAGAGGCGGACAAGACCTTCAAGGAGATGGCTGCCCGCAACAAGATCACCGAGGAGCAATTTGCAGCCCAGCTCAAGTCGCAGGGCATCGATCCAATGACGATCAAGGCGCGCACGAAAGCTGCCCTCGTCTGGCGTGATGTTCTCCGTCGCAAGTACGGCGCGCAGATCAATATCAACGATCGCGACATCGACCGCTTTGTCGAGCAGTCGACCGAAGACATCGGTAGCGCTACCAAGGTGGAAATGCAGCTCCATCGGATCACGCTCGCCGTGCCCGGCCGCATCGATCAGGCCGCCCTGGCGCGCCGGCTCGCGGAGGCCGAGGGGCTGCGCAAGCAGTTCCGTGGCTGCCGCAACACGCAGGATTTGGTTAAGGGCGTTCCCGACGCCCGTTTCGAGAGTCTCGCTAATCAGGCGGCTTCCGCGCTCGGCGAGCCGACGAGGAGCCTCCTCCTCAATGCCAAGGACGGCGAGATGGTGCCTCCCGCGCTTGCCAGCACGGGCGTCGAGCTATATGCCGTGTGCGGGCGCAAGACCGTCAAGGGAGACGAGGAGAAGCGCCTCAAGGCTCAGCAGGAGCTGACGACGCGCGAGTTCGAAGTCGTCTCGCGGCGCCATCTGAGGGATCTCCGTGCCGAGGCCTTGATCGAGAAGCGTTGATCGAGAGGTCGGGAGTTAGCCTTGGCAAGCGAAGTTGGGCGTGCGGCGGCCTCGCGCCGCCCGCTGGCGCTCACGATGGGCGACCCGGCCGGTATCGGTCTCGACATCACGCTTATGGCGTGGCGCGATCGGGACAGTAGCAGCGTCCCCCCTTTCATTCTCTATGCCGATCCGGTCGCCGTCGCCGAACGGGCGCGTGTGCTCGGCATCGATGCTGAACTCGCCGTCTCAGAGGATCCGGAGAAGGGGGCCGAAGCTTTCGCCCGGCGCCTGCCCGTGCGCCCGGTTCCCGTTGCCGTGAGCACTGTCGCCGGCCGCACCGAGATGCTCAATGCCGGCGGCATCATCGCCGCTATCGACCTCGCCGTTGCGGATGCCGTCGCCGGTCGCGTGTCCGCAGTCGCGACGAACCCCATTGCCAAGAGCACGCTGCTGCGCGCGGGCTTCCGCCATCCTGGTCATACGGAATACCTCGCGGAGCTAGCTGAGCGCCATCATCCGGGACGGCGCTGGGTGCCGGTGATGATGCTTGCGTCGGACGTCCTCCGCGTCGTGCCGCTCACGGTTCATGTTCCCATTTCGCGCGTGCCAGAGCTACTGAGCGTGCCGCGCGTCGTCGAGACGGTGCGGATCGTGGCCGAAGCCATGGCCGCCGATTTCGGCATCGCCCGGCCGCGCATTGCCGTCACGGGGCTCAATCCGCACGCGGGCGAAGCCGGCACCATCGGCCGCGAGGAGGTGACGACGATCGGCCCCGCCATCGCCGCTCTGCAATCCGAAGGAGTGGTCGTTACCGGACCGCATTCGGCGGACTCGCTTTTCCATAGCGAGGCGCGCAAGCGCTACGATGCCGTCGTCACGATGTATCACGACCAGGCGCTCATCCCGATCAAGACGCTGGCCTTCGATACGGCGGTGAACGTCACGCTGGGTTTGCCCTTCGTGCGGACCTCGCCTGATCACGGTACGGCCTTCGATATTGCGGGGACGGGTGCCGCATCGCCGACGAGCCTCGTTGCGGCGCTCAAGCTCGGCGCGAACATGGCTGATCGCCGCGCCGCGGCCACGCACCATGCCTGAGGTGCGACAGCCGCCTCCTGACGGCTTGCCGCCGCTGCGCGAAGTGATTGCCGCGCTCGAGATCGACGCGAAGAAGAGCCTCGGTCAGAACTTCATTCTGGATCTCAACTTGACGCGGCGGATCGCGCGTCTCGCCGCCCCGCTGGATACGACGACGGTCGTCGAGGTCGGCCCCGGTCCCGGCGGTTTGACGCGCGGGTTGCTCATGGAAGGGGCGCGCCGTGTCATTGTCGTCGAGCGCGACCAGCGTTGCGCGCCAGCCCTCGCGCAGATTGCGGAAGCCTATCCCGGGCGGCTTTCCGTGCATCTCGGCGACGCGCTCGATGTGGACTGGCCGGCCGTGCTGTCGTCCGATTCCTGCCGCACCGTGATCGTCGCAAACCTTCCCTACAACGTCGCGACGCGTCTGCTCATCGGCTGGCTGGAAACCGAGCCTTGGCCGCCGTGGTGGTCGCAGATGGCACTGATGTTCCAGAAGGAGGTGGCGGAGCGCATCGTCGCTCAGCCCGGTAGCAAGGCCTATGGCCGCCTTGCCGTGATTTCGCAGTGGCGCGCGACACCGCGCATCGCGCTAACGCTCGGTCCAGAAGCTTTCACGCCGCCGCCGAAAGTGGCCTCAGCTGTCGTCACGTTCCTGCCCCGCCGTGAACCGATGCCGGAATGCTCGGTGCAATGGCTCGGTCGCGTCACGGCAGCGGCTTTCGGCCAGCGGCGCAAGATGCTGCGTCAAAGTTTGAGAACGCTAGTTGCCGATCCGCTGCCACTACTCGAAGCGGCCGGTGTCGCACCGGAGTTGAGAGCCGAGCAGCTCGACGTGGAGACGTTTGCGAGGCTCGCGCGCATCGCCGAGCGCATCGCGCGATAAGCTAAAGCAACGGACTTGAAATTCACTCCCCGCCCAGCCTCGAAGGGAGTGAATTTCGAGTCCAAAGTTGCTTTAGAACAGTATGATTCTAAAGCGTCTTTGGACCTCAAATGCGACTTTGAGATCAGCCCAGCCGTGGGTCGCGTTCAAGGTCCGACGCTTTAGTCGCGCCCTGGATCGTAGCGATTGCGCTGTCGCCACTCGGCCATGAAGTAGGAGAGCGACTCGTCCACATTCTCCGGCATGACGATCCGGATGGTCACGAGCTGATCGCCCGGGGTGACATCGGTGGTGGTGCGCACGCCCTTGCCTTTGAGGCGGAAGATGCGCCCGGAACTCGTGCCCTTGGGGATTTGTAGCGAAACGCGGCCGGAAATCGTCGCGACCTCGATCTTGCCGCCGAGCACGGCCTCGTCGATCGTGATCGGCACCTCGAGCAGGATGTCATTGCCGATGCGCTTGAACTTCGCGTGCGGGCGTACGTGGATCTCGACGAGCGCATCGCCATTCTCGCCGCCGCGCAGACCGGGCGTGCCTTTGCCCTTGAGCCGCAGCACCTGACCGTCCGCTACGCCCTCCGGCACCGTGAGATCGAGTGTGCCGCCGTCCGGCAGGCTGACGCGCTTCTTCGCCCCGCCGACCGCCTCCAGGAAATCCACTTCGAGTGTGTAACGGACGTCCTGCCCACGCATGCTGAGACCCGGTCCGCGTGCGCCGCGCCCGCCGAAGAGGTCCGAGAAGATATCGCTGACGCCCGTATCCCGGAAGCCATTGACGCCGCCGTTGAAGCCGTTGGGCCAGCCGGCACCGCTGCGCGCATAGGTGCGCACGGGTTCGCCCTGACCGTCGATCTCGCCGTCGTCGTAACGCCGCCGCTTAATCGCGTCGCCCAGGATGTCGTAAGCGGCCGTGATGCGCTTGAAGCGATCGCTGGCTGCAGGATCGTCCGGGCGCACGTCGGGATGGAGCTCTTTGGCGAGCTTTCGATAGGCGCGCCTGATCTCGTCGTCCTGCGCGCCTTTAGCAACGCCCAGTACCGTGTAAAGGTCATCAGACATGAGCACCGCGTGTCAGCCCGCTAGAATTTATTCGGCACTGGAGACGAAGGCTCACCGCCGTTCAGGACAGTGAGCGCGATTCTTGCCGCCGATGGAACTGTCGCATCCTCCCATCTGCAACGATTATGATCTAGCGGGGGATTCCGGCAACTTCGCGCCAATCCACATCGATATACCGTCAATCGTGCGGTGATCGGCGGACATCGGCGGAAGCGATTAAGCGTCTGTTAAGAATAACGAATTTCTGGCTTGTGGTCGACCAGCTCGGCCAACACCTCGAAGCGGCGACGCAACCGCTCGCCATCGAGATCGCGATGTGTGGCCGGCAGACTCAGCACGAGTTTACCCGGCTCGTAGCTGAGCGGCGTCTCGTCGATGATTCCCGGCCGGCCGATCGAGAGCATGTGAGCGGCGCGGATTGCAGCGCCGAGAATGCGCGCGCGCTTCAGTGTCCGGCGCGAGACCAGCGTCTTGAGCGCCGACGGCAGCTCGTCCTCGGCGCCGAACACGCGTCCGGTACCGACGTGGCGGAAATAGACGGTAAGCGCGAGAAAGATGCGGCCCTCGTGGTCGATCCCGCCGAGGCCGGCATGGGCGACTGTGTTGAGGCTCTGCTCGCCGCGGTGGTCAGGATGCGCTCGCCAGCCGACATCCGAGATGAGGCACGCGGCATGACGCAGACGCATTTCCTCCGACGTCTCGCGCGGTCCCGGTTCCGCAAAGAGCGTGTCCGTCCACGCGCAAAGCTCGCGCGCGTGCGTCAGCGAGCGCGAGTGCAGGCGCGCATGATCCTCGCAGAAGGCGATCAGCGGGTCGCGGTCGCGCTCGGCCGGCGAGAGCAGGCTGAACACCAAGCCCTCGCGCACGCCATAGACGGAGAACACCACTTCCTTCGGCTTCATGCGACGGAGCACACGCTCGAGCACCAGCGCGCCATAGGGCAGTACTTCGCGACGAGCCCGCGCGACATCCTCGATGCCGCGGATGTCGGCGATCTTCTTGGCGCGGCGAATGCTTTCGCAGAAGTCGATGCACGCACGGCTCTCGATGCTGTAGCCGTGCATGACGCGCAGCGGATACTCGCGCAGGTCCATGTGGAGCTTGGCAAGCGCGCGCCATGTGCCTCCAACCGCATAGAACGTGCGACCCTCGCCGGCTGTGAGCCACGGCAGCTCGGCGAGGCTCGCATCGACGATCTCGATGGCCTTGTCGAGCTTGTTGCCCGACGTATCGATGAGCCTGAGACCGCCGAGCGGCAAGGTCGCGGCCGCAGTCGATTTGGCTCCGGCGATATCGATCAGCTCGAGGCTGCCGCCGCCGAGATCGCCCGCGATACCATTGGCATGGGGAATGCCCATGAACGTGCCGTTTGCCGCAAGCTCCGCTTCACGCGCGCCGGAGAGGACCGCGATTTTCGCGCCGATCGCCTGCTCGCCACGCGCGATGAACTCTTGCCCGTTCGCGGCTTCGCGCACGGCGGCCGTCGCGATGACGCGTACGTTCTTCACGCCGAGTACGCGATTGATGGCATGGAAGCGGCGCAGCGCCTCGATGGCGCGCTCGACAGCGTCGGCATCGAGCCGGCCGGTCGAGGCAACGGTGCGCCCGAGCCCGCACAAGACCTTCTCGTTGAAGAGCGGCGCCGGGCTGCGAATGGCGCCCTCGTACACCACGAGACGCACCGAGTTGGATCCGATGTCGACCACCGAGATCGGCTCGAGCTCGTCGAGCCCTATCGGTCGGTCGCCTCTGCCCTCGGCAAACTTCACTGCTTACTGCTCTCGTCCCGGTCCTCGAGCTTGAAGCGCGGCGGCGAATGGCTCTTCAGCGACTGGCCGCGTCCCGACAGGCTCGGATTGAACATGAAGTACTCGTGCGCGTTGAACGGCTTCTCGCTCTCGTCAGGCGCGATCCGTCGGCTCGATCCGTCGGGCTGCACGAGCCAGCTCTGCTGATTGTCTTTCAAGTTCGCCGTCATGATCTGATCGAGGATCTGCGCGTGTACCGTTGGGTTAGTCACCGGCACCATAGCCTCAACGCGCCGGTCGAGGTTGCGCGGCATCATGTCCGCCGAGCTGATATACACGATCGCCTTCGGATGGGGGAGCCCATGTCCATTGCCGAAGCAATAAATGCGGCCGTGCTCGAGAAAGCGCCCGATGATGCTTTTGACGCGAATGTTCTCGGACATGCCGGGAACGCCAGGCCTCAGGCAGCAAATGCCGCGCACGACGAGGTCGATTTCGACACCGGCATTCGAGGCCTCGTACAAGGCCTCGATGACCTGCGTGTCGACGAGGGAGTTCATCTTCATCCAGATGGCGGCAGGGCGGCCGGCACGGGCGTGCTCGGTCTCGGCCCTAATGCTTTCCAGGATGCGCCGGCGGATGCCGAAGGGGCTCGCGGCCATCGTTTCGAGCTCGGCCTGCTCGCCATAGCCTGTCACGAAGTTGAGAATGCGATTCACGTCGCGCGCGATTGCGGCATCGGCCGTAAAGAACGAGAGGTCGGTGTAGATGCGCGCCGTCTGCGGGTGATAGTTGCCCGTGCCGATGTGGCAGTAGGAGACGAGCTCGGCGCCTTCCTTGCGCACGATCATGCCGAGCTTGGCGTGCGTCTTGAGTTCGATGAAGCCATAGACCACGTGCACGCCCGAGCTTTCGAGATCGCGTGCGAGGCGAATGTTCGCAGCTTCGTCGAAGCGGGCCTTGAGCTCGATCACCGCCGTCACTGACTTGCCGAGATCGGCGGCCTCCTTGAGGGCGCGGACGATCGGGCTGTCCTTGGACGTTCGGTAGAGCGTCCACTTGATGGCGAGCACGTCGGGATCGGCGCCTGCCTGACGCAGGAACTGCACGACCACGTCGAACGCTTCATAGGGGTGATGGACGACGATGTCCTTGGCCTTGATCGCGGCGAAGCAGTCGCCGTTGTGCTCGCGGATGCGCTCGGGAAAGCGAATGGTGAAAGGCGGGAACACGAGATCGGGGCGATCATTGACGATGAGCTGTGACGTATCGCCGAGGCCGAGCAGGCCCTCCTGCACATACGTATCCGCCTCGCTGACCCTGAGCTGATCGACGACGAACGTCCGCAGCTCCTGCGGCATGTATGCGTCGATCTCGAGCCGGATCACGGAGCCGCGGCGACGTCGCTTGAGCGCGCTCTCGAACGAGCGAACGAGATCTTCTGCCTCTTCCTCGACCTCGATGTCGCTGTCGCGCAGGATGCGGAAGGCGCCCTGCCGTTTGACGACATAGCCGGGAAAGAGCAGCGAGGCGAAGTGACCGATCAGCGTCTCGATGCGCATGAAGCGGATCGCGCCCGTCTCCTCGCCCGCGGGCAGCTTCAGGAAGCGATCGACCGGCGCCGGGATCGGCATCAGCGCGTGCATGGCCTCGCCGCCCTTTTTCTTGGCGAGTTCGAGGCCGAGGGTGAAACCGCGATTGTGAATGAAGGGAAATGGGTGCGCTGGATCGACGGCGATGGGTGTCAGCACCGGGAATAGGTGCTTCATGAAATAGCTCTCGAGCCAAGCCCGCTCGCCCTCGGTGAGCTGGTCCGGCGAGACGATGGAGATGCCGACCTCGGACATCTCGCGGCTGAGTTCGCTCCAGCAGGCCTGCTGCTCGGCCGACAGATTGGCGACGAACTTGTTGATCGCATCGAGCTGCTGGGCGGGCGTCAGGCCGTCGTTGCTGAGGTTCGAGACCTTGGCTTTGACCTGCCCATGCAACCCGGCGACGCGAACCATGTAGAACTCGTCGAGGTTCGAGGCCGAGATGGACAGGAAGCGCAGCCGTTCGAGGACGGGATGGCGGCGATTGCGCGCCTCGTCGAGCACGCGCGTGTTGAATTGCAACCAGGATAGCTCGCGGTTGTAATAGCGCGCGGGACCCTGCGGTGCCTCCACCGGCGCCGGATTGTTCACCTCGATTTTCGCGCGCGCACGCACTCTGCTGCCCGACACAGCTCACTCTCCTTGCCGCATTACCGCTCGCTCTGCAGAGCGCGGCCCAAAAGCGAATATACCTGCAATAAATTCACGACATTCAAATGTCGCCCATATTGAGCGATGTTCAGCCGCCTTTTTCGCTCATTTCCGCCTCCCGGAGTTCGGCCAGGGCCTCGCTTGCGAGGGTCCGGGTCACGGGCCGCCGCTGGGCCAGCGAAAGGCGGTCGAGCACCTCGACGAGGCGGGCCGCCGCCGCGAAGGAGCGATCCAGCTCCCGAGCCAGATAGTGCACGACAGCCGGGGCAGCGGTGATCTGGCGGTCGGTCAGGAGCTTCACGAGGAGGGCGGTCAGCAGCGTCTGGTCCGGTGCGCCGATCGCGGTCATGGCCAGGGCCCTGAGCCTGGATCGTAAATCCGGGAGGGCAATCGTAAGTTCCCCTGCGGGCGCCCGCGACGTCAGCAGCAGGGATGCACGTTGCTCGCGTGCCAGATTGAGCAGGTGGAAAAGCGCCTGCTCGGAGGCGATGCCGCGGTCGATGTCCTCCACCACGACGGCGGGGCGACCCATCAGCTCAGGGATATGCATCTCATCGAGTTCGGCGGCGGCGAGCATCGTGGCCTCGGACCGGAGCTGCCAGACGTGAGCGAGATGGCTCTTGCCGCTCTGCGCCGGGCCGACGACGAGCGCCGAGGCCATCGCCCAGTCCGGCCATCGGTCGACCAGCGCCACCGCGGCGGCATTCGACGGGCCGACGAGGAAGTCCTCGGCCTCGAGCGCCGGGCGCGTGCCCCAGTCGAAGACGAACTGCTCGCTGGCGCGGCTCATGGTGCGGCCTCTCCCGTGCTCGGTGGGGACGGCGGACCGCGATAGATTTCGCTTTCGAGATAGAGGCGAACCGCAAAACGGACCAGTACCGCAATGGCTGCTGCTACGGGCACGGCGATGAGAACGCCGACGAGGCCGAGTAGCGAGCCGAAAGCAAGCACCGAGAAGATCAGCCACACCGGGTGCAGGCCGACGCGTGGTCCGACAATGCGCGGCGATAGGATCCCGCTATCCACGACGGAGATCACGGCGAAAACCGCGGCCACCTTGAACAAGAGCGTCAAATCCGGCCAGCCCTGCGCAATGGCGACGCCGCTGGCTAGAATAAATCCAAAGGCACCGCCGATCACCGGAACGAAACTCATGAGTCCGGCTGCCAGCCCGATCAGCAGACCATAGCGCAATCCGATCAGCGAGAGGCCGACAGAGTAGAGTACGGCGAGGATCAGGCAGATCGTGCCTTGACCACGAACGAATGCAGCGATGGCATCGTTGATCTCGCCGGCGAGCAAGCGAATGGTCGGAGCGTGCTCGCGCGGCAGAGCCTCGTCTATACGCGCGACAACGCGCGGCCAGTCGGCGAGCAGATAGAAAGCAACCACAGGCGTGATCAATATAAGTGAGAGCAGATTGACCAACGCGAGCCCGCGATCCCAGAGCCGCTGCACAGCCCAGCCGACGCTGGTCGTCCAGCTTTGAGTCATGCCGGCCAATCCGCGCTCGAGGCCTGCGTAGATTTCCTCATAGCGGGCGCCGAGCAAATTGCGCGCGGCATTCTGGAGCAACCCCATCAACCGCTTCATGTCCCCCGGCAGCGACTCGGCGAGCTGACGGAACTGATCGCCAATCAACGGACCAAGAAGGATCAATAAGAACACCAATACCAGCGCCCAAACGATGATGATCAGGGCAGAGGCCCCCGTGCGACCGAGACCCATTTGAGCGAGTCTGTCGGCCAGCGGGTTCAGAAAGAAGGCAATGGCAGCGCCGACAACGAACGGCAGCAGGATATCGCTGAGGAGCCACACGAGCCCCAATGCGAGCACGGCAGTAACAAGCCAGAAGGTGAGGTGCCGGTTGGTGTGAAGGGCGGCACGCGGCGTGCTGTCGTCGTCGTTCGGCACCTGAATTCCCCTCTAGGCCAACGCGCCGATGGGCGTCGTCGATCCGGTCGTCTCAGCGGCCGTTTCCGGCCAGATGCGACACGAATGTGCGCACGTAGACCGCGAGCGAGGACGCCGTCAGCACGGCCGTCAGCCAGATCAGCGTCGTTCTCAAGCCGCCGAGCCCGAGATTGAAACCTTCGTCCGCCAGCACGAGCGCTGCGAGCATGAGCTGACTAACTGTGTTGGCCTTGCTCACGGCGTGCGGCTGAATTGCGACCGGCTGGCCGATGATCCAACACAATAGTACTCCGAGCACGATGAGGATGTCGCGCGAGACGACGGCGATCACCAGCCAGGAGGGGAGCTGCGCGGCAACACCGAGGGCCACGTAGATCGAGACGATCAACAGCTTGTCGGCCATCGGGTCAAGGTAGGCGCCGAGCTCGGTCTGCATGTTCCAGCGCTTGGCGAGCCAGCCGTCGACGGCGTCGGTGACGCCTGCGAGCACGAACAACAGAAATGCGCTGCGCGTCTGCCCGCTCACGAGCAGCCAGAAAATGATGGGAATGATGATGACACGGCCGAGCGTGATCAGATTGGGTATGGTCAAGTGAGTGCCTGCGCTTCCTGGAGTGTGATTGTCTTAGATGGGCATTCATTGGTGTCCATCCGAGATTTGCATCTCACTCCTGCTTCCGGCGCGTTGATATCACCTCAAGCACCGGACTGCATCCGCGACCTCTCAAGTCGGAATTTCCTGGATCGGATTAATGGCGGTGCTGGCCGGGCTTGGGCTCCGGCTTGGCCGCAGGCTTGCTGCCGGCTCCGCGCTTGCGCAGCTCCGAGCCCTCGGTGCCGAACTGGTAGACGGCCACCACCTCGTCCCGCAGCGGCCCGGTGACGCGCAGCTTGATGGCCCAAGGGCCGTACATATCGAGCTGGATGCGCGCCTGATAGCGGCCCGGCTGGCCCGTCGGCTTGAACTCGAAGGGCGGCACATTGTGCACCATGGGCATGGATGGCATGTCGGCGCCGAGGACGATGGTCGCCCCATCGAGCGGCGCGCCCGTCCGTGCGTTGGCGAGGTCCAGCGTGCAGTCATAGGCGAATTCAGGGCTCTTGGCGGCCTTGCAGTCGAGCGTCGCCTTGGCGCGGTCGGCCGCGAGCGCGTCCGCCGGCATGGTCGCCAGGATGGCGCCGGTCAGCAGCAGGGTGCGGATGGGCATGCGTGCGCTCCTCCCGGAACTGATTGGTCGCCCCACTTTGGGGGCTTCGCGGCCGACTGTATCGCTCGCCGCAGGCAAGGGCCAGGAATGTGGGGGCTTGATGCTTCGTGCCCGATGCCGCCAGATAGGGAGGACGGCAACGAGGCGTGGTCCGTACCCACGTCCAACCCGCGAGGACATCCATGCGACTGATCGGCATCCTGAGATCCCCGTACGTGCGCCGCACGGCAGTCAGCCTCAACGCCATGGACATTCCCTTCATGCTCGATGCTGTGCCGGTCTTCGACAAGCCGGAGCTCGTAACGCCGCACAATCCGCTGACGCGCGTTCCAGCGCTCGTACTCGAAGATGGCGAAGCCGTGATCGACAGCGCCATCATCCTCGACTACCTCGACGAGCTGGCCGGACCGGAGAGGCGCCTCGTGCCCGAGGGCGGTGCCGAGCGTCGCCACGTTCTGAAGCTCACCACTGTCGCGCTCGGCTCGGTCGACAAGGCCGTGTGGTCTGCCTACGAATACCGCTTCCGCCCGGAGGAGAAAGTCCACAAGCCTTGGGTCCGGCACAATGATGCGCAGGTCGTCGCCGGCTTCGAGTATCTCGATGGCATAATCGCCAAGCTCGGCCCGGACGATTGGATCGCCGGCACGGAGCGCATGAGCCAGGCCGATATCACGACTGCTGTCGGCTTCACGTTCGCTCAGTTGGTGCGGCCGAACCTGGGCCTCGCCGAGAAGGCGCCGAACGTCGCGCGCTTCACGGCACGCTGCGAGGCGCTTGCACCCTTCAAGGCAGCCGCGATCCCCGGCTGAGGCAGATCGCACAGATTGCCCCCGATCAAAGTGTGGCAATTCCGTCCCAGACTCAGCGGCTTTGCGATGCTGGTGCGCCACGGGCAGTTGCTGACATTCCACGTTGGTGCTCGATTTGGCGCGGGACGCTGGGGGAGTACGCGTATGGATCGTTTCGGGAAAGCAGCATTATTGGCTGCAATATTGAGTGTGTCCGCAGGTTGCGCGTCGACGTCGGACAAGATCGGCCCTCAGTACGTTTCGCCGCTGCAGTACAGCCAATATGATTGCAGCCAGCTATCGCTGGAGGCTCAGCGCATTTCCTCGCGCGTCGCCCACTTATCCGGCGTACAGGATCAGAAGGCGACGAACGATGCGATCGCCACAGGCGTTGCTGTTGTGATTTTCTGGCCGGCAGCATTCCTTGTCGGCGGCAACGACCAGAACTCGGCCGAGCTCGCCCGCCTCAAAGGTGAGTTCGAGACCATCGAGCAGGTCGCTATTCAAAAGAAGTGTGGCTTTGACTTCAGACGCCAGGCCCCTGTCCAAACAGCATCGACCGAGCGCAGACCTCGGCGCGAAGAACCACGACCCTGGTCGGACTGACCCAATCATCACGTTCGTCGTTGCCGTGGCCGAGAACGGCGTGATCGGCCGCGACGGCGCTATCCCTTGGCACGTGCCATCCGATCTGAAGACCTTCCGCCGCCTCACCATGGGCAAGCCCGTGATCATGGGCCGCAAGACCTATGACTCGATCGGCAAGCCTCTCGCAGGTCGCGACAACATCGTGGTCACGCGCAAGGTCGACTTCTCTGCCGATGGCATCGAGTGCACGAGCAGCATCAATGAAGCGCTGGACATCGCGCGCACGCGCGCTGCCGCGCGCGGTGTCGACGAGATTACAGTGATTGGTGGTGCCGAGATCTTCGCGGCGATGTTGCCGATCGCCGGCCGCATCTGCCTCACGCGCATTCATGCACGCCCCGACGGCGACACGCACTTCCCCGAGCTAGATCCGAATGTCTGGCGCGAGGTTTCGCGAACGCCCCTTCAGCCGGATCCTCGCGATAGCGCGGTTGCAACACTCCACACATACGAACGGGCCGCCAGTTAGGCGGCCCGTCCGGATTTTCCTACTCGCCGCTGAGAGGCGGAGCGCTACTGCTTCACCGTCTTCTTCACGGGAGTCGGCGCTTTCGCGACCTGCTGGGGCTGCGCACTCACCTGGCGCACGAGGTTCGTATAGGCATCGAAGAAGGCCGCCGAGACGGTCTTGCCGATCTCAGTGTTCGAGTAGACGCCACCACCACCGGCCCCACCCCAACTCGCGCGCGAGAAGTCGAAGCCAGCGTCAGCCGTCGATGCCTTGCCGGTCGCAGCCGCGACCTGTACGCCCGTCTTGCCGCTGGTGAGGTAGATAGCGACCTGCGCCTCCTGCACCTTCACAGAAAGAGAACCGGCAACCGTGCCGGCGTAACCGGGCAGAAACCGACCGACGCCTGCGTCGACGCCGCCTGCGTTCTCATTCGCGGAGAGAATGTCGGGGGTCAGGAAGTAGTCGGCACGCACAAGCTGCGAGCGCTTGCCCTTCTTGGTAACGCTGCGCTCCGCCATGATGCTATCCATGGCTTCGCCACGGTCGACGATCTGGAAGCAGTTCGACTGGGTAATCATGAGGCGCAGCACCGAGGACGGCGCAGTGAGCCCCGTGCTGGCAAGCACCGGGATATCCTTGTCGACCAGCGCGACGGTGCCGAGCGGTTGCTCGCACCGCGGCAGCTGGGCAACTTTCTTCCTCGGAGCCCCTTCCGTATCTGTCGCACTCGTCGAGAAGGCATCCGCACCCATTTCCGTTGACGAGCAGGCTGCAAGCGCAAGGCACGCACCAACCGCCAATGACCTCAAAAGCATAGCCATCTCCCGAACCGCTGAACTTGATCTGAATTGGTCCCGCGACTCGGAACGTGTGCGGGCGTGGCCGGACTATCCGCCCGGAATTGAGCACTCGGCAATCGGCCGGTCAAAGGTTGCTGGGGATCAATTATTTAAGCTCAGCGTCAGTGAAACCCTTCGGCCACAGCTACACTTTCCGCCACCTCGATGGGGGGCGCGTCGCTAGATGATCTCGTCCTCGTCCATGACGGGCTCGGCAGCGGTATCCACTGGACGCTCGGCCCGTTGGCGCAGGTGCTGATGCTGCCGTTGGGGCATTCGCTGATGCTCGCGCGCCCAGGCAATGTAGAATAGGGCGTCGCCCATGTTGACGATCGGCAGCGTGGTCGCGCCGATGACGATGCCGCGGACCGGCGAGCGCACTTCCATCTCGCTGTCGTCGTAGGGGTTTGCGACGCAGCCGAGAAGATCGCCTTCGCTCACCGCCTGTCCGATCCGTCGCGCGCTCCGGAAAACGCCACCGTCCGGCGCCCGCACCCACTTCGACGCATTGGCGAAGACCGGGCCGCGCTGCAGCTCTTTGACAGGTGGTTCAATGTCGCCACCCGGCAGCTCGACGAGACCGCGCGCCGCCATGATGCGTCCGATGCCCTCGACGCCGGCTTTGATGGCGAATTCGTCGAAGCGCAGGCCCTCGCCGCCTTCGTAGACGAGCACGTCGACGCCGGCCTGCGTCGCTGCTGCGCGTAGCGACCCGTCCCGTTCGGGCGAGGCGAGCACGACCTGCACGCCGAAGATCTCGGCAAGCTCGCGGCATTTCGGACGCGCGGCAAAATCGGCGCGGATCTGCGGCAGGTTCACGCGATGGACGGCGGCCGTGTGGAGATCGACGCCGAAGTGCGAACGGCGGATCACCTCGGCAAGCATGATGTTGGCAAGCCGGGCGGCAAGGGAGCCCGTTGCCGAGCCCGGAAACGAGCGATTGAGATCGCGCCGGTCGGGGAGATAGCGCGAGCGGCCGATGAAGCCGTACGCGTTGACCACAGGCACACAGAGCAGCGTGCCGCGCAGGGTCGCAGGATCGACGAAGCGCAGCACGCGCCGAATGATTTCGACGCCGTTCAGCTCGTCGCCGTGAACGGCAGCCGAGACGAACATGGTCTGGCCGCCCTCGCGTCCATGGATGACGTGGACCGGCAGCGTGACCTGCGTGTGGTTCGAGAGCTTGGAGACCGGAAGATCGACGAGCGTGCGCGTGCCTGCCGGCACCTGTTGGCCGCCGATCTCGAAGGGGGCGCGCGCACTCACGATCGGCTCAGCTCCTGTCAGGTGCCCCGCCGCTCATGGAGTGCCGCGCCGCCGATCCGCGGCGTGGTGCCCCTTGGCCTCAGGCTTCCTCTTCGCCTTCCGGCACAGTACCACCGATTATGCCGCTGACGTCGCCGCCGTCCTCTTCCTCGGCCTCGAGGAATGTCTCGTCGTCGTCGTCGGTGATGGCCTCGTCATCCGCATCGATGTCGACAAGTGCCTCGTCGGCCTCGACATCCGGCGCCTCGGCGGGCGCTGCGCCCTCGAATTCGGGCTTCTTGGCCGCGGGTGCTGGGCGGCGCGTCTTCTCTGCCGCGGCGGCAGCAACTGCGCCGACAGCGGTCGAGGTCATCATCTCGTAGATCGTGCCACAGATCGGGCAAGCGATCGGATCGCGGTTGAGATCGTAGAATCGAGCACCGCAGGACGCGCTCTGGCACGTCCGCTTGGTGCCGCGCTCGGTTTTCATCGACATGGCATGGCCTCACGCCTTCGGCGGCAGAACTTTCGGGGTTTTTTTGGGCCTGCTCATTGCCACGGGTGCCGGGCGGTGTCAAAAGCAATTCGCAAGGGCCTTTGGGGGCATTTTCACCTGATTTGGGCCAATCGCCGCTTGCACCGCTGGATCGTGGCGCCTAGTGTCCGCGCCGCCTTGCGGGACCGGCATGAGGCCGGGGCGCCCGAAACAACCGAGAGACCTCCAGCCATGGGCTTTTTTGCCGACAGCTTGAACCGGATCCAGCTTTCCCAGACCATGGGGATCTCGGCCAAAGCGCGCGCGCTGGCCGCCGAGGGTCGAGACATTATCGTTCTGAGCCAGGGCGAGCCGGACTTCAATACGCCGGAGAACATCAAGGAAGCCGCCATCCGCGCGCTGCACGAGAACAAGACGCGCTATACGGACATCGACGGGATGCCCGAGCTCAAGGACGCCATCTGCGGCAAGTTCAAGCGCGAGAACGGCCTCGAATACAATCGCAGCCAGATCTCGGTCGGCACGGGCGGCAAGCAGGTGCTCTATAACGCCCTGCTCGCCACGCTCAATCCCGGCGACGAGGTCATCATGCCGGCGCCCTACTGGGTGTCCTATGCCGACATCGTGCTGCTTGGCGGCGGCAAGCCGGTCGAGGCCCCCTGCACGCAAGCGCATGGCTTCAAGCTGCAGCCCGAGGTGCTCGAGAAGGCGATCACGCCGAAGACCAAGTGGTTCATGTTCAACGCCCCGTGCAATCCCACGGGTGCGGCCTATACGCGCGACGAGCTGAAGGCGCTGACCGACGTTCTCATGCGCCATCCGCACGTGTGGGTGCTGACCGACGACATGTACGAGCACCTGATCTTCGACGATCTGAAATTCTACACCATGGCCCAGGTCGAGCCCGGGCTCTATGAGCGCACGCTCACGGTGAACGGCTTCTCCAAGGCCTACTGCATGACCGGCTGGCGGCTCGGCTATGGTGGCGGTCCGAAGCCGCTCATCGATGCGATGCGCAAGCTGCAGTCGCAGTCGACCTCGAATCCCTCGTCCATCACGCAGTGGGCGGGGATCGAGGCGCTCAATGGCCCGCAGGACTTCATCCCGACGAACAACAAGGCTTTCCAGCAGCGCCGCGATCTTGTCGTGTCCATGCTGAACCAGGCCAAGGGCTTGAAGTGCGCAACGCCTCAGGGTGCGTTCTACGTCTACCCGAGCTGCGAGGGAGCGATCGGCAAGACGACGCCCAAGGGCAAGAAGATCAACAACGACGAGGATTTCGTCACCGCGCTGCTCGAAGATACGGGCGCAGCCACCGTGCATGGCGCAGCGTTCGCGCTGAGCCCGTTCTTCCGCATTTCCTATGCAAGCTCTATGGACGTGCTTGAGGACGCTTGCCAGCGCATCCAGCGCTTCTGCGCCAGCCTCAGCTAGTCGAGGTCGGCTCGATTTTCAGGAGGACAGAAGGGCGCGGTCACGCGCCCTTTTTGCTGATACATTTCCGAGTATATAGAATCCGCTATTGACGACATTCCGTCGGAACTCTGGAGGGACTTGCGGTGGCAATGCTTTATCCGGTCATTCTATCCGGCGGTTCCGGCACGCGCCTCTGGCCACTTTCGCGCGCCATGTACCCGAAGCAGTTCATCCGCTTCTTCGACGACGGCGACCCGAGCTTTCTCGGCGCGACGCTGCGCCGCCTGCCGCCGGCCGATGGCTTCGCGCCGCCGGTCCTGCTCTGCAACAACGACCATCGCTTCCTGGTGCGGGAGGAACTGGAGCGCGCCGGCATCAAGCCCGCGGCGATCTATCTCGAGCCGGTCGCCCGCAATACCGCGCCGGCCATTGCCGTTGCCGCTCTTGCCGTTGCCGCGCGCGACGCCGAGGGCATTCTCGTCATCATGCCCTCCGACCACGTGATCGACGACCCTGCGGCATTTGCTGATGCCGTGAGGCGCGGCGGCTCGGTTGCTGCGGCGGGCCGCCTCGTTCTGTTCGGCATCAAGCCGTCATCGCCGCACACGGGCTACGGCTACATCCGGTCTGGCGCGCCGCTGGCCGAGGGCAGTGCAGGCGCCCTCGCTGTCGACGCCTTCGTCGAGAAGCCGGACCAGGCGACGGCCGAAGGCTACGTCGCCGCGGGCACGTACCTATGGAACAGCGGCATTTTCGTGCTGCACGCGCGCACATTCATTGATGAGATGCAGCGCCTCGCGCCCGATATCCTCGCTGCGGCGAGGGGTGCGCTTGCGAACGCGCGCGAGGATCTGGGCTTCCTGCGCCTCGACGGCAATGCTTTCGCCGCGGCGCCCGCCATCTCGATCGACTATGCGGTGATGGAGCGCACGCAGAAGGCTGCGGTGCTGCCGATCGATGTCGGCTGGAATGATGTCGGCTCGTGGTCGTCGCTCTGGGAGATCGCCAAACAGGATGCCGATGGCAACTATGCCCGCGGTACGGCGATTCTGGAGGATTCGACTGGCCTCTACGTGCACAGCGAGCGCTCGCTCGTCGCTGCGATCGGCGTCAAGAACCTCGTCATCGTCGACACGCCCGATGCGCTGCTCGTTGCCGACAAGGAGCGCGCACAGGACGTGTCCAAGATCGTGGCGCGGCTCAAGCGCGAGGGACGCCGTGAGCACGAGCAGCACCTGCGCAATTACCGGCCCTGGGGTTTCTTCGAGACGCTGAGCATCGGGCCGCGATTTCAGGTCAAGCTGCTGCACGTGAAGCCGGGCGCCAAGCTCTCCATGCAGCGCCATCATCACCGCTCCGAGCACTGGGTGGTGGTGCAAGGTACGGCCAAGGTGGTGATCGGCGAGAACGAGCAGCTCGTGCGCGAGAACGAGAGCGCTTACATCATAGCGACGCAGTGGCATCGGCTCGAGAACCCGGGCAAGGTGCCGGTCGAGATCATCGAGGTGCAGATTGGCAGCTATCTCGGCGAGGACGACATCGAGCGGACCGACGACATCTATCACCGCGCAGCTGACGAGACGCGGTGAGGGGGAGGGGTGCGGCGCGCCTCAGTTTGAAATTCTTACGCCGCTGACCTGCAACAGACGTGCGCGGTGCCTGGGTCTTCCTTCAACCTGTGCACGGACCTGGTGCGCCCTGCCGCGCAGGGTCCACACGCGAATTGCGTATGCAACGAAGAGCGCGTATGATCTGAAGTTACGTTGGGCGATCCGCCCGAGATACATGTGACTGCTCGGGGCCGCGGTCCCAGTGTTAGGTGGTTCACGTGCAAGCCAAGCAAGTGAAGCAGCGCACCACAGCTACTGGCCGCAAGCTCAAACCTAATGTCCGTTCCATGCTCTCGGCGGAGGAGTTGCGGCGGCGTCCGTCGCGTCCGGCCGATTACGCGACAGAGAACCAAGCTCTGATCGCTTTGGCGCAGGAATTGGCGAGCTCGCCCGAAGGCATCTTGCAGAAGCTCGCCGATACCGCGTTAGGTCTATGTCGCGCGCACTCCGCCGGGCTCAGCCTCCTGGAGGAGGAGGACGGGAAGAGTAATTTTCATTGGCGCGCCATCGCCGGGCAGTGGGCTCCTCACTTGAACGGTGGAACACCGCGCAACTTTGGTCCATGCGGCACGGTTCTTGACCAAGACGCCGCGATGATATGCTCACATCCCGAAGTCGATTTCCCCTATTGGGAGCCCATCAGGCCCGTTCTTGAGGAAGCGCTCCTGATTCCCTTCTACATCAAGACTGAAGCAGTCGGCACAATCTGGGTCGTCGCGCATGACACCAGTCGCCGCTTCGATGCGGAAGACTTGCGCGTGATGACCAGCTTGGGCGCCTTCGCAGCGACCGCCTATCAGACTTGGCTCAACCTGAACGCGGTGCGGCGAGTCGCTTCCATCGTCGAGTCCAGTCACGACGCAATCTTCGGCGAAGACTTGAATGGCATAATCATCAGTTGGAACGGGGGCGCGGAGCGAATCTTAGGCTACATGGCCGAGGAAGTCATCGGCCAGCCGACTACGATTCTGATTCCCCCGGATCGCCACAACGAAGAAACCGCAATGCTTGAGCGCCTCCGCAGAGGCGAGCGCACTGGTTCCTACGAAACCGTTCGCCGGCGTAAAGACGGAAGTCCAGTAGATATTTTAGTCACAGTGTCGCTCTCGAAGAATACGGAGGACAAGGTCATCGGCGCGTCAATAATCGCGCGAGACATCACCGAGCGATTGTATGCAGAACGGACGCTGCGCGAGAGCGAGGCCAGACTCGGACAAGAGCTCGAAGGCGCCCGTCAGCTCCAGCAGGTCAGCTTGGAGCTGCTCTCCAACTGCCCTGAGGTTTTCTACGAGCAAATTCTCGATGCGGCCATCGTGGTGATGCGCTCACAGGCTGCGAGCATGCAGATACTAGAGCCGGATACGGGGATTTTGAAGCTGCTGGCCTGGCGCGGCTTTCATCCGGACGCGGCCGCGTTCTGGGATCGCGTCGACTGCAACTCGGCGAGCACGTGCGGCGAGGCGCTGAAGACAGGACGGCGCATTTTCGTCAGCGACACCGAGACCTGCGCCTTCATCTCGGGGACCGAGGACCTGGAGGCCTACCGCCTCTCCAACTTGCGCGCCGTCCAGTCGACGCCGTTGCGGTCTCGCAGCGGCCGCGCGCTCGGCATGGTCTCGACCCATTGGCGGGAGCCGCGCGAGCCCAGCAAGGATGATTTCAGCCGCTTCGATGTGCTGGCCCGGGAAGTGGCCGACCTGTTCGAGCGGGCGCAAACCGAAGCGGCCTTGCGCGAGAGCGAAGCGCGGCTAAAGGCTGCGGTCGATTTGGTGGAATTGGGCCGCTATTCCTGGAACCCTCAAACGAATGAGAAGAAATGGGACGAAAAGTGCCGGGCGATGTGGGGTCTTCCGGCGGATACGACCGTGGATTACGACACCTGGCGGGCTGCAGTGCATCCGGACGATCTGGGTGCCGTCGAGGCTGCCGTTCAACGGAGCATCGAACCGCAGGGTGACGGTCTTTACGACGTGGAATATCGGGTGCTCGGATACGACGGCAAAGAGCGTTGGATCGCGACCCGTAGCCAGACGCTGTTCGAAAATGGCAAGCCCGTTTGGTCTTATGGCGTCATGATCGATGTCACCGACCGAAAACGTATTGAGAAAAGGCTCGAGCGCCGCGTCGAAGACCGAACGCGGGAGCTGGAAGACGCCAATAACGCGCTGCGCTCTCAGATCGAGAAACGGCAGATCGCCGAAGCCGAGGTCCAGCAGTTGCAGCGGCTCGAAGCGGTTGGGCAGATCACGTCAGGCGTGGCGCATGATTTCAACAACCTGCTCAGTGTCGTGCTCACCAATGCGCGTCTGCTTTCCCAAAGACCTGACGATCAGGAAGGCATCGAATTGATCCGGACCGCTGCTGAGCGCGGCGCGAAGCTCATTGCGCAACTCCTTGCCTTTTCGCGGCAACAGCGGCTTGAACCCCACGAGGTCGATCTCAACAGCAAGCTCGTCGGGATGGTCAATATGCTCAGGGTCACCTTGGGCGGCACGTTGCAACTCAAAACGACGTTTGCTCCGGATCTCTGGCCTGCTTTGGTCGATCCAAACCAGATCGAGATGATCGTCCTCAACCTTGCCATCAACGCCAGGGATGCGATGCAGCCGGGCGGCACGCTCACTCTCGAGACGTTCAACACCATCATCGAAAGCGCGTCCTTCCGGCCGGAAGAGCCGTCGCCGGGGGAATACGTGGCGCTCGCCGTCAAGGATACCGGCATCGGTATCCCAGACGAGGTGCTGCCACGTGTGTTCGAGCCCTTCTTCACGACGAAAGAACCGGGAAAGGGTTCAGGCCTCGGATTGGCGCAAATCTTCGGTTTTGCCAAACAATCCGGTGGCGGCGTGCGTATCGAGACACGCCTCGGCCAAGGCACTGCGGTCACGATCTTCTTGCCGCGCGCTGCGGTCGACGTTGCTGATGACCAAGCGCACGTCGTTGATGCGAGCAACCGTCCGCAGACTTCCAAGAGATTGCTTATTTTGGTCGTGGATGATGACAAGGCTGTCCTCAAGTCCACGGTCAGAATGCTCGATTTTCTCGGATATGCAACGGCGTCGGCGCAGAGCGCCACTGAGGCGCTCCGGCTGCTCGCAGGAAATCAGGCAATCGACCTCGTCCTCGCGGACTTCGCCATGCCTGAAATGAGCGGCAGTGAACTTGCGAAAGCGATCCGCGCGACGCGGCCAACTTTGCCAGTCGTTCTCATGACCGGCCATCGTAATCTCGACCTTCTGGAAGAGTTAAACGACCTGCGAGTTATCTTGAAGCCGTTCACGGAAGACGACCTGGTTGATGTGATCGGCGCCGCACTAAGATAGGGCCACTTCGGACGTCCGTTGTTGGCCCGGAGCGGACCTTGGGCTGAAACACGACCGCTCTCAGGGTGATCCGCGCTTCACGTCTGCTGGATCGGCATCGTTCGCCGCGACCGGTGGCGTCCGCGTGTTTGAAGTCTGCACGCCCGATGATGGTGCGCCCGAAGGTGCAGCCACGGCGCCCGGTGTGGCCTCCTTCGCAACCTCGGTCGGATGGGCGCGGTCCCACTCCCGCTGTTGCTTCTGGTAGCGCCGATAACCCAGCGGGATCACTGCGAGATAGGCGATTGTGAGCACCGTAAGCGTGCCGTAGGGGTATGTCGCCAGCAGGCCTACCAGCGCGGCCGCCGCCGTCATGATCGGTAGAATGAGCTCGCCGCGGATACGCTCGCCCATGAGCTTGCCCGAGAACGTCGGTATGGTGGAGACGAGCAGGAATGCCATGAGCAACGTGTAGAGCGCGATCAGCTGTGGGTAGTCGCGAACCTCGACCAAGCCGAGGCCATTGAGGTAGAAAGGCAGCAGGACGGTGATTGCACCCGCCGGCGCCGGCATTCCGGTGAAGTAGTTCGATTGCCACTTCGGCTTGTCCACCTCGAGCATGGAATTGAAGCGCGCAAGCCTCAAGCCCATGGCGCAAGCGAAAAGCAGCACAGCGATCCACCCGAAGTTCTTTAGGCTGGTCAGGCCCCATGTGAAGAGGACGATGGCCGGCGCGACGCCGAAATTGATGAAGTCGGCGAGGCTGTCGAGCTCGGCGCCAAAACGCGATTGCGCCTTGAGGGCGCGCGCGAGCCGGCCATCGACGCCATCGAGGATGGCGGCGATCACGATGAGGCCGATGGCGAGCTCGAAGCGATGCTCGATGGCCATGCGGATTGCCGTCACGCCGGCACAGAGGCTCAGCAGCGTGAAGAAATTCGGCACCAGCATCCGCACCGGGATCTTGCGATCGCGAAAGAGCAGGCGTCGGCGCCGGCGCAATCCCAGATCCCGGCCCGCATCGCGATATGGCTCGTCGTCCTCGATCAAAGCTGTGCTCCTGCATCTCTTCCCTCTCTCACCGTGAGGACGGGGAGAGGGGGTTGTCACTAGCCGTCGTAGCCTTCGACGATCACGACAGTGGCGTCCGCAGCTTCGTCGCGGATTGCTGCGGCGGCCTTATACTCTGCGCTGTCATAACAGGCACGGGCGACATCGTAGCTTTCGAACTCGATGACGACGTGGCGATCGCCGTTATTCGCCCCCGCGCGTTGCTCGAATTTTCCGCCGCGAATGATGAAGCGTGCATTGTACTTCTTGAAGGCGACCGCATTTGCGGCGACGTAGTCCTTATAGCGCTCGGGGTCGCGTACCCTAACGTGTGCGATCCAGTATCCCTTGGCCATAGCTTGCTCTCCAAATTGAGTACTGCCGCCGGAACCTTAGCGGCCCGGAGCGCGAACACAAGACGGCACGAATTGGAAGTATAGACATACGAATAGTGCAACGGCCGGGCGCGAGGCCCGGCCGTGATGATTTTTCAGTCAGAAGTGTTCCGCGCGTCGCGTCACATGCGGCCTTCGAGGCCATAGTCCCGCATCTTCCGATAGAGCGTCGAGCGACCGATGTTCAGGCGTTTTGCCACTTCCGTCATATGTCCGCGATAGCGGCCGAGCGCGAGGCGGATCATGTCCGCTTCCATGGCCTCGAGCGAGCGGATCTCGCCGCTGTCGTCGATGGCCGGAATGCCGAGTGCACCCTTGCCGGACTCGCGCGACACTTCGATGGTGCGCGGGATGCTGTCCTCGGCGCCGAGCAGCGCCGGACCGGTGTAGGCCGGATGCGGGTCCACGTATTCGGGCGCGTCCGGCATCTCGGCACGGAAGCCTTCGACGTGCGCGGCGATCTGCGGGAACTCATCGACGGTGAGCTCGCTCTTATCGGCGAGCACGACAGCGCGGAAGACCGCGTTCTCGAGCTGACGGACATTGCCCGGCCAAGCGTAGCTCACCAGCATATTCATGGCGTCGCTGCTGATCGCGGTAATCCGCTTGCCTTCCTCGGCCGCGAAGCGTGCGAGGAAATAGCGCGCGAGCTCCGGCACGTCGCCAATGCGCTCGCGCAGCGGCGGCACGACGATGGGAAAGACATTGAGGCGGTAGTAGAGATCCTCGCGGAACCGGCCGTCCTTGACGAGCTGGATCATGTCGCGGTTCGTCGCCGAGATCAGGCGGAAGTTGACCTTGACGCTCTTCTTCGAACCGACGGGGTCGATCTCGCCTTCCTGCAGCGCGCGCAGCAGCTTGACCTGGGCATCGAGTGGGAGCTCGCCGACCTCGTCGAGGAAGAGCGTGCCGCCGTCGGCCTCCTGGAACTTGCCGATGCGCTTGTCGACGGCGCCGGTGAACGAGCCCCTCTCGTGACCGAAGAGAATGCTCTCGACGAGGTTCTCGGGGATGGCGCCGCAGTTGACGGTGACGAACGGTCTACCGGCGCGCTCGCTCTCGCCCTGGATGGCGCGGGCGATCAGCTCCTTGCCGACACCGGACTCGCCTTCGATCAGGACCGGAATATTGGACGCAGCCGCACGACGACCGAGCGCGACGACCTTGTTCATGACGTCGCCGCGCATCACTAGATCGTTGAAGGAGAGCGTTCCCTCGACCTTCTTCTTGATGCGCGTGATCTCGCCCTGCAGGGCTTCGATCTTGAGCGCGCTCTTAATGGAGACGTCGAGGCGCTCCTGGCTCGCGGGCTTGACGACGAAGTCGGCGGCGCCGGCGCGCATGGCACCGATGGCGGCGTCGATCGAGCCGTTGGCGGTCTGCACGATGATCGGCGGTGTGCCGGGCTTGGAGCCAAGGCGCTCGAGGACCGTCATGCCGTCCGTGCCGGGCATCACGAGGTCGAGCAGAACGAGCGAGATCGAGGGGCCTTCCGGGCCTTCGAGGATCTGGAGGGCGTGCTCGCCGCCCTGCGCGGTACGGGCGTCATAGCCCAACCGCTTGATCATCTCTTCAAGGATGCGGCGCTGGGCGGGGTCGTCATCGACGACGAGGACGCGCTTGGTCATGAGGCATACTCACGCAACAATACGGGACACGTAGGCCAGTCAGAAGCACCGTTCGGGGGCAGGCCCCATTTTCGAACAGTTGCTCAGGAGCGGCTTACTCACCGGGCGAGAGTGCCCGACTGGGGTAAATGGATCGTTGCGAAACGCTCGCTTTTGAATTTTTTCCGTCACGTTCTGATCCCACGCGGTGCGGCATCAGGTGAGGCGCTTGAAATACAACTCAAATCCCGCAGGTCCGCGATCGGGCCAGAATGCCGCGGGAGCGCCATGCCTTGCCAGCGCCGCTCCATGCGACAATGTTGATAAGCAAGACGGCAACCAGATTCGGGAGACCGCTCATGAGCACCAGTGACGCCGCCCTCGGCCCGATGCCGGAATGGGACCTGCGCGACCTCTATCCGGGGACCGACTCGGCCGAGCTGAAGCGCGATCTCTCGTGGGCTGCCGACGAGGCCAAACGCATCCGCACGACCTACCAGGGTAAGCTCGCGGCGCTCAGCCGCGACGGCGCAGCGCTCGCGGTGGCCGTGAAGGCCTACGAGAAGCTCGCCGACGTGATCGGCCGCATCGCCTCGTACTCCGGGCTTCTCTATTACGCCGATACTTCGGACGGCGAGCGTGCGAAATTCTTCGGCGACATGCAGACGAAGATCACGGCGATCTCGACCGAGCTTGTCTTCTTCGAGCTGGAAATGAACCAGATCGATGATGCCGTCCTCGACGCCGCGCTGAAGCATCCCGATCTCGCGCGCTATGCCCCGTGGTTCGCCGACCTGCGCAAGGAAAAGCCCTATCAGCTCGAGGAGCAGCTCGAGCGTCTCTTCGTCGAGAAGGCGGCGACGTCGCGGGCTGCCTGGGACCGGCTCTTCAATGAGACCATGGCGGCGCTGCGCTTCGAGGTCGAAGGTGAGCCGAAACCGCTGAGCATCGAGCCGACGCTCAACCTGCTCATGCATCCGGACACCGCCCGGCGTCAGGCTGCTGCCGAAGCGCTGGCCAAGGTCTTCAAGGACAACATCCGCCTCTTCACGCTCATCACGAACACGCTCGCGAAGGACAAGGAGATCTCGGACCGCTGGCGCGGCTACAAGGATGTCGCGGACTCGCGCCATCTCGCGAACCGCGTCGAGGCGGAGGTTGTCGATGCGCTGGTCAGCGCCGTGCGCGAGGCCTATCCACGCATCTCGCACCGCTACTACACCATGAAGGCGCGCTGGCTCGGCATGGACAAGCTCGCGCACTGGGACCGCAATGCGCCGCTGCCCGACAAGCCCGATCAGGTCTACGCGTGGAAGGATGCGGAGCGGATCGTGCTCGATGCCTATGCCGGCTTCTCGCCGCGCATGGCCGAGATCGCGCAACCGTTCTTCAACAAGGGTTGGATCGACGCCCCGGTGCGCGAGGGCAAGGCTTCAGGTGCCTTCTCGCATCCGACGACGCCCTCGGCGCACCCCTACATCCTGCTCAACTACCAGGGCAAGCCGCGCGATGTAATGACGCTCGCGCACGAGCTCGGCCACGGCGTGCATCAGGTGCTGGCCGCGCCGCAGGGTCCGCTGCTTGCGCCGACGCCGCTGACGCTTGCGGAAACGGCGTCTGTGTTCGGCGAGATGCTGACCTTCCGCGCGTTGCTGGCTGCGACCACCAACCCGCGCGAGCGCAAGGCGCTGATCGCGCAGAAGGTCGAGGACATGATCAATACGGTCGTGCGCCAGATCGCGTTCTATTCCTTCGAGCGCAAGGTGCACGAAGCACGCCGCGAAGGCGAGCTGACCGCGGACAAGCTCGGCGAGTTGTGGATGTCGGTGCAGGGTGAGAGCCTCGGCCCTGCGATCGAGCTGAAGCCGGGATATGAGGTCTACTGGTCGTACATCCCGCACTTCATTCATTCGCCGTTCTACGTGTATGCGTACGCGTTCGGTGACTGTCTCGTGAATTCACTCTACGGGCTCTATCAGGAGGCGCATCCCGGCTTCGTCGAGAAATACTTCGACATGCTCAAGGCCGGCGGCTCGAAGCATCACACGGAGCTGCTGGCGCCGTTCGGGCTTAATGCCGCCGATCCGAACTTCTGGAAGAAGGGCCTGTCGGTCATCGAAGGCATGATCGACGAGCTGGAGAAGATGGATAAAGTGGCGTGAGTTGTAGCCGTTGAAGCTCACGGCAGGCACCACTTATCCCTTCTCCCCGTCCTTACGGGGAGAAGGTTAGGATGAGGGGCGGCGGCAAATGCTGACGTCGGCACATGGGCCGCCCCTCAACCCCAGCCCTCTCCCCGCGAGCGGGGAGAGGGGGAAGTTAGAGCTTCAGCTGCGGCCGCTTGATCTCATAGAGCATGAGTGCTGTCGCGACGGCGAGATTGAGCGAGTCGAGCTTGCCGGCCATCGGGATCTTCACGAGGCGGTTGCAGACAGCGGCCACCTCGTCGGACATGCCGGGGCCTTCGCGGCCCATCACCAGCAAGGTCGGACCCGTGTAGTTCCCGTCGCGGAAATCGGCCGTCGCGTCGAGATGCGTGCCGATGCGATCGCCCGGCCAGGCCTTCGCCCAACCGACGAACGTCGCTCGCTCGACTTTCACCAGCGGCACGGCGAACAGCGAACCCATGGTCGCGCGCACGGCCTCGCGCTGATAGGGGTCGCAGCAGTTGCCGATGAGGATGATGCCGTCAGCGCCTACGGCATCGACCGTGCGGATAATCGTGCCAAGATTGCCCGGGTCGCGGATTTCGTCGAGGGCCACCCACAACGCCGATTTCGCGAGTGACTCAATCTCCGGCAGCGCGCACCAGCGCTGCTCGAAGACGCCCATGAGATTTTGCGGGTTCTCCTTCGCGGCGAGCTTCTCCAGCACGGCGTGTGAGACTTCGAGGCCTTCCGTGCCCTCACGAAGCGCCCAGTCGATGAGCTCACGATGCGCGCGGCTCTCGCGCGCTTCCGCACCATGAGCGAGTATCCGCGGCCGCCAGCCATTTTCGCGCGCGGTCATGAGCACCGACGCGCCCTCGGCGACGAACAGACCCGTCTCGCGCCGCGCCTTGCGCATGTCGAGCGAGCGGATGAGCTTGACGCGGTCGTTCGTCAGACTGGTGATGACGCGCGAAGCCGGCGGCGGGCCGCGATCAGATCTTGAGGTCATCGCCGCACCAGCGCGTGAAGAGCGATGTCGGCACGGCGCGCGCGCTGTCTTCCTCGCGGATGGCGAGTTCGCCGCTCTCGAAACGGCCGCCCTTTTCGGCCAGTGCCTCGCGGCAGAGCTGGTCGAGCATGAGCGCCGAAGCGCGGATGGCATAGGCCGTGAGGACGAGCGCGCTCCGCGGACCGCTGAGAAGCGCTGCGCAATTGCGCAGCATGTCGGGGAGGTCGATGAAAAGATCCCATGTCTCGTTGTTGGGACCACGCCCGAACTTCGGCGGATCGACGAGGATCACGTCGTACTGCTTGCCGCGACGCACCTCGCGCTGCACGAACTTGCGCGCGTCCTCCAGCATCCAGCGCACGGGTGCATCCTTGAGACCAGAAGCCGTCTGGTTCTCGCGCGCCCATGTGACCGCTTTCTTCGAGGCATCGACGTGGGTGACCTCTGCACCGGCGTGAGCCGCCAGAAGAGTCGCCGCGCCCGTATAGGCAAAGAGATTGAGCACGCGCGGACGGTCAACGCCGCTCGGTTGCTTCAGGGCCTCAATCATCCAGCGCCAGTGCGGAAGCTGTTCGGGGAAGATGCCGAGGTGACGGAAGGCACTGAGCCGGCAAGTGAGCGTGACGGCGTTCTCGAGACGCACGGGCCAGCTTTCCGGTACCGGCTTGTTCGTCCGCCAGCGGCCGCTCTCCTCGTCGTCGTTGGCGGAGAAGACGGCGTGCGCGTCGGCCCAGATCTTCTCGTCCGCGCGCGGTTGCCAGAGGGCCTGCGGTTCGGGCCGATCGACGATGATCTTGCCGAAGCGCTCGAGCTTGCGCCCGTTGCCGCTGTCGATCAGCCGGTAGTCGGCAAAGCCATCGCTCTCGATGACGCTGAGGCGCGCCGCGGTTGGAGGCGATCCTGATGCGGCAGTTTCGGGGCTGGGCCGGGGCTTGGACATTGTGTTTGCGGGTTCCGTACCGTTGCGGCAGACATAGAGGCTTGGAGTGAGGGCCGCAACGCCCGGAGCAGGGGAATTCAGCCCTGCCGGCGGAATTAAGGGTAATCCGGCGCGGCGCCATCAATGTGGGATGCGATGCGGAGATCATGAGAGTTTTGGTCACCGGGGGTGCCGGCTTCATCGGCTCGACGCTCTGCCGCCATCTCGTCGTCGAACGGGGCATCGAAGTCGTCAACGTCGATTGCCTAACGTATGCGGCCAACCTGCGCTCGCTCGACCCGATCGCCAACCGGCCCGGCTACCGGTTCATCCAGGCCGATATCTGCGATGGCCCGGCTCTCGACGCCATCCTCGCCGATACCGCACCGGATGCGATCCTGCATCTTGCCGCCGAGAGCCACGTGGATCGCTCGATCGACGGCCCGGCGCGTTTCATCGAGACGAACATTGTCGGCACATACACGTTGCTCGATGCCGCACGCGCCTATTGGCAGGGACTGCCCGAAACTAAACGCAGCGCCTTCCGCTTCCTCCAGATCTCGACGGACGAGACCTTCGGCAGCGCGGCGCCGGATGCCCTATTCAACGAGGCAACGCCCTATGCGCCAAGCTCACCCTACTCGGCCAGCAAGGCTGCTGCCGATCATCTGGTCCGTGCGTGGCACACAACGTATGGCCTCCCCACACTCACCACGACCTGCTCGAACAACTACGGGCCCTACCAGTTTCCGGAGAAGCTGATCCCGCACATGCTCATCAATGCGCTCGAGGGCAAGCCCCTGCCCATTTATGGCGACGGGCTGCACGAGCGCGACTGGCTATTCGTGGACGACCACGTGAAGGCGCTCGCGATTGTACTCGAACGCGGCCGGATCGGTGAGACGTACGCGATCGGTGGCCGCGCTACGCGCACGAACATCGCTGTCGTCGAGAAGGTGTGCGAGCTGCTGGACGGCCTGCGTCCGGCCGCACGGCCACGCCGCGAGCTGATGGCTTTCGTCCAGGATCGGCCGGGTCATGACCGCCGCTACGCGATCGATCCGACGAAGATCGAGGTCGAGCTCGGCTGGCGCGCCGAGAAGAGCTTCGACAGCGGTATCGCACGCACCGTGCGTTGGTATCTCGACAACGAGAGCTGGTGGCGCCCTCTGCGCGAGGGCGTCTATCGCGGCGAGCGGCTCGGTCTCAAAACCTAGAGATCGCTCGCGTTGAACGTATCGCACTGCTGGATCTGGCCCGTCTCCAGGCCGCGACGGAACCAGCGCACGCGCTGCTCGGACGAGCCGTGCGTGAAGGCCTCGGGCACGACGCGGCCCTGCATCTTGCGCTGGATCATGTCGTCGCCGATCGCGGCCGCCGCGCGCAGGCCCTCCTCGATATCGCCGGGCTGGAGGCGCTTCTTGAGCTGATCGTTCACCGAGGCCCACACGCCCGCGAGGCAGTCCGCCTGCAGCTCCATGCGCACCTGCAGCGCGTTGGCCTGCCGCTCAGAGATACGCTGCTTGGCCTCCTGCACCTTGCCGGCAATGCCGAGCAGGTTCTGCACGTGATGGCCGACCTCGTGCGAGATCACGTAGGCCTGCGCGAAGTCACCCGGCGCGCCGAACCGCCTGTCCAGCTCGTTGAAAAACGAGAGGTCGATGTAGACCTTCTTGTCGAGCGGGCAATAGAACGGCCCCATCTGCGCAACGCCTTGGCCGCACGCCGAGTTGGTTCCGTCCGAGAACATGACGAGCCGCGGCTCTTCGTATTTGCGGCCGAACGACTGGAAGATGCGGTTCCAGACATCCTCGGTGTCCGCGAGAACGCGGCGCACGAAGCGGGCAGCCTCGTCGTCGGGCTTTGCCGCCCGCTGCGTCGGTTGCCCGGGCTGCTGCGGAGGCCTGCCTTCACGGCTGCCCGGAAGGCCCGGAATGTCGAAGGGGTTCGAGCCGCCGCCGGGACGATCGACGCGCTGGTTCTGCGGCATATCAGGGAAGCTGAAGCCACCACCGCCGCCGCGCAGCAGATCAAGCGGATTGAGTCCGAACAGCAGCATGATCGCGCCGATGATCAGCAGCGTCGTGATGCTGAAACCACCGCCGCGTCCCATCGGGATCTGGATGCCGCGTCCGCCGCCGCCGGGGAAACGGAAACCACCACCTCCGCCCTGTCCGCGCCGATCCTCGACGTTGCTGCTCTCGCGATCCTGCTCGTCGTAGCGCATGACAGTCCAACTCCTGGCCCCAGTGTCCCGTGGTCCCCCGTGCTGTGTGCCCATTGCCGGCCAAAGGCGCGGCCGTCAAGAACAATTCAGCACACGCGCGAATGCGGAACAAGTGGCGCTTCCGCCCCCCACTCTGCAAGGTGCCGTCCGCGCTCTGTCCCGTCTGTCTCAGTGGCCGGCAATGCGGAAGACGCCGCGCTCCTGGTCGTCCAGGCGAGCGACGAGATCGACCTCCCACGCCAGATACGCGCGAGCTGCCTCGACGTTTCCGTCATGACGCTGGTGCGTATGAAACACGAAGTCGATCCGGTCCTGGTCGGGCGGGCTATCGGGCGTCGTGTTCATTTTCTGGCCGTCCGCTTGCCACGCCTTGGCGCCGCCGGCGAGTTTGGAGATCTCGCGTGCGCCAAGCTCGGTAAGGTCGAGGCTCGCGGCGGCCGCCATCTCCGGGCTGTCCGCGATAAGGATCACGGGCTGGGCAACATCCGGCACGCTCTTCGCGAGCCTTGGGCGCGAGGCCCACACCGAGCCTGGAATGTGTCCGTCGCGGTAGTCCTGGCTCGAGCGCAGATCGAGCGCGACGCCGCCACCCGACCAGAGCAGCGCCGAGAGCCCCTGTGGCGTGACGACATGGAGTTCCGTAGCTCGTGCCTTCAGCATTTCAGGGCCACGCGGCCAACGGTCCGCGGGAATGGCTGCGCTGATTGCGGCGGCATTCTCGCGGTCTTCGAGCACGCAAGCCTCGTGACCGAGCTGTCGCAGCCAAGCCGCCACCATAGGCGCCCGGATGCCCTCGCCATCGAGCAGCACGATGCGCCCGCCCTTGACGCCGACCCACTGGTCCGTCGCCTGCTGAAGCTGACCGCCCGGCGCATGCACGAAGCCGGCGACAGGCTGAGCCGCAACTTCCTCGGCCGTGCGTACGTCGAGAAGGTAGGTCGTGCGCCGCGGGTCGGCGAGCCAGGCGCGTACGTCCGATGTGGTGACGGCGTGCACGCCACATCTGGCCGCGTGGGTGGCGGCACGTCTGCGGCGCTCGGCGAGCTTCTCCGCACTGAGTGACGGCTGTGGGTACTTCTTCGATGCGCCACGCTGGACCTCGTAGCCGGCGAGGAACCAGCCTTGCGTGCCGTTCTCCAGCGCCACGACCTCATTCGGCACACCGAGATCGATGAGCGTCTGCGCGCCGATGATCGAGCGCGTGCGGCCCGCGCAGTTGACGACGATGCGGGTCTTCGGATCCGGCGCGATCGCGTCGATGCGTAGTGGCAGCTCGCCATTCGGGCAGCTTATGCCGCCGGGGATGTTGAACTTCTGGTACTCGGCCCACGTGCGGCCGTCGACGATGACGAGATCGTCGCCGCGCTTCTGCATGGCGACCAGATCATCGGCGCTGATGCGCGGCGTGTGCCGCTCGATCTCGACGAGCTCGCCGAAGGTCTTGGACGGGAGGTTCACCCCATCGAAGAGCGTGAAACCCGCAGCCTTCCACGCGGGTGCACCACCTTCCATGATCGCGACGTCGGTAAAGCCGAGACCTTCGGCGCGCTTAGCGGCGCGCTCTGCGACGCCATCGCCGTCATCCATCAGCACCACGCGAACACTGCGGCGGGGCACTAGCCGTTCGATTTCCATTTCCAGCCGGCTGTAGGCCAGGGGCACGGCGAAGAACGGATGCCCGTCGGCGTACTGTCCCGTCTCGCGCACGTCGAGGAGCGCGATTTCCTCGCCATCGGATAGCATCGTCTTCACCGTCCTGGCGGGAAGGGCCTTGGCCATCGTGTACCTCATGCTTCTTCTTTGAGAGCGCTTATACGGACAATATACCCGGCCCTCGCACGGACAGAAAGCTGCCGTGGCAAATACCCCGATTAGGCACACTGCCCCGCAACCCTGTGCGAAAACGTCCTGTGGCCGCCGTTTGCTGCGCCACATATACACTGGCGCGGCGGGTGGCCGTCCGTGCACGCTCCCAGCGATTTATGAACAGCTGACGTAGGCTCGGGGGCCACCGGCATGTCGCGCGCATTTCTGGTGTTGTTCACGGGGCTTTTGCTGGCCCTGAACGCCTTCTCGAACGACATCACCCTTCCCGCCTTCTGGTCGATGGAGCGCAGCTTCGGTGTGCCCATCGAGGAAGTGCAGGCGATCATCCCGGTCTTTCTATTCTGCTCGGCCTTTGGCCAGCTCTTCTTCGGCCCGGCATCCGATGCTTATGGCCGCAAGCCGGTCATCCTGGTGGGCGTATCGCTCTACATTACCGGCGCTGTCATTGCGGTGTTTGCAGGCAGCATTACGACGATGCTCTGGGGGCGCGCGCTTCAGGGTTTCGGCAGTGCCTGCGGCGCGGTGATCGCCCGCGCCATTCTGCGGGACGTGCACTCAGGCACTGAGCTCGCGCGAACCATGGCTTTCGCGACCTCGATCATTTCGCTCGGGCCGATCATGGCGCCGATGGTGGGCTACGGCCTCGTCCTGCTGGGTGACTGGCAGGGCATTTTCGTCGGCATGGCGTTCTACGGCATCATGCTGGCAGCCATGGTCGTGATCCGCATCGACGAGACGAATACAAGCCCGGATCCGACGGCCATACAGCCCTCGCGTTTGCTCGCGTCGTTCGTGCGTGTCTTCAGCAACCATCAATCGCGGTATTTCATCCTGCTCTCGGGGATCAATACGTTCGCCATTCTCACGTATGTCGCGAATGCGCCGCGGCTCTATAGGGGCGCTTTCGGCATCGAGGGCGCTGCCTTCACGCTTCTCTTCGCCGTGACCGGCAGCGGCATCGTTATCGGCCAGTATTTGAATGCACTCCTCATCGCCCGACTCGGCGTCATGGCTGCGACGCGGTTAGCGTCCAGCTCCCTGGCGGTCGTAGCTGTGCTGATTGCCGTTCTGACGCACACCGGAACGCTATCGCTCATCTCATTTGCCGCTCTCATGCTGATCTACAACGCGGCCTTCCTGGTCGTGATGTCGAACTCGGTCAGCATGATCATCGACCCGCACCGGGAGATTGCCGGTTTTGCATCCTCTGTTTTCGGCTTTGCCTCGCAGCTCACGGGCGGCGTTCTCGTCTACCTCACGTTCCCGATCTTCAAAGGCAGTATGGGGGCTTGGTCGCTCGGAATTCTTGTCATCACGCTCACGGTGACTGCCGCCGTCTGGGTCTACCGGCCGAAGGCTGACAATTAGCATCCGCCGTTCAATTTATTGTGCGCTGCATCAATAAGTTGCCTCGACGTACGTCCTATCGACAACCCAGGCGACTCAGGTCAGAATCACCGACGCAGGTTGGCGTGAGATCGTTCGGATGGTCCGCCCGCGCGCCGGGCGGCGCACAATGGGAAGGATCGGGATATGGACGCTGCTGCAATTGTCGTCATGATAATCGTGGGTGCCATCGCGGGCTGGCTCGCCAGCCTCGTCGTCGGTGGACCTTGGGGCTTGCTCGGGTACATCATCGCCGGCGTCATTGGCAGCGTCGTGGGCGGCTGGCTGTTGAATGCGGCCAAAATCAACATCAACCTCGGCAATCCCATCGTGAATCAGATCATCACGGCCGCCATAGGCGCCATCGTGGTCATCCTGATCGCACGCCTCATAAGCTAGCAACGCGCTGACAGATCGTGTAATTTCCGGGCGGGTGCCGACGTCGGCCCCGCCCCTCTTGTTGAGTGGGCGCAGAGAGAGCAAGTAAGGGCTCATGGTTACGGTTCTGGACATGACAGGGGGCAAGCGGACAGGTGCCGCCCGCCACCCAGAAAAGGCTGCGCGGCCGGATACGCCCGTCCTGCGCAAGCCCGATTGGATCCGCGTCAAGGCCCCGGGCTCGCCAGTCTATACCGAGACGCGCAATATCGTGCGGCAGCACGGCCTGCATACGGTCTGCGAAGAAGCCGGCTGTCCGAACATCGGCGAGTGCTGGAGCCAGCGCCACGCCACCATGATGATAATGGGGGACACCTGTACGCGCGCCTGCTCGTTCTGCAATGTCGCGACCGGCAAGCCCAATCCCCTCAATCCCGACGAGCCGCGCAATGTCGGCGAGGCCGTGGCGAAGCTCGGGCTCAACCACGTCGTCATCACATCCGTCGATCGTGATGACCTGCCCGATGGTGGCGCCCAGCATTTCGCCGAGGTCATCGGCTGGATCCGCAAGCTCGCGCCGACAACGACCATCGAGGTGCTCACGCCGGACTTCCTGCGCAAGGATGGTGCCCTCGAAGTGGTCATCAAGGCGCGCCCTGATGTGTTCAACCACAATCTGGAGACGGTGCCCGGCCTCTATCCGCGCATCCGCCCCGGTGCGCGCTACTTCCATTCGCTGCGCATTCTGCAGCGCGCCAAGGAGCTGGACCCGACCATCTTCACGAAGTCCGGCATCATGGTCGGGCTTGGGGAGGAGCGCGAAGCCGTGCTTCAGCTCATGGATGATCTCCGGACCGCCGACGTCGATTTCCTCACCATTGGCCAGTACCTCCAGCCGACGCGCAAGCACGCCGAGGTGAAGCGCTTCGTCACACCCGACGAGTTCGAGAGCTACAAGCGCACGGCCCAGTCGAAGGGCTTCCTGCTGGTCTCTTCGAGCCCACTGACGCGCTCGAGCTATCACGCGGATGCCGACTTCGCGCGTCTTCAGGCGGCGCGTGCCGCTGCGGCAGAGTAAGCAGCGCCTCATGCCCTCATTCGAGACCCGCCGGCAGGTGCCATTCACGCCGCAGGAGATGTTTGCTCTCGTCGCCGACGTCGAGCGCTATCCCGAGTTCCTGCCGCTCTGCGAGGGCCTGCGCGTGCTCTCGCGCAATGATGAGGGCGATCAGCAAGCGCTAGTTGCCGTGATGGACGTCGGCTACAAGGGCCTCAAGGAAACCTTCACCAGCCGTGTGACGCTCGACGAGACCGTCCCGACTTTGCGCACGGATCTAGTGGAAGGTCCCTTCACGCGCCTCGTCAACAAGTGGGATTTTTCCGAGACGCCCGGCGGCTGCGAGGTGAAATTCTTCATCGACTACGAGTTCAAGTCGATGCTGCTGCAGATGCTCGTCGGTGGCCTTTTCCAGCAGGCTTTCGGGCGCTTTGCCGAAGCATTCGAGGAGCGCGCTCACACCATCTATGGCCGCCGCGCTGGCGTTGCCTGAAGGCAGCTACGCACGCGTCAACTCGTCCACCATCTCGAAGGCCACTACAATCGACGCCATGCGGATGCCGTGCCGGCCGATATCGCCGAACCGGCATTCGCGATGGATCGCCGGCTTGCCGCGCCGCTCGGCCGCGAGATGCACGAGGCCAACGGGCTTCGCCGCGCTGCCGCCGCCGGGTCCGGCGACGCCGGTCGCCGCGACAGTGATATCCGCGCGCGAATGGGCGAGCGCACCCGCAGCCATGGCGAGTGCCACCTCCCTGCTGACGGCGCCGTGCTCCCGGATCATGGCCATGGGCACGCCGATGAGTTCGTTCTTGGCTTCATTCGAGTACGTGACGAAGCCGCGCTCGACGACGTCGGACGAGCCCGCGATCTCGGTCAGCACGCCCGCAATGAGCCCGCCCGTGCAGCTCTCCGCCGTCGCCAGCATGAGCTTCTTCGCCCGGAGCGTCGCGAGCAGGGCTTCGGCCTTGGCGATCAGGTCCTTGGAGAACATGCCTGCTTACCTACTAACCATGTTTACAGCCCGGCGTCGGCTACAGCATTATTTGAGCATCATTGCCAAGCGCCAACAACCCTCGAGGAGTGCCCATGAAATTCGCAATCGCCATGCTCCTCGCTGTAGTCGTCGCAGGGTCGGCCATGGCCCAGCACCATCATCGCCATCAGCAGCACGCGCCCTCACCTTATGCCGGGCAGCAGCAGCGCGACATCAAGGCCCTCAGCGAGCAGCAGGTCGCCGATCTGCAGCAAGGGCGCGGCATGGGGCTGGCGCTCGCGGCCGAGCTGAATGGCTATCCCGGGCCGATGCATGTGCTCGAGCTCAAGGATCAGTTGCACCTGACGGCGGACCAGCAGCGGCGGTTTCAGCACCTCTTCGAGAGCATGAAGGCCGAAGCTATCGAGGCGGGCGAAGTGCTGATTTCCAGCGAACGTGCGCTCGATCGCGCATTCGCCGAAGGCAAGATGACGCCCGACATGCTGGCTTCTCTGACCGGCCGCATCGGCGAGGCACACGGCCGCCTGCGAGCGGTGCACCTCAAGTATCACCTGACCTCGGCAGAGCTGCTATCCGACCACCAGCGTCGGCGCTATGCTGATCTCAGAGGCTATCGCTGAACATTCGAGGGAACGCCGCCATGTCCGCCAAGCTCACTGCCGACGCCAAAGGCCTTTATGTCATCGCCGCGACGCCCTTCCACGACGACGGCCGCATAGATTTCGAGAGCATCGACAGCCTGGTCGACTTCTACCTTGCGTGCGGCGTGCAGGGCATGACCATCCTTGGTGTGATGGGTGAGTTCCAGAAGCTCTCCGAGAGCGAGACGCTCGAAGTTTCGCAGCGCTTTCTCAAGCGGACGGGGGGGCGGGTGCCGATCATCGTCGGCGTCTCCAATCCCGGCACGAACCAGCTCGTGAAGACGGCGCGCGCCGTCATGGAGATGGGTGCCGCCGGTGTCATGGCTATGCCCATGCGCGGCCTCACCACGGAGCCCTCCGTCGAGAACTACCTGCGCTCGATCCTGACCGCGCTCGGGCCGTCCATCCCGGTGTGCATCCAGGATTATCCCAAGCTCACGGACGTCTATTTCAGCGCCGACTGCTTCATCCGCCTCGTCGACGCTTTCCCGCAGATCGCCATGTTCAAGCACGAGGACATGCCGGGCCTCTCCAAGCTCTCGGCTATCCGCAAGGCTTGCGACGGCAAGGCCCGGCGCTACATGCCGATCCTCTGCGGCAACGGCGGCATCCACCTGCCGCAGGAGTATCTGCGCGGGGCGGACGGCGCCATGACCGGCTTTGCCTTCCCGGACATGATGGTCGCCATGCACGCGCTATTCGCTGCCGGCAATCCCGAGGAGGGCGAGGACCTCTACGATCTCTATCTGCCGCTCATGCGTCATGAGCTGCAGCCGGGCGTCGGCCTCGCCATTCGCAAGGAAATCCTCCGCCAGCGTGGGGCCATCCGCTCGTCCGCGATCCGGGCGCCAGGCCCGAAGCTCGATGCCATCGACATGGCCGAGCTGAACCGCCTGCTCGCCCGTCTCGAGAAGAAAACCGGTCAGCCGATCAAGGGCATCCGGAAGGCTTGAGCCACCGCACATGAACCCCTGTTGCCGTTCCGCCACGCTTTGTGCGCGCAATGGACACAAAGGGGCGCTTGCATCTCTCGCAAATGCCATTATGGCCCGTTAGATACTGCCGCCAGGGAGTTGGCGGGTTTCGCATTACGGGTGGGAGTTCAAGCAGATGTCGCGTCTCGCGCGCCCGGTCGCGCAAGCGAAGGCAACCTATGACGTGGTCGTCGTCGGTTCCGGCTATGGCGGTGGCGTTGCGGCGTCGCGCTTGTCGCGGATCGGTCTCAAGGTCGCGGTCCTCGAACGCGGTCGCGAGTACCTGCCGGGCGAGTTCGCCGAGACCATGCTCGCCGCCAGCACGGCCATGCAGATCAATGGCAAGGGACGGCAGATCGGCCCGCCGGATGCGCTCTTCGATCTGCGCGTCGGCAAGGATGTGCACGCGCTCGTCGGCTGCGGTCTCGGCGGCACGTCGCTGATCAATGCTGCCGTGTGTCTCACGCCTGATGTCATGGTGCTCGAGGACGAGGCCTGGCCCGAGGAAATCCGCGTCGATCATCGCCTGAATGTCGGCTATCACCGCGCCCGCCAGATGCTGGCGCCGGAGACGCTGCCCTTGTCCGTCACGCCGATGAAGCTCGCGTCGCTCGAGCGCGCCAGCAAGGCGATCGGCCATCACGTCGAGCGCGTGCCGCTGCATATTTCCTTCGATGAGAAGACCAACGCGGCGGGTGTGACCCAGCCGCCTTGCACCATGTGCGGCAACTGCATGGGCGGCTGCAACAGCGGCGCCAAGACGACTGTGCACTCGACGTACTTGACGGACGCGGTCAATCACGGCGCCGAGCTCTTCACGGGCGCCAATGTGCGGCTCGTCGAACGGAGTGGCGGCGATCTCTGGCGTGTCGTCTTCCGCAAGACTGGCGACAAGGACAGCCACGTTCCCGTCGGGACCGTCACGGCCGCCATGGTGGTGCTCGCGGCCGGCACGCTCGGCACGGCCGAGATCATGATGCGCTCGCGCGAGAATGGGCTACGCGTCTCGGACCGCCTCGGCTGGCGCTTCTCGACGAACGCCGACGTCATGTCCTTCGGCTACAACTACAAGGAGCCGGTCAACTCCGTCGGCCTTCCGCACGGTTCAAAGGCGAAGGTGCCGCCGCCGGGTCCGGCGGTCGTCGGCCTCATCGACCTGCGTCGCCGCCGCGATCCGCTCGACCGGCTGGCGCTCGTCGAGGCGACCGTGCCGAGCGCCATGGCACGGCTCATGCCGATGCTCCTCGCGACCGGCGCGACGCTGGCGCCGGAAGAGGCGAGCGGCGGCCTAGCCGGCCTCCTCGCTGATACACGACGCAACGCCGAGAGCCTCTTTGCTGGCGGCTACAGTGGCCCGGTGCATCACAGTCACGCGTTCCTCGCCGTCGGCCACGATGGCGCGGCCGGTCGCATCGTCTTCGAGGATGATACGGCGGCGATCCACTGGCCCCATGTCGGCGATGAGCCGGTCTTCACGCATATCTCGGCCGTGCTGAGGAAGGGCGTCGCGGCCAACGGCGGCAAATACGTGCCGAACCCCGTGAGCAACCAGTGGCTCGGCGGTGACGTCATGACCGTGCATCCGCTCGGCGGTTGCGCCATGGGCAGCGATCGCGACAGCGGCGTCGTCGATCACAAGGGACGTGTGTTCGACGCCGATCCCACAAAGCGCGCCGACGCGGTCCACGATGGTCTCTTCATATGCGACGGCTCAGTCATTCCCCGCCCGCTCGGTGTGCACCCGCTGTTCACGATCACGGCCGTGGCCGAACGCGCCATGATGATCTTTGCGCGCGAGCACGGCTTGGCGCTCGACGTCTCGCCGCGCCCCGATGCGCCGAAGCGCGTCTTCCGCGCAGAGCCCACCACGAACGACACTGGCACGTCCCGCTTCGGCCGACTGTTCGGCCGCGCCGCATCCGCCTGAGGTAAATCCGATGCGCCTGTCGTCCAGCCTCGACGAGCTGAAGCCGGAGTATGACGCGATCGTCGTCGGCTCGGGCTATGGGGCGGGCGTTGCGGCGTCGCGTCTCGCGCGCATTGGCCTGAGGGTGGCCGTCCTCGAGCGCGGCCGCGAGTTCGCGCTCGGCACGTTCCCGGACACCATGGAGGAAGCCACCGCCGAGCTGCAGTACACGCACGGCGACAAGCGCATCGGGCGCAGGCTCGGCCTCTACGATCTCCATCTCGGGCGCGACATGCACGTGCTCACGGGTTGTGGGCTCGGCGGCACATCGCTCATCAACGCGAATGTCTCGCTGCCGCCCGATCCGCGCGTGTGGGAAGATCCCTGCTGGCCGCCGTCCATTCTCGCAGAGGGAACGCTCGAGGAAGGTTTCCAACGCGCGACGCGCATGCTGCGGCCCGTGCCTTTCCCGAACACCGTGCGTCTCGACAAGCGCGACCGTCTGCAAGCTGCGGCGCGGGCGTTCGGCACGGAAATGTCGACGGTGCCGATCAACGTCACGTTCACGCCGGGTCCCAATGCTGCGGGCGTCGATCAGCCGGCGTGCACGATGTGCGGCGACTGCTGCTCGGGCTGCAATGTCGGCGCCAAGAATACCGTGCAGATGACCTATCTGCCGGATGCCGTGCGCCATGGTGCGGAGATCTTTACCGAGGCGACCGTCAGCTTCGTGCGCAAGGAAGGCGATGGTTGGCGCGTGTTCTTCACGCCGACTCGCAATCGTCGCGACAAGTTCGGTCAGCCCGAGCGCTCGGTCGCCGCCGGCATCGTCGTGATCGGCGCCGGCGCGCTCGGCTCGACGGAGATCCTCCTGCGCTCGCGACAGGAAGGTCTCGCGCTCTCGGACAAGCTCGGCGAGGGCTTCACCGGCAACGGCGACGTGCTCGCCTTTGCCTACAACGGCGATCAGCCGGCGAATGCCGTGGGCATCGGACATCCGCCGCGCTCGGGCGCCGCCCCGCCGGGGCCGTGTATCACCGGCGCGATCGACCTCAGGTCCTCGCGCCGGCTCGAGGACGGTATGATCATCGAGGAAGGCGTGCTGCCTTCGGGCCTCGCAGAGATCCTGCCTGCGACGTTCTCGGTTGCTTCGCGCCTTTTCGGCAAGGATACGGATGCGGGCCTCATCGACACCGTGCAGGAGCAGGCGCGTCGTCTCGACAGTGTGCTTCTCGGCGCGTGGCGCGGCGCCATGCACAATACCCAGACGTTCCTCGTCATGGCGCACGACGATGGCAAGGGCCGCATCGTCATGCGTGGTGACGACATCCAGCTCGACTGGCCGGGCGTTGCGGGTCAGCGCGTGTTCAAGGACATCGAAGCCAATCTCATCAAGGCGGCCGGCGCCAATGGCGCCTCCTACATCCGCAATCCCATCCAGAATACATTCCTCGGCAAGAACCTCATCACTGTCCACCCTCTCGGCGGCTGCGTGATCGGTATCGATCGCACGCGGGGCGTGGTCGACGACACCGCGCGCGTCTTCGATGCCGGCTCGACCGATCCGCAGGCCGTGCACCAGGGGCTCTATGTCTGTGATGGCTCGATTATTCCGCGCCCACTAGGTGTGAACCCGCTGCTGACGATCACCGCGCTTTCCGAGCGCGCCATGATCCATCTCGCGCGCGATCTCGGCCGCGCGCTCACCGATGCGCCGATACCCAATGCCTCGGTCATCTCGCTCGCGCCGGCACCCGAGGAGCGCCGTCCGGCCGGCGTGACTTTCACCGAACGCATGGCGGGCTTCATCGCCGACAATGCCGACGGCAACTACGAGGCCGCCGCCAAGGCCGGCGAGTCGATCAATCAGCACTTCGCCTTCACCGTCACAGTGCTCATCGACGACGTCGATCTTTTCCTAAGGGATCCCGCACACGCAGGCACGCTCACCGGCACGGTCGAGGCGCCGCATCTCTCGCCGGAGTCGCTCGACATTTCCGAGGGCCGTTTCAGCCTCATGCGCCGCGACCAGAACAACGTCGAGACGCGGCGCTTCGAATACGACATGCTGCTCACGGCGCGGAACGGGCGTCAGTTCCGCTTTGCCGGCCACAAGATCGTGCACAACGACCGCCTGCCCGGTGACCTCATTCGCGATACGACGACACTCTTCGTCACGCTCACCGACGTCGAGGGCAATCAACCGAATGCGCGCCAGCGCTTCGGCATCCTGAAGATTGCTTTGCGCGATTTCACCAAACAGGTGCGCACGATCCAGGGCGTCGGCGGCAGTGGCCCAGCTGATCGGGCTAAAGCTGTTGCCAAGTTCGGCGGGCTCTTCGCGAGCCAGCTCTTCGATATCTACGGCGGCCTCTTTGCGCCGCTCAAGCGCTTCGACGAAGCGCGTGTGCGCAAGAAGCGTGACCTGCGCGTCGGAGAGCCGGAGGTCCACTATTTCACGACCGCTGACGGCAAGCGCCTGCGCCTGATCCGCTATGCGGGCGGCAAGAAGGGGCCGGTGCTTTTCACGCACGGGCTCGGCGTGTCGAGCCTGATTTTCACAATCGACACCATTGACACGAACCTTGTCGAATATCTCGTGGCTGCCGGCTATGACTGCTGGTTGCTCGACTATCGCGCCTCGATCGATCTTGCCTACGCGCGAGACCTCTGGACGGCGGATGATTGCGCGCGCGAGGACTACCAGCCGGCCGTGAATCTCATTCTGAAGGAGACGGGCGCGAAAAGCGTGCAAGTCGTCGCTCATTGCTTCGGCGCCACGACATTCACCATGGCCATGCTCGGCGGTTGGCTCACGGGTGTGCGCTCAGCGGTCATTTCGCAGATTTCGACGGATGTGATCGTGCCGTACTTCCCGCAGCGGCTGCTGGCACAACTCAGGGCGCCGTCGCTCTTCTCGGGCCTAGGTCTCGATCATGTGGATGCCCGCGCGACCATTGCTGACAGTATCGCAGGTCGCGTTGCGGATGGTCTGATCCGCGTATTCGTTCCCTTCCGTCGCGAGGAGCGCACGCGCAGTGCTACGTCAAATCGCATCACGGCGCTCTATGGCCAGCTCTACGAGACATCGCAGCTCAATAATCTGACCTTCGAGATGGCGCTCCCCGAGATGTTCGGCGAGGCGAATATCGATGCCTTCAAGCAACTCGCGCTCATTGCGCGGCGGCAGACGATCGTCGATGCGGCGGGGAGTGACACGTACCTGCCGCATCTGGAGCGCATGGCGATCCCGATCACGTTCATCCACGGGGCGCTCAATCGCTGCTTTCTGCCCGAGAGCACGGAGCGTACGGTGGCGCGGCTTGCGGTGAAGAACGGCGCGGATCTCTATACGCGCCATGTGATCGATGGCTACGGCCACATCGACTGCATCTTCGGCAAGTCTGCAGCGAGTGACGTCTATCCGCACATTCTCGCGCATCTGGAGAAGTCGGCGGAGGCTTAGGCGCGCGTCGCGACCTTCTTTCCTGCGCCGACGATGTCGATGATCTCGCGCAGGTGCGTCAGGCGCTGGATTTTCGGCTTGTCGCCACCTTTGTCGATATCGCCTTTCGCTGGAACGATCGCGCGCTTGAAGCCGAGCTTGTGGGCTTCGCGCAATCGCGTGGTCATGTGCGAGACAGGACGCACGGCGCCGGAAAGGCTGATCTCGCCGAAAAAAACGTCGTCGGGTGCGAGCGGCGTCGCGAGTAACGAGGAGACGAGTGCTGCCGCTGCTGCGATGTCCGCAGCTGGCTCCGAAATGCGCAGGCCGCCCGCAACATTCAGATAGACATCGGCCTGAGAGAAGCTCACCCCACAGCGCGCGTCGAGAACGGCGAGAAGCATAGACAGACGGTTGGAATCCCAGCCCACGGTAGCGCGACGCGGCGTGCCGAGCGACGAGGGCGCCACAAGCGCCTGGAACTCGACGAGCAGCGGCCGGCTGCCTTCGATGCCAGCGAACACCGCCGTGCCGGGCGCGCTGTTGTCGCGATCGCCGAGAAAAAGCTCGGACGGGTTCGCGACCTCGCGCAGTCCACTTTCCACCATCTCGAACACGCCGATCTCGTCGGCCGGGCCGAAGCGGTTCTTCACCGCGCGCAGAATGCGATAGGGATGCCCGCGATCGCCCTCGAAGTAGAGCACGGTGTCGACCATGTGCTCGATCACCTTCGGGCCGGCGATCTGGCCGTCCTTGGTGACATGCCCGACGAGCAGCATGGCGGCGCCGGACTGCTTGGCGAAACGGATGAGCGATTGCGATGCCGCACGCACCTGCGAGACCGTGCCGGGCGCCGCGTCGAGACCATCAGCCCAGAGCGTCTGGATGGAGTCGATGATCACAAGGTCGGCTCGGCGATCCTGCTCCAATGTCGCGAGGATGTTCGCGAGGTTCGTCTCGGCGCCGAGCGCGACGGGCGCCGCTGCAAGGCCGAGCCGCTCCGCACGTAGCCGGACCTGCGCGGCAGCTTCTTCGCCCGAGAAGTAAATGGCGCGTCGGCCTGCCGTGGCGAAGCGTGCCGCCAATTGCAGAAGGAGCGTCGATTTGCCGATGCCCGGCTCCCCGCCGATGAGCAAGGCCGACCCCGGCACGATGCCGCCGCCCGTCACGCGGTCCAGTTCGGGCATACCTGTGGGAATACGCGGCGCCTCGGCGGTGCCGCCAGCCAGCGTCTCGAGTGGCGCCGGCTTGCCTTTCGCTGAGCGCTGGAGGCCGCTGCCGGGCGCTGCTGCCAGCGCCGCGACGCCTTCCTCCTCGACAATCGTGTTCCACTCGCCGCAGGACGCGCACTTGCCCGCCCAGCGGGAAGACACGGCCCCGCACGATTGGCAGACGAAGCTCGACTTTGTTGCCTTGGCCATCGGCTGTCTGTCCCCCCATCCGTGGTGCGAGATAGCCTGATTCTGCACGGGGTTGCAGCGCGCGCTTGCGATCCCCACATGATGCCGCTCTGCCCCGCCGAACCGCACTGTCGCACGTCGTCCGCGGATGCTCTATAGCGTCGGGCGACGGAGCCGACCTGCTGCCGAGGATACCATCATGATGCCCCGCCTTCCTGCCGACATGAGCACGCCCGCCTACGTCCTCGACGTGGCGAAGCTCAAGCGCAATCTCTCGACGGCGGCCCGCATCAAGCGCGAGGCAGGCGTTAAGATCCTGCTCGCGACCAAGTCCTGGGCCATGCCGGCGGCCTTCCCGCTCATGCGCGATACGCTCGACGGTACGACCGCGAGCGGTGAGCAGGAAGCGCGCCTCGGCCGCGAGGAGTTCGGCAAGGAAGTGCACGTCTATGCACCAGCCTACGGTCCTGGTGAGGTCGAGCGCCTCACGAAGATTGCGGACCACATCTATTTCAACTCGCCAGGTCAGATCGCGCGCTACCTCGACACTGTGCAGGCGGCGGGCCGCAAGGTCGGCATCCGTATCAACCCCGGCTACTCGAACGCGACGCTCGGTGGTGCGCTCTACGACCCATGCGCGCCGGGCTCGCGCTTCGGCACGACCGTCGAAGAGATCGACAAGCTGCCGTGGGAGCACATCGATATCCTGCACACACACGCGCTCTGCGAATCGCGCGCCGATGGCTCCGTTGGGCTCATCGAGCATGTCGGTCGCACGCTCGGCACCTACGTGCGCAAGGTGAAGGCCGTAAATTTCGGCGGCGGGCACTTCATCAACAAGCCGGACTACGATGTCGATCGGCTGATCGCGGCGTTGAAGGCTTTCCGTGCGGAGTTCGGCGTCGAGGTCATCCTGGAGCCGGGTGCAGGGCTCGTCGTCGATACCGGCTGGCTGGTCTCGACCGTGCTCGACATCCACCACAACGAGAAGGATATCGCCATTCTCGACACGTCCGCGTCGACGCACATGCCGGACGTGCTGGAAGTGCCGTATCGCCCCGGGATCATCGGTGCCGGCGAGCCCGGCGAGCTGGAGCACGACTACATTCTCGGCGGCAAGACCTGCATGACCGGCGATGTGATCGGCGACTACTCGTTCGACAAGCCGCTGCAACCGGGTGACCGCCTGATCTTCACGGACATGATGCAGTACTCGTTCGTGAAGAACACGACCTTCAACGGCACGCCGCTCCCGGATCTCGCCATGCTCGACGAGGATGGCACCTACCGCGTGATCAAGTCTTTCGGCTACGAGGAGTTCCGGCGTAGGCTGGGCTGAGTGTAGTCGAAAGAGAAAATCGCGGAGGAAGCCATGGCTGGATTGCTTGAAGGCAAAGCGGCACTGATCACGGGCGGCGCGCGCGGTATCGGCCGGGCGGCGGCTATCGCGTTCGCACGCGAGGGTGCCCGCGTCGTCGTCTCGGACCTGATGGCCGACGGCGCGCAGGAGACCGTTGCGATGATCAATGCCGGCGGCGGCCAGGCGGTGTCGGTGAGCGGCGACGTGACCAAGTCCGAGCTGGTCAAGGCCTGGGTCGATACGGTCGTGAAGACATTCGGCCGGATCGACTGTGCGTTCAACAATGCCGGGATCGCCGGCAATGCCGTGGGCGCCAACGGCAAGCTCACGGCGGACTGGTCGGAGCAGGCCTTCGATCGCATGATCGAGATCAATCTCAAGAGTGTGTGGCTTTGCATGCGCGATGAGATCAACGCGATGCTGGCCGATGGCAGGGGCGGCGCGATCGTCAACACGGCTTCGATCGCCGGCCTTGTCGGGCTCGAGACCTCCTCTGCGTATGTCGCGGCCAAGCACGGCGTCATCGGCCTCACGAAGACGGCGGCGCTCGAATACGCGAAGAAGGGCATTCGCGTGAACGCCGTCTGCCCAGGCTACATCGTCACCGAGATGACGCGCGAGCCCATGGAGCGCAAGGGCGACCAAATCATGGGACGCATTCCGTTCGGCCGCCTCGGCACGCCGGAGGATATTGCCGAGATGGTCGTGTGGCTGTGCTCGGACCGAGCGGGCTACGTCAGCGGCGCCGCCTACAACGTCGATGGCTGCTACGTGGCGGCATGAGCGTACGTAATGGTCGGCGGCTCGGCCCCGAAAAAGGACAGAGCCGCTGATGGCAGTGCCTCCGACGCAGGCGGCCACGCCGACCACCTTCCCGTTGTGGCCGCTTCTCGCCACGATGGCGATGCAGACGCTCGCCACCGCCGCGGCGTACTCAGTGCCCGCGCTCGCGCCGATCATCGCGCGTGACATCGGCGTCGACGGTGCGTTGATCGGCATGTTCGTGTCGGTCGTCTATGGTGTCGGAATCTTCTCATCGCTGCTGGCAGCCGGCATCATCGCTAGGTATGGCGCCGTCAGGGCCGCGCAGTTCGTGCTCGTGTGTGCACTTGGTCTTGTCCTCGTCTGCGCACAGGGGACCGCCGCGAGCGTAGCGCTCGGTGCGCTCATCCTCGGCATCGCCTATGGTCTGACGGCGCCGGTCAGCACGCACTTGCTCGTGCCGCGTACGCCGCCGTCGATTCTGAATATGGTGCTCTCGACCCGTCAGATCGGGGTGCCGCTGGCCGGTGTTCTCGCTGCGACCATCATGCCGCCGCTCGCGCTCGCCATCGGGTGGAAGGCCAGCCTTCTCCTGCAGGCCGTCCCGATCGTCGCGCTGATCCTGCTGCTCGAGATCCCGCGTCGCGACTGGGATGGCGTACCGTCACTGGCAAGTACGGACGCCAGGAGCGTGCTCCTGCGCTCACTTGGCCTCCTCCATGGTGACAGCGCCATTCAACGGCTCACGTTCGTGAGCTTTGTGTATTCGGGCGCACAGCTCTGCTTCGTCGCCTTCATGACCGTGCACGTGACGAGCCGCACGGGTCTCGATCTCGTGATGGCGGGATGGTCGCTCGCCGCCTATCAGCTCGCCGGCGTGATCAGCCGACCCATTTTCGGCTGGATCGCGGACAGGTTCATCGAGGCGCGCATCGTGCTCGGCATTCAGGGCTTCGTCATGGCTGCGGCAGCATTGCTTGCCGGGCATTTCGCGCCGGGTTGGCCCGTGTGGGCGATCATGGCCGTCGCAGCCGTCGCGGGGGCCACGGCCAGCGGCTACACAGGGCTTGCCTATGCCGAGTTCGCGCGCCTCGGCGGTCCGATGCGGACGGAGGCGACGGGCCTCGGGTCGGCCGCCATGTTCTTCGGTGTGCTCGTCATGCCATCGCTCGGCAGCGTCGCGATCACATCGACCGGCACCTATCTCGCAGCCTACGGTGCCATTGCCGTGCTCGCGGTGATCGCGGGGACGGTAATGCTGCTGCCGCAGCGAGATAAGTAGACTTGTGTGCGTCCGCTTCTCCTTCTCCCCGTTCTTTACGGGGAGAAGGTCGGGATGGGGGGCGGCCGCTTGCGCTAGCGTTGGCTTATGCCGCCGCCCCTCACCCTGGCCCTCTCCCCGCGCGCGGGGAGAGGGGACATCATTATTCCGATAATTCCGGAATGCCGCGATAGAGGTCGAGCGCTTCCGGATTGGCGAGTGCTTCCTTGTTCTTCACCTCGCGGCCATGAACGATCTCGCGCACGGCAAGCTCCGTGATTTTGCCGGACTTCGTGCGCGGAATGTCGGCGACCTGGACAATGCGCGCCGGCACGTGCCGCGGCGAGGCACCGACGCGGATCTGCTTCTTGATGCGGTCCTGCAGATCCTTGTCGAGTGCGACGCCGTCCTGCGTGATCACGAACAGCACGACACGGACGTCGTTGTCCCAGTCCTGGCCGATGACGATAGCTTCCTTGATCTCCGGAAGCTGCTCCACCTGCCGATAGATCTCGGCCGTGCCGATGCGCACGCCGCCCGGATTGAGTGTCGCATCCGAACGGCCATGGATGATCATACCGCCGTGCTCGGTCCATTCCGCGAAGTCGCCGTGATGCCAAAGGCCGGGAAAGCGCTCGAAGTAGGCCGCGCGATACTTCTTGCCATCGGGATCATTCCAGAAGCCGACGGGCATCGATGGGAAGGGCGCCGTGCACACGAGCTCGCCCTTGCTCTTCGATAGGACATTGCCGAGCTCATCGACTACCGCGACGCCCATGCCGATCTGCGGACCCTGGATCTCGCCGCGCCACACGGGCTTTCCGGGAACGCCGCCGACGAAGCAGCCGACGATGTCCGTGCCGCCCGACATAGAGGCGAGGTGCACGTCCTTCTTGATGGCCTCGTAGACGTAGTCGAAGCTCTCCGGCACCAGCACCGATCCGGTTGAGAGAATGACACGCATCGACGAAAGGTCATGCGCATCCATGGGGCGCGCCTCGGCCTTCTTGAGTGCGTCGATGTATTTTGCGGACGTGCCGAAATGCGTGCAGCGCTCATCCTGGGCGTAGTCCCAGAGCACACTCCAGGACGGATGGAAGGGCGAGCCGTCGTAAAGCAGCAGCGTGGCGCCGCTCGCCAGCCCTGAGACCAGCCAGTTCCACATCATCCAGCCGAGCGTCGTGAAGTACAGCACGCGGTCGCCGGGGTGGACATCGCAATTGAGCTGCTGCTCGCTCAGGTGCTTGATGAGCGTGCCGCCGGCCGAATGCACGATGCACTTCGGCACGCCGGTCGTGCCCGACGAGAAGAGAATGTAGAGCGGGTGGTTGAACGGAAAGGGCTCGAACGTCATCGCTTCGGCAGGCGTGTCGACAACGGCGGTGTCCCACGCTTCAGCAGCGTGTCCCGCGGCCTTTAGCTTTTGCACGAGCGCGTCGGCCTTCCCGAGATAGGAGGCGACGATGATCTGCTCGACGCTCGGCAGCCTGCTTGCGATCTCGACGACCTTGTCCGCGATGTCGATCTGCTTGCTGGCGTACCAGTAGCCATCGCAGGTGATGAGGATGCGGGGCTCAATTTGGCCGAAGCGGTCGAGCACGCCCTGGACGCCGAAGTCCGGCGAGCAGGATGACCAGATGGCCCCGAGCGAGCTTGCTCCCAGCATCCCGATGACGCCCTCGGGCACGTTCGGCAGCATGGCCGCGACGCGGTCGCCCGACTTGATACCGGCGCGCCGCAGCAACCCCTGGAGCTGCGCAGTCTGCCGGCGGAGTTCATCCCAGCTTACGCGTCGGCTGACCTTATCCTCACCGCGAAAGACGAGGGCATCGTCGGACTTCGATCGTGTCGCGCCGGCGAGCAGGTTCTCGGCGAAATTGAGCGTTCCCTTGGGGAAAAAGCGCGCGCCCGGCATTTTGTCCCCATCGACGAGATAGGGAGCCGGGCCAGGATCGCCCTTGATGCCGCAGCGGTCCCAGACGAGCCGCCAGAATGCGCCGAGGTCCTGCAGGGCGAAGGTCTGGAGTTCTTCGTAACTCGTGAGCTTGTGGCCGCAAGCTGGCTCGGCATCGACCATAAAGTGCGCGAGGTTGGTACTCCGGATCGTGCTCTCGCCCGGCTGCCACAGCATTTGCGACATGATTTGGCTCCTTCGCCTTAGCCTAAAGACGGGTAGCCCGAAGGTCGTTGTTCGACAAGTGGTTGCCTGACGCTCCCCTGCCACAATCTTGTCCGAGCTTGCCGCAATCCGGGGGCACCGCTAAGACGGTTCGGAGAGGCCACGCGCTGGTTCTGCCCCCGCGATCATGGCGACGGGGGCAAGCGGGAGCGGACTGATATGGCAGCAGGCGTTCTGACGCCTTCGCCGATCTGTGGCTTGTGGGCGATGGGGTGATGAAGCTGAGTGCTAGAACGTGGCGCACGCCTAGGCTGGCCATTATTTTGGGCGGCTTGGTAATCGCAGCGTCTCTCGGTTATGGCGGTGTCACCTGGGTGCACGCGCCCGCCGATATTCTCGCGTCTTTCCGCCTTCAGGCTGCGGCGAACACCGGTCTTTTCATCTCGGCGCCAGTGCAGCTTCTGGCAAGACCTCGCATACTCCTCGAGAAAGCAGCGATCTACGGCGCCGACACCGGTACTAGCGACGATGGTGCGGAGACAGTCGAGCGATCCCGCAAGCTGATCCTTGATCGTCCCATCATCTCGGTCGATGTCGCATCGAACGGTGCGTCACTGGAAAACGCCGTGGCGTCGGCGCTCGAGCCGCTTGCGGCGCGGATCGCATCGCTCGATCTGCAGAGCCTTAGTATCCGTGGCGGTTTGGTGAAGCTGCAGTCGGGCGCCGGGGAGCCGGAGACCCTGACCGATGTGGATCTGCAGATCACGATACCGCGGCGAAACTCCGCGAGCGTTTCCGGTCAGCTCACCTATCTTGGCCAGCGCCTCAATTTGTCGGCGACATTGGCACGGCGGGCTGTCAATGGGGCCGAGCATCGCTGGCCCGTGCAGGCTATGGTCAGCGGCGGCCTGTTCGAGGCGCGCTTCGACGGCGTGCTCGGCGAGGAAAAGGGGCTGCGGCTCAACGGCGCGATCGACATCAGTAGCCCACGCGTCAGGGAGATCGCGCTCTGGCTCGGGATCGGGGCGCCACGTGCGGGAAATCTCGAGGCATTGCGCCTGCGCGGTGCTCTCGACTGGACCGGTGGCACGATGGCGTTCTCGCAGGCCGCCCTCACGCTCGACGGTAACGAGGGCGTGGGCGCCATCAGCGTGACGCGCTCGGGCGAACGCACCGCGGTCGAGGGTACGTTGGCCTTCAAACAGCTCAATCTGAAGCCCTACATCGTCTCGGCCATGGTCGAGCGCACGCTGCTCGCACCGATCTTTGCGGCGACGCGGCCTCCTGCGATTACCTCTCTGCTCGACAACGTCGATGCGGACTTGCGCATATCCTGCGATACGCTCGTCATTCCCGGCATCGAGACCGGCCAGGGAGCTGTTGCCGTTACTCTCAAGAACGGCAAGCTCCTCGCCGACGTGGCCGAGCTTGCGATCGAGGAAGGCGTCTTCAGAGGCCAGTTCGTCGTCGAGCGCGCCGGCAATGATCCGCGCTACGGGCTGAGCGGCAAGCTCGAAGGTGTCGAGGCGGGGCGATTGCTGCAGCGTAGCCTTGGCCGCAATCCCCTCCAGGGCCGCGCCGACGTCACCATGAGCCTCTCGACGGTCGGCGATACCTCGGAGGAGCTTCTGTCGAGCCTCGCGGGCAAGGCTCTGATCGAGATGCGGGCGGGCGGCCGGCTTGGCCTGGATCTTAAGACGCTCGCACAATCGGCAAAGCGCGGCGACGTGCGCGGCTGGCAAGCGGCAGGCACATCGACGACGGGTCTGGACGGACTGGGCTTGCGACTTGACGTGCAGCAGGGCATCGTGAACGCGACGATCCTTCATGCGAAGTCGGGAACGAATACGTTCGGTGGCAGTGGCAGCATCGATCTTCCCGTGCAGACGCTGGACGTCGCTCTCTCTCTCGGGACGACGGATCCTGCTTTGCGCCCCGCGATCAGCGACGTTCTTGTGCTGAAAGGGCCCTGGTCGTCGCCTTGGATCAAGATCGAGCACCGCGGTGACGCGCATCATCGCCCGCCGCCCGTCACAGCCCCGGCCACGCCAGCGAACCGCCCCTAGACTGCGGTTTGGCTTTCTTCGATGGAGATCAGAAGACGAACCCGGCGGCCGGCTCGAAGCCCGGCAGATATGGCGCGCTCGCATCGAATGCCGGTCGGCGGTCGAAGCTCATACCATGGCGACACCACACCGTCGCCCGGCCGACCCCGTTCTCTATGTGAACCGCTGCGCACCGCCCGCCATCCTTGAGCTGATCCAGCATCGCCGGGGGCACGTCGACCACCGCGCCGTTGATCAGTATGGCATCGTACGGCCCCTCGTCGGCCGCGCCGCCGCGCATGGTATTCGCGATCACCACGGCATTGTCGACCCCGAGCTTGCTCAATACTTCCTGCGTGCGCTCGGCGAGGCCGGCATCCTCCTCGAGCGCGACAACGGTCTGGGCGAGATGGGCGAGCAATGCGGTCGAGTAACCGGTCGCCGGCCCGACATCGAGCACCAGTCCGTCCGGCTCGATTTCGAGGAGCTGAACGAGCTTGGCCAGCAGGCGCGGCGCAAGGATGAAGCGCTGTTTACCGCCGGTATCGGAGACCTTGATCTGTTCATCGGCATAGGCGATCGACTTGAGCGGTCCGGGCACAAAGGCTTCCCGGGGAAGCTCGCGCATGGCGCGCGTGATCCGGCGGTCGGTCACATCGCTCGGGCGGACCTGGGATTCGACCATGTTGAGGCGCTGCGTCGCGTGATCGATCATCATCAAGTCCCAGTCTTGCCGCGGGGATTGCGTCTGCCCCGCCCGTTCTCTGGAATTGCTCTAGCGCGCCGAGACCGAGGACGCAACGGCACACACCGACCCATCGACCGCGTTGACGGGTTCCCAAGCTCCCGCAATGATCGGTCGGCTGATATCCGACGGGAAAAGGTGGCCGTCCAGAGCTGCTGACGCCGGATGCCTGGGAGGTACGGCCATGCAGTTCACGCACGAGCATGAGGAGCTGCGGCGCAGTCTGCAGAAGTTCATCGCCGCCGAGATCAATCCACACGTCGATCAGTGGGAGAAGGAGCAGATCTTCCCCGCGCACGCGCTCTTCAAGGAGATGGGCGACCTCGGCCTCCTGGGTCTGAACAAACCCGTCGAGTTCGGCGGCCAGGGGCTCGACTATTCCTATGCGATGGTGATGGCGGAGGAGCTCGGCAACATCAACTGCGGCGGCATTCCCATGGCGATCGGCGTGCAGACCGACATGGCGACACCGGCGCTCGCCCGCTTCGGCTCCGATGAAGTGCGCGAGGAGTTTCTCGCGCCGTCGATCTCGGGCGACTATGTCGCCTGCCTTGGTGTCTCGGAGGTAGGTGCGGGCTCCGACGTTGCGTCCATCAAGACGACGGCCAGGAAGGACGGTGACGACTACGTCATCAACGGCGGCAAGATGTGGACGACGAACGGCACGCAGGCCGACTGGATCTGCCTGCTCGCCAATACGTCCGACCGTGCGGTCCACCTCAACAAGACGCTCATCTGCGTGCCGATGAAGGCGAGGGGTGTCGAGGTAGCGCGCAAGCTAGATAAGTTGGGGATGCATTCCTCCGACACCGCGCAGATCTTCTTCGATGACGTGCGTGTGCCGCAGAGGAACCGCATCGGCGAGGAGGGCAAGGGCTTCACCTACCAGATGCTGCAGTTCCAGGAAGAGCGCATGTGGGCTGCAGCGCGTGCGCTCAAGGGCAACGAGCGCATCATCAACGCGACGATCGAGTACACGCGCAATCGCACGGCTTTCGGCCGGCCGATTCTCGATAATCAGGTCGTGCATTTCCGGCTTGCTGAATTGCAGACGGAGGTGGAGATGCTGAGAAGCCACGTCTATCGCTGCTGCGAGCTCTATCTCGCCGGCCAGGATGTTACGAAGCTCGCGTCCATGGCGAAACTGAAAGCCGGACGTCTGAGCCGCGAGGTGAGCGATTCCTGCCTGCAATATTGGGGTGGCATGGGCTTCATGAACGAGACGGTCGTCAGCCGTGCCTATCGCGACACGCGGCTCTCCTCGATCGGCGGCGGTGCCGACGAGATTATGCTGACAATCCTCGCGAAGTACATGGGCACGCTGCCGGGCACGGCCAATGCGCGGAAGGAGTAGGAGCCGCAGCACCCTTCCCAGCAGCCCGCAGCGTCAAACTCCGAGGTGTCCGTATGGCGGTCGCGGGCATAGGGTGCGAAAGCACCACTTTCCAGCAGCCCGCGGCGCTACAACTAAGGCGCCAGCGTCTCGCGCGGCAGCGGCGGTGCGTCTGGATCGTGCTCGCGTTGGCGATCACCGGCGAGTTCACGCACCTGATCCCTACCGTAGATGTCCGGGCGGAAGATCAGGCGGCCATCCTCCTCAACCCACGCTGTCACATAGGTGAATGCGACCGGCAGAGGCCGCGACAGAGTGATGTCAACCGGCTGGTTAGCCTGGAGGATGCCTTCGACGCGCTCGCGGCTCATGTTGGGCTCGTCGCGCGCAATCCAGGCTGCGAGGTCGAACACGCCCTGCACACGCACGCAGCCGGCGCTGAACGCGCGTGAGCGCTGCTCGAAAAGCGGCTTCATCGGCGTGTCGTGCATATAGACGCCGTGCTCGTTCGGCATGTCGATGCGTACGAGGCCAAGTGCGTTCTGCGGGCCGGGATCCTGGCGGAAACGAAGATTCTTCGCGTCGACCGTACGCCAATCGATGTTCGTCGCGTCGACTTCGGGGCCGACGAAGCTGCCGGTAAGAACGCGGATGTGCTCGCGCTGAAGATAATCTGGCTCTTTGATGAGACGCGGTATGACATCCAGATTGGCGATGCTCTCCGGGACGCGCCAGTACGGGAAGAAGTTGAGCGCGCGGATGTTCGCGGTGACGACAGGCGTCTGGCGATCCGGCTTGCCGGCAATGACGCGATGGCGTGCCTCAACGACATGGCGCGAGACGGCCTCGGCCTGGAAGCCCGGAACGTTCACCAGCACGTAGCGATCGTCGAGCTTCAGCGGCAGCAGATCGCGGACGCGATTGTAGTTCATCCGAAGCTGGGCGAGGCGCGCGGCCGGGGGCACGTTCATCGCCTGCAGCGTCGAGCGATCGACGCGACCGCTTACGCGCAGACCGTGACGGCTCTGGAAGCGCCTGACGCCGGCTTCCAATTCACTATCGAGGGCAAGCGAGCTATAGCCGCCGCCACCGCGCCGCCCCCTGACATCCCCCCACAGCACGAGGATGCGCCGCACGGCCGGAACGCGATCGTCCTCGTCACCGGGGCGGATCATGCGCGTGCCGGGAATAGTTGGCCATCCGCCGTCGGCGACGACCCGCTCGACGCGCTCGATGGCATCCGCCATGGCGCTGAGCATTTCCTGCGACCGGAGTGGCATCGAGCCCTCTCGCAGGTCATCCAGTACATCGGCTGCTGCATCGCGCGGCCGGCGCTCTCGCGGACCGGGATCGCTATACGAGGCAAAGCCAGGAAGCTGCTGCCACCATTCCTGTGCTTGGGCCTTGGCGCCGAAGAGGCCCGCGGCGAGCCCGAGGCCCGCGGCGAGGGTCTGCCTCCGCGTCAGATTGGTTCGCTCTGCGACCGTCCCATCGGCGGCATCCCGCCTACCCCGTTCTTTTTTCATAATCGCTCACGATCGGTGTTGAGCCGGCCGACCTGCCGGACGCTGCACGCGTTCGGCGCGGCCCCCATCAGCCCGCATAGTTGTGGTTTGCGGCAACAGCAAGGTTGCGCGTTCATCATTTGGCGGAGCTATAGCTGATTTCCTCTCCCCCGGCCAAACCTCGGCCATCACTGTCACGTGAGTAACGCGCGGAATTGCGTGAGGGTTTCCTTGAGGCCACAGTTGGTAACTGCGCCACAGGAAAACTCGACAACGGCCTAAGGCCTGGATTAGTATCCGGCTCTTCGAAGGGCTGGCGTAGGGACAAGCTATGTGGCGCACTCGTCGTGCGGCGGGGCCGGGTTGGGCTCCCGCCGGTGCAGGTCTGTGCGGTCGGGCAGTCTGGTTGGTGGCTGGGCTAGCCGCCCTCTTCTACCAATCCCAGGTTGCGTTCGCGGTTGATCTGCTTCCCTGTCGTGCACCGGGCCAGCTGGTGGCATTCGAATCGCCCTTGCGTAGTTTTGCGCGGACCGTCGAGCGCGGTAGGGAGATCCGTATCGTGGCGCTTGGCTCGTCCTCGACCGAGGGGACCGGTGCATCGACGACGCAGGCTACCTATCCCGCGCGCTTTGACCAGGAAATGGACCGGCGCTTTCCGGGTAAGGACTTCCAGGTCGCCAATCTGGGCAAGGGCGGTGAGCTTGCCGATGCCATGCTCGCGCGGCTCATGCATGACGTGATCCCGGCGCGGCCGGCTTTGGTCCTATGGCAGACGGGCGTCAATGACGCGATCAACGGATTCGATATCGTTGCATTCCGCAAGATCCTGATCAGCGGCATTACTGCCCTCAAGGCGGCCGGTATCGAGGTCGTGCTCGTCGATCCGCAGTTTTACCCGCGCTCGGCCGGCGTTGCGCGCTACGAGGACTACGTGGCCGTGATGCGGGCTGTCGCTCGCGAGCAGGGCGTGCCGGTGTTTCGCCGCTATGCGATCATGAAGCACCTGATCGCCAGCGGTCAGCACTCGGTCGATGGATTGTTGTGGAAGGATAAATTCCACCTCAACGACACGTCCTACCGCTGTCTTGCCGAGCTGATGGCCGAGGCGGTGGAAAAGGAAATCCGCCGCACGTCCACGCCGGTCATTTCGGCCGGTGTGACATCGGCGAGACCAATCAGCATCTCACCGCCGATAACGGCCTACTGAGAAGGGGGCCGAGGCCCCGCCACTCACCAGTGATGGCGCCAGATGTAGCCGTGATGCTCCGCATGCCAGCGGCGCTGGTTCCAGTTCTTGCGCGGATGGCCCCAGGCCTTGAAGTACGGCGGGCGCACCTCGATCCACTCATAGTAGTGTGCGTAATTGCGCTCGCGGATGAGGCGGGCGGGCGACCAATAGGCTGAATTGTAATAGGGGTAGTAGCCGCGTGGGCTGTAGCGGTAGGCGTACGGATCGGCGTCGAACGCGTAGTGCCGTCTCTCGGCGACCTTGCGGACTACGCTGCGCTTTTTCACGCCGTCAGCCGCCGCCTCCTGCATCGGGGCAGCGCAGAAGCCGGCCACGGCGACGAGCCCCAGCAGCGACATCGTCCAGCGCATTTTTTTCTCCTCATGCGGGGCTAGCCGAGCCCTTGACGGGACGGCGAATCACAGCGGTTCGGGCAACCTTACACCGAAGCACCAATCACGTTGTGTATCTTGTGAGTAATTGCTGAATTTTGCGCTGATGGTGTCACGTTGATGCCGCAATGCGGCCCGAGACCAGCCTTCGAACGGGCCGCTCCCCACACCTAGGCGGAATCCCGTATCGAACCGGTTAACGAGACTGCGGCCGCCCGAGTGGAGTTTACGAGCGCCGCCAGGCTCAGCTCGCAAGGGGGATAATCGTGCAGACAGGGATGCGGAGTGCCCGGCTGGCCCGGGTCGCCATCATGTTTCTTCTCGGCTTGGCCGCGCCGATCGGCCAGGCCTCGGCCATCGAGCCGCGCCCCGACGAGAAAGAGCGGCTCAAGAAATGCGAGAAGTCTCTCTGCCAGGTGCTCGTGTCGAAGAAGCCCGCGAGCGGCGACCTGCAGTGCCCGCTGAGCAAGGTCTGGTCGCGTAAGACCATGAAAGAGGGCTCGGCCAACAAGCTGCGTTGGGGCTTCGGTGCCGCCAAGTGCGAGGTCGATCTCAAAGTCCCGCGCGACATGATCGTCGGGGCGCTGTCCGCGGCCGAGATCAAGGTCACCATTCCATCCCATACCGTCGAGTGCGAGGTCGAGCGCGAGAGCTCGGTCGACAAGGCGCAGATCACGCTCGCGCCCATTATTGAGTTCAAGGACGGCAAGGCAAAGAAGATCTGGATCAACGTCACCGAGATCAAGGCGCCTGGTGTCGTCAAGGGCGTGGTGTGGTCGGCGGCTCAGCTCGAGGACACCGTTGGTGTTTTCCAGCGCCGGATGATTAAGTCTGTCAATAAATTCATCACCGAGGAGTGCCCGAAAGTCGTCGCCGGGGGTTGACCCTGCGCTTCGTTCGGCGAACAAACCCTGCAGCCGGCGCGCTGGATGTGCGCGCCGCCGACTTTTCCTCGAATGCAGGGTGATCCGCGTCCATGATCGACTACGTTTCGAAGGGCCAGATCAGGGTGGCGAAGGTCCTCGCCGATTTTGTCGATCAGGAAGCACTGCCCGGAACTGGTGTTGAAGCGGCCGCCTTCTGGGCTGGGCTCGAGCGAATGATTGCGACGCTCGGGCCTGAGAACCGCGCACTCCTCGCTAGGCGCGCCACACTCCAGGGCGAGATCGATGCGTGGCATCGCGCCAATCGCGGCGGGTCGCATGATCCGGCTGCCTACCGGGCCTTTCTCGAAGGCATTGGCTATTTGGTGCCTGAGGGTCCGGACTTCACCATCGATACTGCCGGCGTAGATGCCGAGATCGCCACCATGGCCGGGCCGCAGCTCGTTGTGCCGGTGAGCAGCGCGCGCATGTCGCTCAACGCCGCCAACGCGCGCTGGGGCTCGCTCTACGATGCGCTCTACGTATCGGATGCCATTCCGGAAGATGGCGGCGCTGCGCGTGGCGCCTCGTACAACCCGATCCGTGGCGCCAAGGTCGTGGCGCAGGTACAGGGGTGGCTCGACGCGTTCCTCCCGATCGAGAATCTCAAGGGGCCGCGCTCTCACGGCGAGGTGCTCGCCTACACCATCGAGGTCGGCACGCTCCTTTTCGATGTCGGCGCAACCGAACCGCGCGCCTATCTCTCGGACAGTGCGCAATTCCTCGGATACCAGGGGGAGCCGCTCAGTCCGAGTGCCATCCTATTCGAGCACAATGGTCTCGGCATCGAACTGCGCTTCGATCGCAACAATCCTGTGGGCGCAGCGCATCCAGCTGGTCTCGCCGACGTGCATGTCGAGGCGGCGCTTTCGACGATCGTCGACTTTGAAGATGCGACGGCAGCCGTCGATCCCGATGACAAGGTGGCCTGTTATCTCAACTGGCTCGGCCTTATGAAAGGGACGCTCGAAGCGACCATCGCGACCGCGCGCGGATCGACCACGCGGCGGCTTGCGTCGGACCGCACCTATAGCCTTCCCGATGGCGGCGAAGCGTCGGTGCCGGGCCGCAGCCTGCTGCTCGTGCGCAATGTCGGGCATCTCATGAGCGACGCGAGTGTGCTCGATGCCGGCGGCACCCCCGTGCCCGAGGGCATTCTGGATGCGCTCATCACGAGCTTGATCGCTATGCACGATCTCAAGGGCAGAGGGACGCTCCGCAACAGTCGCGAAGGCTCGATCTACATCGTCAAGCCGAAGATGCATGGCCCCGAAGAGGTCGCCTTCGCAGATCGGCTGTTCGCCATGACCGAGGATGTGCTGGGCTTGCCGCGCAACACGCTCAAAATGGGCCTCATGGACGAGGAGCGCCGCACCAGCGTGAACCTTAGGGAATGCATCCGTGCGGCCCGCGAGCGCGTGTTCTTCATCAACACGGGCTTTCTCGATCGCACCGGTGACGAGATCCATACCAGCATGGAGGCTGGGCCCGTGATCCGCAAATCCGAGATGCAGAAGACACCTTGGATAAAGTCCTACGAGAACCGCAATGTCGATATCGGCATCGCGTGCGGCCTTCCGGGGCGTGCTCAGATCGGCAAAGGCATGTGGGCCAAACCCGACCTGATGTCGGCCATGCTCGCCGAAAAAATCGTCCATCCTGAAGCCGGCGCCAGCACGGCCTGGGTTCCCTCGCCGATCGCCGCAACGCTGCACGCCATTCACTACCATCTCGTTGATGTCGGCGCGCGGCAGGCCGCAATCGTTGGGCGCCCGCGTGCGAGCCTCGATGATCTGCTGACGCCGCCCATTGCCGATCGCCCGAACTGGTCGGTCGAAGACATTCAGCGCGAGCTCGAGAACAATGCTCAAGGCATTCTCGGCTATGTCGTGCGCTGGATCGACCAGGGCATTGGCTGCTCGAAGGTGCCGGATATCGACAATGTTGCGCTCATGGAGGATCGAGCGACGCTGCGCATTTCGAGCCAGCACATCGCGAACTGGCTGCATCATGGCATCGTCAGCGAGGCACAGGTCATCGAGGCCATGAAGCGCATGGCGGCGGTGGTCGACGGCCAGAACGCCGGCGATCCTGCGTATCGGCCCATGGCCGCCGATTTCGACGCCTCGATTGCGTTTGCGGCGGCGCTCGATCTCGTCCTCAAGGGACGCCAGCAGCCGAACGGCTACACCGAGCCGATCCTGCACGCGCGCCGCCTCGAGGCCAAGGCGCAGGGGAGTGCTGCGGGCTGAGTGGATGGACTTGAGCCGCCGTCGCCTTTATCCTCCAGCGAATTCGGGAACCTTGAGAAAGGCGGATCCGGCATGAACGACGCACCTGTGGGCATCGACACGCATCGCATCAACTCGCTTGCCGAGCTTGAAGCGCTCTACGGCCAGCCGAGCGGTGCCGCCGTCGCCAAGGAAATCGACCACCTCAATGGCCCCTACCGCGCGTTCATCGAGAAGGCGCCGTTCTGCGCCATTGCCTCGGCGGGATCGGAAGGTCTCGACTGCACGCCGCGCGGCGATCCGGTCGGGTCTTTCGTGCGGGTCGTCGATGAACGCACGCTCCTCATCCCGGATCGGCGCGGCAATAATCGCATCGATACGCTGCGCAATATCGTCGAGACAGGTCGGATCGGGCTTCTGTTCCTCATTCCCGGCGTCGGTGAGACGCTGCGCATCAACGGGCGCGCTCATATCACGACGAACCCCGAGCTCTGCGCTACGTTCGAAATGCAGCGCCAGGTTCCGAAGAGCCTCATCGTCGTCGAGATCGATAAGGTCTACTTCCAGTGCACGAAGGCACTCGTGCGCTCGAAGCTGTGGGATCCAGCTTCTCAGATCAAGCGGACGGAGCTGCCGAGCGTTGGCGAGCTGGTCGCTGCGACCATGAAGGGCGCCGATGCGGCCGAGTACGACCGCATCTATCCCGAGCGCATCAAGCAGACGATCTACTGATCCCGGATCGGCGTGGGCGCCGTCACGGCTTGCTCTCGCCGATGCGCGTCGCGTGGCTTGCGGCGACATGCCATGTTTGGCCCTCGCGCGTGTACACCGACGTCCAGCGAACATCGTAGGTCTTGCCGTCGTCGGATTTGATCTGCGAAACGCCAGTCGCGATGCCGACCCAGTCGTTCGGGATGCGGATGACGAGATCGCGTACGGGCGCAGTCTCGATGACGGGATCGCCCTTTAACAGCGTGGCGATGCGCGCTTCCTTGTCGTCGACCTTGCCCGAGGTGTGCGTGTGCTCGAAGGACGGCGCATACATGCGTTGAAGGCGCTTGGCATTCTTCGCCTTGATGGCAGCCGCCACATCCCTGCGGAAGGCCGCGACCTCCTCGCTGATCAGCTTGCGCTGCGACTCGCTGACGATGGCCGGCGGATGGGCCGAGGCCTTTTCAAGGACGGTGGCCGCGGCGGCGGCACAAACGAGGGCAACACCGGCAAGAAGACGCGCGATACGCATGGTTCGGAGCTCCCGCAGTTGCTGGGGTTCCGAGCATAGCATCCTGATCGGCGCGGGAAAGGCTTACACCGACAGCCTGCGCCGCACGTCGGCTTCGACCATCTCGGCGCGCGTACCCGAAAGCACGACCTGACCGCGCTCCATGACCGCATAGCGGTCGGCGAGATCGCGCGCAAACTCGAAATACTGCTCCACGAGCAGGATGGCCATCTCGCCCTTCTTGCGCAGGTAATCGATGGCGCGGCCGATGTCCTTGATGATCGAGGGCTGGATGCCTTCAGTCGGCTCATCGAGGACGAGCAGATTCGGACGCATGGCGAGCGCGCGGCCGATCGCGAGCTGCTGCTGCTGGCCGCCCGAGAGGTCGCCGCCGCGCCGGCGCAGCATGGATTTCAGCACGGGAAACAGCGTGAAGATTTCATCGTCGATCTGGCGATCTTCGCCCTTGAGCGGCGCAAGACCCGTCTGCAGGTTCTCGGCGACGGTGAGCAGGGGAAAGATCTCGCGCCCCTGCGGGACGAGTGCGATGCCGCGCCGCGCCCGCTCGTAAGGCGGCAGACCATTGAGCGTCTGTCCATCCCACTCGATGAGCCCTGCGCTCACCGGATGATGACCCGCAATCGCACGCAGAAGCGTCGTCTTGCCGACACCGTTACGGCCCATGAGCGAGGTCACCTCACCCTTGCGCACTTCGAGGTTTACACCTCGCAACACCTGCGCAGCGCCGTAGTGCAGGTCGACGTCCTCGACCTTCAGCATGTTGTGCTCTCCTGTCCATCAGCGCCCAAGGTAGACCTCGATGACGCGAGGATTCTCCGAAACTGTGTCGATGGCACCTTCTGCCAGCACCGATCCTTCGTGCAGGCAGGTGACCTTGACGCCGAGTGCGCGAACGAAGGCCATGTCGTGCTCGACGACGACGACGGAATGATCTGCGGCGGAAATGCGCCTGAGCAACGCCGCGGTAGCTTCCGTCTCGGCGTCGGTCATGCCGGCAACGGGTTCGTCGACGAGCAGGAGCTTGGGATCCTGTGCGAGCAGCATCCCGATCTCCAGCCACTGCTTCTGGCCATGGCTCAGCAACCCGGCGAGGCGATCGCGCTGGGCGGAGAGACCGGCAGTTTCCAGGATTTCGTCGATGCGGCGTGCTTCATCCGCGCTCGTGCGGGCCATCAACACGCTGCGCGCGCGTCGATCGCCCTTGAGCGCGAGGAGGATGTTGTCCTCGACCGTGTGGCTCTCGAAAACGGTCGGCTTCTGGAACTTTCGGCCAATACCGAGATTGGCGATCGCGGCTTCGTCGAGACGCGTGAGGTCGATGCCATGATCGAAAAGCACTTCGCCGGTGTCGGGGCGCGTCTTGCCGGTGATCACGTCCATCATCGTCGTCTTGCCGGCGCCATTGGGGCCGATGATGGCGCGCATCTCACCCGGTGCGATCTGCAGTGAAAGTGCGTTGAGCGCGCGAAAGCCGTCGAACGAGACGGTGACGCCGTCGAGATAGAGGAGGCTCGGCGTCAGAGGAGCGGGTGCATCGGCGGGAACTAGCGTCGTCATGGCTAGTGTCCCGATTCCGAGGTTCGCTTAGCCTGGATGCTGGTGTCCCGAGCGAACTTCGGAATCATAAGGGACACTAGAATCATATGTTTTCTAGTGCGATTCAGATCGAGAAATTCGCTCCACACCGTACCCCGAGACTTGTCGAATTTCTCGATCATCTCACTAGCTCCTACTCCGCAAGCTGAGGGACGGGTGCCGGCTTCTGCTCGGGCTTCGCAACCCGCGAGGACCTCCAGCGCTCCCAGAGATCGTTGAACTTGCCGAGAATGCCCTTGGGCAGCCAGATCGTGGTGATAACGAACAGGGCGCCGAGCGCGAAGAGCCAGTAGGGCGCGAGGAATCCTGTCGTGAAGGTCGTCTTGGCGAAGTTCACGAGCACGGCGCCGAGGGCCGCGCCCGCAAGCGTGCCGCGTCCGCCGACGGCGACCCAGATCACGACCTCGATGGAATTCGCAGGATTGAACTCGCTCGGATTGATGATGCCGACCTGCGGCACATAGAGCGCGCCTGCAATGCCGGCCATGACGGCCGAGACGGTGAAGACGAAGGTCTTGTAGTGCTCGACGCGGTAGCCGATGAAGCGGGTTCGGCTTTCCGCGTCACGAATGCAGACGAGGACCTTACCGAGCCGGGACGCGACGATCGCCCGCGCCGCGAGGTATCCGAGAGCCAGCGCCAGCGCCGAGGCTGCGAAGAGTGCGGCTCGCGTCGTGTTCGCCTGAACTGGAAAGCCCAGGATGTCCTTGAAGTCCGTGAGACCGTTGTTGCCCCCGAAGCCCATGTCGTTGCGGAAGAACGCCAGCAACAGCGCGTAGGTCAGCGCCTGCGTGATGATCGAGAGATAGACGCCGGTCACGCGGCTTCTGAAGGCGAACCAGCCGAACACGAACGCGAGCAGGCCGGGGACGGCCATCACCATGAGGAAGGCAAACCAAGCGTTCTCGAAACCGTACCAGAACCATGGCAACTCTTTCCAGTTGAGGAAGACCATGAAGTCAGGAAGCACGGGATGCGCGTACACACCCCGCGTCCCGATCTGGCGCATGAGGTACATCCCCATGGCGTAACCGCCTAGTGCGAAGAAGGCACCATGGCCGAGCGAAAGTATGCCGCAGTAGCCCCACACGAGATCGAGCGAGAGGGCGAGGAGCGCGAAGCAAAGGTATTTGCCGAGCAGCGCCAGCGTCGCCGTGGAGACGTGGAAGGGGGACGACGGCGGCACCGCGAGATGCAGGATCGGTACGACGATGGCGAGGCCGAGAACAATCGCCAGGAACCACTTGCCTGTGCGGTCATTCTCGAGGAGTGCGCGCGTGATCATGCCTCGACGGCCCTTCCCTTGAGTGCGAACAGGCCGCGCGGCCGCTTCTGGATGAACACGATGATCGCCACGAGCAACAGGATCTTACCCAGCACAGCGCCGGCATAGGGCTCGAGCAGTTTGTTGGCCATGCCGATCGAGAGGGCGCCGATGAGCGTGCCCCAGAGATTGCCGACGCCGCCGAACACGACGACGAGGAAGCTGTCGATGATGTAGCTCTGGCCGAGGTTCGGGCTCACGTTGTCGATCTGAGAGAGCGCGACGCCGGCAAGGCCCGCGATCCCCGATCCGAGGCCGAACGTCAATGCGTCCACACGGCCGGTTCGGATGCCCATCGAGGAGGCCATGCGCCGGTTCTGCGTAACGGCGCGCATGTGAAGACCGAGCGACGTATAGCGCAGGGCGAGCAGCAGCCCGACGAAGATGAGCCCGGCGAAGATGACGATGTAGAGCCGGTTCCAGGTGATGACGAGACCGCCGATCTCCATGGCGCCGGACATGAACTGCGGCGTGCCGACCTCGCGGTTCGTCGGGCCAAAGGCCGTACGTACGGCCTGCTGGAGAATGAGGCTGATGCCCCATGTGGCGAGAAGCGTCTCGAGTGGCCGGCCGTAGAGATGGCGGATCACGCCGCGCTCGATGGCGACGCCGACGCCGCCGGCAACGAGAAAGGCGAGCGGGATAGCGGCGACCAGCGAGTAGTCGAAAAGCCACGGCGCGCTCGTGCGGCAGAATTCCTGCACGACGAAAGTGGTGTAGGCGCCGAGCATGACCATCTCGCCATGGGCCATGTTGATCACGCCCATGACGCCGAAGGTGATGGCGAGGCCGATGGCCGCGATCAGCAGCACGGAGCCGAGCGACACGCCGTACCAGACGTTCTGCACATAGCCCCAGAGTGCGAGCCGCTGCTCGATGGAGCTGATGGCGCTCGTGGTCGACTCGCGCAAGGGAGCTGCGGCATCGGCAGGAAGCGAGCGGAGAATGGAAACGGCCTCACGCGACCTTGCATCTTTCAGGAGAGCAACAGCCTCCAGGCGTTTGTCGAGGGGGGCGTCGGACTTGCTGAATGTGACGGCGGCCCAGGCGAGCTGGAGCTCGGCTTTCACATTGGGCAACTTTTCGGCGGCGAGTGCTGCGTCGAGTACGGCCAGAGCGGTTGGATCGCGCGACTTCATCACGGCCTGCGCAGCCTGGATGCGGCGCTGCGGATCAGGATTCATGAGGCTCAGCGCGCCGATCGCGGCGCTTGCCGCCCCGCGCACGCGGTTGTTCAGGCGGACGGCTGTCAGGCCTGCGGGTGGGCTCGCGACGACCTCGTTGCTCTGCGCCTCGCGGACGGTACCGGCTGGTTCGCGATAGAAGACCTTCTGGTTCGCCGTATCGATGAGCATGCGGCGATCCTGCAGCGCTTCGACGAGGGCCGCGGCATGCGGGACGCCGGAGCGCGCAATGGCGTCGATGCCTGAAAGCGTATCGTTGAAGCTGTCCTTGGCGATCAGCGCCAGGCCGGCCGCCAGGTCCTCAGGTGCCGCAGCTGCGCGGTGAGGCACAGCGAAGCCTCCGACCGCAAGGCTGGTGATGAGAAGGAGGAGGCGGATGAGGCGGCCCATGCCGTCAGCTCCAATTTATCGAGTCGATCTGTGCGCACTTTGGAGACGATCTCCCCGCCGAGGTGGCGGGGAGACGTACGCACACACGCGTGCAAGTGGGCGGCGGGGAGGAGGTCACGCCGCCCGTCTGCTCGACGATTAGCCGCACTTACCGGTCTTCATGTTGAAGTTGCCGCACTTCTTGCCGACCCAGTCGGCCTCGAGGTCCTTCGAGCCGTCGAGGAAGTCGGTCCAGGCGTCGCCGGGAACGAGATCCTTCGTCTGCCACACGACGTCGAACTGACCATCGGCGCGAATCTCACCGATGAGCACGGGCTTCGTGATGTGGTGGTTCGGCAGCATCTTCGAGGTGCCGCCCGTCAGGTTCGGGGCCTCGATGCCAGGGAGGGCATCGATGACCTTGTCGACATCGAACGAGCCTGCCTTCTCGACGGCCTTCACCCACATGGCGAAGCCGATGACGTGCGCTTCCATCGGATCATTGGTCACGCGCTTCGGGTTCTTGTTGAAGGCCTGCCACTTCTTGATGAACTCTTCGTTGGCCGGGTTCTTGACTGACTGGAAGTAGTTCCAGGCCGCGAGATGGCCGACGAGGTCCTTCGTGTCGAGGCCGGCGAGTTCTTCCTCACCGACCGAGAAGGCCACGACCGGGATGTCGGTTGCCTTGACCCCCTTGTTGCCGAGCTCCTTGTAGAACGGCACGTTGGCGTCGCCGTTGATCGTCGAGACGACCGCCGTCTTCTTGCCGCCCGAGCCGAACTTCACGATCTCCGACACGATCGTCTGCCAGTCAGAGTGGCCGAACGGCGTGTAGTTGATCATGATGTCCTCCTTCGCGACGCCTTTCGCGAGGAGATAAGCTTCGAGGATCTTGTTGGTCGTGCGCGGATACACGTAGTCGGTTCCCGCGAGCACCCAGCGCTTCACCTCGCCGCCGTCCTTGCTCATGAGGTAGTCGACGGCCGGGATCGCCTGCTGGTTCGGCGCTGCGCCCGTGTAGAACACGTTCCGCTCGCTCTCCTCGCCCTCGTACTGCACGGGGTAGAAGAGGATGTTGTTCAGCTCCTTGAAGACGGGGAGCACCGACTTGCGGCTGACGCTCGTCCAGCAGCCGAACGTGGCGGCGACCTTGTGCTGCGTGATCAGCTCGCGGGCCTTCTCGGCGAACAGCGGCCAGTTCGATGCCGGGTCGACAACGACAGCCTCAAGCTTTTTGCCGAGCACGCCGCCCTTCTTGTTCTGCTCCTCGATCAGAAAGAGGATCGTGTCCTTCAGCGTGGTCTCGCTGATCGCCATGGTGCCGGAGAGCGAGTGCAGCACACCGATCTTGACCGTGTCTTGAGCTTGCGCGAGCGGAGTGCCCGCGAGTAGTGCGCCTCCCGCCAGTGCCGTCGCGGCTAGTCCCGCGAGCACGTTCCGACGTTTCAGCATTGCTTTCCTCCTGTGACGGGTGAACTGACGGTTAACAGTGGTCGCAAGCCGTGTGCCAATCCGAGATCGATCTGGAATATCACGAGGGAACAGGGCATTAGGCTGGGATAGGTTGCGGAGGGTGCCGGTGGCGGGTGGGTGGCGCTGATTAGTTATTAGGCAACGAATTGTGACTGCCTGCGTTTTGATCTGCCGCGCGAGATGTTGCTTCGTAAGGCGGCAATCCAGGGCTTCCAGGTCGGGATATTGCCAAACTCGTGGGCACAAACCCATCATGGGCCATCAATTCTGGGCAGTACGAGACGGGGAAGCGCGCACATGGCACTGGAGACGGTCGACCAAGTCGAAATTCTCATTCTCGTCGACAACGTCACGGACAATCTTTCCTCGACACCCGCGTTCGTGGAGACGGAGGTCGCAGCTTTAGGCCGACGCCGGCGTGGGGCGTGGGTGCTGGGCGGAGATTGCCTCTGCTGTGCGGCGCACGGGCTCTCATGCCTCGTTACAGTTCGGAAGGCTGGGCTGAGCCGCACTCTCTTGTTTGATGCCGGTCCCGAGGATCGCGTGTTCGAGCAGAATGTCTCGCGCCTCGGTGCCGATCTCGGCGCCGTCGAGGCCATGATGCTCTCGCACGGACATTGGGATCATGGCGGTGCTATGCTGCGCGCTCTGCAGATCGTGCGGGACCGCAACGCAGGTCGCGAGGTGCCGTACTACGCGCACCCCGACATGTTCCGTCAGCGAGCGTCCCTGCTTCCGAACGGCTCGATGCGGCTCATGCAGGATGTGCCGAGCATTGCCACGCTGACGGCGTACGGTGCCCGCGTCATCAACTCGCCCGAGCCGCAATTTCCTCTCGATGGACTGGCGTTCGTCAGTGGTGAAATACCACGGGTCACGCCGTTTGAGACCGGTCTCCCCGGACAGCATCGCCGCACGCTCGATGGCCAGGGTTGGGAAGCCGACGAGTTGCTCATGGATGAGCGCTATCTCGCAGTTAACGTGAAGGATAAGGGGTTGGTCGTGCTCTCGGCGTGCTCGCACGCAGGGATCGTCAACGTGCTGAAGCACGCACGCGCGAGCTTTCCCGGCGTGCCGATTTATTGCGCGATGGGCGGTCTGCATCTCTCGGGTACGAACGAGCGCGTCATTCCGCAGACAGTCGAGGCAATGAAGGAGTTTGATCTGAGTGTCGTCGCTGCGGGGCACTGCACGGGCTGGCGCGCCATGACGGCACTGGCCAATACCTTCGGCGACGGCAAGCTGGTGCCGCTCGCGGTCGGCAAGCGCTTTACGTTTTGAAGCCAATGAAGAAACGGCCCCGATGGATCGCTCCATCGGGGCCGCGTGCTTCCAGTAGCTTGGTGCGCTGTCGATCAAGCCGGCGCGAAGCAGACGATCTTCGTGCCGTCCTCGCGCGGCTTGAACACCGCCTTGACCTTCTGGCCGATCTTCACAGCGCCCGGATCGCAATCGACGATGTTCGTCATCATCGACGGGCCCTCGTCGAGTGTCACATAGGCAATGACGTAGACCGGCTTGGCCGGGCGCATGACCGAGTACGTGTAGATCGTGCCCGTGCCCTTCGATTCCCGCATCTCGACGTCAGTCGAAAGGCACATGGGGCAAACGCCGCGCGGGTAATAGTACGATTTCTCGCAAGCCTTGCAGTACCCCAGCACCAGCTTGCCGGCGTTGGCCGCTTCCCAGTACGGCTCGGAGCCGGGTGTCGGCGGGACGACCGCGTAGACTTTCTCTTCAGCTGCCATCGTCGCTTACTCCCGCTCCATGATGACCGTCGCGCCGACGTGCCGCGTTCCGAGCGAGCCGCCCGTGCCATGCGCGAGCGCGATGTCGCAGTTCGGAACCTGCACTTTCGGATGCGCTTCGCCGCGCAGCTGGCGCACCGCCTCGATCACCTTCGTCATGCCGCCGCGGTTGCCAGGGTGGTTGTTGCACAAGCCGCCGCCGTCCGTGTTGAAGGGCAGCTTGCCGACACCCGAGATGAGATTGCCGTCCGAGACGAACTTGCCGCCCTGGCCGACCTCGCAAAAGCCGAGATCCTCGAGCTGCATCACGACTGTGATCGTGAAGCTGTCGTAGATCGAGGCGTACTTGATGTCCTTGTGCTTCACGCCGGCCTCGTCGAAGGCCCGCTTGCCCGACCAGCGGCCGGCTGAGAACGTCAGATCGAGGTTCTGGCCGCCCATCTGATGCTTTACGGCCTCGCCCGTGCCGAGAACCTTGACCAGCGGCCGCTTCAGGCTCTTGGCGATCTCGGGCTTGGTGACGATCAACGCGCCGCCGCCATCCGAGATGACGCAGCAGTCGAGGCGGTGCAGCGGATCGGCGACCATCGGAGAGTTGACGACTTCCTCGACCGTCACGACCTTCGGCAGCATGGCGTGCGGATTAAACTGCGCATGATGCGAGGCCGCGACTTTCACCCACGCGAGCTGCTCGCTCGTCGTGCCGTACTGGTGCATGTGCCGCATAGCGCACATGGCGTACATGTTCGCCGTCGCCGGGCCATAGGGGAACTCGAACTGGAGATCCGGCTGATTGGTATTGCCCATGCGCGGATTGGTGCCGGTCTGCACACCCTCCGAGCGCGGCCGACCGGCGAGCGTCACAAGTGCGATGTTGCACTTGCCCGCCGCGATCGCCTGCGCCGCATGACCGACGTGCACGAGGTAGGACGAGCCGCCGGTGTCCGTGGTGTCTATGTGCTTGAGCCGGAGGCCCATGTAGTCGGCGAAGGAGTTGCCGCCGAGGCCGGGAGTGTCGCCGGCCGCACAGAAATAGCCGTCGATGTCGTCCTTGCTGAGCCCCGCGTCGTCGAGCGCCCCTTTGGCGACTTCGGCGTGGAGCTGCGCCAGGGATTTGTCCGGCGCCTTTCGTGTCGGGTGCTCGTAAGCCCCGACAATATACGCTTTGCCCTTGGTGCTCATCCGGCCATGCTCTCCCAGAACTCCCGTCATTTTCATTCAGTTGTACACTGCTGAACCTCTACGCCTCGGCGGGCCGGCGTCAAGCCCGGCCTGGACAAGGGCCTATGCAGCCGGCGCGCGATGGAGCCTAGCCGTCAGCGCAGTGATGGTCGGGCGTGGTCCGGACCGCTGGCGGCGAAAGCAATTGCTGCGATGCGGGCGATCCCTATAATCATCGGGGCGGACTACGGGGTTCGGTGGGTCGGGCGGATATCATGCTGTTGCGCGTAATCTGGATACTGGCAGGCTATGTCCTGGCGTGCATTGCCTTTGCGTTCGTTCTGGTCGCTTTTGTCTTCACGCCGGCAGAGCTCGCAACGGCCGATGCCGGTGCCGGCCGCTTTTCCATGGCGGCCTTCCAGTTGCTCGCGAGTTCCATCCAGGTCGTGATCTTTGCCGCGCCATTGGCGTTGTTCGCCATTGCCATGGCGGAGTGGCGCGGCCTCGACGACTGGATCTACTACGCCCTGGTGGCGCTGCTGATCGCCGGTGTCGGCTTCCTGGCGCAGTACGTGAGCGAGCTGCAGGGCGCGCCGACCATCGTCAACGATTACGCCCTCACGGCATTCATGACCGGCGGCTTCGTTGCCGGCATGGTGTACTGGCTCGTTGCCGGACGGAGCGCGTCGGAACGTCGTCGCGCAGCTGAAGCAGAGGAGGCCGCCGGCAACGCAACGGCCAGGGACGCCGCCGCAAAGCGCGCAGCCCGCCCCGTGACCTAGGCGGGCGGGCATCTCCACGCGGCATTGCGGCCGCATTTCCTGACATTCATCTTTCGCCGGCTTGGTGCGCTCCATGCGGAACCTGCGGATAGGCATCGTCGGCGCCGGCACGGGTGGGCTAGCGGCGGCGGCTTTCCTCTCCCGCGACGGCCATGATGTTCACCTGCTTGAGCGTTTCGCCAAGGCTCGGCCCGTGGGGGCAGGGCTTCTGCTGCAGCCGACCGGACTCGCCTGCCTTGCGCAGCTCGGCCTCGATGAGCGCGCGCTCGCGCTCGGCGCAATCATCCATGATCTCGAAGGACGCACAGTCGGTGGCCGGCGCGTGCTCGCCATCGACTACCGGCGACTTCGTCCACATCTCTTCGGGCTCGGCATCCACCGAGGCAGCCTCTTTGCGCTGCTCCACGACGAGGTCGTGCGCCGTGACGTGCCGATCACGACCGGCGTCGAAGCCCTTCGTGTCGAGAGCCATGCGCGCCAGCGATCGGTCGTGATCGACAGGCTCGGACGGCATCACGGCCCCTATGATCTCGTTGTCGATGCTAGCGGGATGCGCTCGCCGCTGCGCCGCGCCCTCGTCGGACGCATCCGCGACCGCCAGTTCCGCTATGGCGCGATCTGGGCGGCGCTCCCGATCACGGATGCCTGGCCGCATCGTGCGACACTTATGCAGCGCTATGACGGCGCGCCGGTCATGATCGGCGTGCTGCCGATCGGGCGCTTGCCGGACGATCCGACGCCGCGCTGCGCCTTCTTCTGGAGCGTGCGCGTGGACCAGCGCGAAGCGTGGATGGCGGCGGGGCTCGATGCCTGGAAGGCGCGTGTTTCCGGGCTCTGGCCGGAGGTGGCGCCGATCATCGATGGCGTGCGCGTGCCGAGCGATCTCTCGTTCGTCTCTTACGCGGATGTGGTGGTCGGGCGGCCCTACTGCCCGGATCTGAGCCTCGCGGTTATCGGCGATGGCGCCCACGGCACGAGCCCGCAGCTCGGCCAGGGCGCCAACCTCGCGCTCATCGATGCGCTCACGCTCGCAGCCGCGCTCGAGAGAGGCGATAGCATCGAGACAGCCCTTTTCGATTATCACGCGCAGCGCCGGCGTCACGTCGCCTTCTATCAGCTCGCGAGCCGTTGGCTGACGCCGTTCTTCCAATCGGATAGCCGCGTGCTCGGCTTTGTGCGCGATGCAACTTTCGGGCTTGCGTCGATCGTCCCCTTTGCCGAGGGGCAGATGCTGCGCACGCTCGCCGGCATCAAGACCGGGATTTTCAGCGACCTCGATCCGGGCGACTGGAGCGAGCGCTACGCCACGAGATCCTTGCGGCTCACGACTTTGCCGGCGTCGTCGAGCTCATAGACGATCGGCGCGCCGGTCGCGAGCTCGCGCTTGATGATCTCTTCGCCGGACAGCCCTTCGAGGTTCATGATGAGCGCGCGCAGCGAGTTACCGTGCGCGGCGACGATCACGTTGCTGCCACTCTTGAGCTTCGGCCAGATCTCGGCGTCGTAGTAGGGAAGCACGCGCGCGGCCGTGTCCTTGAGGCTCTCGCCGCCCGGCGGGGGGACGTCATAGCTGCGCCGCCAGATGAGCACCTGCTCCTCGCCCCAGCGCTTTCTCGCGTCATCCTTGTTGAGGCCCGAGAGATCGCCGTAGTCGCGCTCGTTGAGGCGCTGGTCGCGGATGGTCTCGAGATCGGCCTGGCCGAGCTCCGAGAGCATGATCTTCAGCGTATGCTGTGCGCGCGTGAGCACGCTCGTGTAGGCGATGTCGAACTTGTATCGCGCTGCTTTCAGCAGCTTGCCGGCACGCGTGGCTTCCTCGACGCCCTTCTCAGTGAGATCGGGATCTTTCCAGCCGGTGAAGAGATTGAGCTTGTTCCACTCGCTTTCGCCGTGGCGCACGAGGACGAGGAGGTGGGTCATGGTCGCGTAACGTTCCGTTGTTGAGGCCTTACTGTTCTAACGGTTGGCGCCGCTCTCAGATCCCGAGAACGTCGGCCATGGTGAATAGACCCGGACCCTTGCCGCGGCCCCAGAGCGCGGCCTTCACGGCGCCGCGGGCGAAAATGCCGCGGTCGGTTGCAAGGTGACTTAAGATCACGCGCTCGCCATCGGCGGCGAAGATGACACTGTGCTCGCCGACGACATTGCCGCCTCGAAGCGTGGCAAAGCCGATATCGCCGCGCTTTCTCGCACCCGTGTGGCCATCGCGCGAGCGGACGCTGGTTTCGGCGAGGTCGACACCGCGGCCCTCTGCAGCAGCTTGGCCGAGCATGAGGGCCGTTCCCGAGGGCGCGTCGACCTTGTGCTTGTGGTGCATTTCGAGCACCTCGATGTCGAAGTCGGCATCGAGCGCCTCCGCAACTTTGCGCGTAAGGGCGACCAGCAGATTGACGCCGAGGCTCATGTTGCCAGCCTTGATGATCGTCGCATGGCGGGCAGCAGCCTTGACCGCGGCTTCGTGCGTGGTCGTCATGCCGGTCGTGCCGATCACGTGGACGATGCGGGCGTTGGCGGCGAGGCCTGCGATCTCGACGCTCACTTCGGGAACTGTGAAGTCGAGAATGCCGTCCACCTTGGCAATGATGTCGAGCGGATCAGCGGTGACCGGCACGCCGATCTTGCCGATGCCGGCAAGCTCGCCCGCATCCTGGCCAATGGCATTCGAGCCGGGCCGCTCGATGGCGCCGGCGAAGACCGCGCCGGCAACCACGGCATCGCCGCCGGTCGCATGAACCGCGCGGATCAGCTCGCGCCCCATTCGGCCCGCGGCGCCCATCACGGCCAGCTTCATCGCGCTCATTGGATCTGTCCTGCTTGACTATGCTGAGGCCCTATAGCACCGGGCCGCGTCCGCACGGAAGTGCCTGCGGCGAGGTCAGCCGCGCGCCACGTGCGCTGCAACGCAAAGCCAGCGTCCGCCCTGACGTGCCCAGATGTCAGTATAGCGACCGGCGCTGGGGTTGCCGTCGGGCCTGGTATAGACGGTGCGGGCGTGAATGATCGCGAAGTCGCCGAAGAGGCTGATGTTCACGTCCTCGGGGTGCAGGCCTTTGACGCCGACTGGATTTGCGATGCGGGCGAGGAAGCCTGCACGATCGATGATCGAGCAGTCGGGGTTGGTGTTCAGGAAGTCCTGGGAGAGGTTCTCGTCGAACCAGCGCACATCGGATTCAGCGACCGAGCGGACGTAGTTCTCGTTGAGCGCGTGGAGCACGTCGCGGTCATTGGCTGCCATGGTTTCCTCCGCTGTTCCATTGGCCGGTAGCATAGCCGGCGATTGTGCCCGTCCAAGGCCCTTGATGCGCCCGCCGATGGGTGAAACACTACCTGTGCTCCGTCAACGAACGGTCGCGGAAAAGCAAGAACGATACAAGGGAGGATATGATGATGAACCGCGTGATGCGCGGTGCTGCCGCATTGGCATTTGCGGCGTGCATGATGGCGCCAACTGATGCTCTGGCCCAGAAGTCGGGCGGAATTCTCCGAACCTACAATAGCTCGAACCCACCCAGTGCCTCGATCATCGAGGAAGCAACGGTGGCGACGGCGTTCGCGTTCGCGCCGATCTTCAACAATCTCGTGATCTACGATCAGGCTGAGCCGATCAACAAACCGGAGGTCATCCGGCCGGAACTCGCCGAAAGCTGGTCATGGGATGCCACCAATACGCGGCTCACGATGAAGCTGCGCCAGGGCGTGAAGTGGCACGACGGCAAGCCCTTCACCTCGGCGGACGTCAAATGCACCTGGGATCGCATTCTCGGCAAGGATCAGGACGCCTTCCGCAAGAATCCGCGCAAGCTCTGGTGGCAGGCCATCACCGACATCGAGCTCAAGGGCGACCACGAGTTCACGTTCGTCCTGGAGCGACCGCAGGCATCATTCCTGAGCCTGCTCGCCTCGAACATGTCACCGGTCTATCCGTGCCACGTACCGGTCCGCGACATGCGCACGAAACCGATCGGCACGGGGCCCTTCAAGTTCGTTGCCTTCGACGCCAACAACGTCATTCGCATGGAGCGAAACAAGGACTACTGGCGGGAGGGGCGTCCCTACCTCGACGGCATCGAAATTCGCATCATCGGCAACCGCTCGACGCGCCTCCTCGCGTTCTCAGCCAACGAGTTCGACATCACCTTCGTGGCGGATGTCACTGCGCCCCTCGTCGGCGATGTCATGAGCCGCTCTCCACAGGCAAAGTGTGAGCTTGTGCCGTCGGGCGTCAGCACGAACCTGCTCGTCAACCGCGAGAAGCCGCCCTTCGACAATCCCAAGCTTCGCGAGGCAATGACGCTCGCCCTCGACCGGGACGCGATGATCAAGATCGTGACGGCTGGCAAGGCCAGCATTTCCGGCGCCATGATGGCCGAGCCCGAAGGCAACTGGGGTATGCCTAAAGAGAGGCTTCTGAAGTTCGCCGAGTATGCGGGCACGCCGGCCGAGCGCCGGGAGAAGGCGCGCAAGATCATGCAGGAGCTTGGCTACGGACCCGACAAGAAGCTCAAGGTCAAGGTCGGCACGCGCGACTTCCAGGCCTTCAAGGATCCGGCTGTCCTGCTGGTCGACCAGCTCAACCAGATCTACTTCGATGCGGAGCTGGAGATCATCGAGTCGACGCTCTACTACGGCCGCGTCACGCGTGGCGACTATGCCGTGGTGCTCAATCTCACGGGCTCCGGCGTCGACGAGCCGGATGTGACCATGGTCGAAGGCTACTCGTGCGGTTCCGAGCGCAATTACACGAAGTACTGCAACAAGGAGGTCGATCGCCTGATCGACGTGCAATCGCGCGAGGTCGATATCGCCAAGCGCAAGGAGCTGGTCTGGCAGATCGAGAAGATCCTGATCGAGGATGCTGCGCGCCCGATCATCTTCCACGGCTTTGCCGGCACGTGCTGGCACCCGCACGTGAAAGGCCACGTCCTGCACCGGAACTCGATCTACAATAATTGGCGCTTCGAGAACGTGTGGTTGGACAAATGACCGACACGCCGTGCAGCGGCTGAACGCTCAGCCGCCGCCCGCCCGTGCAATGGCCTCGCTGATCAGCCGCTTGGCTTCGTCGGCATTGCCCCAATGGTGGATCTTCACCCACTTGTTGGGTTCGAGGTCCTTGTAGTGCTCGAAGAAGTGCTGGATCTGCTGCAGCGTGATGTCGGGGAGATCGGTGTAGTTGCGCACGCGCTCGTAGCGTCGCGTGAGTTTGACGGACGGCACCGCGATCACCTTCTCGTCGCCGCCGGCGTCGTCCTCCATCACCAGCACGCCAACCGGCCGGCAATTGATCACCGCACCAGGCACGATCGCGCGCGTGTTGCACACGAGCACGTCGATGGGATCACCATCAGCCGAAAGCGTGTGCGGCACGAAGCCGTAATTTCCGGGATAGCGCATCGGTGTGTAGAGGAAGCGATCGACGAACAGCGTGCCCGAGGCCTTGTCCATCTCGTATTTGATGGGCTCGCCGCCGACCGGCACCTCGACGACGACATTGATGTCCTCGGGCGGGTTCTTGCCCGTCGGCACGGCATCGAGACGCATGGCAGTGAAACTCCTCTGATCAAACAGGCGGCCGCCAGCCGTATACCCAGTCGTAGCGGGCCATGAGCCGCGTCGCAGGCAACGTCGTCATCGCCAGGTTGCGCGCGAGCGCGGCCGGTCCCGCAAGGTGGAAGATACGTCCGTTCTGGCGGGACATTGCAACGACCGCGTTGACGCGGGCTTGGCGAGCACTTTCGTAGGCCTTCAGCGCGT
>LNFM01000622.1_pt1 | contig 85961 bp, 69 predicted proteins | sample 596031 | NCBI WGS metagenome assembly LNFM01 (sample SAMN04254537, study PRJNA301005) | activated carbon metagenome | isolation source: dual media filters at the Ann Arbor, Michigan drinking water treatment plant | place: USA: Ann Arbor | reverse complement strand
GGGCGACGATCAGGTCGAACTGGCTGAGGTCATCGCCCCATTCCTGCATCTCGTCAAAGCTGCGCGAGCGGTGGCGGCTGAGTTCGATGCCAAGTTCCTGACAGACCGCGACGGAAAAGCCGTCGATCTCCATGTCGTTCTTGACGCCGGCGGACTGGACATAGGCGCGCTGGCCATACATCCGCTTCATCAGCCCTTCGGCCATTGGCGAGCGGACGGCGTTGTGATCGCAACAAAACAGCACCGACTGGGGGAAATCGACCAAGGTCAGCCCCAGTGCAGGACGCAGATCAGGGTAAAGAGGCGCCGCGCGGTGTCGGTGTCGACGTCGGCCTTGCCTTCCAGCCGTTCGCGCAGGATCGAGGCACCTTCGTTGTGGATGCCGCGACGGGCCATGTCGATGGCCTCGATCTGGCTGGGTGGCAGACGTTTCACGGCGTCGAAATAGTTCTCGCAGATCTGGAAGTAATCCTTCACCACCTGACGAAACGGGCCAAGCGACAGGTGAAATTCGGCCGCGCGTTCGCCGGACTCGGTTGCGATGTCAAAGACGAGGCGGCCTTCGCGGATGGCGAGGCGCACGCGGTACGGGCCTTCGGGATGCACACGGTCGGGTTTCTTCGGCAGGGCGAAGACGTTGTCTTCGAGAAGGTCATAGATCGCGACGCGGCGTTCCTGTTCGATATCGGGCGTCGGACGCACCAGCCCCTTTTCGTCGATGTCGATCTGGCAGATACGGTTCGTCATGGCCTTGTCCCCCGGCGCTTGCGCCCTCATGCCCGAGGCGGCGGCTTTCGGTCAAGGGGCGGGTTCGGCATCGGGGATCGGCGGCAGGGCGGGCGCGTCGAGGCCGGCGAAGGGATCGGACCATGCGGGAAGGGTGTTCAGGCGCGCGGCCCATGCGGCGATGGCGGGGTGGTCGATGATGGGCAGGCGGGCGACATCGTTGAAGGGCAGGAAGGTCGCCATGCGGAAATCGGCATAGCTGGGGCTTTCGCCGGTGAGCCAGTCGTGCTGGCGGAGGTGGGCGTCTAGGATAGGTGCGGCTTGGTCAAAGAGGGCGTGGCCTTCGGCGAGTTTGGCCGCATCGACCGGGCCGATGTGGTAGCGCTGTTTGGTGCCGCGTTCGAAATGCACCATGTCGCAGGCGCGGACGAAGGTTTCCTTGCCCCAGCTGATCCAGCGGATCATGTCGGGAAGGTCCCTGCCCTGCCGCCAGAAATCGGACGCCGCCAGTTGCGACAGGCGGCAGGCGATGGCGTCGGTTTCCCACAGGGGCTGGCCGTCCTCCAGCAGGATCGGGATGCGCTGGGTGGGGTTCAGGGCGAGGAAGCGGGCGGCTTGGTCTGGGTGGAAAGGGGCCGCCCATTCGTAGGTGACGGGCGCGTTCAGGTGGCGCGCGACGGCAACCGCGAGGCGGGGATTGGGGTTGCGGGAATGGTAGAGCGTTGCGGACATGGTGGCCCCCTGCCCGGCCCATGCTGGCCGAGAGCGGCGGCGATGTCACGCAAAAGCTCAGTCGTTCAGGCGGTCAAGCCTTGCGCGGACCGAGAGGCCGTGGGCTTGCAGGCTTTCGGAGGTGGCGAGGCGTTCGGCGGCGGGGCCGATGGCTTTCAGCGCCTCCGGTGTCATCTTGGCGAGTGTGGTGCGCTTCATGAAATCGAGGACCGAGAGGCCGGAGGAGAACCGGGCGGAGCGGGCGGTGGGCAGGACGTGGTTCGGGCCGCCGATGTAATCGCCGATGGCTTCGGGGGTGTAGGCCCCGAGGAAGATCGCGCCGGCGTGGCGGATCTTGAGGCTGAGGGCGTCGGGGTCGGCGATGAGAAGTTCAAGGTGTTCCGGCGCGATGCGGTCCGAGAGGGCGGCAGCTTCGTCGAGGTTGGCTACAGTGATCACCGCGCCGTTCGCAGCCCATGAGGCCCCGGCGATGGCGCGGCGCTCGAGGGTTTCGAGCCGGGCAGCGACGGCGCGGGCGACGGCCTGGCCGAAGTTCGCATCGGTGGTAATCAGGATGGATTGCGCCGAGGCGTCGTGTTCGGCTTGGCTGAGGAGGTCGAGGGCGACCCAGTCGGGATCATTGTCGGCGTCGGCGATGACGAGGATTTCGGAAGGGCCGGCGATCATGTCGATGCCGACGCGGCCAAAGACGCGGCGCTTTGCGGCGGCGACGTAGGCGTTGCCGGGACCGGTGATCTTGTCGACCGGCGCGATGGTTTCGGTGCCGTAGGCCAGCGCCGCCACGGCCTGCGCACCGCCAATGCGGTAGATAGTGTCGACCCCGGCGATGCGGGCGGCGAGCAAGACCAAGGGGTTCACCGCACCGTCCGGCGTGGGGCAGACGATGACGAGGCGTTCGACGCCAGCGACGCGCGCCGGGATAGCGTTCATCAGGACCGAGGACGGGTAAGACGCGGTGCCACCGGGGACGTAAAGGCCAGCGGCGGAAACCGTTGTCCAGCGCCAGCCGAGGGTGGCCCCGGCAGCGTCGGTCCAGCTTTCGTCCTGTGGTTTCTGGCGTTCGTGATAGGCGCGGATGCGGGTAGCGGCAAGCTCCAGTGCGGCGCGGTCCTCCGGGTTGACCTTGGCGATTTCGGCGTCGATCTCGGCTTTCGAAAAGGCCAGCGTTTCGGGCGTGAGTGTAAGGCGGTCAAAGCGGGTGGTGAGGTCGATCAGCGCCGCATCGCCGCGATGGCGAACATCGGCGATGATGCCTGCCACGGCCTGATCGACGTCTTCGGCTTCCTCGCGCTTTTGGCCCAGAAGGGCCTGAAAGGCGGCTTCGAAGCCCTTGTCGGTCGAGTTCAGGAATACGGGCATCGGCGGCACCTTTCGGGGGATCGGCCCCAGATAGCGCGGGGGGCGGGCCGCCTCAAGCCGGGATGGGTGCGGCAGAAGATTTCCGGATCGTTTCGCCCGTCTGCAACAAGGCTTTGGCGCGGCATCAGTCGTGCTTTGGCACCTTGCCGGAGGGCGCGCGGTAAGGGCGGGTCACGTCTTCCAGACGCACTTCCAGCGCCTCGACGTCGAGCGCCACCGCGCCGTCGCCCGCCAGCGTGAGGGTCAACCGGCCGGTGCCATCGTCGCCGGGCGTGAAGTCGAGCGAGAGGAGCGACAGGACAAGGTCCTTGTCGGCGCGGTCAAAGCCCATGGTCCGGACCTTGAGCACGTCTTCGACCACAAGAACCGAGCGGACACGTTCATAGGCGCGACCAACCCGCTCGGCCTCGACCCGGTCTTCCCAGCGGAAGCGGTTGAGCATCAGGGCGAAACGGCGGCGCTTTGGGTCGTGCTGCATCTCGGTGACGGGCAGGACGGCATCCTGCGCCAGCGAGGAGATCACGCGCAGATCGTCGGCATCAACCGCGACCAGATGCAAAGGGGCCTCGCCGCCCTCCTCGAAGCGCGCGTCGGTCATGCCGAGATCCGTTCGATCTTGGCACCGCAGGCGCGAAGTTTTTCCTCGACCCGTTCGTAGCCGCGATCAAGGTGGTAGACGCGGGAAACGACGGTTTCGCCCTCGGCGGCCAGCCCGGCAAGGATAAGGCTGACGCTGGCGCGCAGGTCGGTGGCCATGACGGGTGCGCCGCGCAACTTGTCGACGCCGGTGACGGTGGCGGTGCCGCCGTGGACGTCGATCCGGGCGCCCATCCGCAGCAGTTCCGGGGCGTGCATGAAGCGGTTTTCGAAGATCTTTTCTTCCAGCACTGAGGTTCCCTCGGCGGTGCAAAGCAGCGCCATCATCTGCGCCTGAAGATCAGTCGGGAAGCCGGGGAAAGGTTCCGTGGTGACGTTGACCGCCTTTACGCGGCCGTTCTTGCGGCTGACCTTGAGGCCCCGATTGGTCTGGGTGACGGAAACGCCCGCCTCGTCCAGCTTTTCGGCAAAGGCGCCGACGAGTTCCAGCGTGCCGCCGAGACATTCGACCTCGCCGCCGCAGATTGCGGGGACGAGCATGTAGGTGCCAAGCTCGATCCGGTCGGTGACGACCGGGTGGGTCGCGCCGCCCAGACGGTCGGTGCCTTCGATGGTGATGGTCGAGGTGCCTTCGCCGTCGATATGCGCGCCCATGCGGCGCAGGCAGCGGGCGAGATCGACGATCTCGGGCTCGCGCGCGGCGTTCTTCAGGACGGTGGTGCCCTTGGCAAGCGTGGCCGCCATCAGCGCGTTTTCGGTGGCCCCGACCGAGACGAAGGGAAAGTCGACGACGGCGCCCTTCAGACGGCCACCGGGGGCCTTGGCGTGGACATAGCCGTCGCGGAGGTCAAGTTCGGCGCCCATCGCCTCCAGCGCCTTGAGGTGCAGATCGACAGGGCGCGCGCCGATGGCGCAGCCGCCGGGGAGGGAGACAATCGCGTGGCCGTAGCGCGCCAGCATCGGGCCGAGGACAAGGATCGAGGCGCGCATCTTGCGCACGATGTCGTAATCGGCGGTGTGGTTGGTGATCGAATGGCTGGACATCGCGAGGACGAGGCCGTCTTGCAGGCTGGCAACTTCGGCCCCGAGCGACTGCAAGAGCTGCGTCATGGTGCGGATGTCCGAAAGGCGCGGCGCGTTGGTCAGCGTCAGGGGTTCATCGCTGAGGAGCGTGGCGGGCATCAGCGTCAGGCAGGCGTTCTTTGCCCCGGCGATCGGGATCACGCCGTTCAGCGCACCATTGCCGCGTACGAGTATCGAATCCATGTCCCTACCCCGATTTTCCGGTATTCCCGGGACCTGCGTCATCCGCTGTCCGGGCTTTTGCCTGTGCCTTCCTGCGCGCCATATTGGCCTTCAAGGCCGCCTTCAACCGTTCTTCGCGCAGGACGGCTGCGGACGGCGGTTTTCGGGCACCTCCGGCAGGCCGCGCCTCGGCCCCTGATTTCGGCGGATCGGCTGGTTCGCTCATTGGTTTCCTCCATAGCGCAGCGGTCCCGCAGGGTCCAGATTGGATGGCGGCGGTGGCGGGAGAGGCACGATCGGGTGAGTGATTGGCCGGCTCGCAAGGCTGCGCGAAGTTGGCCATAGCCCCTTGCAAGCCCTGCGCTTTGCGTTTAACACGCCCGCCAGAACGGACAGGCCCAACCATCGGCCGCCCCGGCGCTGCAGTAGCTCAGTGGTAGAGCACTCCCTTGGTAAGGGAGAGGTCGAGAGTTCAATCCTCTCTTGCAGCACCATTAAATCAAGCACTTACGTTAAGTTTCAAGGATCTACCTCGGGCCTCGGTTCCGTTACGGTGCGGATTGGAATCAGAACCCTACCTGCCGGCACCGATCAGGCCCTCTTGTTCAACGCGTCCACGACGCTTCGTTGATGATTAGGGCTATGGTGGCCGTAGACCTTCTCGATCGTCTGGACCGACGTCGAAAAGTATCCCGCCGCATCCCAGGGGGAAGCTCCCTTTTGAAGCGCCCAGGTGATTGCGGTGTGCTTCAAGGTGTGAGGCGTGACGTCAGAGAGATCGATCTCGATCCCCTTGGTTCGAGCAAGCTGTCCGGCTAGCGAGACAGCCTTCGACCAGCCGGTCTTGATGTCCCCTACCCTTCGACCTTGGTAATCTTCGACTATGTATCTCCTGCCGTTCTTGGCCTGCCGTCGAAGGTGTGCCAGATAGCGAGGCGGTAGCCTGGCAGTGCCCTGACGCTTCTTGGTCATCACCTTGCCCATCGGCTTGCGGTAGAGAAGCCCTTGGGCAGTGTCTACGTGGCCGCCAGAGACCGACGGCGTGTCGATGTGCATCGAGAGGATCGTACTCTTTCTAGAGCCCGTATAGAGGCCGTGAAGGATGAAGTCGGCCAGGTGCTTTCCGGTGACATTGAGGTTGCGGGCAGCGCGCAGTAGCCACGCGGCCTCCTGTCTGGTGAGCCATCGCTCCTTAGGCGACGGTTGCGCTGGAAGAAGCACCTTGGCAGGGGAAGTGAGCTTTCCCTCCCTAAGGCAATAGTTGATGGCTGCCTGCAGGACGTTCAGTTCACGACGAACAGTGCCTGGGGAGGCCGGTTTTCCAAATCGAGTTACCCGAGACTTCGCATATTCTCGGCAGGTGGAGGCGGTGACCTCGGAGACCGTGCGATTCCGCCAGAATTTATCCAGGGCATCAATTGCGTATCCGATGGTCTGTGGTGCGGCGAGATGGATGGCATGCTCTTGGCCATAAATGGCGAGGCAGTCACCTACGGCCATGTCCTGTGACGATAGGGGCCAGTTGGATCGATACTTTTCGCCGATGTACGCGGCGAGCCTTTCTTCAGCCTGTTGGCGATCGTCCGTGCCACAAGAGATGCGGGTGGCTCCATCCCGGATTTCCCAGAAGGAGGCATAGCCCTCAGCGGATCGATCCCGCCAGAAGAGGCGAGCACCTTTGGCTCTTCTTGGCATGACCTATCCAACTCCCTTGTTTCCCTACTTCAAGATTTAGTGCCAGGTTGCTCTCAGTATATTTCCTTTTAGCCGCCCGCGAAACTACCTGACCGTCAGAAAACGGCTTGCAAAATGTTGCAGTGATCGGGCGCCTCCTCGGCCACACCCAGCTCGGCGCACCCAGCGCTACGCCCACCTGATCGACGCGCCGCTGTGGGCGGGGGTGAACGCGGTAGGCGAGATGGTGAAGCCTCGGTTGAGGCTGGTGGGGGAGGGCGAGACCTCTGGGGCCCGATGAACGTCACTTGATTGCTGGGCACGCCTTGCTCACCTTTGAACGAGGGAGCGGAGCGCGCCATGGCCATGACGACAAGTGTATGCTGAACTCGATGGAGCCGTCACTGGACAAGGGCAGCAGGACTGCGCGCAAGCGGAGCAAACCGAGTGCTCGAAGTTTGCATCGACTCGATGCCAGCCTACAGCCATTGTACCACGCAAAAAATCATTCGTTGGACAGCCCTGTTTCCGAAATCTGAGAGCCTACGCCGACGGTTGGATGTTTTGGTTCACATGGAACAGATTGCCTGGATCAAACTTCTTCTTCACCGTGGCAAGTCGCGCATAGTTGTCGCCGTAGGTCGCTTTGAGGCGTGCATCACCCTCGTCATCCATCATGAAATTCGGATAGGCTCCACCTTCGTTGAAAGGATGGACCCCTTCCCAATAGGCTTTCGCCCAGCGGGTCAGCGATGCCGCCATCTGCGGATCGGGATCGATCCCGGCGATAACCATCGACCAGGTCGCGTCGCGGCAATTCCAGGCGGTCTCGGTCTTGCCTACGCGATGCACAGCGCCGTCGATCGGATAGAGATGCATCAGGGACATCTCGCTAGGCGTCTTCGCGGCATGGTCGATGTGAGCAGCAATGGCCGCATCAGGGAGCGACTTAACGAAGTCACCTTTCCAGTACCATTGCAGGCCCGTCGGATAGAGCCCGTCGAACATGCTTTGAACGGCTGGATAAGGCATCTCTCCCCGCCAGTCGAAATGGGGCGTTGGGAGCTCGTCCAGCAAAGGGGCGAGCGCGACGCGTCCCTCAGCTTCCGCGCCGACAAAGCACGACATGAGCAGGCAGATGTTCTGCCCCCAGAGCTCTGCCGGAAACGGCGCAGACGAGGGGATTTTTTTCAACCCCACAAACGCACCGATCTCTTCGGGCGCAGTTGGCAAAAAATCGCGATACTGTTTCAGAATGTGCTCTGCGTGTTTTTGATCCCAGGCGATCGGACCGGCGAAAACAATGTCGACAGGGTGGCACTGGAAGAGAAAGCTCGTAACAACCCCGAAGTTACCGCCGCCTCCGCGCAAGGCCCAGAAGAGATCTGGGTTCGCGTCCTTGCTTGCGACCACGCAACTTCCGTCCGCCAGCACGACATCTGCTTCCAGCAGGTTGTCGATCGTTAGTCCATATTTCCTCGATAAGTAACCATGGCCGCCGCTGAGGGTGAGCCCCGCGACGCCGGTTGTTGAAATGATGCCGGCGGGCACCGCAAGACCGAACCCGCCGGTCGCATGGTCCATGTCGCCTTGAGTGCAGCCGGCACCGACCCGCGCCGTACGCTTGGCCGGGTCGACACGCACGCCCTTCATCATGGACAAGTCGATCACCAGCCCATCATCTACGCTCGCGAAGCCGGGCCCATTGTGACCGCCGGCGCGGATGGCGATCGGGAGATGTATGGCGACAGGACAGCGGCTGGTAGTCTACGAGCGGGTCTCAACGGCGCGACAAGGGGGCCAGCGGGCTTGGCTTGGAAGCGCAGCGCAGGACCATTGATGACTTCGCTGCCTCGCGCGGGGCGGACGTCCTTGCGCGGTTTGCCGAGGTCGAGAGCGGGCGGAAGGCGGACCGGCCAGAGCTCGCGAGGGCCCTGCACTTGGCCAAGGTTACGGGCGCGACGCTGGTCATTGCATAGCTCGACCGGCTTAGCGGAACGCAGCTTTCCTATTGGCACTTCACGACAGCGGGGTTCGGTTCGTCGCCGTGGAGGGCGCGGACGAATCGAAATCACGACCGAGCCGCATTTCCGGATCAGCTTCGAAATACCGACTGTTTAGCTTCGTTCAAAACGGCCAGTGAATGACTGCACGTAGCTGCATGAGGCTACGTTTTGAGCAGATGGGTATATCGAGAATAGTGATGCGGTCGACATTGCCGACCGCATGAAGTTCTTCGCGCTGACAAAGATGGGTTAGAGTTTTCTTTGCCCAGTTCTACTTGTTTTTGCCTCCTGGATTGCTCTCGTCGAAGCCGTCTTCGTCGTTGCCGTGACCGTTGTCGTCATGTTCAGGCTTCACTGGCTTTTCCTTCACCGGCTTGTCCTTCGCCGGCTTTTCCTTCACCGGCTTGTCAGTCACAGGCTTTTCCGTCGCGGGACGCTCGGTCGCGGGAGGAAGAATGACTGGCTCTTCTTCGGCGATAACGTCATCCGTGGGGATCGGTTGCGGTTCGCCATTTACAGGATCTTCGGCCGTGACAGGTGCGGCGTCGCCTTGATCCGGTAGGTCGGCCGGCGTATCCACCGGCCCCACAACCTCGATCGGCTCTTCCTCCGGGCTTACCGGGGCGGGAGCTGCCGGTGCGGATGCCTTGACACGGGCATCGTTCGCACCGGCCCCGAATTGGCAGGTCACGTCAGACCGATAGTACGCATTCGATCCGACGATCTTCCTGACTTCGCAACCATGGAAAACGGTTGCACTCGTTACTGAAGAGGATGCGCAGACAACAAGAGCCGCGCTGAACAACACATTTTTCATCTTTAACCCTGAACTCATTAAGGACTAACCCGCTTCCGTTCGTGCCGTCTGGGCACCGTCTGAAGCCATGGAGAGGTTAATGCCACCCGGAGTTCGGGTTGGCCACGCGGTTCACATGCACCTGTCCTTAAAGACAATGCATTGTCGCCCGCTGACGCAAAGAATGCGCATGGTTAACGGATCGTAAATTGATCGATCAAAAACGCCAAATTTTCGACACCAAGCTGCCTGCTTGAGGTCGAAATGCGATTCGCGCTTCTGTCATACTGCTCGCTTGCATGCCTGAAAGTCAAGGCTCGCTTCGTTAAAACAGCATACCTCTCGTTTCGCCTCCAGCAGCCATGCTAGATAAAACATTGCTATTTATAGGTTTTTTTCTTGATCTTGGGCGCGCTTGACGCGGCTCCTCGTTAGCGCGCACCTTTCGCGGGCGCCGCTACATGGCCCGCTCAAGGAGAGAGCAAACTTGCGCGACCGACTGACGCTGCTCCCCGCCCTTAACTGGCGCATGTCCGACGAGGAGCGGCTTCGTATCGCGTGCCGTGCCGCTGCAATTGGTGTTTGGGAATGGGATATCGATTCCAACGAGATGGTCTATACGCGCATTGCTCGCGAGATCTGCGGTTTCACACATGCTCAACCGATCACCTTGGCGATGGCTCAGGCAGTCACTCACCCAGACGACATCGATCGGACGATGGCCCAGGCCAGACGGGCCCTCGATCCAGAACTCCGCGATACCAGCGAGTTCGTCTATCGCATCATCAGGGCCGACACTGGGGCTGAGCGCTGGGTCCGGGCATATGGCGAAGCCCAGTTCGAGTTGGTTAATGGGGTGGAGCGCGCGGTGTCTTATGTCGGCTCGCTGCAGGACATCACAGAAGAAAAGGCGCGTGAAGATGCGGTTGCCGAAAGCGAGGCGCGGCTGAGGCTGGCGATCGACGCCGGCCAGATGGCGGTATGGGAAGTTGACGTCGGCAACGACCGGGTGATTGGATCGCCGGAACTCAACAGGCTGTACGGATTTCCCGAAGACAGTAACCCGACCATCGATGACTTCCGGTCTCGATACGCCCCCGGTGAACGGGAGCGTCTCACGGAGTATGGTCACAAAGTGCTATCGGAGGGAGGTACCGAACTTCACTCGGACATCAAGCATATCTGGCCGGATGGCACGGTGAAGTGGCTCCTGATGCGCGCCCATGCAAGTATGAACCGCGACGGTGACGGGTTGCGTGTCTTGGGTGTGGTGGCCGACATCACCGAAAAGAAAAAGCGTGAGGAGCAAGTCGAGACGGTCGCCCGCGAACTCAGACACCGTCTGCTAAACACCTTTGCCATCATCAGCGCGCTGGCTTCGAGATCCTGGCCGGATGGCCATGGCACCGCCAAGTCAGATTTCCAAACGCGCATTGCCGCGATCGGGAAGGCAACCGAACTGATGTTCTCCCGCGACGACATGCTGAACCATTCGGTGACACTCCAGCAGGTGCTAGAGACGATTACGGCGCCTTACCGAAGCGCCGTTGACGATCCGTTTGTCTTTGAGGGTCCGAATGTCGACGTGACGGAACATACTCGGTCGCTTGCGATGGCAGTTCACGAGTTGAGCACAAATGCGTTGAAGTATGGCGCGCTGTCGGTGCCGCAGGGCCGGGTAACGCTGACTTGGGGTGTGAACACCGATGGATCGCTGACTATCCGCTGGCAAGAGAAGTTTGGCCCACAAGTGCTTCAACCCACGAGATCGGGCTTTGGGACTATGCTGCTTGAACACATGCTCTTTAGCCCGCCGAATACCGTCGCGATCGATTATGCCGAGGAAGGGTTGACCTGCGTTGTCACCCTGCGTGGTTGCGCTCCGCCTTCGGTGTGCTCAAAAGAGTAGCATTGGAGCGCTTGGTTCGTGGCGCGCGGCTTTAATTTTGCAGATCCCGCTGGCCCAAAAGCCGTTTTATCTCGGCGTCCATCTGCCACTGCGCATAGGGCTTTGCCAGTCGGGGCAGATCAAGTTCCACCCCGTTGGGCAACTCTGCGTAGCCAGTCGCTAGCAAGATTGGAAGGTTCGGATGTTTCTTGCGAACCGCGAGTGCGAGTTGGGCGCCATTCATATGCGGCATCGAGAAGTCAGTTATCAGCAGGTCAAATTCGCCATCGCCATCTACCAACGCAAGCGCTTCCATGCCGGAGTGAGCCTGGGCTACGTCGTGACCGAGGTCCTGCAGCATTTCCACACTGCTCATTGCGATCAGCACGTCATCATCAACGAACAAGATGCGAAGGCGCCGAGCACTTACTTCAAGCGGTGCCTCTGATGCTGGCTTCGGCGGAGAAACCGGAATTGCGTCTTTGTCTGATACCGGCAACCAAAGTTCCGCTTTGGTACCAACGCCGACCTCACTCGACAGAACCAGCTGCCCGCCCAACTGAACCGCCAGACCGTGAATCATCGACAGACCCAGTCCAGTCCCTTTACCGACCCCCTTCGTCGTGAAGAACGGCTGTGTTGCCTGCTCCAATGTCATTTCGTCCATGCCGCAGCCTTGGTCTTGAACAATCAGGCGAACAAAGCCACCGACGCTTCCTTCGTCCGAAATTTCCTCAACATGGTCGACGGAAACCTTGATGGTGCCACCTTCGGGCATTGCATCGCGCGCGTTGATCACCAGGTTCAACAGCGCGAGATCAAACTGGTTTTCATCTACCAAGGCGAAGGGCAACGTAGCCGGCATATCCAGTATCAGATCGATGCCAGTACCGACGGAGTGTCGAAGCAATTCCTCGGACGACCTCACACGCTCAGACAGATCGTGCGGCTCCACTTTCAATTCCTGACGTCGAGCAAATGCCAGCAAACGTTGAGTGAGTGCAGCGCCTCGTTGAGCACCTTGTACAGCGCCATTGATCAGCCGCAGTGCCTTGGGGTCAGCCGCGAGATGCTTGCCCAAGAGTTCCAGATTACCCATGACGGCCATCAATAGATTATTGAAGTCGTGGGCAACACCACCGGTAAACTTGCCAAGCACCTCCATCTTCTGTGCTTGGCGCAAGTCGTTCTCAGCCCGCTCCCTCTGGGCTATCTCGGCAAGGACGAGGGCATGCGCCTGATTGAGTTCGGAGGTGCGCTCGGCGACGCGCTGTTCAAGCGTTTCGTTTAGATTTCTTAGCGCTTCTTCCGACGTCTTGAGGGATTCTTCCCTGGCCCGCGCCTCAAATTGCCGAAGCCGGCTGCGTGCCGCGGAACGCGCCACACTGACAAAGGTCGTGGCGTGAAAGGGGCGCTCCAGAAATGTGACGTTCTGCAGCATGCTGGACAAGCGTGCCGCCTCAGGATTGCGCTCTGGCTGTGCGCCATGCCGCGTGAGGATGACGAACTGGAGGGACGACCATGCCGGTTGCACCTCTACATAACGTGCTATGCGCCGGGCATCGGCTTCCGCGAGCGCTTCTTCGGTTACCACAACGAAAAGTGTGTTTTCTCCGAGCCCCTCGTGGAATGCTCTCACTCCATGGCAGACGTTCGCGGCAACGCCAGCCTCCTCGAGAAGAGCTCGAGCCAAGACCGCATCCCTGCCCGACGGTGCGAACAGCAAAGCGCTGTGATCCGGGTTGCTAAAAATTTCCGTCGCCCCTCGGCAACCCACCCAACAACTGGGTCCTGTTCCTGTCTCCGACGAAATCCGGAACGCCGCGCAGGACGCCCTGAAATTCTGTCAAAGGTTCCCCGACACTCAGCCCATTTGCATCTATTCGAAATTCGCGAATGGTGTCTTCGTGTGGACCGGTTCTCTTCTTGATGACAGATACGGCGCGACGCACTTGCCCGGCGGCCTCGAAATAACGCAGCAGGATCACGGTATCTGCCAAGTAGGTGACATCCACCGGGCTTTTCATGTCACCGACCAGCCCATGTTGTGCCACCGTCATGAACGTGGTCGCGCCTTGACGGTTAAGGTATTGAAGAAGCTCATGGATATGTAAGATCAGCGCGTTTTCCTGCGGCATCGCTGCTTGATATCCGTTCAAGCTGTCAATGATGACCGTCTTTGATTGCGCCAGGTCAACCCTATCTCGCACGCGGTGCGCAAACTCTCCCGGAGACAGTTCGGCTGCGTCTACCTGCTCAATATGCAGTCTTCCGGTATCGCGCATTTCATCCAAATCGATACCCATTGAACGCATGCGGTCAAACAGAAGGCCAAGCTCCTCGTCGAAGATGAACAAGGAAGCTCGTTCGCCCCGTCGCACTGCAGCCACCGCGAACTGAATGGCGAACAGGCTCTTGCCGGTGCCGGCGGGACCGAGGATCAAGGTGCTTGACCCCTGCTCGACGCCGCCACCCAACAATGCATCCAGTGACGCCACACCGCTTTGCTTTTGATCACGGGCGAAGTTCGTTCGGTGTTCAAGCGCGACAAGGCGAGGGAAAACCTGGATACCGCCCGTCGTGATGGTGAAATCATGGTACCCGCCGCGGAAAGCTTGGCCCCGATATTTTGTGACGCGCAGTCGGCGCCGCTCTGCTCCGTAATCGGGTGCGAGCTCTTCAAGCTGGATGACGCCGTGAACCACACTGTGGACCGTCTTGTCATGCGACTCCGCTGTAAGATCGTCGAGCAACAGAACCGTTGCATCACGTCGGACGAAGTAGTGCTTCATTGCGAGTATCTGGCGGCGATAGCGTAGAGATCCTTGGGCGAGCAGTCGAATTTCGGACAGGCTATCGATCACGACACGCTGCGGGTTGAGCTTCTCAAAGATGTTAAAAATCTGCTTTGTGGTTTCCCCTAGTTCCAGGTCGGAAGAGTAAAGCAGGCTTTGCTGTTGGTCCGCGTCCAGCAGGCTTTCAGCCGGAACGACCTCGAAGACGTGCATATCGCCCTCAAGCTGCCACCCATGCGATCTTGCACCGGCACGCAGTTCCTCTTCGGTCTCTGACAGGGTGACGTACAGGCAGGTTTCGCCTTGCGCCAATCCTTCGATCAGAAAGCGTAACGCCGTGGTCGTCTTTCCTGTGCCGGGCGATCCCTCCAGCAAGAAGACATGCCCTACGGCCAAACCCCCGACGAGGATATCGTCCAAACCGTCGATCCCGGTCCGGGCCTTTTTTGCCAACGATTTTGCCACTTCCACCAGATCACCAAGAGATTGCGCGCGCATGGATGCTCATCACTCCACGGCAGGTTGAAGAAAACTGCCAAGCGGTCAACTTGGTTCCGATCAAAGACTTACGATGTGCAATTCCCGAGAGGACGAGCTCCGTGGCAAGTGATGGGTGCAGAAGCTCGCACGGCAGTGCTCCCAGCGTCGACCAACCAACAAGATGTTCCCCCGACAATGACGGCTCGCTATGCGGCCGCACTATTTGGAAACATGTTGGACGTCGGTCCCGCTTCCGCCTGCCCCCGCCCATCCATGCCACCAGATTTAGCCGGGAGGTCCTGTTTTTTGGTAGCGGTCACTCCACAGGCTTCCACGACCGTCCGCTAAGGGCCGAGTGCGTTGATTGCTGCGAGCCGACGCGAGGGGCGGGGGGCGGTCGTTTGCTGCGGTCGCCATGAATGGCAGCTTCAGCTCGACTATCCTATCCCGTAGCCATCAACCACCTTGGCATTGGTTTCCTGTGCGGGACTTACTCTCGCTTGCCGTTCGATGCGAACGACCTCACCGGTGCGCTCATTTTCTGGAATCCTTATTTCTGCCCTGCGCCAACGACGTCACGCTGGCCTTTCCCGCCGGGCAAGCCGCCCAGACAACGGCATCATCGAGGCAGTCAATCCGAAGCTTTGTGAAGAACGCCGGAAGGCACATTAGTTCACGAGCCTTGCCGCTATCTGCGAAAAACGGGATGCTTGGCGTATGCACCTTCCGGCGGCCCAAGGACGGGTAGCGGAGCATTGGAAAGGGAACGGAACGTGAAGAGCGTGGTCATTGTGGGTGCGGGCGATCTTGCCGAAATGGTGCGCTTTCATTTTGAGGGGACTGGGCGACAGGTGGCCGCTTTTTGCGTGCATGCCGACAGGATCACCGATCACACTAAGGACGGCCTGGCGATCGTTCCCTACGAAGAGCTTTCCGAGCGGTTGCCGGCAACCTTGCATGATCTTTTCGTCGCTGTCGGCTATGCCGATGGCAATGTGGCGCGTCAGCAGCTCGTAGCTGAGGCGCTGGCATCCGGCTATACGCTCCCGGCCGTCGTGGCCACGGGGGGGCTTGCTGACCCGGCGGCGCTTGCCCCAAACGTCGCTGTGGGCGAGGGCGGGATCGTCCAGCCGTTTGCCCAGATCGGACAGGGAACAATCGTCCGCTCGGGCGCTATCGTCTCGCACCATGCCATCATCGGGCAGGCTTGTTACATTGGAACCGGCACGATCATGGGCGGGCGCTGCCGCTTGGGGGACCGGGTAACTTTGGGGCTGGGCGTGCGGCTGCGCGACAACATTACGATTGCTGACGGTATTCATGTCGGCATGGCTGCCGTCGTGACCAAGGACCTGACCGAGCCGGGTTTCTACCTCGGCTCCCCGGCGCGGCGCGTCAACTGATCTCAGGTGTCGCGCATGGGTCGGACGTAGAAAGGCGCGGCTGCGCCAGTCATGAAGATCGTGTCGACGATCGAAACCTGTGGGTCAAAGCCTGGCCCGACCTGTTGATAGGGCGCGTACCCTGCGTAGCTTTTGAAGGCGAGTTCGATGCCCGCCGCGCGCCACAGTCCGGGCTGGAGATAGGCCAGCGCGGCGGGACCAGAAAGATAGCGCGTACCCCTGACGGCACGGACCAGACGGATCAGCCGCTCGTCCCGTCGCCCCTCGACACCCAAATCCGATGCGGACAGAAGTGGCGTAGTAATACCGAGATGTTTCAGGATCTTCTTCGTCAGCGCGATATCCAGATCAGCGATCCTCTCCCACGTGTGCGAAAGGGCTTCCTCCAGCACGGGAAAGAAGGATGCAAAACCTTCAGTGCCGCGGTAGTTGCTCTGCAAACTGGCCAGATGCTGTTTGGCCCAAGGTCGCGACTGGTCAATCCGCGCCTCTCGGATTTCGCATGAACCACCGTGACAAACCGGCACGGTAATCCATGCGGAGCCCCCTTTGCGAAGCCGGATGCGATTGCGGTTTCGCCAGTCTCCGCGGGTGTACTGCACGTCATCCAGAAAGATGAAAACGTCCACCTCTGCGATGAAATCAAAATAGCCGCGCCAAGGAAGGTAGTTTGGTTGGATGATGCCAACGGTGACGTTCATGCGCCGATCAGCCTGCTTTGCGTTGGTTGTCTGCGGCCCACTCATGGATCGCCGCTACCACACGGGCCTGCTGATCATCGGTGAGTGTGGCGAAGACCGGCAATCTAACCAGCCTCGGTGCGATGTCCTCGGTCACCGGCAGGTCTCCGGGATTGTAGCCAAGGGTGCGACCCACAGGTGAGAGGTGCAGCGGGACGTAGTGAAAGACCGCCTGTACGCCACGGCTGTCGAGATGGCGCAAGAAGTGCGGACGGTCTGCCGCCGATGGCAGCAGCATCCAGAACGCATGGCCGTTATGGGAATTCCTGCCCGTGACTCGCGGCAGGGTAAGCAAGCCCTGCTCTTCGAGCGGAGCCAAGGCCCGAGCATAGGCTTCGTGTATGTCACACCGCCGTCGCGTTACCTTTTCGAGCTGTTCGATCTGTCCCAACAAGAAAGCCGCCAACGGATCGGCAATGCCGTAGGACGATCCGATATCGACCCACGAGTATTTGTCGACACGGCCTTCCAAGAACGCCTTTCGGTTGGTCCCCTTGTCTCGCAAAATGCAGGCGCGCTCCACAAGTGCAGGGTCGTTGATCAGAAGGGCACCGCCCTCTCCACAGCCGATATTCTTGGTCTCGTGGAAACTGAACACACCCAATTTGCCGATCGACCCCAATGCGCGGCCATTATGGCTTGAGCCGATCGCATGTGCCGCATCCTCGACGATCGGAACGCTCGCCTGCGACGCCAGACTAACCAATCGATCCATGTCGCAAGCCTGACCGGCATAGTGAACCGGCATGATCGCCCGGGTTTTGGGGCCAATCGCGGCTTCGACCTGATCGGGCGATATATTCAAGGTGTCAGGGGAAACGTCGACAAAGCGCGGAATGGCGCCGCGGAGGCGCACGGCATTTGCGGTCGAAACGAAAGTGTAAGACGGCATGATCACTTCGTCGCCCTCGCCAAGGTCGAGAAGCAGCGCTGCCATTTCCAATGCCGCCGTCGCGGACACGGTCAGGATTACGGCAGACGCTCCAGTCTGTTCTACCAGCGCCGCCTCGCAGCGGGCGGTGAACGGGCCGGACGCGCTGAGATGGCCTTTTGTCAAGGCTTCGGAGATATAGTCCTGTTCGCGGCCGATCGGGGCCAAGCGGTTGAACGGAATACGCATTAGGCCTTTTTCTTGGTTCATTGGGTGGCAGTCAAACGGTTGGCTGCAGCAATAACAGCCTCGTTGATAATCAGCCGAATCCGACCTGTCACTGCTACTGCGGAGTAGGCGGAATGGATGGCTTCACGGTTTGACGCTATGGTTTTGGAATCAAGGGGTGCGTCGAACTCGGCCTTTTCGATGGTTTCATCGAAGGCAAAGACCGTAGCGTCCAAATCAAGGAAGTGTCTGTAAAGTGGGCTTTCGCGCCTCAGGAACACGTTTGAACCCTTGTAGAGCGCATTCGCCACATTGCCCATGGCTTGGGCGCGCACGTGGTTCATAATGGTCGTGCCGCAACCGGAGATCGCGGCGTTGTAGTCGGCAATGGGCATCCATTTGCGGAGAATTACCGCTCTGTCGCCGAAAAGGCTTCGGGCACGTTCACTCACCGCATCTGCGACCTTCCGATCTCCGTAGTTGAGCGGCAGGATTATTCGCCGCGAATTTCCGGAAAGGCGGGAGAGAAGCGTGAGCGCATCAAGATGGTTGTTTTCCAGCGTGGCGGAATTTCCAAGAAGGATGTCGCTCCCTTTCATCTGGTCCGGACCCTGCCGGAACGTGCCGCTTTCGGAATAGTACGGAAACTCGGGCAGCCTGCGATCTGAGAGAATGGGCGCGATTTCAGTGAATGGCGGGGCTTGCATCAGCGAACAAAACCGGTCGATGCGCGGTGCGGCGCGCAGGAACCAAGCCGGTGCATTGTGTCGGGCGGAAGCTGTCTTCAATCGGTGCTTCAGTCGCCGCAGCCGCGCAGTTTCATCAAGAAGAAGCGGCGTCGACCCCGGTGCTATCCGATAATGGTCCCCTCCCCAACAGCACCAAACCAATGCCTTTTCGAGAGGAAGGCTTTCAAGGTCTCTGGTCACCGCCTGACCGAGCCAGTGAACGAGGACGACGTCGCACCAAGCGAAATCCTCACTCCGCTGGTCACGCGAAGGGAAATAACCCCCCTCCCCCCGGAATGCTTGCGCGACGCGTTTGCCGAGCGGGCTGCCGGACGGCCGGATGCGAAATCGGTTCGCACCGGGAAATGCCGCCTCTGCGTGGCGCATGATCGCGTCCAGAAATTTCGACTCTGTAGCAAGGTGAAGCACGCGAACCGGCTGATCGACGCCGCGCCTCTCTTGCCGACATTCCCCAAGTGGCCCGCCGCCTCCCATCAGTCTCCCCTGGCCTTCATCGTCAATCAACCATTGAACGAAAAAGATATCTTAGGAAACGTCTGATCAACGCGTTTGGTTGTTCAGGACCGCCATTTCGGCGCTCTTCTGGCAGACTCGAGGACGTAGAACCGGAATGCTCGACGTGTGAAAACGACTTGCATCTCAAGCATCGCATCTTGATGCAGGACCGTTCAGAGATCCGCGCGGTGCGTGCCTTGGCGTTAAGGGACCAGCATAGCCGCAACTCGCTCCCGGAACTCTACCGTCGCCTCCCGGCAAAGGCCGAGCATCTCGTCGCTACCGCGGGCGCGGGAAAGTTCGCTCGGCCAATGCTCTGGCGTGCCATAGCCCGGCGCAATGCGGAAGTTGGAGAACTTGTTGGAGAAAGGCAGGCAAAGGACTTTCTTGCCCAGAAGCAGCGCCCAGTAGGTTCCGTGGTACGAGTTGGTGACGACTGTCTCACCCGAAGCGAGGTGGCGTATCGTAGCCAGAAAATCGGGGTTGTTGTTTTCGAGGACCGGAACACCCGTCGGCCGCGGTACGCTCAGGGCTTTTGAACGCCAGTGGTGCAGATAAAGGACTGTCGAATGGCGGACTTCAACGGTCGCATCAAACGCGGGCGAGACGCAGGTCACGCATGGGGCAAAGACAAAGCGCCGATCTCCCCAGTCCCGCGTTCCGATGAGATCCATGGCCCGGAAGGCCCGCCAGTATCGAAGGGAGAACGGGAACTTCTGTACGGTCGAAACGCCCCAGGCAATCCTGTGCTTCGCGGCGAAATCATTGGCTCCAAGCGTCTTGGCGAGTCCCCCCATGATCTTGCCGCCACCATACACCACTGCGGTGCAAGGTGGAGTGGGCCGACCCAGGTCAACCGCGACGCCGTTGCGTCTGAATTCCGGATAGTAATCGAACGGACTGCATACAGCGTCGCCGAGATTATCTGTCGCGCGATGATGCTTAAAGACGAGCCTCTCCATCCTGTCACTCATCGCTAAGGGACAGGGGTGTTTTTCGCCCAGGGACAGCCCCGGTGCGGACGAGATAGAAGAAGCGGCGCAGATAGTTGGATGCCTTCAGCCGATAATGCGGTAGACGGCGGTACCACTTGAATTTCTTAACCTTGGCGAAACCTACACCCGTGATGGTGGAGACGTTTTGGTCATCCGGGTGCGACGCGAAGGGCTCAAGGCCTCGCTGCCGGTAGTCATGCACGAAGAAGCGGTTAAGTTCGTGGTCCAGCGCGCGGGTCTGCGGCCAGAGATCCGACACCAGCTTCCTGGCTACGTCTTTCTTGATCAGGTAACAGGCATTGCCCGTGAAGGGACCGATGTACGCGTTGAGCCGATAGTTGCCCAAGGTCCCTTGGGTTACCGGAAGCTTCGCGCGGATGGCATTGAAGCGCACCACGTCCCAATGCTCGCCCCCTGCCAAGGCGGTGGCAAGCGCTTCCAAGAAGTCGTCATGGAACACCACGTCGTCCTCAAGGATCAGTGCCACGTCGTGGTCCGAAGCTATGAAAGCCTCCCATACCGCAAGATGTGAAGCATACACACCAAGCTTTCCGGGAAGAAGCGACATGCCCATGTTGCGCTGATAAGCGGCCTCGTCGGCGCGCTTGAGCAGCTCATCGCGCCGCGCCCTTCCATCAATCGCCGGAAAGAGCTGCCAGGAAATACCGAGCTTGGTCAGCTGATGCTCCATCGCCGAGCGCCGACCCACGTCGGATGGCAGGTTGATCAGCCAGACGCCGATATCTTTGACCTTCATTCGAGTTCCATCCTTGGACTGCACAAGTCGTGCGTCGCGTCATCGGGGCAAAGTCTCAAACTCGCCCTCGAATCTTGACAGGTACGCATGCATGCGCCGCACATTAAGCGCGTGTTTCATAAATGACCAAACCGGCCTCTCGGGCCAGCACATTGTGGCCGGATCTGCGGAACAGATTTCCGGGCGAGAGGCATAGTGTTGACGCTGAAACTGCCGATACACCCGTCGATAGGACGCGGGCGTGTTTCCCGTAGTGTCGTACCAGGGCTTGTTCTTCCCGATGAAGTGAACCAGCCGCGGTTCTGCAGCCTGCATGTGGAACCGTGTCACTGCGGTGAACTGCCAGTTCCATACCGGGCTCAACTCCGTCCACCGATTGCGCAGCACGAGGTTGAGGACGGATTGGTCGTGGCGGATCAGCGACCCGGGGCGCCGTCCCATCAAACTGACGGATGCGGCCAGCACCTCTTCAGCGTTGAACCTTTCCACGTCGATCAAAAGCACACCGGCGTTGAAATAGGGTGAAACGGGAAGGTTCTCGCGCCTGAATTCTTCGACTTGCCGCCCTGGCCTCCGCCATTGCTGCTGGTCGCGGACTGCGCCGAGGACATTCTGACCCAGGTCAACGGCCAGAAGGGACCCGAGCCCCCCGCAACGCAGCAGGATGTCGCTGTCCAGATACAGGATACGCTCATACTGGCCCGCCACGGCTTGCGGGACAAGAAGCCGAAGCCAGGTTGCCCTTCCATGACGGCTGAGGTTCGGGGCATCAACAAACGGGTTCGCGTCCGACCAGATGATCACCCGAACGCCAAGACTTTTCAAAGACGGCGGGATCTCCAGTATCTCGTCCGAGAAGATGCAGATGTCAAAGTCGCGGTCCCTATGCGCCTTTGCTATCTGCTCTGCCAGGCAAAGTGCATAGGGAGCGTGGCCGGCATTGCAGGCCATGACGACTGCTCCAAACGTCATCGCGATCGCCGCCTTTCCTTGCGCTGCTGGTTCAGCAGAATCCACCGACCCCTCAGGTCATTCAGCTTTCGCGCCAAGACTGACTGGTGACGGTCTCCGGCCGGAGCGGCCAGCGCCTCGGAGAACTGTTTGCTGAAGTCCGACAGCGCGGTCCGTGCCGATCCGGCACAGGCGAGCGCCGCTTCCCTGGCTGACGGGGCAAGGCACCGATCCATCGCGAGCTCCAGCTCCACGTCAGAAACAGTATCGACCGCAAATACCTCAGGCCATTGCAGGACATGTGCCTGCCGGGTCACCTTGTCGCCCCCGATGACCGCGTCCACGGCAATGACCGGGACCCCGTTCTTGAGAGCCAGAACCATGCCATGCAGGCGTGTCGTCACCAGTACATCGACCCGGGCGCACAGGCTCTCGAACTGCGCGACATTCGCGATCCCTGCACTGTTCCGTGCTTGCGGCCATTTCGTATCCAATTCCAGGATCGCCACGTTCCGGCGATTCAGGAGAGAACGGATCTTCACCTCTGCCAGTTGGTGATCCTGGCGCGAACCGTATTCCGGTTGGGATCCAGCCAAACAGATTCCGACCACGGGCACCCGCGCCGAACGGTGAAGAAGGCTGAGGTCCGGTCTGGAGCTGGCGTCGCTGTCCCGTTCGATGAGGGCGTCGAACGGATTGAACGATGCCAAGGGATCAAGCATGGACAGGTTGACGCCAATCCAGACGCAGTGGGCGAACCGGTTGAACAGGTCACGCTCTTTATGGAACATCGTCTGCGTGAAGGGGCCGCAGACCACGACCAGATGTGTGTAGGCGCCCGGATCGGCCTTGCGAGCGTCCAGCCATGCTGGGTTTCCCACCCTAATCCGCGGTTTATACGGCGCGACATCATAGGAAATTCCCGCCGCAGATAGCTCGCTCTGAACCTGCTCCAGGACTTCGATGTCCCCGACGGTCGACAACAGCCCTATGATCAGTGCGCGACGCTCGGACAAAGGGTTCGCTCCCGATTTTCTGTAGCGGAGGTACGGTTAGGTTCGCTCTGATCGCATGGTAAATTCCATGGGGCAAGCCACTGATGGAGCAACTGAGCTGAATGCAAAGAAGTCCGCCTAGTTTCACCCGCAGTCCTCCACGGAGCCTTTGCAGGGAGAGGACGGCGAGCCGGAACAGACGCACATGATCAGCGTCATGGAACCCGCAGAGGTCCAGATGGGGACGGGCTCTTCCCTTTCATTGAACGCAAACTAGCAGTTCAGCGGTCCGCTCTTTTTTTGATCTGCATTCAATTGGATGAGGTCGAACGACTGCTTAGGGGCCGAGAGCGACCGCGATGACGCGAAGGGCGGAAAGCAGACGTTCGCACGAATGCGCGAAACTCCGTGGTCAAAGCTGGAGCACTACGCCTTCGATACCGCGCCGCTTCGCACTTTCAACCACCGCATCACGCAGCTTGTCATTGCGTTTAAGAAGACGGCGGAAGCGGGCCTCGTCGAGAACAAGCAGTGTCGTGTGACTGATCGCCGTCGCCTGAGTCCTGCGCGTTTGGCGGCTAAGCAGGGAAAGCTGTCCGAACATCTCTCCGCGGCCCAACCTGAACTTTTGCCCAGCCGTTTCAAACTCGACGGCCCCCGAGGCAATGAAACAAACCTCGCGCGGCGTATCACCCTTGCGCATCAAAACATCGCCCGGCTGTACGTACCGCGTCCGCAGGGTTCTGGCGAGTTGCTGGCGACCATTATCGTCCATTTCTGCGAACAGCGGGAACTGCCGAACCAGCTCTGTCTTCTGAACCGCAAGATCCAGTGGGGGCCGCGCTTCGACCTTCCGGCGTTTTCCTGCCAGTTCTTGCGTCAGCGTCGTATGCAGCTCTTTTCCGATGATTCCGTCAGCGAACAGAACCTCATATTCGCGCTCTTCCAATCGAAGCGAGGTCCGCCGTAGGTATCGACGTTCGATCTCTTCTGCATATCCAGGATACTGAAGACGGAGGCCTTCAAGCGCAGCCTGCGTTTCGTCTTCGCGTCGTTTCACCAGTTCGTGCAGCAGGTCTGAGACCCGGCGCCCATGGATCCGGCGGATTTTGGTGTCGATATAGGCGTGCAGGTCACGCAGGATCAGCCGAAGGTTCAGCAAAATCTCAAAGCGGTCAGCTGTCAGGCTCGCAAGCTGTCCGGAGATGCGCATACGGTTGTGCAGCATGTTGGCGAAGCGATACTCCCGGCCCTGTGCCAGGCTCAGGCGGCCGGCCGCGCGGTACTCTTCGCGCCCACCTGTCCGCGTGCGTTCGATCAGGCGATCCGCGTTCGACAGCATCCGCTCCGCCAGACGGGTAGAAATGAGCTGCTCGCGGAATGCATCAAGGATCATGTCGCGCTCGCGGCCGGCAAGCGCAACAAGTCCAAGGGTTATGCGGTCCCGGTCGGGAATGTCGTCCGCGATTTCGGCCTTTTGCATGGCACCGTCCAACCGTTGGGCGAAGCGCTTCGCCTCGGAGCGGACGATGTCACGCGTGAGATCATGGTTCTTTGCAGTCTCAGCCACTTCTTCACGCACATTCTGCAGCGCGACGGCGATGACCTGGTTCGACAACGCACGGTCTATGGGGGCCAATTTGTCCAGCCCAAGACGGGAAATGACCCACCGCAACGTCGTCCCTTGCACCAGAAGCGTGAACAAGGTGAAACCGGTCGCCAAGATGCCAACGTCCCGTTTCACATCTGCCGGCACCCGGATGTTCTCGAAAACCGCCAGCGCCAGTGCAAGCGTCACCGCGCCACGCAGACCGCCCCACAGGATGGCCACACGGTAAGGCTGATTGACCTTGGGAGACAGGCGCAGCGCTGTAAGGAGCGGAAGCACGACATACAGCATGAACACCCGCGCGGCTGTGGCGGCCACCACGACGACCCCGATCAGGAACACATCATAAAGGCCCACATCAGCCAGCAGCCGCGGAACAAGCAGTGCCGCGAGAAGAAAAATCAACGCACCGGCCCAATGTGCCAAGACATCCCAGACCTCGCGCAGGTTGGTCCAGTTGGTCGGCGCCATGCGTCCAGGGCCCAGATAATTGAGTGTCATTCCCGCCATGACCACAGCGATCACGCCCGACACACCGAAGGCCTGATCGGCGATGATGTAGGTGGCATAAGGCAAGGCCACGCTGAGAGAAATCTGTGCCAAGGGGAAGCGACCAAGCCAGGACAGGACCCCGAGGCAGACACGCCCCATGAACCAGCCGGTCGCGGCGCCGCCGAAAATCAGGATAGGAAAGCCGACCAGGGCGTCCCTCAGGGTCGGATTGGGCACACCCAGCATGACAAATGTCAGGAAGAACCCGAACAAGGCGATCGCCGCGGCATCATTCAGAAGGCTCTCGCCCTCGACGATGCGCGTCAACCGCTGCGGCGCTGCGATGCTGCGAAAGATCGACACCACGGCAGAAGGGTCCGTCGTCGCAACGATGGCGCCAAGCATCAGGCAGGCGACCAGCGGCAGGGTCGTGAAGGGTTGCAGCGCAAGGCCGATGGCAAAGGTCGCCAATACGACCGCGACCACCGCCATCACGATGATCGGCACCCAGTCCTCGGCCATACGGCGTAGATTTAGGCCGAGCGCTACCTGAAACAGCAAGGTCGGCAGCAAGACGAAGAGAAACACGTTTGCGCGGATGCTGAACTCGAAGGCATCGACAACCGGCGCGAGTTCAGTAACGACCTGGCCATACTGCGCGAGATAAGCTGCTGCAGTTCCGATAAGGGTCCCTATGATGGCCAGCACGACGGTGTAAGGCAGCCGTGACCAGTCGGCCAACGGCTCGCTGAGGCTGATCACGATGAAAAGCGCGGCGACGATGCCGACGAGGGTCACTACATCCATACCGGTACCATTTACCGCAGACGCGGTGTTGCTGTCGCTTTTTTCTTGCGGGAAGCCATGGCGTTATCGTGTTCTTTGCAGAACGCGTCAATCGCACGAGCTGGCAATTCCATGTCGGCACACAAGCGGACAGAAGCCCAAGCATTCTTGTCGCAGACTGTGCTTGCTCTAAACCCAAGCCGCGAGTGGGAACATCGGGCGGGAAGCGGCCGTTCGCAGGATTGGATCGAACGGCCGCAGCGCAACTGTCTGGAAAAGATAGAAAACGACTATGAATCCCCCAGGTCGGTTTCAGGTGTCAGATCACCCCGAGCATGCGCATGGATTCCGCGACCCGCACAAAGCCCGCAATGTTGGCGCCAAGAACATAGTTGCCGGGCGCGCCGTATTCTTCGGCGGTCTCGTAACATGTGTCATGGATGCCGCGCATGATGCTGGCCAGCCGAGCCTCTGTCTGATCGAAGGTCCAGCTGTCGCGGCTGGCGTTCTGCTGCATTTCCAGAGCCGAGGTGGCAACCCCGCCGGCGTTGGCAGCCTTGCCAGGCGCGAACATCACTCCGGCATCCTGAAACGCCTTGATCGCCTCCGGCGTCGACGGCATGTTCGCCCCCTCGCCCACGGCGATCACGCCATTGCGGATCAGCGCGGCGGCATCCTTGCCGGACAGTTCGTTCTGGGTGGCCGATGGCATCGCCACATCGCAGGCGATGTCCCAGATCGAGCCTTTATCACTGGCGATGAAATGCGCGCCTTCGCCTTTGCGGCGGGCATACTCGGATATGCGTTCACGCCGCACGTTCTTGATGTCTTTCAGCAACGCCAGATCAATGCCGCCTTCATCCAGCACATAGCCCGAACTGTCGGAGCAGGCGACGACCTTGCCGCCGTAAGACTGGACCTTTTCGATCGTGTAGATGGCGACATTGCCGGACCCCGACACCACAACCTTCTTGCCGTCGAAATCGGTGCCCTTGGTTTGCAGCATGGCCCGGACGAAATAGGTGTTGCCATAGCCTGTCGCCTCGGTTCGGGCACGTGATCCACCATAGGCAAGCGCTTTGCCGGTGAACACTCCGGCTTCGAACCGGTTGTTCAGGCGCTTGTATTGGCCGAACATGTAGCCGATCTCGCGCCCGCCGACGCCGATGTCACCTGCCGGCACATCGGTCTGTTCGCCCAGATGGCGGTGAAGTTCCGTCATCAGCGATTGGCAAAAGCGCATGATTTCGGCATCAGACCGGCCCTTGGGGTCGAAGTCCGATCCGCCTTTGCCACCGCCAATAGGCATGCCGGTCAGCGCGTTCTTGAAGGTCTGTTCAAAGCCCAAAAACTTTATGATGCCCACATTCACCGAAGGATGAAAACGCATCCCGCCCTTGTAGGGACCAAGCGCCGAGTTGAACTGCACCCGGAACCCACGGTTGATCCTGACCTGACCTGCGTCATCCACCCAAGGAATGCGGAAGATGATCTGCCGTTCCGGTTCGCAGATGCGTTCGATCAGTGCGTGATCCAGATAATGCGGATGCTTGGCCACAACGCGGCCGAGGCTTTCCAGCACCTCATGGACCGCCTGATGGAACTCCGCCTCACCGGCGTTGCGCCCGATCACCTCGGTCAGGATCGGTTGCAGTTTTTCGTCAATCGCAGTCATGGTCAAAATTCCAGCATATGCCCGTTCAGGCATCGACTTACTGCACAATAATTCCGCGTTACAGGCCAAAATGCTGGAACCTTGATCGCGTGGTAGCCTTCCTACAGCAACAACCAACCCAAGCATCTGAGAGCCGTTGGTGCCGCCGCGCACAGGCCTGCGGTGACTTCAACTGATTGGGGGAAGAACGATCGCCTGGATCGGTTTGCGCGAACGTCCGGAATGGGCCGAATGCCGACCTAAACTCTCCTTCTCACTCCGATGGCGCTGAGTGCTGCGGTTGATGTCTTTCCTCCTTCCGGCATTTAGACATTGCCTAGGGTCAAACTGTGAAAGTTGCGATCGAGGCAGCATTGAGCTGAATGGCAAGCAGCCGGTACCCCACGCAGGCTTTCCTGACCGGTCTTGCCTTGCGCTTGCAGGTGGTCATGCAACACCGCCTTGGCGAGGAAGTCGCCATATTGCATCGCGCGTGCCATGCCCTGAAAGAGCGCCGTGTCCCGGGTGATGAAGCCGTAGCGGCCGATCACGCCAAGTTTGGCCGGCACCCGGTCCATCAGGCTCTGGATATATTCCGCCCATTTACCACTGGTCAGCGCCGCATCCGCATCCGTCAGCCCTTCCGAGATGGTGGCAAATTCGCCCGCCTCGATCAGCGGCCAGATCGACATCCGACGGTTGGCATCTTCCAGCGACTTCAGTTCAGTCTCCAGCTTGCGCACCGCATCGGTGTTGCCCCGCTGCGCCGTCATCTCGGCCCGGATGTCGATGGTGCGCTTCAGGTTCTTCTGGAACTTCGTGATCTCCAGAAGCTTCGTCTGATAGCCGCGATACATCTCCCGCAGCCCCACCCCATGCAACGAGAGTTGTACGAAGTTCGATGCGAGGTTGGCCATCGGGATGATGATCGAGCGCACCACGATGGTGCTCTTGACCACGGACACCCCGCTCTGGATCCCCTTCTCCGCCGTTGCCAAGATCTTGAAGGCATCATTGCCCATCAGCGCCGTGGTGATCTTGCGGAAGGTCTCCTGATACCCGTCACCCATCCGGCTGATCCCGGTCCAGGCATCCGTCACCGAGGCTGCCCGGTAGCCCACGGCGTTGTTGATCATGTCGCGCCGGATCGGGAAACCATCCTCCTCGAACACTTCCTTGATGTAGGCTTTCAGGTCGGGCGGCACCATCGACCAACTGTCCTTGTAGACATCGTCTTCCAGATCGAGGTCCGACAGATCCACGAATTCGCCTTCCCGCTTTTCCAGCTTGGCCTTGTCCCAAACTGCCTTCAGGTTGTCGACGAGCTTGCGGTTGTAGTGCTGCCCCAGCTCCTCTTCCGCCTGCCGCCCACGCCATGCCCCGAGCATCTCGCCCATGTGGGTGTTGCGCTCCAGCGCAGCCAGCGCCTGAGGGGCCATGTGGCGCTCGTAGGCCACCACCTGACCCTTGGCATCATAGACCGGCAGGAGCGCTTCCTCCGGGCCTCTCTGCGCGTTGCGCAGCCGCTGCTTGATCACACCGAGATACTTCCCGGCAATCACCCCTGCCGTGGTTCCGGTGACCGACCGACCGGTGCGGGGATCCACCCCCGAGGCGCTCTGCTGGATCGTCTGCATCGCGCCTTGGGTGTAAGTCCCATTCCCGGCCACGGTCGAGAAGTAGTAGCTCTTGCGGCCGGTCTCCACGCCTGCTCCCTTGTAGTCGCCCATCCGGGTGTAGCCCTGAGCCAAGAGGGTGTTGTGGTCGGCATCATCCGCCACGATCAGCGAGATCCCTTCCCGACGATCAGAGGGGATGTAGCCCTTGTAGTGGTTGAACCGGGCGGCATCGCTCTGGATCTTCGCCTTCTCGTCCTTGGCCACCGACCACAGGTAGCCGGCAAGGAAGTCGATACCATCCGGCTCCGTATCAGCCAGCTCCTTGACCCGATCGAGATCCTTCATGTCCACCATCTCCAGCGCATGCAGCGTCGCCAGGATGTCGACCAGCTCGATGGTTCCCTCGTCACTGGTTCCCACTCCCGGTTCGCCCATCAGGGCAGCGATGGAATAGGCATTGCGCAGGAGGTTGTTGTTGGCTGCTTCCCCTTTAACCATGAAGCGAGCCAGCTCGAATCTAAACACCCCCTAAAGACCAACGCCATACCAACTAGATGTTCTGAGCGTTGTAGCTGAACATACACAACGCACTGATAACGAAGTTCATTCTGGACTGTTGGCAACATCAAAGTGGATGTTCGGGCACCCATACTTCTCCTAAACTCCAAAACGTTCGGATCACCCTAGTTTCGACCTAAAGCATCCCTAGAGGATAAGCGCCCTCTTTGAAGTGCTGTTTCCATAGTGCCACTTGGCCAATCTTGACAGCGTCAAAATATCATCGCGGCGGGCTTAAGATGATGACATTTATAGCTAAAAATATGGATTGACGCTTTCGAAATAGGGTGTATAACTGGGCTTGCCCCACCGGGGCCGTATAGCTCCCGCGCGGAAATTTTCGGTCCCGTTCCTCTCCGTGTGGTCCGACCATTTTCCTAGACTTTTGCTGTCCAGCGGTCGCAAGGACTGTGTAGGCTGAGAGCTTCGAGACGCACCCTTGGCAGGCAGGAACTGAATGGTTCCGTTAGGTGCCGCTAAATGGCTAAATGGAGGGCACATAGAATTCTCAAACCTACCTCATGACGCTTGCAATACACCCAACATGGGCGGACTCCGGAGAGGTCGTCTTTGGGGGTGGTATACCAATCTCGATCCTATCAGCGAGGACTCACGTCCTTCGGTGGCGTCGAGATCGAAGGGAGATTAGCGGACCCTCACGCGAGAAACTTGCCTTTCCAGAGCAGGTCGGAAATCGTACACAGCCCAAGAACTTTCCGAAGCCGCCGCTCCGTTCTATCAGCCAACCATCTCCACATTCCGGGCACCTTGGATAGCTGGCACCACATGCGCACCTAAGCTCCTTGGTTCCATCTGCGCAGCGCGGCAAAGCATTCTTGCAGGACTGGCAGGCCGGCAGAATGTTTCCGCAATGCTGGACGTGTTCGCACCGAAACCAGATACGGCCCTCCTGTCCGGTTACGCCCAGCAATCGCCCGCCGCATTCGCCGCAGGCATGAGCCTTAGGTTCAGCTCCGGGGGCTGTCGATATCCCGTAGGCTGGGTCTTTCCGAAGCTCGGTCACGAAGGACGACGGACGAGCATTCGAGGCAAGGATCGTCAGGGTATGACGGGCCCGCGTCATCGCCACATACATGACGCGCCGCTCTTCCGCATTCTGGAATGCCTCTTCCTCTGGCGAGACCAGCGACAGGAGGGGGTCATCGACGATCTCGGACGGAAAACCCATGCGCCCGCTGTCGGCGTTCAGCAGGACGACGTGGTCGGCTTCCAGCCCCTTGGAGGCATGAATGGTCTTGAAGCTGATCTTCAGCCGCGGAAACCGGCGGCGCAGACCCTGCATGTCTGGCTCGTTAAAGCGATATCGCCCAAGGAACAGCACCGTCGCGGGCTTGGCCTCCGGCGTCGCGGCGGCAGACAGGGCGGCAAGGAGCTCGTTCAGCTTCGCCTCATCCTCACCTTTGGACACGGAGACGACCCGGATCGCCGGTTCGGTGGCGGTTCCGGCCGGGACGATCTTCTTGTCGATCTGGGCGGGGTTCCGCAGAACGAAGGTTCGAGCGGCAAAGGCAATCTGGTCGACCGAACGGAAGGTGCGGCCGAGGTCGACGGTCCTGTGCACGCCGGTCTCGCCATCGAAGCTGCCACCGAACTCCCGCCCGAAATGGCGCATTAGGTGGATGTCGGACCCTGCGAAGCGGAAGATCGATTGCCAGTCGTCACCCACGGCAAAGACGCGCACATCCGGATGCTGGCCCTTCAGCGCCCTCACCAGCCGGGCCCGGCTTTGCGAGATGTCCTGGAACTCGTCCACCAGGACCTGGCGGAACGGGCTGACATAGCGGCCGTCCTCGGCATAGCGCGCGGCGCGCAGGATCATGTCCTCGAAGTCGATCCGGCCCTCCAGACGCTTCTGATATTCCTCGAAGACCGGCGCAAAGACGTCGAGGAACGCCCGGGCGCGTTTGCCAAGCTTCATCCGGTCGGACTTGGTCTCGCAATCCTGCAGGCTGTAGCCGCCGCTCTTGAACTTGCGCAGGAAGGTTCCGAGCAGTTTGGAAAAGTCGTCGACCTGTTTCATCTCGACAATCCGGTCGTAGATGGTGTCGACCGGCCGGGGGTTTAGAGTGACATGCGGAGCCAGCTTTTCGGCAAGGCCGGTCAGCAATCGCCCCTCCTGCCGTTCATAGCTGTAGGTCTCGATCAGGGTGGTCTGATGTTCGGCGTGGACCTTTCGCTTCCAGTCCATCCCCGCCAGGTAATCTTCACGATCCACGAAAGGCGCAGTGACCAGCCTTTCGCTGCCGTCCCGCGCCTTCTCGCGCCGCACTCCGAAATGCTCGATGTAGATGCCGCTTTCGGTCAGGCGGAAATCGGACTGGTAATCGCGCCTGCCGATCTCGGAAACCTTGTGCTCGTAGAGTGGCTCGTATTCGTAGTCGACGCCGTTTTCGTAAAGCCAGTTAGCGATCTGGAATTCCTCGTAACTCTTGACCTTCTCGCCCTGCAGCGTCCGCAGGTCCTGGCTCTCCAAGTGAGTGTAGAAGTCATGCTTGGTCTTGAAGTCCCATTCGGTTTTGGGCTCGACCAGAAAATGCGCAAAGAACTGAATGATCGCCTTCGACACCTCTGACAGGCGGTAGACCAGGTCCTTCAGGATCTGCTTGATCAGGTTGCTGAAGGCCATTTCGTCGGTGGCATGATCTGCCAAGGCGGGCTTTGACCCTTCGACGATGCCGATGATGTCATAGGCTAGCGCGTGGAAGGTACGCGCCACGATGGGCACGCCTGATCGGGCCTCGACCCGTTCCGACATCTCCTCTGCCGCGTTCTTCGCGAAGGCCAGGAGCAGGATCTCTTCTGGCGGCCGGATGCCCGCCTTGACCAGGTAGGCGGCCTTGGCGGTGATGACGCTGGTCTTGCCCGATCCCGCCCCGGCAAGAACCAGCGTCGCATCCTCGTCGACGATAACCGATAGGCGTTGTTCCGGGGTCAGCGGCTTGCTCTCGATGGTGTCGAAGAAATCATCCCAACGATCAAGCTCCGCGCCCACGAAGGCGGAGATGGCATTTGCCCTTGCCGTCCGTGGGTCGGATGAGAACCTCCGGATAGGCGCAATGCGCGCGATGGCCTCGGGACCAATTGCCTCGGCATTTAGCTTCGACAGGAGCGACGCTTCCAGAGCGCGGGCTTCTTCGAGCAGGGGCGCGATCTGACAAGCGGCGGGGTAACGGGACGGTGCTGCCAGCGCCAGCACCCCGGCAAGGATACTGTCCAGACGCTCCGCTTCCTTCTCAAGCGCCGCGAGATTGAAGCGGGTCCATGACGCCGTGACCTGTGCTGAAAAGTCATGGGCAGCGTCGTTGCCAGCGCCCCTCAGTATGACGTCGTCAAATTCGGTTGAACTTATGGTCAGTGCGGTTCCAAGCATCCCCTTTCTGAGGGTCGGCAGGCTCTTCAGGGACTGCAACGACATGGACAAGACCCGGCTGCGGTGCATGATCTTGAGGTTGTCCCCGTCCAGCTCCATGGCACGGGCGGACCTGCCGAAGGGACCAGCAAGGAATCCAAGAAAAGACCGTTGTTGTAGTCGAATCAATGATTTCCGCTTTCGGCTGTCCGCTGGATCACCCTGGGCCGTTGCTGCTGCGGGCCGCAACCACCATTTTCCATCTTGTGTCCGATAACCTGGACCAGCAAGCTTAGGGGGTTTATTACAACGAGAAAACGTACTGATTGGTCAGTCTTCGTTTGCGGCCGGATAGGGCGCGATAAGACCTATAAGTTCGAACAGATAGAAAACGGGCCTGAACTGGAACCAGAGGGACGCCGTAAGCAGCCTCTGACGTTCGCCCTGGTTCCGATACGGTTCCGATTGGGAAAAGTGAACCTCTCCGAAACAGGACGAAACCGGGTGTAAATAAAGAACGCAGAGCGAACAAATCGAATGTCTCATCCTTGGTAAGGGAGAGGTCGAGAGTTCAATCCTCTCTTGCAGCACCATTTATCTCCCATTGCCACTGTTGACCTTCCCTCCTCATGCGCGTCATCGGACGGCATTTTGCTCATTTTTTTTCTGGACAGCCGGCCCGCACCCACGCTCCTAACTGCATTAGGCCAATCAACCAGAGGTTGCTACGGCCCTGCCGGGCTGCTAATCGGATGCCAGTCCGGCGAGCTGTGTGGTTGGCTTACTGGGGGTTCAATCCTCCCAAACACAAGGCAGCAAAGACCAGTCCATGAACATGCCAAAGCGGAGCATTCTGCAGCCAACCGCCTCCACCCGCTTCGAGAAACAAGTTCCCTGGCAGAACAGCAGCCATTCGGCGCTCCACCGTGGGATATGGCAGTTTCTCGCCACCAGCAGCCTTGCCTTCGGTGCCTGGTACCTCTGGTGGAGATGGACGCAATCCTTGAACACCGAGGCGCTGTGGTTCTCGCTGCCCTTGGTGATCGCCGAGACCGGCGCCTTCTTCGGGTTGTTTCTGTTCATCCTGAACATCTGGACGGACAAAAGCCCGGTCAGGGGAGCGCTGCCGCGAACCTTGCGTGATGTCAGCGATGATCCGGACACGCCGACACGACCGATCAACGTCGACGTCTTCTTCACCACTTACAATGAAGACCCAGAGATCGTGCGAAAGGGCCTGCGGGATGCCAAGGCCTTGAGCTATCCTTTTCCCATCGTCGTAACGGTGCATGTGCTGGATGACGGACGGCGCCCCACGATGGCTGCGGTGGCGGCTGCGGAGGGCGCAAACTACATCACACGTGACGACAATATCGGCTTCAAAGCGGGCAATCTGCGCAACGCGATGGCGCAGACTTCTGGCGATTTCGTGGTGATCTGCGATGCGGATACGCGTCCGTTCCCCAACCTTCTGGAAGAGACATTGGGGTATTTCCGCGATGCGCGGATGGCTTGGGTCCAGACCCCGCAATGGTTCTGGGACATTCCGCCGGGCGTGCCATTGCCAGCCAAGCTGCACCGGTGGTTTGGCCCGTTCGGCCGGACCATCGGGCAAAAGGTCGAAGGCATTTTGGGCCCCATACGGTTCGGCGAAGATCCTTTCGGCAATGACCCGCAGCTCTTTTACGACTTCATCCAGCGCCGCCGAAACAATGCCAACGCGGCTTTCTGTTGCGGCGCCGGGTCGGTCCATCGGCGCGAGGCCGTGATGGAGGCTGCGGTCCGTGACTGGGCGACGAACGTGGAAAACGTGGTGTCGCTGCAAGACCGCAAGGTCAGGCGCCTCACCAAAGAGGCAGAAACGAGCCTTGGGGTCAGTCTCGCCAGCCGGATGGGTACCGCGCAGGAGGTCGACTTCACGCCCTTCAAGCTTCACGTTTCCGAAGACATCTACACCTCGATCCGGCTGCACAGCGACCGCGAGCGGGGGTGGAAATCGGTCCTGCATCCGGTGGTGGTGTCGCGGATGATGTCGCCGAGCGACCTTCTCAGCTGGACCATCCAGCGCTTCAAATACGCTGGTGGTACTCTAGATATCCTGCGCACCGACAACCCCCTGTTTCGCAAGGGTCTGACGCTTCCGCAAAAGCTGATGTACGGGGTGACGTTCTATTCCTACCTCTCGCCGCTCTGGAACATTGTCTTCATCGTCTGGCCGATCATCTTTCTGTTCACCGGGATTGTCCCGGTCGCCACCTATTCGATGGAGTTCTTCCTTCACATCGTCCCGTTTCTTCTACTGAACGAACTGGCCCAGCTTTCGGGGCTTTGGGGGGCCAAGACGATGTCGGGTCGCCGCTGGTACATGGCGATGTTCCCCTTGAACCTGAAGGCGCTTTGGGCGGTCGCTCGCGGCCGGAAGATCTCGTTTCCGGTGACGCCAAAGGACCGCTCCGAAGGCCGTTTCCTGCATCTGGTAAAATGGCAGATCCTGCTGGTCGGGCTGACCATGGCAGGGCTGGTCTGGGCGTGGGTGATTCACCTGTCCGGCGGCGGCAACTATTCGGTCGGGGGTCTGATCGCCAACACCGTCTGGGGGGCCAACAACATCCTGTCGCTCCTGCCGATCATCCGCGCGGCCGTGTGGCAGCCGGACCCTGAATTCGATCTGCCGGTCATGGAAGGACTGAAGAATGAAGATTGGTGAAGCACTCGAGGGCGCGCGGGGTCAGATCGTCTGGATCGTCGCGCTGGCCTTGTCTACGGCGGCAATCATTCATCTGGAGCAGCTTGACGTCGGCGCGCCAGTGAACGCGGCCACGGGCGAAGTGCCGCTTCAGATCGTTCCGGACGCGCAGACAAGGGCGAAAGAGGCGCTTCAGCAGGCCGAGGCCCGACTGACCTTGTCGCCCGACGACCCTGGCAGCGCCGCATCCTTGGTGCTGGCTCTTGCCGTTGCGGTGCAGACCGGATCGCTGGACATCCTTGACGCAAGAAAGCGCGCAAAGGCGGTTTCGGACACGGCGGCAATGGCTGGGCCGGAATGGCAGCCTGTCATCCTGCTGGCCGATCTCAGCTTCGGCCGCTGAAACGGATCAGGCCCGGTTTCGAACCATCCGAAGGCGGACCTGCGCGCCGGTCTGGCGAAAGCTGACCTCGTCCATCGAAATCACGATCAATGAAAGTCCTCGCCCGCCTTCCGGCAGGTTTTCCAGATCGTCCAGATCGAAATCGAGCTGTTCTTCGCCGGCCCCGTCGAACAGCCCTGGCATCAAAGACGAGCCGTCTTCGATCTCGACGGCGACCTGCTTTTCCGTGACATCCAGAAAGACCGAGATCGGGCGCTGGCCGTTGCTCGGACCATGGCGGATGGAGTTGGTGAGCGCCTCCACGAAGGCGAGTTCGACACAAGCGATCTCTTCATCACCCAGCGTCCCGATAAGACCGCCGCGCAGCCGGTCGGCCGCTGGCCCCAGCTCCTGCAAATCGCGTCGAACTTCAAAGGTCAGGGACATTCCCATGGCTCCGGGGTGTTACGCGCTCAGTTTCTGAATGGCGTCGTTGACGGTGGCGTTGACGGAGAACACGCGGTCCATCTTCGTCACGGAGAAAAGTCTTGCGACCGGCGTGCGCATCGACGCCACAGCGATCGTGCCCACCGGCCCAAGCTTTTTCACCGCGGCAATCAACGCCCCGAGAGCCGAACTGTCCATGAACCCGACCTCGCCAAGATCGATGATGATCGATTGATGTCCCCGGGTGATCCGCTCGATCAGAGCATCCCGCAATGCTGGGGCCGTGCTGGCGTCAAGCCGCGCTTCGGCCAGCTTCAGGATGATCAAATCGCCGTTCATTTCCTCTTTGATGTTCACTTGCGCGTTTCCCTTCCAACATGACGATCGTAACATCGTCGTCCAATGTCTCGTTGCCGCGCCATGCCCGCAGCGCGGTGTCCAGCGTGGTCAGTATCTCTTCTGTCGTCTGTCCTGCCGAGTTTCGTATCAGGTCCTGCACACGCTCTTCCGAGAAAAGCTCGCCGCCCTGGTTCGCCATCTCATGCATGCCGTCGGTCGCGATCAGCAATCGGTCGTTCGGACCGAAGGAGAACGGGACGGCGTCATACGTCGCGTTGGCAAGCACGCCAACCGGCAGACCGCCGTCGCCAAGAGCAACCAGTTCACCGGACTGCCGAAGCAGCATCGGTGAAGGATGCCCTGCCTGGACCAGAGTGCCTTTGCCGGCTACGGGGTCGATCTCGGCAATGAGCAAGGTGAAGTAGGGCAAGTCGCTGGGCCACTCGCGGTTGATTTCCTGCGTCAAGGCGGCCAGGTCAGTACCGGGCCGCCGCTGCAGGATCGCTTGCGCCACGGTGTATTTCGACGCGACCGACACCAAGGCTGCGGCGGCACCATGCCCGGCCACATCGATCTGGAAGACGATGACACGGCCATCCGGCTGTTGCAGAACGTCGAACGTGTCACCGGCAAGAAAATTGGACGGTCGGAAATACGACGTGAGGGCCACCCCGCCCAACTGGGCCTGCTGTGGCAGAAGCGAGGCCTGAATCACGGCGGCCGCCTCCAGATCGGTCTTCAGGTGCCGGTAGGTCTCCTCCAGACGACCATGCAATTGCAGCCGCTCGCTCTGCAAGCTTTGGCGTCGCATGCCGTTGGCCTTGAAAACGCGCAAGGCGTCTTCCATCGCGTCGACTTCCGTCAGCTTGCTTTGCTTTGGCAGTGCTACGGAAAAATCGTCTACCGCCAGCTTCAGCATGGCGTCGCGCATACGTTCCAGGGGCAGGACGACCCACGCGACAATCACCTTGGCGGCAAGGAATACGATCCCGGCAGAAATGCAAAGGATCAAGCCCCAGGCATAGGTCGACCTGCGGGCATGCAGCGCGACCTCGCTCGTGCGGTCCTGCGTGACGCGGAACATTGCTGACTGAAGTTCGTCAAGTTCGAGGATGGCGGCGCTTGAAACCCGCCGCCAGAAGGCGACGGCTTCTGGCATGCCCTCGCCCGAGGCCAGCGCTGTCCGGAGGTCGCGTTCTGCTTGGGCGTAGGTCTCGGCATCAAAGAAATCCATCCCCGGTCCCAACCCCTGATCGCCCAAGGACGAAAGGACCTCGGCGAATTGCACGGTGGAAACGGAAATGTCAGTCGCCGCCGTGATCACACCTGCACGGCTGGTCATATCCTGCGAAGTGCGCGCACCCGACCCAAGCGCGGACCGACGCGCCACGTCTGCATCAAGCAGGGCCGCGTTTTTCAGAAGTTCGTCAAGCAGCGACAGCGTCTGGCCGCGAAGGTAATAAAGCCCGAACAATTCGGCCCCGATCATGTCGCTTTCGCTGAGCATGCGGATCCGAAGCGCCAGAAGTTCAGTGACGGTCAGCGAAGCGTCATCGAACCATTGCAGGGTGGCGACGCGTCGCTGATCCGACAGGACCGGTAGTCCAAAAGCGGCACTGGCCGACTCTCGCATCGCGGGCAGTCTCTGGGCCATCGCTGCGAGATGGACGGTGGTGGCTTGCTGGTGGCTGTCTGCGACCGCATTCCTGCCCGGGCCAAGATCAGCGAAACGGCGATCGGTTTCCGCAGTCAATTCCGCCCGCACCGGACGGCCAAGCGCAAGCGAAAGGTAAAGCGCGTCACGCTCGCGAGCGAGGGCAAGTGCTGCCCGCACCACCTGATTGCGGGTAAGGTTCGATGCGAACTGCTGCTCGGCCTGATCGCGCACCCGGCTCAGATCGCCGATCTGGACGGCGACGAGCAAGAGGATGACACCTCCCAGTGCCCCAATGAGGGACAGAAGGGTCGAGCGAATTGTCGTGAGGGGCATGCGCAAGGCCGAATCTTAATGGGTTGTTAACCATTTCGACTACAATCGTGGCGAAACGATGATGCGGCGATTACAATCTTAGCGATAGCCCCGATTGTGGACCTTTGCCAATAGGTTATACAGGCGCAGAAGTTTAACTTGCAGGTGGTGGCGTGGCGGATTTTCCCATGGGTCCCAACGAGCGCAACAGGCTCCGCGTGCTGCAGGCCAGCGGTCTCGTGGGGGGTCCCCCCATTCCCGCGCTGGACGACCTGTGCCACGAAGCGGTGCGGCATTTCGGCGTCAAAACTGCAGTCGCGACCTTGCTTGACGACGACATTCAAATCTTCAAGGCAAAGGCTGGCACCGAAGGAAGTTCCACCCCTCGGAACGTGGCATTTTGCAACTACACGATCCTGGAAGATCGCGTCTTCGTGGTACCGGACGCAGCGTTGGACGAAAGGTTCGCTTCGAACCCGCTGGTTACCGGCCCCCCGTTCATCCGGTTCTATGCGGGCGCACCGCTGGTTTTCGAAGAAGACGTACGCCTCGGCGCGCTCTGCCTTCTTGGCGCAGAGCCGCGATCCTTTTCGCTCGGCGACCGGGCGGAACTGCAAGAGATGGCAGACCGGGCCGTCAGCATCATCGCATCTGAATGGTTTGATCTGGGCAGGGACAAGCGCCCTCGTACCAAGAGTTGATAACCGGGGAGTGAGCGAACACCGCGCCGCATGTCGCAGTTGCTCGGTCACGTCGACATTAACCGCCTTGAGTTTTCCTCTGCAGAAGCTTTAGCCCGCTAGTCTCAATTAGCCTCGGTTCAGGCTTGCTTCCGGACCCGCTGCATTCAGAACCGGAGGTCCCTTTGGCTTAGAAGCTTCCGTATCTCGGCACCATCTGCCAATCCGCGCAGGGCTTTGCCTGACGAGGAAGATCAAGCTCAACACCGTTCGGCAACTCGGCCGCAGGCTTCAAGCTACGCGCCCGAGCGCCTTGGCCACTGCCGGTGCAGATCGTCAATCACGACAGCATGGGCATGATGGGGGCCGTGCTCGGAGAGGTGCGGATGGTCGGGCGGAAGGTCGGGATGGGAGTGCGGCAACAGTGTCTGGTCTTCGGCAGGCCAGAGGCGCACCACGGCCGCGAGTCCCGCGGCGCCAATGATTGACAGAGATATTGCCGCTACAGACAGTCCCGCGCCAGCACCGATCCATCCGGCAAGCGGATAAGTGATCAGCCAGCAGGCGTGGCTTAGAGCGAACTGTGCCGCAAAGACCGCTCCCCGGTCGGCCTCGCGGGCAGAGCGGTTGATGATGCGTCCGATGGGCGTTTGCGTCAGCGAGAAGCCAAAGCCGATCACGGCCCAAAGCGCGATCAGCGCAGAGAGGCCTGCCACGAGCGGCACCAGCGCCACGCCTGCAACCATCAGCGCCGCGCCCCCGATCATCACGGGGCGATCCGCCAGGCGATCAAGGATGCGCGGCAGCAGGAAGGCCGCCAGCATCGACCCTGCGCCAAAGCCTGCAAAGGCGAGCGCGACAGATTTCTCTCCCAGTCCCAATCGGGCCTGCACCAGCACCACCGTGTTCACATAGACCATCGCGCCCGCAGCGGCGACGGCTGCCTCCATCACCATCAAACCGCGCAGGCGCGGCGTTCGGGTGTAGATGCGGATGCCCTTGGTCACGTCGGCCCAGAAGCGGCCGGGCTCCACCGCGGCCCGCGACGGCAGACGGGCAGTCACGACCAGAAGAGCCGAGGCAACAAAACCAGCGACCGTGCCCAAGAACAGAACGGGAAAGCTGACCACTGTCAGCAGCAGGGCTGCCAGCATCGGCGACGCGAGTTGTTCCAGATCCTCGGCCAGGCGCAGCAGGGAGAGGGCATTGGTGTAGTCATCCTCGTTCTTCAGCACGTCCGGGATCACCGCCTGGAAAGCTGGGGTGAACCCGGCCGAGGCAGCCTGCAACAGGAAGATCAAAAGGTAGACCTGCCAAACCTCGGTCACGAAGGGCAGGAAGGCGATGACGCCTGCACGGATCAGGTCCAGTGCCACCAGAAAGGCGCGGCGCGGCAGGCGCTCGGCAATCGCTGCGGCCACCGGGGCCAGCGTGACATAGGCCACCATCTTGATCGCCAGCGCCGTACCCAGCACCGCGCCCGCGTTATCGCCGGCCAGTTGCCAAGCGAGAAGCCCCAAGGCCACGGTCGCCAGCCCCGTGCCCACCAGCGCCACAAGCTGTGCGGCGAAGAGGTGGCGGAAGGTGGGGTTGCGCAATGTCCCCAGCATCAGAGCAGTTTCGTCAGCGTCTTGATCTCGGCCAGATCATGCGCGCCCCCGCCGGTTACGCAGTGGTCGATGTGGTCGTGGATCAGCGCGCGCTTCGCCTCGGCGACCGCCCGTTCGACGGCATGGAGCTGCGTGGCGAGGTCGACGCAGGGTCGCCCCTCCTCGATCATGTCGATGACGCGGCGCAGATGGCCGTCGGCGCGCTTCAGCCGAGAAGCGATGGCAGGGTGGCTTGCGTGGGTGTGATTTTCCGGCATATACCCAGCTTATCCCCCCCCGGGGGATGAGGCAAGAGATCGAACGGGGCCAGACCCGAGGAACAATGATGCAGGCAGGGTTAGCAGCTAGGGCAGGAATCAGGGCGCTTTGCGCCTGCCTGATCGTTGTCCTGTCGCTGGCAGTCGCCCCCGTCATCGAGGCCGTGCAGCACGGGCCCGGCGCCTTGGCCGCCGCGGCCGATCACCTTGCCTTTCATGCCGAGCAGGGCCACGAGTACGAGATCTCGCATGGCCAGCATGACGCGGCCGATCATGACCATGTTGGCGCGGCGCTTAGTGATGCCCTTGGCCTCGATGTGCAACCGGCACCGCAGCGAAGCTTGCGGCCAACGCCGCTTGCCGCAGACGGCACAATCCCAGACGGGCCGCGACGCCCGCCCCGCCTGGCGATGATCTGAGCCGCCGCCCCAACGGGCGGTCCGACCGTTTCATCCCCCAGGAATACCGAAAGATGCCATCCATCCCATTGGCGCAATGGTGCCGCGCCTTGCCTTGGCAGGCGCCTGTCGCGCTGGCCACGACCCTTGCCGCCATCCTGCTTGCAGGTGCGGCTCTTGCCCACAACGTCACCGAAGGCGACGCGGGTTATGTTCAGGAGGTGACGGGCTTTCGCCCCATTGCCTTCATTTACCTCGGCGCCAAGCACATGGTGACGGGGTATGACCACCTCCTCTTCCTCGCCGGGGTGATCTTCTTTCTCTACCGGGCGAAGGACATTGCCACCTACGTCAGCATTTTTGCCATCGGCCATTCGGTCACGATGATCGCGGGGGTCTGGTGGTCCATTTCGATCAACGCTTACATCATCGACGCGATCATCGCGTTCTCGGTGGTCTACAAGGCGCTGGATAACCTGGGGGCGTTCCGGCTGTGGTTCGGGGTGCAGCCGAACACCAAGGCCGCAACGCTGATCTTCGGCCTGCTGCACGGCTTTGGGCTCGCCACGAAGATCCAAGACTACGACATCTCGCCCGACGGCCTTCTGGGCAACCTCATCGCTTTCAACGTCGGGGTCGAGCTTGGCCAGTTGATGGCGCTGGCGCTGATCCTGACGGCAATGACCCATTGGCGGGCCCGGCCTGCCTTCGCGCGGCAGGCTTATGCCGCGAATGTCCTGATGATGGTGGCTGGCTTTGCCCTGATGGGCCTGCAGATCACCGGCTATTTCGTCGCCTGAAAGGAGGGCTGATACCCATGACCAACCGTCTAGACACTCCCTTAGCCCCCCTGCGGGCGGAACCACGGCCCAATGCAGCGACGCCACACGTCCAGTCCGTGCCGGCCACACCCAGCGGGCTCATCCGCTCGACCCTGCTGGCAGCAGGGGCTGCGGGGGCGATCCTTGTCCTGTTCTGGCTGCCTGCCGAGTACGGGATCGATCCGACCGGGGTCGGCGCTCTGACCGGGCTTTCGGAAATGGGAGAGATCAAGCAGCAGCTTGCCGCCGAGGCGGAGGCGGATGCACTGGCCGCCGCCGCTGCGCCTGTTGCAGAACCTGCGGCGGCCACTGCCACGCCGTCCGCTAATGCTGCCGAAGCCGACATTCTTGCGCGTCTGGATCGGATCGACACCCAACTCGCCGCCATCTCCGCTGTGATCGGGACGCCAAGCGTGGACGACGCTGTTTCCGGTGCACCTGTCCCGGCCGAGCCGGTGCCCGACGAGGCTGCCGCCGCTGCCGATCCCGTCGAGGCTGCGGTCGCTGAGGCTGTCGCCACCGACTGGCGCGACGAGGTCAGCTACACGTTGAATCCCGGCGAGGGCATCGAAGTCAAGCTTGCGATGGAGGAGGGCCAGACCGCCCGCTTCGCCTGGACCGCCAACGGCAGCGTGGTGAACTTCGATCTGCACGGTGACGGCAACGGGCAAAGCATCAGCTACGAACTGGGCCGCGCCGTGCCGGAGCAAAGCGGCGAATTGACAGCCGCATTCACCGGAAACCACGGCTGGTTCTGGCGCAACCGGACTGACGCTGCGGTGACGGTGACGCTGCGGACCGGCGGTGACTATACGGAACTCAGAGCGCCTTGAAGGATCACCCCGCCGACCCTGACCGGGCCGACGGGAGACCGCCGAACTTTGGGAGCCCGCGGCGACAGTCCGCAGTAAGGCCGACCGACGCCTTGGATGCCACCGCAAGGCTTTGTGGACCGCCCGCTATAGATCGGCCGCCCCGCCCTGATCGCCCTTCTTTGTGCGCCCTGCCCCGGGCCCGGCCCCAAGATCCGCTCCGGTCGTCGGGTCCACGGAAGGATCTGACATGGTCCGTTTCGCTGCCGCGGCAGCCGTCTTCTTGTCTGCGCTTGACAGCTTGACCGTGGCGGTGCCGTCGCCTCCATCCGCCGGCATGACGCTTTCGAGGTTGTCGACCCGCACCCACTGGTCGCCCGAATTCCACGGGCCGCTCGTGTCGCCCTCGCCTTGCGAGGTGTTGACATACATGTTCGCGAACTTTTCCTCACCGGGCAATTTTCCGGGCGGGAAGTTGTTTTCGATCGCGTAGAGTGCCTTCTCGAACGATTTTTGATGCGCGACCTCGCGCGTCATCAGGAAAGCCAGGGCATCCCTGACACCCGGATCGTCGGTCAGGTTTATCAGACGCTCGTAGACAATCTTGGCGCGCGCCTCGGCTGCGATGTTTGAGCGCAGATCCACAGTGGGCTCGCCACGACTGTCAACGTACGCCGCCGTCCATGGAACGCCGGCGGAGTCACACAAGGCAGGCGCCCCGCCAAAGAGGATCGACTCCTTCACGCTCGTGCCGCTTGCGCCGACCATCATGTAGAGATCGGCTTCCTTCATCTGGCCCTCTGCGAGTTGCGCCTTCAGGCCCTTGTTCAGCATTGTGACAATCGAGCCCACCACTTCGAGGTGGCTGAGTTCCTCGGTCGCTATGTCGAGCAACATGTCCTTGCGGCCCATGTCATCTTCGGCCAGCCCTTGCGTGAAGTAGCGCATGGCAGCGGCGAGTTCGCCGTCCGCACCGCCGAACTGCTCCATGATCATGCAGGCAAGACGGGGGTTCGGCTCAGATACGCGGACCGTATATTGCAGACGCTTGTTGTGCATGAACATGTGGCTCTCCTTTGGTGCTGCGCTGACAGAAGAAAGGCCAGCCGAGCCAAAATGTTCCGGCACAGTGTGGCACCGATACCTGCCCGTTCCACTTGGCCGTGACGCGATCAAAGCGAAGCCGCGACTGATCGGCGTTCGGGACGATCACGGCTGCGGGGCTGAGTGACCGTCAAAAGCCGAGCAACTTGATCCGTGGTGATCATCGCACGGGACGGGAAGCGGACTTTCGTTGCGCGCGACGCCGCCGATACGCCGGACCTTTGCATCAAGAACGCGCTCTTCAGACAGGTCCTGCGGGTCTGGTTTCTTTGCTCACTCGTCCCGTTCGGAACACTGCGGGCGGACAATGGTTAACCGGCGAAACGCATATAGCGCCGGAGGCCGACATGGATGACCGTGAGAGCGACCTGCACCGATCCCACCTCCCGAAGCGGCTGCTTGCCCGGTTCGCGGCTGTTAACGATTTTTATGCCACCATTGCGCAGGAAAGTGATGCTGGGCTTGCCGAAAGGCTGACCATGGCCGTCAATTTCCGCCAGACGGAAATCCGCGCGCTGGGTGAAGCCTACAACACCTCGGCTGGCACAACGGGCGATGGAGGCGAATGGGGTGGATCGTTTTCTCGCAGTATTGAACGGGGCCCTGGGTTGGCGAGGAATCTGGCTCGGGCTGAACAGCTGCTGCAGGAGATGCTGGATCGGGCCATTGAGCCGATCACCGGCGGTCACCCGGCCTATGGCCAACTTGTGCGCAGCCACGACGCATCGGTGCGGTGGCGCAACGACCTTGTATTCCGTGGACTGAACGCCGACCCGGCCGCGGCACTTGCACAGACTGTGGACGATGTCTTCAGACCGCGCTGCCGCCACCGGTATCCGGGCCGCCGGGTCGCGCGCTGACTGCGGCTTTCGCGTGCCGCTGGCGTGATGACCGCATCTCGCATTGCCTGTCGGCTCCGCCACCTGACCTTATTGCAGGCTTGAACGAGGCCGGGCGGGCACAATGGGTGGCTGGGCTACGTCGATGATCGGGAAAGGTCAGTCGGCCCTAACGATCCAGCGCGCGCGCAAAGAGGGTGGCGAGACGCGCCTGCCCGGCACGATACTCGGGCAAGCCATGCGCCGAAAGCTTCAGCCCCTTTACCGCCGACAGGATGGACTGAGCCACCTCGGTACCGCTTCCAAGCCCGTTCGGCAGCCCCCGCCGCGCAAGCCAGTCGCCCAACACCTCAGCCATCCGCGCTTCGCCTGCTGCTGCAAGGTCTCCGGTTACTGAAAACCCGGCATCCATGAGTTCCTGGCCATGCGGGGTCGTCAGCACGGCCTCCATGAACTTTCCGTCCTTGGCCACGAAGGACGCCAGCAAGGCCGCCTCGAGACTTTGGCCGGGCTGTTCAAGCGCAACCGCCATGTCCCGCAAGGCTTCGTCGAAATAGCGGATCGCGAGCGACCGAAACAGGTCTTCCTTGTTGCGGAAATGCAGGTAAAGCGCGCTTCGCGACATGCCCGCGCCCTTGGCGATGTCGTCCATCGAGGTGCGCCGATAGCCATAGGTCGCAAAGGCTTGAAAAGCCGCGTCCAGAATCGACCCCAGACGGTCAGATGGCGGGGTTTTAACCATGACACACCGTGACAAATATTCTCCATATTGTCAATTGACACACTGACATTATGCGCTCATTTTGTCAGAAGCCAATGGAGGACGCCATGCCTGTAACCCTCACCGTCAACGGCCGCGCGGAAACGCTGGACCTGCCGCCAGACATGCCGCTGCTTTGGGCCTTGCGCGACGGATTGAACCTGACAGGCACGAAATACGGCTGTGGCGTCGCCGCCTGTGGTGCCTGCACCGTGCACGTTGACGGGCAAGCGGTGCGCGCCTGCCAGACGCCGCTTGGCGATGTCGCCGGTGCTTCTGTCACCACGATCGAAGGGCTCGGTTCCCCCGCCGCGCTTCATGCCGTGCAGGCGGCTTGGGCGGCCGGGCAAGTCGCGCAATGTGGGTATTGCCAGTCTGGCCAGATCATGCAGGCCGCCGCCTTTCTGGCTGAAAACCAGAACCCCACCGACGACGAAATCGACGAGGCGATGTCCGGCAACCTGTGTCGCTGCGGCACCTATCCCCGCATCCGCGCCGCCGTGCAGGATGCTGCCCTGCGCCTGAAGGAGGTTTGATCATGGGTCGCGCAATGAAGATCGCCCGCCGCGGCTTTCTCCTCGGTTCCGCCGCCCTTCTGGGTGGGGTGGCGTTCGGCTGGTATCGATATGCCACGCCCTACCAGAACCCGCTGGAAAGCGGTCTGGCAGAGGGCGAGGTCACGCTCAATCCTTATGTCCTGATCAACGCCGATGGCGTCACTGTCATCGCACCCCGGGCCGAGATGGGCCAAGGCATCCACACCACCCTTGCAGCACTGGTGGCCGAAGAGATGGATCTTAACTGGTCGCAAATCCGCGTCATGCACGGCCCAGCTTCCAAGGCCTATTACAACGCAGCCGTCCTTGGCGAAGGCGTTCCCTTCGTCCCGACCGATGAGAGCCGCCTTGCAGAAGGCATGCGCGCTGCGATGGAGATCCCGGCGAAGTTCCTTGGCCTTCAGATCACCGGCGGCTCCTCCTCCATCCCCGACGCTTGGGAGAAGATGCGCCTCGCAGGGGCAGCCGCCCGCGCCGCGCTTGTTGCCGCTGCCGCCGAACGCCTGTCCATTCCTGTCGTGCAGCTATCTACCGAGGCGGGCGCGGTCGTCGCGCCTGACGGCACGCGCATTGCCTATACCGACCTCGCCGAAGCCGCCGCTCTCGTCACGCTTTCGGAGGAACCCGCCCTGAAGCCTCGCACAGAGTGGAAGCTTCTTGGCAAGACCCTCCCGCGCGTCGACATGCTGGCCAAGGTCACCGGCACCGCGACCTATGCCATCGATTTCCGCCTTCCGGGCATGCGCTTTGCGACCATCCGGAGTAACCCGCGCCTCGGCGGCCCCCTCAATTCATTCGATGCCACTGCGGCCGAGGTGATGCCCGGCGTCGAAAAGGTGGTCGCTGTAGAAAATGGCGTCGCCGTGATCGCCACCAACACCTGGACGGCGATGCAGGCGGCAGATGCGATCACGTTTGACTGGGGGCCAGCCGCCTATCCCGCCAGCAGCGAGGAAATCACCGAAGCCCTCCGCGCCTCGTTCACCGAAGATCGCAGTGACAGCGTCAACCGCAACGATGGCGACGTGGACGCGGTTCTAACCGATAACGACTGGCAGGCTGAATACTCCGCCCCCTACCTCGCCCATGCCACGATGGAGCCGATGTCCTGCGCCGCCTTGCTCAAGGATGGTCGGCTCACCATCTGGTCCGGCAATCAGCTCCCGACCCAGATCGTCGTCGAGGCACAGACCCTTACCAACCTTCCGGTCGAAGCGATTGCGGTGGAAACCCTGCCCATGGGTGGCGGCTTCGGACGTCGCGCAGAGATGGACATCATTCGCCAGACGATTACCCTCGCCAAGGAAGTTGAGGGAACACCGATCCTGCTCACCTGGTCGCGGGAGGAGGACATGACACATGACACCTATCGCCCCGCCGCCCTCGCCCGCGTGCGCGGCAAGGTGCAGGATGGCCGTTTGGTGGCGTTCGACTTTGCCACCTGCTCCTCCTCGGTGGTGGAAAGCCAGGCCGGGCGGCTTGGCTATGCCCTCCCCGGCCCGGACGGCGCCATTGTGCAGGGCGCCTGGGAACAACCCTACCGTTTGCCCAACCACCGCGTCACCGGCTACCGCGCGCCCGCGATGCTGCCGGTCGGCTCATGGCGCTCGGTCGGGGCGTCGCAGAACGCGTTTTTCCACGAAAGCGCCATGGATGAACTTGCCGCACTTGCGGGCGCAGACCCGCTTGCGTTCCGGCTTGCCCATATCGACCACGACCCTTCGCGCAAGGTGATCGAGGCGGTGGCTGACATGTCCGGCTGGGGCAGCGCCACCGCAGGCCGCGCCAAGGGCATCGCCTTTTCCTTGTCGTTTGGCGTGCCGGTGGCCGAGGTGATCGAAGTTTCCGAAACGCCCGACGGCCTCCGCCTCACCGGCGCATGGATCGCCGCCGACGTGGGCATCGCCCTCGACCCCGGCAACATCGAGGTGCAGTTGCAAGGCGCGATGGTCTACGGACTTTCGGCCGCGATACGGGGCGAGATCACGGTGGCGGATGGCATGGTCGAGCAGCCCAACTTCTGGGACTATGAACCGCTCCGACTGCGCGAATGCCCCCCGATCGGCGTCCGCGTTCTGGAAAACCTGTCGCAAATCCGTGGCATCGGCGAACCCGGCACTCCGCCTGCCGCCCCCGCGTTGGCAAACGCGATCTTCGCTCTTACCGGCCAGCGCCTGCGTGATCTTCCCTTTTCGCGGAGTGTGACCTTCGCCTGACGTATCAGGGTCGGCAAGTCGGTGACGGCGCGAAGACTGCGTTCAACGGCAAGGCACCCTTGGCAGGCCCGGCGCTTGCGCGCAATGTTGCCGTCCACCGCCTAGCCAGACGAGGTTGCCGTGCAGAAGATCATTATCGACTGCGATCCGGGTATCGATGACGCTGTCGCCATCTTCTTGGCGCTAGCCTCTCGCGACGACATCGAAGTTCTTGGCGTGACGTGCGTAAATGGCAATGTCGGGCTGGACAAAACGCATATGAATGCCCGGCGGATCGTCGCGGCTGCGCAAAGGCTCGATATTCCGGTTCTGCGGGGCATACCTCGCCCTATTCTGGCACCTGCTTCGCTTGCGTCCTCGTCCCACGGGCTCGATGGTCTTGGGGATATCGCATGGCCAATCCAGAACCCACAGGCCGACGACAAGGCCGATGCCGTATCGTTCATTCGCCAGCAGGCCGACAGGTTTCCGGGCGAGGTCACACTGTGCGCGATCGGCCCGCTGACCAACGTGGCGGTGGCGCTTCTGTTCGATCCCTCGCTGGCGGAAAAGCTTCGCTCGATCGTTTTCATGGGCGGCGCGGCCTATTGCGCGGGCAACATGAACGCGTACGCCGAGTTCAATTTCCTGCTCGACCCGCACGCTGCCGAGATCGTCCTGCAATCCGGTGCAAGACTGATCATGTTCGGGTTGGACGTGACACTGAAGGCCGTGATCAAGGACGCTCATCTGGCGGAGTTGCGGCGCAATCGGAGCATCTGCTCGGAGATCGCGGCACGGCTTCTGGAGGTCTATTCGGAAGGCGATCGTCATCTTCACGATCCCTGTGTGATTGCTTGGTTGATCGACCCCACGCTATTTTCCGGCGTGCAAAGTCGGGTCAAGGTGGTGACCGAGCAAGGGCCGCAGTTTGGAAGATCTCTAGCTGCCGCCCAACCCAACGGAAACTGCCTTGTTATCAACGAGGTGGATGAGCCCAGGCTTTTCAAACTGCTTCTGTCGCGACTGGCACTGCTTCCGTGACATCGCTGCGAGGGAACCTGGCCGGCCTGCGGTGCCTGTTCCCGCAGCAAACCTCGCGTCCTTGACAAATTCGTGAAAGGCCTCTAGCAGCCACGCCAGCGACCGGGCCCCTCTGACAGGTATTCGATGCCTGTGATGTCGGCGCTGAGAGACCGGGGCCTGCTGTTCAGCTGAGATTTCCCCATTCGCATCAAGAACCGTCAGGGGAAATATCATGGACTTTCTTTTCGTCGAAGTGATCAACAAGCCGCTTTGGCTTTGGCTGATGTTCCTGACTATTGTTGTCGCGCTGATGGCGTTCGACCTCGGCGTGCTGCACAAGAAAGACCATGAGATTGGCGTTGCCGAAAGCCTGAAGCTATCGGCGTTCTACATCCTGATCTCCATCGCGTTTGGCGGTTACATCTGGTGGGCCTGGTCGGCCGGCACCCTGGTCACCAGTGACGGCACCAATCCGGTCGCGTCGTATTTTCAGGGCTACATCATCGAGAAGGTGCTCTCGATTGACAACGTCTTCGTCATCTCGCTGATCTTCGGTTACTTTGGCATTCCACGGAAATACCAGTACCGCGCGCTTGTCTGGGGGATCATCGGCGTGATCGTCCTGCGAGGCATCATGATCGCGATCGGGGCCGAGCTGGTATCCAACTATAGCTGGATGACGCTGGTTTTTGCTGCGTTTCTTGCCTTTACCGGCATCAAGATGCTGTTCACCGAGGAGGGGGAGACCGACGTATCTTCAAACCCGATGGTCGGGATGGTTTCGAAGATGATGAACGTCACCAAGGAACTTCACGGTCAGAAGTTCTTTGTCCGTCAGCCGCATCCGGTGACAAAGAAGATGGTCGTCTTCGCCACACCGCTGTTCGTGGCGCTTGTGGTTATCAACTTCGCCGACGTGATCTTTGCCGTGGATTCGGTGCCTGCGATCTTTCTGATCACCACCGACACCTTCATCGTCTACACCGCCAACATCATGGCAATCCTTGGCTTGCGCGCGCTTTACTTTGCGCTCGCAGCGCTGGTGCACCGCTTCCACTATCTGAAATACGCCTTGGCTGTCGTTCTGGTCTTCATCGGTCTGAAGGGCTTTTACAGCTATTTCTTCGGCAAGTTCGACCCGTACCTGTCGCTGGCGATCACCATCGGGATCATCGCGTCGGGCATTTTCTACTCACTGTGGAAAACCCGCGACGGAGCGACCGATTCCAGTCGCCCGTCTTGATCTGGCGCAGAGACAGTGCCGGTCAGACGATGCAGTCTGAAGCGTAGCAGCGACGGCGGCGCTGCTGCCTTCGCCCGCCTCAGGTGAAACCCGCCACGGGTCGGACTTCGGCCCATTCGGTCAAGGAAAAGGACAGATCACATGCCCAATCGCATCGCCTATCTACCGCTGAACAGCTATCCGGAGGCAGCACCTGATCTGGCAGTGCTTGCCGCGGTCAGGTTTGCGGGTGCGTTGAAATGCGGTCTGCAGGTCGCAACATTCGCGGTCGACGTCCCGAAGACCGCATCACCGATCGGTGGCTTCGGGATCAATGTCGAGGGCATGGCGGTCGCCGTCGAGGAGCGCAGCAAGGCGGAATGTGCGCGCCTGCAATCTTTGGTGAGCGGAGCGGCGCAGTCTGACGTAGCCATCTCGATCGTGAACCATAGGGTGACCCTGGGCGCCGCTCATGACGTCGCCACCGCCGAGGCGCGGATCTACGATCTGGTGCTGGTTCCCTGGTCCGAAGACACCCAATCGACGCAGGACTTGGCGCAGTCGCTTGTTTTCGGCGCGGGCGTGCCCGTTGTCCTAGTCCCGCCGACACCACAGGCAGCGTCTGTCGATCACATCGCCATAGCCTGGGATGGTGGCAGGGTCGCAGCACGGGCACTCGCTGACGCGCTGCCGTTTCTGGCGCCTGGCGGCCATGTGTCGGTTCTCACGGTTCAGGGTGAAAAATCGCTCAACCGCACGGGCGACGGGCAGCGGCTCGCGGCGGCACTTGAGCGGCGCGGATATGCGGCCAAGGCAGTCGACATCGCTTTCGACGGGCGATCCATCGCAGTGACGCTGCAGGAAACCGCACTCTCGCAAGGCGCGCAACTTCTTGCGATGGGTGGCTTTGGCCATTCCCGGCTGCGCGACTTCATCCTCGGTGGCGCGACGAAGGGCGTCTTTGCGGACCTGCGGCTGGCTGTTCTGCTATCGCATTAATGTTACGGTCCTGTCGTCACGGAAGCTGAAGGCTGGCCCGCGACCCCGCCTTCGCGACCCGAGACCCGAGACCCGAGACCGGCCGGATCACACGCTGCCGGACTCCAGGGTGATGTCTGCGCAGGCGGCGGTATTGGCGACGTGTCTGCGCATCGCCTCGCAGGCCGCCCGGCCATCGTGGCGCGACAGGGCCGCAATGATTTCGCGGTGTTCCGAAAGCGATGCGCGCATTCGCGTGGGGTTCGTGCGCGGGATGGGTTGGCGCTGGGTTTCCGACAGCAGGTCCTGAACGGTCTCATAAAGCGATTGCAGCATCCGGTTCGGGCATGTCGTTGCAATCGTGCGATGAAAGCGCAGGTCGGCCTCCACGTTCGACAGCAGGTCGCCCGCTTCCCAGCAGCGCTCCATCTCGTCGGTGGCGTCGGCCAGAACGGCGATCGTGGCGCGGTCGATCACCTTTGCCGCAGCCATGACGATCCGGCCCTCGAGCATATGGCGGGTTTCGAACACGTCCTGCATGGAATGACTGTCCGAGTAGCGCCACTTGAGCGCGGCGGTCGGATCAGCACGCCCCGCCGTCACAAACGTGCCGCGACCGGGTTCGGTTTTTACCAGACCAATCGTTTCCAGCGTCAGAAGGGCTTCTCGCAGCGATGCGCGGCTGACGTTGAACTGTTCCGCCAGTTGCCGTTGCGAGGGGATGACGTCTCCGGTGCGCAGATCACCATCCAGGATCATCTTCTGCAAGCGGCGCGCGACAACCTGCGACAGGGGTGTCCAGCCGGGGAAAGGCGAACTGGTAAGCGACACTCTCACGTCTCCCGAAGCGGGCAATTGGCCCGGATGTGCGTTCCATGTAGCGCCTTGCTTTCGAAAGCGCATCATGCTTGGTTCAGTTTAACTGGTCAGACCGGTCTGACCAGCAGTAATTGAAACCGGCAGGGAAAGGATCAAAGACATGATGAAAAGATTGCTCGCCGTTGCGGTCGCAAGTTCGCTCGGCTTCGGCGCGATGGCGCAGGCCGAGGATCTGACGGTCGGCGCCAATGTCGGCAACGTGCCGTGGGAATTCCAGGACGATACCGGCGCAATCGTCGGTTTCGAAGTCGACCTTGCGACCGAGATTGCCAAACGTCTTGGCCGCGAGATCAAGATCGAAAACATCCCGTTCAACGGCTTGTTCTCGGCGGTACAGTCGGGCCGCATCGACATGGCAATGTCGTCGATCACCATCACCGAAAAGCGTCTGGCCGAAGTCAGCTTCGCCCAAGCCTATTACGACAGCGACCAGTCGTTGACGGTGACCGCCGCCAGCGGGCTGAAGGGTCTGGCCGACATGTCGGGCAAAGTGATCGGCGTCGACACCGGGTCGACCGGCGACATGTGGGCGACCGAGAATCAGGAGAAATACGGTTTTGCCGAAATCCGCCGCTTCGAAGGTCTGGCGCCGGCGATGCTCGATCTCGGCAACGGTCGGATCGCTGGTTACATCAGCGATATCCCCGCCCTGCAATACTACTCCAAGGACAAGCCGGAGTTTGCTGTCGTTGAGCGGATTCTGACCGGTGAGCAGTATTCCATGATGTTCGCCAAGGACGCGCCGCTGGCGGCCGAGGTCAGCACCATCCTTACCGCGCTGAAAGAAGAAGGCTTCGTCCAAGCCACCCACAAGAAGTGGTTCGGCTCCGATCCCGAGGCGACCACCTCGACCGCGACGGTCATGGACATGCCGGCCTTGAAGTAATCCTCCAGGGGGCGGCGGTCAGCGCCGCTCCCTTCTGCCAAACTGGTTGAGCCATGGAAATTTTCGACACCTTCTTCAACGTGCCGGTCCTGATCCGGACCTTTCCGCTGCTTCTGGAAGGCCTCTGGGTCACGCTTCAGATTGGCGTCGTCAGTATCATAGCCGGACTGATCTTCGGACTTTTCCTTGCACTTATTCGGCTTTACGGCCCGCTGTGGACGCAAGTGCTGGCCAAGCTCTACATCAATTTCATGCGCTCCATCCCGCTTCTCGTACTGCTGATCATCATCTATTACGCCCTGCCCTTCGTCGGCATCCGCCTGTCGCCCTTCCTGTCGGCAGTATCCGCACTGTCGCTGGTATCTGCCGCCTATACGGCCGAGATCTTTCGTGCGGGCATCGAGGCCATTCCCAAGGGGCAGTTCGAGGCGTCCTCGGCGCTGGGGCTGTCCTACCGGCACATGATGGTGGACGTTGTGCTGCCGCAGGCGATCCGCATCGTCATCCCGCCGCTGACCAACAACTGCATCAACGTGATGAAGGATACCGCGCTTGCCTCGGTCGTGGCGATGCCGGACCTCTTGAAGCAGGCAACGCAGGCGCAGGCGTTGGCGGCCAACCCAAGCCCGCTGATCGGTGCGGCAATCATCTACGTCGTGTTCCTCTGGCCGATGGTGGCGGCCGTCTCACGGTTGGAACGCAGCTACGCAAAGGCAGACCGCTGATGGGCACCTTCATCCAGATCGAGAACCTGCACAAGAAATTCGGTGCGTTCACGGCCTTGCATGGGATCGACCTTGGCATCGCCGAGGGCGAAGTGGTTTGCGTCATCGGGCCCTCCGGCTCGGGCAAATCGACGTTGATCCGCTGTATCAACCTTCTGGAACCATTCGAGCCGCAAAGCCGGATAACCGTCGGCGGCACAGCCGTGGAACGCGGTCACAATCTTGAAAAGGTCCGCGCCGACGTTGGCATGGTGTTCCAGTCGTTTAACCTTTTTCCCCACCTGACCGTGCTGCGCAACGTCATGCTGGCCCCGATGCGGGTGCGCGGCACGTCGCCTGCCGACGCGGAAAAGCGCGCGCGTGATCTTCTGGCGAGGGTCGGCATCGGCGAACAGGCCGACAAATACCCCGGCAAGCTGTCAGGCGGCCAACAGCAGCGTGTCGCCATCGCGCGCGCCCTGGCGATGGACCCGAAGGTCATGCTGTTCGACGAACCGACCAGCGCGCTTGACCCCGAAATGGTGGGTGAGGTGCTGGATGTGATGAAATCGCTCGCCGGAACTGGCGTTACCATGGTCGTCGTGACCCACGAAATGGGCTTTGCCCGGCAGGTCGCCGACCGCGTCATCTTCATGGACGGGGGCCGGATCATCGAATCCGGCACACCTGCCCAGATCTTCGACACCCCGCAGGAAGAGCGCACGCGCAACTTCCTTGGCGCGGTCCTGAACCACTGACACCCGGAGAATTGAATGCCCGTCCCCGCGCTTGACCTTGACCATGTTCGCAGCAACTTCCCCGGCCTGTCGCGCGGCTGGACCCTCTTTGACAATGCAGGTGGGTCGCAGATCCTTCGCGGCGCGGTGGAGCGGATGACGGAATTCCTCTATGAAAAGAACGTCCAGATCGGTGGCAGCTACGCGATTTCTCTGGCAGCCGCTGAAGCGCTGCGGGATGCCCGTGCCGCTGCTGCGACCCTGATGAACGCATCGCGCCCCGACGAGATTATCTTTGGCCCCTCGACCACGGTTCTGCTGCAGAACCTTGCTCGTGCCATGCGCAGCCAATTGCAGCCGGGCGATGAAGTCATCGTCACGATGTCGGACCACGAATCCAACATCGGCCCCTGGGTCAGCTTGCAGGAATTCGGGATCATCCTGAAATTCTGGCCGCTCAACCACGATACCCTGTCGCTGGAGCTGGACGATCTCGCCCCCCTGATGACCGACCGCACCAAACTGGTGGCCGTGACCCATGTCTCGAACATTCTGGGCCAGGTGAACCCGGTCGCCGAGATCGCCCGATTCGTGCATGACCGCGGCGCGCGCATCTGCGTCGATGCCGTGGCCTACGCCCCGCACCGCGCCATCGACGTGCAGGCGTGGGATGTCGATTACTACGTGTTCAGCCTCTACAAGACTTATGGCCCACACTACGCCGTCATGTTCGGCAAGCACGGCCACCTCCTGGAACTCGACACGCTGTACCATTATTTCTACGGCAAGGACAAAGTGCCGGGAAAACTGGAACCCGGAAATCCGAGCTACGAATGTGCCTATTCGACGCTTGCGATCCGCGACTATTTCGCCGGTCTCGGTGGCGCGGCATCGACGGAGCGCGCGGCCATCGAAGCCGGCTTTGCAGCCGTCACCGCGCAGGAAGACGCGCTTGTGGATCGGCTGTTGTCTTACCTGACCGCCCGAAACGATTGCCGCGTGTTCGGTGCCACCACGAACCCCGAATCGAAACGCATTCCGACCGTGGCTTTCCGATTTGAGGGTCACGATTCCGGCGCTCTGGCGAAATCCATGGATGCCCACAAAATCGCCATCCGCCACGGAGACTTCCATTCCCGGCGTCTGGTCGAGGATCTGGGCCAAACCGGCGACGGCGGCCTCTTGCGCGTGTCGATGGTGCATTACAACACTCTGGAAGAGGTGGATCGCCTGTGTGCCGCCTTTGACAGCATTCTGCGAAAGGCCGCCTGACATGTTCGATCTGGTGGTGCGCGGCGGAACGGTCGTCACAGCGTCAGATGTTACCCGGTGCGATATTGGAATCCGTGACGGGCGCATCGTCACCCTCGGCGAAGCCCTTTCGGCGGGCCGCGAAGAGATTGACGCCACCGGCCTTTACGTCCTGCCAGGTGGGATCGACAGCCATGTGCATCTTGCCCAGCCATCGGGCGACGGCATCGTCATGGCAGACGGGTTCGAAAGCGGCACCCGCTCGGCGCTGTTCGGCGGCAACACCACCGTCCTGCCGTTCTGCCTGCAGCAAAAGGGCCAAACCCTGCGCGAGGCGCTGACCGGTTATCACGCCTTGGCCGAAGGAAACTGCCTGACCGACGTGAGTTTCCACCTTATCATCACGGACCCAACCCCGAGTGTTCTTGGGCAGGAAGTGCCGGCGCTGGTGGAGGACGGCTACACCTCGCTGAAGATCTTCATGACCTACGAAGGCATGCGCCTGCACGACAACGAGATTCTCGACACGTTCGACGCCGCCCGCAGGTCAGGCGCGCTGGTCATGGTGCATTGCGAAAACGAGGATGCCATCCGTTTTCTGATCGGCAAGCACGAGGAGGCGGGCAATGTCGCTCCCCTCGCCCATGCCACGACCCGCCCGGTCGCTGCGGAGCGCGAGGCTACCCACCGCGCCCTGTCGCTGGCGGAAATCGTCGATGTGCCGATTGTGATCGTTCATGTCTCCAATCGCGAAGCGATGGAGGAAATCGACCGCGCCCGCAAACGCGGCGTCAAGGTCGTGGGAGAGACCTGTCCGCAATACCTCATGCTGACGGCCGAGGATCTGGACCGTGATGGCTGGGAGGGCGCAAAGTTCGTCTGCTCGCCCCCGCCGCGGGACGAAGAAAGCAAGGCGGCCTGCTGGCAAGGGCTGGAGCAGGGCATTTTCGACCTTTACTCATCCGACCATTGCCCGTTCCGCTACGAGGATGCGGAAGGCAAGTTGAACGAAAAGGGAAAGACCAGTTTCAGGTGGATTCCGAACGGCATTCCCGGCGTCGAGACGCGACTGCCGATCCTGTTTTCCGAAGGCGTGATGAAAGGCCGGATCGACCTTTCGCGCTTCGCCGCCCTCACAGCCACGAACCATGCCAAGCTTTACGGGCTTTACCCGCAGAAAGGTACCATTGCTGTAGGCTCCGACGCCGACCTGACGCTTTGGGACCCGACGGAACGGCGTACTGTCAGCAACGATGCGCTGCATCACGGCGCGGATTACACGCCTTATGAGGGGCTGGAAGTGCAGGGCTGGCCGGTGACTGTGATCCTTCGCGGTCAGGTTGCGATCCGGAACAAGGTGCTGCAATCCCGGCCTGACGGTCGTTATCTCGCACGCAGGCGCAGTTCCCTTGTGGCAAAGACCGGGCAGCCGGGGACATAGCGCGCCTTTGCTTTGCGAGGGGTTCCGTGCAATGTGGGCTCAACGATGACTGCCGTCCGCAAGGGTGAAAAACTCCAGCGCAATGGCCAGAGCGCCCTCTGCCCAAAGGCTCGACCGAGTCTCTCACATCTTGGTCGCACTCCATCACAGCAGGCATTCGAGGCAGCCGCGGCTAAGTATTTGTCCATTTGCGTGGTGTGCAAACTTTGGCGAAATAATGCGAGTAGACATGGCTTTCGCGGCAAAGGGCTTGCCCAGCCGTCAGATTTTGGCATCATGGAGGCTTCGGTCGTCATCCTCCAGTAAGGTGTTTAATTATGGAAACGGATTTCGCCCTGTGTTCAAAAATTATCGATCACATGGTTAAAACTATCACCAGGCTTCCTGTTGATAACATCCCTTGCAAACATTCGATGTTGTCAGATGTCTTCCCTCAAGACGTCTACCAGAAGATGCTTTCCAACATCCCGGAGAGGTCTGCGTTTCGCCCGATGAGCCTTGATCTGTTTCACGATCAAAATGGCGTCTCTACCCGGGACCTGATCGAGTTGCCCGAAATCGGGGTGCGGCGGATAGCCAGACACCAGCAAAGCCTATGGTGGGCTGTCGGAAGCGCGATGATGTCGGCGGAGGTCAAGTCCGCTGTTTTCACTGCGCTTTCTGCTGACTTGTCGCCTGTCTTCGGATGTCGACCGTCAGAGGTGAACGACCAGAATGTTTTCGTCAGCACAGCACTTCGCTACGAGACGGAGTCCTACTACATGGCGCCTCACATCGACGAGTTCCCGCGGGTGGCGACCATGCTGGTCTATCTGCCGGAAGATGCCAGTCTGGATGGGTTGGGTACGTCACTTTATGACTATGCTCCCAAATGGCAGCGGCCATTTCGCAAGGCCCACCGCGAGCTGAGGCGTGCGCCTTACCTGCCGAATACAGGGATCTATTTTTCGGGAAGTCGCAGGAAGGTACGGCCGGGCTGGCACGGCTTTGAGAGAGCAAACAAGGTCGTCCTGGGCACCGCACCCCGCATCAGCCTGCTGACGACCTGGTATACGGGCACTGCCGAGATGCATGCCTCGACCCCGGAGATCATACCGGTCAAGGAAATGACCCGCGCCGCTTCGGAAAGCGCGGCGTAGCGCCAGTCTCCCTGCTCCAAACCTACGGCCTTAGCCCCAACCGCAGAAATTCCGAGATTTCACCGAGGCGGGGCGATCAGTGCGACCTTGATTGTCCGCCACGGGCAAAGCGGTTAGCTTCGCGCCTGCTGGAGGCGATTGCAGCCTCTGTCCAAGAAAGGCGTGATATCCTGACCAGCCTGCGCATCCTTGAGGCCGCCGAGGCCAATGTGTCGAACGCGGAAATCTGCGCGCCACAGGCCGATGACGACCTTTGGCTGCTGCGCGCCGGGGGAGCGGGCGGATAGATGCGCAGTTATTTCTGGGCGCGGCGCGCGTTGCAGCCGCTGATGCGGCTGGTGCTGGCCCGGCGCCTGCGGCAGGGCAAGGAAGACCCGGCCCGCATCGGTGAAAAGCTGGGTCACCCGACACTGGCGCGGCCTGAAGGCCCGCTGGTCTGGATCCACGCCGTCGGGCTTGGCGAAGTGCTGGCGCTGCGGCCGCTGACCGATGCGCTGCAGGCGGAACGGCCGGGGCTGACAGTCCTTCTGACCTCGACCGCACGGTCCTCGGCGCAGGTGATCGGGGCGAACCTTGCGCCTGGCTCGCTGCACCAGATGCTGCCGCTGGACGGGCCTGATTTCATGCGGCGGTTTCTTGATCACTGGCGGCCTGACCTGTCGGTCTGGTCGGAACAGGATCTCTGGCCCGGTGCGATCCGCGACACCGCCGAACGCGGCATTCCGCTTGCCTATGTGAACGCCCGGATGAATGCCGCAGCCTTTGCCAGACGGCGGCGGTTTGCAGGCCTTTACCGCGACATGCTGGGCCGGTTCAACCGGGTGTTGGCACAGGATGCCGACAGCGCGACCCATCTGGAGCGGCTTGGCGCACGCGAGGTGCGGCAGATGCGCTCGCTGAAGCCTGCGGCGCGACCACTGCATGCCGACGAGGCCGAACTGGCGCGCCTGCGCCTCGATCTTGCCGGTCGCAAGGTCTGGGTGGCAGCCTCGACGCATGCGCCGGACGAGGCGGTGGTGATCGCGGCGCAACAGCGGCTTGCGGCGCTTGATCCGGCGTGGCTTTTGATCCTGACACCCCGCCTGCCCGCCCGTTCCGCCGACATTGCCGCCGCGCTGGATGCGGCTGGTCTTCGCTATGCCCAGCGCAGCCGTGCCGGGCGCGTCAGCCCCGAGAGCGCAGTCCTGCTGGCGGACAGTTTCGGCGAACTTGGGCTTTGGTATCGGCTTGCCGAAGTTGCCTATGTCGGCGGATCGATGGGCGGGCTTGGCGGCCATAACCCGTGGGAGCCGGTCTGCCTTGGCCTGCCGGTGATCTGCGGACCGGACACGGCGAACTTTCGGGCCGATTATGACGATCTGGCTGGCTTGGGTCTGGTGCGGCGCATCGATCCGGGCGATGCAGGAGGCGTTGCGGGCATGGCCGAGGCGTTATGTGCCGCGGTCTTGCGCGGGCCAGAGGCGGGCGGGCAGGATGCGGCCCGAACGCTGGTCGAAACCGCCAGACAGGATGTGTCATCATTGGCAAAGGAGCTGATTTCGCTGATGGAAGACCCAAGGTGATCCTGCAGGCTTTTCTTCTTGCCTATCGGCTTGCCTGGGCGCTGCTGCTTCCGGTGGTGCTGGTCTACCTGTGGCGGCGCGGGCGGCGCGACCCTGACTATCGCAGCCATCTTGCCGAGCGGTTCGGGTTTTATGGCCGCGACCTGCCCAAAGGTGTGATCTGGCTGCATGCGGTGAGCCTTGGCGAAACGCGCTCTGCGACCGCGCTGGTGCAGGCGCTGGTGGCGCGCGGCGACCGCATCGTGATGACGCATTTCACGCCGGCGGGCCGGCGCGAGTCGGCGCGGCTCTTCGCGGCGGAAATCGCGGCGGGTCAGGTCACCGTGGTCTGGGTGCCGTTCGACATGGCGTGGTGCCATCGCCGCTTTATGGCCGCCTGCCAGCCGCGGATCGGCCTGACGCTTGAGGTCGAGATCTGGCCGGCGATGGTATTCGCCTGCCGCGCCGCAGGGGTGCCGCTTTACCTTTGCAACGGGCTTTACGGCACGCAACCGCTGGCCCGCGACAGCCGGGGATTGCGGTTGCGGCAGCGGGTTATCCGCGGGCTGGCCGGGGCCTTCGTCAAGTCACGCTTGCAGGCGGAACGGTTCGAGGCGATCGGCCTGCGCAACGTGACAGTCACCGGTGAATTGCGCTTCGATCAGCCGGTCCCGCCCCGGCAGGTGTCGGCTGCCGAGGCATTGCGCGGAGCGATGGCGCATGGCCGCGAGATCGCGACCATTGCCAGCGGCGTCGAAGGCGAGGAAGCACTGTTCGCCGACGTCTTGGTAAAGGTGCGGGACGAAGCGCGGCAGGCGGCGGGCGAAGCGCCGTTCTTTGTTTATGTTCCGCGCGCACCGGAACGCTTTGGCGCCGTGGCCGAGGGGCTGCGGGCGCGCGGTCTTGCGGTCGCCCGCCGCAGCGAGGTGCTGGGGCCGGACCTGTCGGTCGTCAAGCCGCTTGGCACGGTGGATGTGCTGCTGGGCGACAGCCTTGGCGAGATGTTCTTCTATCTGGCGCTCTCGGACCGGGCCATCGTGGGCGGCGGCTTCACGCCGCGCGGGGCGCATAACATCATCGAGCCGCTGATGCTTGGCAAGCCAGTACTGACCGGGCCGCATATCTGGACAATCGAATATCCGTTCGTCGAAGCGAAAGCCGCAGGCATAGCGCAGCAACTGCCCGACGCCGCAGCGCTTCTGGCGGCGCTGCGCGCGCCGCCAGCCGACCTTTCATCGGCAATCACGGCCTTCCTAGCCGAACATAGCGGCGCAAGTCTGCGCACTCTCGCCGCCATCGACCGGGTGCTCGACGGGAAGGCCGGGCAGGATCAGGCTGCCAGATCGCGCTCCGCAGCCTCGGTTTCCCAGACAAGACCGGGACGGTAGCGCGCAGCGATGCGGCCGTCGGCGAGGGCAAAGAGGTGCAGCCAGCCGTTGTCGAACAGTTGCTGCACACCGGGATGTCGGCGCAAGACGGCGGTGATCGCTTCGACCGGCGCCTCGATAAGTACCGACAGGCGCAAGGCGGTATGGGCCGCGCGCTCGCCGTCGTGCACCGTCTGCCAGGGCAGGCCAGGGCGCAGCAGGCCGCTGTTGCCTTCCAGCACGCCGATCCCGCCAACGACGTTGTGAATGAGCTTGTTGCCGCCGCCAAACAACGCCGGTGCGACCGTCGAGCCATAGTATTGCAGGCTGATCCAGCTTGCCACGACGACCGGAGCGGTAAGGATCAGTTCCAGTGTGGCAAACTCGGCATCAGCCTGCCAGTCGTAGCTGTGCAGGAAGGCCCACCCCGCAAAGTCGCGCCCGGCCGTTGCCGCACGTGGGGCGGCGATGAAGGCGGCGCAACCGGCAAGGCCCCATTCGGGCCGCACCTCGGACCAGTCGCTGGCGCGGCGCATCAGCGCCTCGGACCCTGTGCCGCCCGGCAGACGCATGGCCCGCTCGGCCCGGGCCTGCTGCCCGGCGGCGGCCAGCCAGCTTTCGGCGCGGACAAGATCTTGGCCGTGGTCGGGCGCGGCGGTGTCAGGAAACAAGGTCACCCGATCAGTCACCGTGTCGTGCAGCCCCGCGACGAACAGCGTGTCCCCGGGCAGTGTCAGGCCCAGAGCCGGTAGCCCTGCGCGGGTTTCCGGGTCGTTTAGCAGCGCGGCCAGCAAGCGCGCCGACACCTCGCCGGTCTGGCCCGCACAGGCGCCGCAATGATAGGCGCTGGCATGCGGATTGTTGGTCACCTGTGCGCCATGGCCAACCAGCAGCACCACCCTCGCGTGACCGGTCGTCAGGCTCATTGCCCGCAAGACGGCTGCGGCGGTCTGCGCCTTCTGCTCAGCGTTCAACGCCACCTCGAAACGCGGCAAGGGTGCCAGTGGCGCGCCGCCGTGGCCAAAGCCCAGCGCATCGCGGACAAGCCTTGCGCCATAGACCGGCCCCGCCGCCTCGACGAAGGCGAAAGAGGACACTGCCGCTTGCCGGAACCGACCCCAGGCGCGGGAGGCGCGGGCAGTGATCCGGGTCGCCGTCTCGACCGCGTCGCTGCCGTGGCTGGTGGAGATCAGTGCAGGGTTCAAGAGGGCCGGAAGATGCGCGGTCACCTCATCTGTTCCTTCAGGCCGATGCGCGACCGGCAGTCCGAAGAACCCGGCATAGCCCAGTGTTTCAATGCCCGGATGCTGCGCCTCAAGCGCGCGGCGCAGCACTTCGGACCGCACGTCGATACAGAAGGCGGCCTGCAGGTCGGGCCGGTCCGCGCGCTGCCGGGGGCCGGACAAAAGCGCCCCGATCCGGCGCTGCTCCGCGCGCTCCGCCGCCTCTTGCAGGATCGCGTCGAGCGCTTGGTCGGAAGAGGCTGTCAGCGGTGCGGCATGGGCAGCGACTGTCGCCTGCCACTCTGGCATCACGTCGGGACAATGGGCCAGAAGCGCCGCGTCCCAGATCAGCCGCACCGCCAAAAGATCTCTCAGGGTGGCGTCACTGCCGCCGCCAAGCTCGGTCTGCCAAAGCAACCAGCGGGCATGTTGCGACCACCCCCCCAAATCAACCAGAAGCCGGTGATACGCGGTTTCGGCCGCCGCAGGCACAAGGCCAAGCTTGCCCGTCGCCGCAAGGATGGCGCGGTCTGCGGTATCGGGCGCCTCGATCACCTGCGCGGCAAAGCCGGTCAGCCCGGCGATCTCGGGCGTCAGGTCATGCGACGCCCATTCCCGCCAGGCGGCAAAGGCGCCGTGCCCCGGACGTGGCGTCCAAAGCGCCTGCCCGCGGTCAAAGTGGCCAGCAGCCCAGACGCCGACGCTGCGCGCAATGATCGCGGGCCAGTCGGTGCCGGTCGCCGCGGCGACCAGCGTGGCGACCGTCGGCAGCGCCTCCGATTTCGGGCTGTCGGCGCGCATCCGAAGTTTCAGCGCCTGCAGATCGCGCGGCTTGACCGCTGACGGAGAGGCTATCAGCGCCGCTGCAAGATCATCGTCGGTGATTTTTCCCGCTGTGATGGCGGCGACCAGATCGGCGCGCGTCTGGGTCAGCCTGACACCGGCAACCCGCGCCAGCCGGGCGGTGGCGGCAGTCAGATCGTCACCGGTCTGGCCCAGAAACGGGTTCACCGCCACGGTGGCATCCAGCGGGAAAGCGGGTGGGATCGCCCGTGCCGCCGCCTCGGCCGCCTGAAGCAGGTGCGCCGCGGTGGCCGGGTTGGTGTCAGCTTGCATGAAAGACATCAGCGTCTCCTGTTTTCGGAAGGTCGGATCAGGGTTTTTGGCTCAGGCGGAAACCGCCGGTGGCGCGGTCGAGCAGGGCGTTCAGGTAAAGACCGTTCGCCAGATGCACGCGCAGCCCGGCAGCGGCGGGGTGGTGCGCCCAAAGCGGGAACAGCGCCTGCGCAAAGGCGACGAGGCCGAAGGACAGAACGGCGACAACGATCAGGGCCCATTCCAGCGCCCCCGCCACCGGAACGGCTGGCAGCGATGCACCCCAGACTGCCGTCGCCGCGACCTGAAAACCGAAGTAGGCCAAGGCCGCCCCGAAAGATGCCGCCACCGTGCGACGGGTCAGCGCGCCGGGCGCCTCATCAGCCAGACCCTGCGCAATGAGGTAGGAGACCCCGAAGATCAGGATCGCGCCCAATGCCACCGCCTGCGGCGACTTGGCGCCGACAAAGGCTGCGAAGCCAAACGCGACCACGGTATAAAGCACGAGCGCCAGCGCAAAGGACCGCACCACCGCGCCGGGACCCGGTGCTGCGACCGGGCCCGGTTTGCGCAGCGCGTTGACCGCCAGCACCGCGCCGCCAGAGGCGAGGAACGCATGTGCCTTGTACAGCGAATGGGCGACGATGTGCAAAAGCGCCAGCGCCCAGAGGCCAAGCCCGCATTGCAGCAGCATGAACCCCATCTGCGCCACGGTGGACCAGGCCAGCGCGGTTTTCACCGCACTTTGCGTCAGCATCACCAGCGCGCCGAACAGCGCGGTAAACCCGCCGATCAGGGCCAGCGCAGCCATGGCACCCGGGCTGTGTTGCACCAGAGCCGAGAGCGTGATCAGCAGCACGCCGCCCGAATTGATGATCCCCGCGTGCAGCAGGGCCGACACCGGGGTCGGCGCTTCCATCACTTCGGTCAGCCAGCCGTGCAGCGGGAAGGCTGCGGTCTTCAGCACCGCCGCCAGAACCAGAAACGCCACACCCAGCCGCGCCGAAGTCGGCAGGCCGTCGGCCGCGGCCGCCGTCATTGCCGCAAGATCAACCGTGCCTAAGCCGTACCAGAGGAGGGTTGCGGCAAGCACCAGCGCCACATCCCCGGCTGCCCAGACCCGCGTGAACTTCGCGGCCGCCCGCACCGCTTCGACCCGGTCGGGGTAGAACAGCAAAAGCTGACGCAGGACCAAGCCGATGGCAAGGAACCCCGCGATCAGGACGGGCAGGCTCGCCCCCTGCACCAAAACCAGCACCGAGGCGATGGCCACCAGGGTAAGGCCATGAAACCGGCCCTCGCGCGCCTCGCCGTCGAGATAGCGGCGCGAATAGCGCACGACGACCCACCCGACGAAGCCGACCAGCAGCGACAGCGTCACGCTGATCGCATCCAGTCGCGCAACGCCGATCTCTGCCAAGGCGAGGCGCTGTGGCCCGATCATCCAAAGCTGCACAAGGCCGCCAAGACCAAGCGCCAGTGCGCCAAGTGCTGCCACCTCGGCCAGCACGGGCAAGCGGCCGGGGCGCCTGCCGGGGCGTGACAGAAACAGGGCCGATGCGGCCAGCAGAAGGAGGGGGGCAAGGGCGGGAAGCGGAAAGCTTGTCATCAGGGCACCGGGGTTAGGGCTGCGTCCGGCGACATCTAGCGCTTGCGGAAGTTTCATAAAATTACATATATTATGGATAATCGTTCGATATGGTAGAACATTGGCCGCCCTGAACCTGCACCACCTGCGCCTGTTTCGCGCCGTTGCCAGCGACGGCACCCTGACCGGTGCTGCCCGACAGTTGAACCTGTCGCAATCAGCGGTGTCGACGCAATTGAAGGCGCTGGAAGCCTCGCTTGGACAGGACCTTTTCGAACGGCGCGGGCGCGGGCTGGTGCTGACCGAGGCGGGCCGCATCGCGCTTGACCATGCCGAGGCGATCTTTCGCACTGCTGAGGATCTGACCGCCACCCTGCGCGAAACCGGGCGGGCGCGGCGGGCCTTGCGGGTGGGTGCGCTGGCCACGCTGTCGCGCAATTTTCAGATGCAGTTCCTGCGCCCGCTGATCGGGCGGGCGGACGTCGAGGTGGTTCTGCGCTCAGGGTCGCAGGACGAGCTTCTGCGCGGCCTCGACGGGCTGGCGCTGGATGTGGTGCTGACCAACCTTGCGCCGGGGCGCGATGCGGCAAGCCCCTGGCTGATCCACCGGATCGACGAACAGCCGGTCGGCCTTATCGGCACGCCGGCGCGCGTCGGCCCTGCCCCACACCGACTACATGACCTTCTGGCCACGCAACCCCTTATCCTGCCGACCCGCGAAACGGCGTTGCGCGCCGGCTTTGACGCGCTGATCGCCCGTCTGGGCGTCCTGCCGAACATCGCCGCCGAGGTGGACGACATGGCGATGATCCGGCTTCTGGCGCGGGCCGATGCGGGGCTGGCGATCATTCCGCCGATCGTCGTGCGAGACGAGCTGCAATCAGGCATGCTGGTCGAAGCCGCGCGGCTGGACGGAATCGGCGAGACCTTCTTCGCCGTCACCCTGCAGCGCCGCTTCCCCAACCCGCTGCTGGCCGAGGTGCTGCGTCACTGACCCTGCTTGCGGTCAGCGGCGGCCCTTGCGTACTTCCGCGTCCATGTCGACACCGTTCAGCGCGCCGACCATATCGCTGAGCATCGGCACATAGGCATCGGCGCGTCCGGTGGCGATGGCGTGGGTGTAGTAGTGCTTTGCCGCGCCTGACATGATGTTGACCATGTCGGCGTCCGAGGCCATGTCGTTGAGATAGCGCAGGTCCTTGGCAGCGTTGGCGATGGTGAACTTGTGGGCATCGCGGTCGCGCTGCACGACATAGGCCATGAAGGTCTCGAAGAAACCGCAACCCATCCGGCTCGGCCCAATCACCTCGTGCAGCGTCTGCGGCGAGATGCCAACCTTGGCACCCAGCACCACCGCCTCGGAAAAAAGCGCGCCGTATGAGAGGCTGATGAAGTTCATCAGAAGCTTCATCTTGTGGCCGCTACCGACCTCGCCCACCCGCGTTACCCGCGCAGCCCAGCAGTCGATTACCGGGCGGATGCGATCGAACACCGCCTCGTCGCAGCCGACCATCGCGCTCAATTGCCCCGCCTCGGCCTGCACCGGCGTGCCACCCAGAGGCGCGTCGACGAAGTGGCCGCCAAGGGCTGCAAGCTCGGCCGCCAGTGCCTCGGTCGAACCGGGATTGGCGGTCGAGGTGTCGATCACCACAAGACCGGGTCGCGCGCCGGCAAGGATGCCGTCAGGGGCGCGCATCGTCGCCTCGATCTGCGGCGAGTTCGACAGGCAGAGGTGGATGATGTCGCAGGTCTCGGCCATCTGGCGCGGGCTTTCCGCCTCATGCGCGCCCATCGCAAGCAGGCTTTCAACCGGGGTGCGGTTGGTCCGGCCACGCACCCACAGATCGTACCCGGCAAGGCGCAGGTTCTTGGCCATGCCGTGGCCCATGAAGCCTACTCCGATAAATCCGATGACGGGTTTTTCTGACATGCGCGGGGTTCCTTTGCGACTTGGGGCAAGTTCGTTGCAAGGGTATGCCACGGCTGGGGCGGGTCCGGCCAGAGCCAGCGACGATGCGCCCGGGGATTTCCTGCCCTCAGAGCTGTCGGGAAAAAAAGAACGAAGCGGGCCGCGTTCGGGCCTTGACCTTCCCATGATGGGAAGCCCCATATCAGCGGGGATCCAACGAAAGACCCTTACCATGAACGCCGATCCAGCACATCCCGAACCAATTCTCCCTGCCATCCTGCCCCTCTCGCTCTCGGTCGAGGGCATGACCTGCGCCTCCTGCGTCGGGCGGGTGGAGCGCGCGTTGAAAGCGGTGCCGGGCGTGACCGAAGCGTCCGTCAACCTGGCCACCGAGCGCGCCGAGGTTACCACCGACGGCACCGTTAATCGCGCGCGGCTGGTCGGGGCCGTCGAAGCTGCCGGCTACAAGGTGCCGGACACGGTGCAGGTGCTGTCAGTCGAAGGGATGACCTGCGCCTCCTGCGTCGCTCGGGTCGAGCGGGCGCTGGCAGCGGTGCCGGGGGTCAGCGCCGCCACGGTCAACCTTGCAACCGAAACCGCCAGCGTCATCGGCTCGGCGGCAGCGGATGACCTCATTCGCGCGGTGGCAGCGGTGGGCTACAGCGCCGCCCCCGACCGCAGCCGCGACGAGACCGAAGAACGCCGCGTCGCCGAGGAAACCGGTCTGCGGCGCGACCTGATCCTGTCAGCGGTGCTTTCCCTGCCGGTTTTCGTGATCGAGATGGGCGGCCATCTGGTGCCCGCGATCCATCATTTCATCGGCTCGACCATCGGGATGCAGGCCAGCTGGCTGATCCAGTTCGCGCTGACCACGCTGGCGCTGGCCGGGCCGGGGCGGCGCTTCTTCCTCAAGGGCGTGCCGGCCCTCTTGCGCGGCGCGCCGGACATGAACAGCCTTGTCGCGGTCGGTACCGGGGCTGCCTATGCCTTTTCGGTGGTCGCTACCTTCCTGCCCGCCGTGCTGCCGCCCGGCACGGTCGCGGTCTACTTCGAGGCGGCGGCGGTGATCGTGACGCTCATCCTGCTTGGCCGGTATCTCGAAGCCCGCGCCAAGGGCCGCACGTCGCAGGCGATCCGCCGTCTGGTCGGGTTGCAGCCGCGCGTGGCGCATGTCTGGCGCGACGGCGTGCTGACCGACATCGTCGTCGAGGCGGTGCGGGCCGGCGACCGGCTGGAGCTGCGCCCCGGCGAACGGGTGCCGGTCGATGCAACGGTGATCGAGGGCGAAAGCTGGATCGACGAATCCATGCTCACGGGCGAGCCGGTTCCGGTGGCCAAATCCACCGGCGCGCCCGTGATCGGTGGTACCGTCAACCAGACCGGCGCGCTGACGCTGGAGGCGACGGCGGTCGGCGGCGATACGATGCTCGCCCGCATCATCCGCATGGTCGAGGCGGCGCAGGGTGGCAAACTGCCGATCCAGGCGCTGGTCGATCAGGTGACATTGTGGTTCGTGCCGGTGGTTATGGCGCTGGCGGCGCTGACCTTCGCGGTCTGGATGATCTGGGGGCCGGAGCCCGCGCTTGGTCTGGCGCTGGTCAATGCGGTGGCCGTGCTGATCATCGCCTGCCCCTGTGCGATGGGGCTGGCGACGCCGACCTCGATCCTCGTTGGTACCGGTCGCGGCGCGGCACTAGGCATCCTCTTTCGCAAGGGCGAGGCGCTGCAAATGCTGCAGGGCGTGGCCGTGGTTGCTGTCGACAAGACCGGCACCCTGACCGCAGGCAAGCCCGCGCTGACCGACCTGATCCCCGCGCCGGGGTTTGACCGTGCGACCGTGCTTGGCCTTGCTGCGGCAGTCGAGACGCGCTCCGAACACCCCATCGCCCGCGCCATCGTAGCGGCGGCCGAGGCGGAAGGGCTGGCTCTTGCGCAGCCGCGAGATGTGGTGGCGACGCCGGGCTTCGGTGTCGCGGCGAGTGTTGCGGGGCAGCGCGTCGAGGTCGGCGCTGATCGGCTGATGCTGAAGCTTGGCCTTGATGTCAGCCCCTTCGCGGAGGCCGCCGCTCGGCTGGCCGATGGTGGCGGCACCCCGCTTTACGCCGCCATCGACGAAAAGCTGGCCGGGCTACTTGGCGTGGCCGATCCGATCAAGCCAACCACACCCGAGGCGATCCGCGCGCTGCACGCGCTGGGGGTGAAGGTCGCGATGATCACCGGCGACAACGCCCGCACCGCACGGGCGGTGGCGATGAAGCTCGGGATCGACGAGGTGGTGGCCGAGGTGCTGCCCGACGGCAAGGTCGATGCGGTGCGTCGGCTGAAAGGCGCAGGGCGGCTGGCCTATGTCGGTGACGGCATCAACGACGCCCCCGCACTGGCCGAGGCCGATGTCGGCATTGCGGTCGGCACCGGCACCGATGTGGCGATCGAGGCGGCGGATGTGGTGCTGGTGTCGGGCCAGTTGACCGGCGTTCCAACCGCAATCGGCCTTTCGCGCGCGACGATGCGCAACATCCGGCAGAACCTGTTCTGGGCCTTCGTCTACAACGCCGCCCTGATCCCGGTTGCGGCAGGCGTTCTTTACCCCGCCTTCGGCATCCTTCTGTCGCCGGTCTTTGCCGCTGGCGCGATGGCCCTGTCGAGCGTTTTCGTTCTTGGCAACGCGCTCAGGCTGCGCGGCTTTGCACCGGAGAGATCGGCATGAATATCGGCGAGGCAGCGGCGGCATCGGGCGTATCGGCCAAGATGATCCGCTATTACGAACAGACCGGCCTGATCGCCCCGGCAGGGCGGACGAGCGCGGGGTATCGCAGCTATGCACACCGCGATGTGCAACTCTTGCGGTTCATCCGCCGCGCCCGTGACCTTGGCTTCGGCATGGACAAGATTGCCGAACTACTGGCGCTCTGGCGCGACCGCAGCCGGGCCAGCGCCGATGTGAAGCGCCTTGCACTGGATCAGGTCGAGGGCCTGCAGGCGCGGATCATCGAGATGGAAGCGATGGTCGCCACCTTGCAGACGCTGGCCGATGCCTGCGCCGGCGACCATCATCCCGATTGCCCGATCCTTGCCGATCTTGGCGGCGACCGGTCAATCGTGCAGGACGCAGGCGCCCCGCCGAAGCGGAGCTTCCGGCGCGGCTGATCAGGTGTTCGACCAGCCGCCGTCAATGACCTGCGTGGTGCCGGTGGTATAGCGCGCCTCGTCGCTGGCCAGATACACGATCAGAAGCGCGATCTCTTCGGCATCCGCCATCCGACCGATTGGCTGGCGCGCGACAAAGGCCTTGTGCGCGGCCTCGTAATCCCCGGTGTCGCGCAGGCGCTGGTGCAGCGACGGGCTGTCCACCGTGCCCGGACAGATCGCGTTGCAGCGGATGCCCTTGGTCACGAAATCGGCGGCAATCGCCTTGGTCAGGCCGATCACCCCGGCCTTGGTCGCGCCGTAGACAAAGCGGTTCGGCGCGGCGATGATCGACCCGACCACCGAGGCCATGTTGATGATCGACCCGCCGCCCTTGGCGATCATGCCGGGCAGCACGGCACGGCACATGCGGTACATCGCCGTCATGTTCAGATCGACGCTGAAGGCCCATGCCTCCTCGTCGCAGTCAAGGATCGTGCCAGCGGCCACGAAGCCCGCGCAGTTGAACAGCACATCCGGCGTTCCGACCGCCTCGAAGGTCGCGGCTATCGCCGCCGGGTCGCGCACATTCAGCACACGGGTGGTGATGCCTTCGTCGGTCAGCGTGGCAAGGGCTGCCTCGTTGACGTCTGTTGCGATCACTTTCGCGCCCTCGCGCGCCATGGCAATCGCCGCCGCCCGGCCGATGCCCTGCCCTGCGGCCGTCACCAGCACCATCTTACCGCTCAGTCGTCCCATGCTCAGCCTCCCTGTTCAGCCCCGATCTTGCCGGGGCCGCAGGGAAAGCGCCAGCCCTGACATGTCAGTTTTCGTAACCCTCGCCACGGCTCCAGCGCCAGGCATCGGTGATCATCTGCGGCATGGTTGACCTTGTCGGCTCCCAGCCCAATTCTTCCTTGGCCCGCTCGCTGCCTGACACAAGGCTTGCCGCGTCGCCCGCACGGCGCGCGCCGATTTCCACCGGAACCTCGCGGTTGGTCACGACGCGGGCATGGTCCAGCACCTCGCGCACCGAAAAGCCCCGCCCCGAGCCAAGGTTGAACACCCGGCTCGGCTTGCCGTCCAGAAGCCAGCGCAGCCCCAGGACATGCGCCTCGGCCAGATCCATCACATGCACATAGTCGCGCACGCAGGTGCCATCACGCGTCGGGTAATCGGTGCCGTACACGGTCAGCTTGTCGCGCTTGCCGTCGATCGTCTCCAGCACCAGCGGCACCAGATGCGTTTCGGGCCGGTGCTGTTCGCCGATCTCGCCGTCGGGGTCGGCCCCAGCGACGTTGAAATACCGAAAGGCCACATGGCGCAGCCCGTGGCTTGCGTTGAAGTTCGCCAGAATATCCTCAATCGCGCGCTTCGAGGCACCATAGGCGTTGATCGGATACTGCGGGCTGTTTTCGTCCAATAGCACGCCGTCCTGATCGCCATAGGTGGCGCAGGTCGACGAGAACACGAAATTGCGGCACTCGGCGGCAACCGCTGCCTCGACGAGGTTCAGCGCGCCAAGGACATTGGCGCGCCAGTACTTGCCCGGATCGGTCATCGACTCTCCCACCAAGGACAGCGCCGCGAAGTGCATCACGGCAACCGGGCGATGTTCGGCAAAGGCGCGGTCCAGCGCGGCGCGGTCGGCAAGGTCCGCCTTCACCAGCGGCCCGTATCTGACCGCATCGGACCAGCCGGTCGACAGGTTGTCAAAGGCGACAGGCTCAAACCCCGCCCGCTTCAGAACCTTGCAGGCGTGCGCGCCGATATAGCCCGCCCCGCCGGTGACCAGAACCCGATCCGCCATCGCTTACCTCCTAAAAACCTCTGACCGCCGGTCTGACAGGCCGTCCGGCGCGTCTAGAAATAAGCGATCTCGTCGAACAGCAGTGATGCTTCAAAAACGCCGCGAATGTCCAGAGACGCGCTTGCCCCGAGCGACAGCATCAACCCCGTATCGGTAACGGTTGCCGTGCCAAGAAGTTCCTCGATGCTAGGCGGCCCGCCTGCCCAAAGCGCAGGATCAAGCAGGATGCGGTCAAGGCCGTCGGTGAAATCGGTGATCACGTCATGGCCGGAATGGAAGACGAATGTATCTGCATCCAGCCCGCCGGTGAGGATATCGTTGCCCGCGCCGCCGACCAGCGTATCCGCCCCCGCCAAGCCCAGCAGCAGGTCGTTGCCGGCACCGCCTTCCAGTCGGTTCGCGCCGATGTCGCCGGAAAGCGTGTCATTGAAGGCCGAGCCGATCAGGTTTTCCACCTCGATCAGGACGTCGCCCTTGGCGTCACCCTTGTTGCCCTTGTTGGACATGTAGACGGCCACCGCCGCCGCGGCATCGGCATAAGACGCGGTGTCGATACCCGCGCCGCCCTCCAGCCGGTCGGCACTGGTGCCGCCGATCAGAAGGTCATCACCCTCACCGCCGCGCAGGGTGTCCTTGCCGCTGCCACCGATAAGGGTGTCTGACCCCAGCCCGCCGTCCAGCTTGTCATTGCCAGACATGCCGCGCACCAGATTGTCGGCGGCATCCCCGATGAAGGTGTCGCTGGCCGACGAAAGCTCGAACTCCTCGATCGATACGAAGCTGTCGCCCAGCGCATCGCCGCGGTTCAGTTCTGGTAGGACGAGGTTGATCAGCACGGCCTTCTTGGTCGTGGCGTAGCTGGCAATGTCATGCCCCGCGCCGCCGTCCATAACGTCAGCGCCCGATCCTCCGATCAGCGTGTCGTTGCCGTCGCGGCCGGAAAGCTGGTCGGTGCCTGCGGCGCCGATGATCTGGTTCGCCCCGCTGTCTCCGGCCAACGTATCGGCAAAAGCCGACCCCCAAAGCCCCTCGATCCCGATCAGCACATCACCGGCAGCATCGCCTAGCGCCAGCGCGGGATCGGCAAGGTCCACCCAAACCGCTGCCGTCGCATCGGTATAGGCCGCCACATCGAAGCCCTCGCCGCCATCCAGCCAATCGCCCCCCGCGCCGCCGATCAGCACATCATCGCCGCTGCCCCCGGTCAGCAGGTTCGCGCCGATGTCGCCCGACAGCGTGTCGTTGAAGGCCGAGCCGATCAGGTTTTCAACCCCGATCAGCACGTCACCGCTGGCTTCGCCCGTGTTGCCCTTGTTGGACATGTAGACCGCGACCCCCGCCGCTGCATCGGCGTAGGACGCGACGTCGACCCCCGCCCCGCCCTCGATCCGGTCTGCCCCAGCGCCACCGACCAGGAGATCATCGCCATCGCCGCCGCGCAGGGTGTCGTTGCCCGCCCCGCCGAACAGGCTATCCGCCCCCAACCCGCCCTCCAACAGGTCATTGCCAGCCATGCCGCGCACCAGATCGTTGCCTGCGTCGCCGAGAATGGTATCGCCGTAGGCCGAAAGCTCGAACTCCTCGATCGAGATCAGCGTGTCGCCAGCCGCATCGCCCCGGTTAAGTGCGGGCAATTCAAGGTGGATGCGCACCGCTTGCTTCGCTGTCGCATAGCTGGCGAGATCATGGCCCGCCCCGCCGTCAAGGAGGTCGGCGCCTGCGCCACCGATCAGCGTGTCATTGCCATCGCGGCCGAAAATCTGGTCGTTGCCCGAACCACCGATGATCTGGTTCGCCACCCCGTCTCCGGCCAACGTATCGGCAAAGGCCGAACCCCACAGGCCTTCGACCCCGATCAGGACGTCGCCGGCCGCATCGCCGAGCGTCTGCACAGCGTCGAACAGATCCACCCGCACCGCCGCCTTGGCATCGGTATAGACGGCCACATCAAAGCCCTCGCCGCCGTCCAGCCAGTCGGCTCCCACGCCGCCGAACAGCGTGTCATTGCCGGTGCCGCCCAGCAGCGTGTCCTGCCCCGCACGGCCCACAAGGCTGTCGGCCCCGGCTTCCCCGCGCAGCATATTGTCCGCCGCGTCCCCGGACAGCCGGTCATTGAACGCCGACCCGCCCAGCCCCTCGATCCCGATCAGCACGTCCTTCACCGCCTCGCCGGTTCTGGTCTTGCTGCTCATCAGGTCCACCGTGATCGCCGAGGCCGCATCGACGTAGCTGGCGATGTCGAAGCCCAGCCCACCGTCAATCCGGTCACCGCCGATCCCGCCGATCAGCACATCGTTGCCATCGCCCCCGATCAGTGTGTCATTGCCCGCCCCGCCCCACAGCGCGTCGTCGCCTTCACGACCGTCAAGCGTGTCGTTGCCAGACCCGGCAAAGACGTGGTTCGCCTCGGCATTGCCCCAGAACGCATCGTTGAAACCGGTCAGCACATGCGCCTCGACGGCAAGGGCCACGTCGCCCGTTGCATCGCCGGTGCTCAGCGTCGGGGTCACGAGGTCGACCCGGATCGCGACGGTGCTGTCGGCATAGGTCACGGTGTCAAAACCCGCGCCGCCGTCCATCCGGTCCGCGCCGGCCCCGCCCCACATCGTGTCATCGCCGTCACCGCCCCACAGCGTGTCATTCCCGCCCCGGCCCGACAAAAGGTCGTTGCCCGCCAGCCCCAAGAGGACATTGGCCAGACTATCCCCCAGCAGCAGGTCCGCGAACTGCGACCCCTCGACCTCTTCGATGCCGACCAACACATCGCCCGCCGCCTCGCCGGTGTTCAGGTTCGGGGCGGCCATATCAACGGTCAGGCCGACGGCAGAATCGCGGTAAGAGGTGCGGTCACGCCCCGCGCCACCATCCAGCCGGTCAGCCCCGCTACCGCCATTGAGGTTGTCGTTGCCATCGCCACCTACCAGCGTGTCGTCGCCCAGCCCACCGATCAGCCGGTCATTGCCGCCGCCGCCATGCAGCGCGTTGTGGTGCTGATCGCCGGTCAACTGATCGTTGAAGGCAGATCCGATCAACCCCTCGATCGACACGAATACATGGCCCTGCGCCAGCCCGGAGTTGTTCGAGTTCTGCACGAGGTCCAGTCGGACTGCGGCCGTCGCATCGCGGTAGCTGACCCAGTCAAAGCCATCATGGCCGACCATGGTATCGGCGCCGGTGGTGGCGCGAAACTCGTCACTGTCCGTCGTCCCTTGCAGCATGTCGATCTGATTGCTGCCGGTGATCGGCGCGTCGGCTTCGGGCGGCTCCAGGGATGCGTGCCAAAGCTGCAGGAAATCGTCTGGATCAAAGGCACCGGGCTGGATCGCCAGACCATTGGCCGATTTGATCTCCAGCGTCTCGTCCAGATAAGTGATCATCGCCCCGGTTGCCGTTGCGGTGATGACAAGCGCGCCGATGCTGTGAATCCGTCCCCAGTCGCTCAGGTCGATGCGGTCGATCCCGATCTGAAAATCACCGATCACATCGGTCTCGCCATCGCCGGTCAGAACAAAAATGTCGCGACCGGCACCTCCGAACATGGTGTCGGCACCGGCCCCGTCGATCAGCACGTCCTCGCCTGCATCGCCCAGCAACAGATCGGCACCCTCGCCGCCCGACAGCATGTCGCCGCCGCTGCCGCCGGTCAGCGTATCATCCGCCTCGCCACCGATCTGCACCGGGGCCAGCGGGCCAGGGTCAAGCCGCAGCCGGGTGATCCCGAACCCCTCGCCCGCGATAAAAAGGTCAATCGCACCATCCACCACCTGAGCGGTCATCGCGCCGATGTTGTGCAAGGCAAGCCCCGGCACCTGCAACGCCGACGCCACCAGCACCAGCCGACCATCAGGGGTCAGCGTCATCAGGTTCAGCCCGTCATCGCCACCGCCCGCGACGATGAACACCCGGTCGCCGATGGTTGCCGTCGCCAGCGATTGCACCCCGGCAAAACGGGTGTCCAGCGTGTCGATCACATGGTCGACCGGGCGCAACTGGCCGCCCGGATCAACCGCCACGATGCTGACCGAAGACGACCCGGCCGAGGCAACGACCAGATAGCTGGTGCCCGCCATCGTCACCACTTCGATCGCCGAGGGATCGCCGACCGGCAGGCCCTGCGGCCCTCCCAGCATGGCAACAGCGGTCAAGGCACCGTTCGGCCCGACCTGAAAGCAGCGCAGGTTGTCGGCCTCCAGCGACGCTGACACCAGATAGGTCTGACCTTCGACCACCACCGTTGCGAAAGCCGAGATGTCGATGCCGCTCGTCGCGCCATCCAGCACGGTCTGCCCGGCCGGGATCAGCGTGCCGTCGGCCGCCACCCGAAAGCCGGTGATCGTGCTTTCGCCGGGACGTGCGGCGTAAAGGAAACTGCTGCCGCCCACCTCGACCAGCGTCTGCGCGCCGATCACCCCGGCGGGCCCGCCGGGCAGTTGCACCGCAGCCCCGAGGCCACCGCCCGCCTCCAGAACATAGCCCGCAACCGACCCCTGGTTCGCCCCCGACACGATCAGATGGGGCGCCCCCGACACCATCACCAGATCCAGCGAAGCCTCGGCCGGCAAGGTCAGACCCGGCGCCAGCATCTGCGTGTCGACCAGCGTCATGCCCGCATCGACATCGATCGCCAGCACGCCCCCACCCGCCCGCGTGGCGGTGTAGAGCATCATGTTTCCGCCGTGCTGCACCAGCTCCATGTCGCTGATGCCAGACAGCACATTGAGTGGAGCATTCAAGAATGTCTCCACGACCTGAAAGGTATACACCCCAGTTACCCCAAACCCACCACTACCCGGGGTCAGGATGCCCTGTGCGGCGTCGGGCAGTGCGGTGCGATACGGGCGCTTTTGCGACCTTTACCCACGATTTGCGTCAAAAACTGCCGGTCGGCTCAGCGGCCGACGCCGTCGTAATGGGTAAAGCCGGCCTCGGCCACCTCGTCGCGGGCATAGACGTTGCGCAGGTCGGCAAGGCGAGGATGGGCCATCTTCCGCGCGAGCTTGGCCAGATCGAGGGCGCGAAACTCGTTCCATTCCGTCAGCAGGACCAGAAGGTCCGCCCCGGCTGCGGCCTGATAGGGGTTCTCCACCCATTTCACGCCCGGCAACAGCCCCTCGCCCTCGCGGCGGCCCTGCGGATCGGTGACACGCACCTTCGCGCCGGCACCGACCAGCGCCGGCACGATGGTCAGCGAAGGCGCATCGCGCATGTCGTCGGTGTTCGGCTTGAACGTCACGCCGAGGATGGCGATGGTCTTGTCGCGCAGGACGCCGTCACAAAGATCGGTGATCTTGTCGACCATGCGCCGCTTCATCTCGTCATTGACCTTGATCACTGTCTCGACGATCTGCATCGGCACCGCGTGTTCCTGCCCGATACGGGCCAATGCCTTGGTATCCTTCGGAAAACAGCTACCACCATAGCCCGGCCCGGCGTGCAGGAACTTGTCGCCGATGCGGCCATCCATGCCGATGCCGCTGGCCACCGCCTTCACATCCGCGCCGACCCGTTCGCACAGCGCGGCGATTTCGTTGATGAAGGTGATCTTCGTCGCAAGGAAGGCGTTGGCGGCATACTTGATCATCTCGGCACTTTCGAGCCCGGTGTAGATCACCGGAAACTCGCGCAGCGACAGCGGCCGGTAGAGGTCGCCCATGACCTTTCTGGCCCGCGCCGTCTCGACCCCGACAACCACCCGGTCGGGACGCATGAAATCGTCGATTGCCGCACCTTCGCGCAGAAATTCGGGGTTCGAGGCGACATCGAATTTCGCCTGCGGGTTGGCGGCGGTGATGGCCTCGGCCACCTTGCGGTTGGTGCCGACCGGCACGGTGGATTTGGTCACCACCACGGCATAGCCCTTCAGCCCGCGCCCGATGTCGGCGGCCGCCGCCATCACATAGCTCAGGTCGGCATGCCCATCGCCGCGCCGTGTCGGCGTTCCGACCGCGATGAAGATCGCCTCGGCATCGGCCACGGCGGCCGCCAGATCGGTGGTGAAGGTCAGCCGCCCCGCCGCGGTGTTCTTGACCATCAGCGCATCCAGCCCCGGTTCATAGATCGGAACTTCGCCATTCAGCAGACGGGCGATCTTCTCGGGGTCCTTGTCGACACAGACCACATCATGGCCGAAGTCCGAAAAGCACACCCCCGAGACAAGCCCGACATACCCCGTACCGATCATTGCAATGCGCATTCAGGCCGATCCTCAACTCGTTCGCGGTATCACTAGGCAGGAAGGATTGGTGTGTCAAATGCCGTGGCCCAGGCTGCCCACCCCGCCCCTTCCCGCCTGCGCCGGCCCGGTCAGCCGCCCGCCTCGACCTCGGCGCGGATCGCCGCCACCCGTGCCGACAACTCGGCGATGGTGATCTTGCCGATTGACCGCAGCAGCATGTCCGGCCCGGCCCGGCGCGCAATCTCCTGCTCGCGCCGCGCCTCGGCCTCGGCATTGGCCAGGTCCACCGCTTCCTGCGCGGCGGCGGCGATTGCGGCAAGCTCATCCGGCGTCGGCGGGGGCGGCAAGGGCCGTGCGACCCACGCCCCGTTGACCAGCATGAGAGCCGCCGCCCGTTCGACGCTCATCCCGTCGGGCAAGGGGTGATAGCCGTCCTGCGGTTGGTCGATGATATGGCCGGGAATGCCTTCGGGGGTGAACTTGGCGTACAGCATGTTATTGATCCGTCTCCACATAAATCTGCGATATGGCCACGCCGACGACCGACGAGGTGCCGCCGACACTGGCCTGCACCGTTTGCGCCAGCGCGATGGACGTCGTTGGAAGGTTCGTCGTCACAACGCCCGTCGCCTTCTCGCCAGTGTCCAGATTTTCCACCTCGTAGCCCACCGATTGTGTCGTGCCGGGTGGCGAGAACAGGGTCAGCCGATAGATCGTGGTCAGATCGACCGCCGGAACCGGAAACGTCGCGCCGAGGTCGATTTTCGTCGCCGTGCCCGACCCGTCGTTGTGGATGAACTGCACGTTCGTATCGCCGCTGTCCCAGCCCATCCCGACAATGTTGGTCAGCGTGGACGGGTTTACATCGGTCGGCGCGGTTGACGGCCGCATCCCGGCGAACGCCCGCTTTGTCGCGTTTGATACGCCGATGGACGGCCCCCAGACGAAAATGGCGGTGAAGCCGCCCCGGTTGGCCGCCGTGCCGCCAACAGTGAACTGGCTTACCTGATTGCGCATCCCGGCAACGGCGCTCGTCGATGCCGTCGTGACGTGCCAGCCAAGTTTGCGCACCGTGCCCCAGAACGTGGTTCCCCAGTTCAGGGCCGTGGCAGTGCCGCTTGAGGTGAAAATCCCGCCCATTGACACCGTCGCCGTCGTGGCGTTGCCCACGGCCGACCACACCGCAACCTTGTTGCGCCCGAAGTGCGGCTGCAACATGCTGTCCAGACCGCTGGGGCCGATGAAGGCCGGCAGGACGCGACCGGCCATTTCCCGCCCGAACATCGTCATGTTGCCCGACGCCGGAGGGGCGGGCGTGGCGATTGCCGGCAGTGTCATCGCGCCGTCATCGTCAAGGGTCACGGCACTGTTCTGCACCAGCTTGCCGGTCGTGCCGTCAAAACGCGCGATGGCATTGTTTGCCGCCGAGGCAGGGCCGACCACATCACCGGAACCCCCGCCGCCGCCCGGTGCGGCCCATGTGCCGTCAGCGCGCAGGAAGTTGGACGTGCCGCCGCCGCTCGCCGGGGCCAGACCGGCGTCACCCGCGCTGACCAGCGGCAAGGTGGCATCCGCACCCGTCGAGGATGCCAGAACCCGTGTCGCGGCGGTGTAGGTCAGGTTCGTCCCCGCCCCGCCGCCCGATGCGTCAAAGGTCAGCGTGCCTGCCGCATCGTTGTAGGTGATGGTCATGTTGCTGCCAGCCACGGCCAGCGCCGCCACCCGGTCATCCACCGCTTCGGCAAAGTCGCTGACCTGCGATGCGGTATGCGTGTGAACCGTCGCCGCCGCGCCGATATCGCCCGGCGTATAGGCCAGCAGCGTCTTGACCTGCGCAACGCTCAGATCCTCGGGGTCGCCAGTGCCCGCCGTCACCCGCCCCTTGAGGGTGTTCGCCCCCATGTTCGCCAGCTTGGCATTGGTGACGACATCGTTGCTGATCGTCAGCGCGGTGGAGCCGATCACCTCTCCGGTATGGGTGGCATTGCTGACCTTGGCGGTGTTGGCCGTCACCGCTGGCGTGGCCGCAACCGCGGCGGCAAGGTCGCTGATCGTCGCGGCAAGCTGCGTGCCGGTATGGCTTGCCCGGTCGCGCAGGGCGGCGTCGCTGGCGTTGGCCGTCGCGCCATCAGCCACATTCAAAAGACTGCGCGCCCCGGCTGCCGTCAGAACCTCGGGCGCCCCGCTGCCCGCTGTGGTGCGCCCGATCAGACTGTCCGTCGCGATGTCGGCTAGTTTGTCGAGGCTCACCGCACCAGTATCAATCGACCAGACCGACCCGGCACCGCTCACCGTAATATCGCCCTTGTCACCGTCCGCAACACCCGACCCGGCGCCAATCACCACCGACGCCCCGGCCGAACGGACCTTGACCTCGCCCGTCGTGGTGTTCAGCCACAGCGTGCCATCGTCGGGCGCACCCGGATCAGCGACCTGCCCGCCCAGCCTGACCGGCTGCGGCAAGGTGACCTGCCCGCTCGCCGCCTCGGCAGTCAGCGCCATGTTGAACGTGGATCCGTCCGCGCTGACCTTGACCGAGAAATCGTCGTCGCCAGCGGTTCCCATTTCCGCCCGTCCGGAAAAGCCGGTCTGGAACAAAAGGCTCGCCGTATCGCCCGACGTGGCCTTGTTCACCTTGACCTGATGCCCGGCGCCATCATGGTTCAGCAGCGTCGCAGGCGAAGACACCGTCAGCCGGTTGGTTGCATCGGGCGTTGCCGATACGCCAACGCGCGACGCGACGAAGGGTGCCTCCGACGGAACCCTCCACACCGCACCATCGAACACCGCCGTCTGCCCCTCGGCCAGCACATGCGCCTGCCAGCCCAGCAAGGGCGCAGTGAACTGCCACCCCGTTTCCGAGAAAAGCGCGATCCGCCCCGATTGCCCGGCCCAGACCCCCGTCGCGCCGGCCGCCACGATATGCCGATCACCGACCGCCGGCAGCGCGGGCGCCGTGGTCAGCGTCCGGTTGATCACCGAAAGCTGGACGATCAGGTCCAGCACGGCCAGCGCTTCGTTATGGGTGACGTGTTTCTGCGCCTGCGCCGGAAGGATCAGGGGCAGCGACAGGATCGTCGTTTCGTCGGGCATGAATACCTCCGCAGGATCGCCTTGATGTGCGACCCTAGGGATCAGCCCTTCATGCCAAGTAACTCCACCGCGCGGCGCTTGGCCCCCGCGCGCAACGCCTCAAGGCGAGGGCTGCGGCGGTATCCGCCCGCGCCGCGCCTCGGCCCAGGTGTTCAGGCTGACCGCGCCGACGATCATTGCCCCGCCGATCAACACGAAGGCATCCACCGCCTCGCCAAAGACCACCGCGCCCAATATTGCTGCCCAGACGATCTGCAGAAATGTCACCGGCTGCGTCACGGCCAACGGTGCCGCCGCGAAGGCCCGCGTCATGGTGTAATGCCCGAAGGTCGCCAGCCCGGCCACCACCGCCAGCCACGCCCACTGGTCCCAGCGCACCGGCTCCCAAACCATGACCGCGAAGGGCAAAAGGCCCAGCGCCACCGTCACCGACAAGACCGCCACCACCACGCTTGCCGGTGCCATCGAACTCAGCCGCTTGGCAAAGATGTAGCTCACCGCGAAACACATCGTCGCGGCCAGTTGCGCCAGATGCCCGACCGACACCTCGCGCAACCCCGGCCGCAGCACCACCAGCGCGCCGACCAGCGCCACAAGGATCGAGATTACCCGCCCGCGCCCCAAGCCTTCGCCCAGCAGCAAGCCCGCGATCACCAGCACGACCACCGGGTTCAGAAACCCGATCGCCGCCATCTCGGCCACCGGCACCCGCGCCATCGCGTAGAACCAGAAGATAACGGCGGCCACATGCAGCACCCCCCGCCACCCAAACAGCTTCAAGACCGCAGGCGGAAACCGCGTCGCCCGTGCTTGCCAAATGGCCGGGCCAAGGAACACGAGGCCAATCGCAAAGCGGATGAAGGCCGATTGCGCCGCCGGCAGGTCTGTTCCCAGATGCCGCACCACCCCGTTCACGCCGACAAAGGCGATCCCGGTGATCAGCATCCACACCACGCCCTCCACCGGGCGGCCAAGATCGGTCATCTTCTGCATTGGCCGGACAGAACCCGATGCCTCAGCCAAAGACAAGGGCAGCCGCGATGGCCCACATCGTCAAACCGACCACCACCTCCAGCACCACCCAGGCCTGCGGCCTTGCAAACAAGGGCGCAAGCAACCGCGCGCCAAACCCCAGGGCTGCAAAGAAACTGAGGCTCCCGAGCGCCGCAGCCAAGCCAAAGGCCAGCCCATGCGGTGCATACTGCGCCGAGATCGACCCGATCAGCACCACCGTATCCAGATAGACATGCGGGTTGGCCCAGGTCAGCACAAGGCAGGTCGCCAGAACCTTGCCAAGCGACGCCCCAGCCCCCTCTGCCGGTCGCAATGCCTCGCCACCACGCAAGGCCGCGCGAAACCGCAGCGCACCATAGACCAGCAGGAACGCCACCCCCGCCCAGCGCATCGCCTCGCCGATCCACGGCACCGCCTGCGACATCGCACCAAACCCGGCCACCCCCGCGCCGATCAGCATCGCGTCCGAAATCGCACAAACCGCCACCACTGCCGCCACATGTTCGCGCCGGATGCCTTGGCGCAGCACAAAGGCGTTCTGTGCGCCAATCGCGAGGATCAGGCTGATCGCCACCGCATAGCCATGCAATGCCGCCTCAAGCATCGGCCAACCGGCGCAGGGCCGCCAGCGCATCGTCGCGCCGATCCCACTGCACGAAAAGATGGTCGTGATGATAGCCCGCCACCACATTGCAGCTGATCGCCTCGGCCCCCAGCGCCGCCGCAAAGACCGCCGTCAACCCGACTGCCGCCAGATCGCTTGCCACCGTCAGGCTGATCCGCGCCCAAGGCTCCGACACCAGCCCCGCCGCTTCCAGCGCCGCCAGTGGTGCGACAACCGTCAGCCCCTCGGCCTCCGCCACGGTCGCGAAGGGTGCAAACGGCAGCGCACCGCCCGGCCACACCGCATAGCCATAAGGCTCGCCATGCAGCACCGGCTCCATCGTTCGCAGCAGCACCGTCAGGTCGCGTTCGGCCATGCCATCCTCCCTTGCATTGCGCTGGCCTAGCGCGGCGCGAAAGAATAGCCTAGTTAATCTTCCTTGCCTGGATTAAGTATTGCTAATGCTGGACCCCGCCCAACTCGCCGCCCTCGCCGCCGTCCACCGTCGCGGTTCGTTCGATCTTGCGGCTGCGGCCCTCAACGTCACACCCTCCGCCATCTCGCAGCGCATCAAGGCGCTGGAGGAGACGACCGGCACCCTTCTCATCCGCCGTGGCCAGCCCTCTACCGCCACCGACGCGGGCCTGCGCCTGATCCGCCACCACGACGAGATCGCGCTGCTGGAATCCACCCTAACCGCCGACCTTCCCGGCCTTTCCGTCGGCCCCGCCACCCTTCGCATCGCGGTCAATGCCGACAGCCTCGCCACCTGGATCATCCCGGCGCTGGCGGCCACGACCGGTTTTCTCTTCGACCTCGTGATCGATGACCAGGATGTCAGCCAGGACTGGCTGAAGCGCGGCGAGGTGATCGCCGCCGTCACCTCGCACGCTGGGCCCCTGCAAGGCTGCGATACCATCCCGCTCGGCGCGCTGCGCTACCGTGCCACCGCCTCGCCCGGCTACATGCAACGCTGGTTCCCGACCGCCACCACGCCCGAGGCGCTCAGCCGTGCGCCTGCACTGACCTTTTCCGACAATGATCGCCTGCAAGCGCTCTGGGTCGCCCGCCAGACCCCCGGCCCCGCCCGCCGCGCGGCTTTCCCAAGCCACCGCATGGCCTCGTCGCAGGCCTTCGTCGATGCCTGCCTGCACGGCCTTGGCTGGGCAATGAACCCTGACCTGCTGATCGCCCCGCATCTCGCTTCGGGCAGGCTCGTCGAGCTGATCCCCGACACGCCCTTCGACGTGGCCCTGCACTGGCAGTTCACCCGCCTCGCCGCACCCGCCCTCGCCCCGGTGACCGAGGCCATCCGCCGCTCGGCCCGCGCGCATCTGGTGCAGCCGGACGCGCACTTCTGTCCCGCAACGCTTCCCCGATGACCGATGCCCCCGCCCTTACCGCCCTTGGTTGGGCCGAGGCCGACCTCGCCTAGTCGGTCTGGATCGTCCTCAGCCACGCCGCGAGATCGGCAATCGGCTGGCTGGTCAGCAAGGGCTGCCCCGCCTCGGTCTTGAGGATCACATCGGTACCTTCGAAGAAATCGCCATAAACCGGCATGTCGCTGCCATGTGCCACCAAGGGGTCACGCCCGTCGATCCGCGCCGCGACCCGCTCCAGCGGAAACACCCCGCCATGCCGCAACGTCAGCGTCGTCAGGTCGGACGGCTGCACCGTCAGCACCGTGACCATCGGTCCATGCCCGGTTGCCTCGATCCCGTGGCACACCGCGCAATGCTCGCGGTAAATCGCCTCGCCCGCCACCGCGTTGCCCTCGGCCAAGGCCGGCCCCGCCAGCGGGACCATCAGGAAAACCCATCTCCACCGCATCTTGCCATCCTCCATCTTTGATCGGTGAAAGATTAAAGGTCGGGCCGAAAACCGCCTTGATCAAGGTCACGCAAACGAAAAAGGCCCCCGTCGCCGGGGGCCATTGCATCAGATGCGGCAGCGGTCACTCCAACTGCGCGGCGACCTCTTCGGGAATGTCGAAGTTGTGCGTCACCGTCTGCACATCGTCATCCTCTTCCAGCATGTCGATCAGCCGCATCAGCTTTTGCGCGGTTTCCAGATCGACCTCGGTCAGCGTCTGCGCCTTCCAGATCAGCTTGGATTCGGTCGATTCCCCCAGTGCTTTTTCCAGCGCGTCCGAAACCTCCGACAGGTTTTCCACCTGGCAATAGATCCAGTGGCCGTCCTCGTCGCTTTCAACGTCGTCCGCCCCGGCATCAAGTGCGGCCATCATCACATCGTCCGCCGACCCGGCACTCGCCGGATAGGAGATTTCGCCCACCCGGTCGAACGAGTGGCTGACCGACCCCGTGGTGCCAAGGTTGCCGCCGCACTTGCTGAAATAGCTGCGCACGTTCGACGCCGTGCGGTTCACGTTGTCGGTCATCGTCTCGACGATCACCGCAATGCCGTTGACGCCGTAACCTTCATAACGGATTTCGGTGTAATCCGCCCCGTCGCCCATTTGGCTTTTCTTGATCGCGCGGTCGATCACGTCCTTCGGCATCGATACGGCCTTCGCCGCCTTGACCGCCAGCCGCAGACGCGGGTTCATGTCGACGTCCGGCATCCCCATCTTGGCCGCGACGGTGATTTCCTTCGCCAGCTTCGAGAACATCTTCGAGCGCAACTTGTCCTGCTTGCCCTTGCGGTGCTGGATGTTCGCCCATTTCGAATGGCCTGCCATGACCCCTGAACTCCGGTCTAGAATTGATG
>LNFM01001034.1_pt1 | contig 86058 bp, 79 predicted proteins | sample 596031 | NCBI WGS metagenome assembly LNFM01 (sample SAMN04254537, study PRJNA301005) | activated carbon metagenome | isolation source: dual media filters at the Ann Arbor, Michigan drinking water treatment plant | place: USA: Ann Arbor | reverse complement strand
TATTCATATTCCGCGCCGATGGAGAGATTGCGCGTCAGCGCGTATTCGAAGCCGAAGCCGGCGATGAGCCCGATCTGTATGGACGACGTCTCTTCGAGCGCGCCGTGGATCACGAGCGTCGAGCCGTCGCCCGTGCCGCCGGGGCCGATGGCGGTGATGGTCTCCAAGGTGAGCGACTCGTAGCTTTCGTCCAGCTTTGCCGCCGTCACGCCCGCCGTGGCGTAGACGAAGGCCGTGTCGGTCGCGAGGCCGGCGCGGCCCTTGGCGGCGGCGCTCCACGGCACTTCGGCCGTCCCCACGCCCACCGCGCGGTATTCGTAGAAATCGTCATTGGCGGTGAACGTGTAGTCGCTGATGGCGCGCGCCTCGCTCGTCACGTCCTCGTTGCGGGCCTGGAGTTCGACGCCGACGACGAAGGGGCCGGATTGCCATGTCTGGCCGATCTGCGCGCCGAAGCTTTCGCCCCTCAGCTCGCCGGAAAACGTGTCGCCGCCGAATTCGTCTCCGAGGAAGGGATATTCCGGCTCGCCGCGCGTGATGCCGCCCTGCAGGCCGATATAGGTCCGGCTCCAGCGGGGCGCGGTTTCGGCGGCAAGGCTCGCGGCGTAGAGCGTCTCGTCCGCCTCATGTGCCGGAGAGGCGATGACCGCCGCCGGCGCGGGCGCGGCCGTGGCGGCGACGGCCCGGCCTTCGAGCGCGGCGACCCGGCGCTTCAGCGCCGCGTTCTCCTGCTCCAGCTTTTCGAGGCGGGCGAGCACGGCGTCGAGGCTGGCCTGCGCCGGGCCAAGCGGCAGCACGAAAAACAGAACCGTGACTATCAGACCGAATATGCGCATCGCCCACCCCCCGTTTGTTTTTGGCTAGCGGGAGAATCCGTGCGGCGCAACCAAAAGGGTTGGCTGCGCGCCAGCATGCGTGGTGCCGGGGCCTGTCGGGAATTTTGGGGTGGCCCTGTCCGCGCTTTGACGCGCGTTCAGACCTCATCCTGAGGAGCCCGCGCAGCGGGCGTCTCGAAGGCTTGCCCTCGGGCTTGACCCGAGGGATGGGCGGCAGGCGCCGGAGTTCGTGGCTATCCTTCGACACGGCTCGCGGCTCCGCCGCGAGTCCGGCTCAGGATGAGGGCGGAGTGTCCTTACTCCGCCGCCTTCGCACGGCCCTCGATCTTCGGATCGAGTTCGCCCTTGGCGTAGCGTTGCGCCATCACGCTCATCGGGATCACCTTGATCTTCGAGGCGTTGCCGGCGGTGCCGAACTGTTCGAGGCGCTGCATGCAGAGCTTCTGCATCGCCTCGGTCGCGGGCTTCAGATATTTGCGCGGGTCGAATTCCGATGGGTTTTCCGCGAAGACCTTGCGGATGGCGCCGGTGATGGCCATGCGGTTGTCGGTGTCGATATTGACCTTGCGCACGCCGTGCTTGATGCCGCGCTGGATCTCTTCCACCGGCACGCCCCAGGTCGGCTTCATCTGGCCGCCGTATTTGTTGATGATCTCCTGCAGGTCCTCCGGCACCGACGAGGAACCATGCATGACAAGGTGAACCGTCGGCAGGCGCTTGTGGATCTCCTCGATGACGTTCATCGCGAGGATGTCGCCGTCAGGCTTGCGCGAGAACTTGTACGCACCGTGCGAGGTGCCCATGGCGATGGCGAGCGCGTCCACTTTCGTTTTCGCGACGAAAGCGACCGCCTGGTCGGGATCGGTGAGAAGCTGGTCGTGGGAGACGGTGCCTTCGAGGCCGTGGCCGTCTTCCTGCTCGCCGCCGCCATGCTCCAGCGAGCCGAGCACGCCGAGCTCGCCCTCGACCGAGGCGCCGGCCCAGTGCGCCATGTCGGCGACGCGCTTGGTGATGCCGGCATTGTAGTCGTAGTCGGCGGCGGTCTTGCCGTCGGCCATCAGCGAGCCGTCCATCATCACCGAGGTGAAGCCGTACTGGATCGCGGTGGCGCAGGTGGCTTCGTTGTTGCCGTGGTCGAGATGCATGCAGATCGGGATGTGCGGGTAGATCTCGACGAGGGCGTCGATCATCTTCGCCAGCATGATGTCGTTGGCATATTGCCGCGCGCCGCGGCTCGCCTGGATGATGACGGGGGCATCGACCTTGTCGGCCGCCGCGCCGATGGCGAGGGTTTGTTCCATGTTGTTCACATTGAACGCTGGAACGCCGTACCCATGCTCAGCGGCGTGATCGAGAAGCTGGCGAAGGGTGATGCGGGGCATTCGATCTCTCCGTAGTTACTCGCGTGTTCCAACACACTCGCCGTCTCGCATGGCGCCGCCTCTATCGAGGCAACTGTCCAGCGGGGAGTAGGCCAGAAGCGTCACGCCAAGGAACGCAGCAACCAATCCTCCAAGAAGGATCAGCAGCAATTTCATATCCTAGCGCGCCTGTTTCAACGCTTCCACACCGGGAAGCGGCTTGCCTTCCAGCCATTCAAGAAACGCGCCGCCGGCCGTCGAGATATAGGAGAAATCGTCGGCGGCGCCAGCGTGGTTGAGCGCGGCGACGGTGTCGCCGCCGCCCGCGACCGACAGCAGCTTTCCGTCCTTCGTCAGCGCGGCGGCTTTCCGCGCGACGGCATTGGTCGCGGCGTCGAAAGGCTCCATCTCGAACGCGCCGAACGGGCCGTTCCAGACCAGCGTCTTCGCGTTTTCGAGAAGCGCGGAGACTTCCTCGATGGTTCGCGGCCCGGCGTCGAGGATCATCTCGTCCTGGGCGATCATGTCGGACGGCACGGTGCGGTGCGGTGCGTTGGCCTTGAATTCGGTGGCGGCGATGGCATCGACCGGCAGGACGAGCGTGCAGCCGGCGGCCTTCGCCTTTTCCTCGATGTCGCGCGCGGTATCGAGATGGTCGCGCTCGACAAGCGATTTGCCGACCGCCTTGCCCTGCGCGGCGAGGAAAGTGTTGGCCATCGCGCCGCCGATGATGAGCGTGTTCACCTTGGTGACGAGGTTCGACAGAAGCTCGATCTTGGTCGAGACCTTCGCGCCGCCGACGATGGCCGCGACCGGACGCTGCGGCGAGGTCAGCGCCGCGCCGAGCGCCTCAAGCTCCTTCTGCATCGAGCGGCCGGCAAAAGCGGGCAGCTCCTTGGCGAGGCCGACAACCGACGCCGCCGCGCGATGGGCGACGGAGAAGGCGTCGTTGACGAAGATGTCGCCGAGCGCGGCGAGCTGCTTCGTGAATTCCGGATCGTCCTTTTCCTCGCCCGCGTGGAAGCGGAGATTTTCGAGAAGGAGAACGTCGCCGTCCTTCATCGCGGCGATGGCCTTCTCAGCATCCGGGCCGATGCAGTCATTTGCGAAGGCGACAGGCTTGCCCAGCGCGGCTTCCACGGCGGGAACGATCTGCCTGAGGCTCTGCGCTTCGTCGCGCGTGCCCTTGGGGCGGCCCATATGGGCGATCAGGATCGCCTTGCCGCCTTCGATGATGATGTTGTTGATAGTAGGCAGGGCCGCCTGGATACGCGTGTCGTCCGTCACCTTGCCGTCTTCCATCGGCAGGTTGAAGTCCACGCGGACGAGGACGCGTTTTCCCTGAACGTCGGCCTCGTCGAGCGTGCGGAACGTCATTACAGCAGCTTGCCCATGGCGACGGCCGTGTCGGCCATGCGGTTCGAGAAGCCCCACTCGTTGTCGTACCAGCTAAGGACGCGGACGAGATTGCCGTCGATGACCTTGGTCTGGTCGAGCGCAAAGGAGGAGGAGTGCGGGTTGTGGTTGAAGTCGGAGGAGACGAGCGGCTCGTCCACGACTTCGAGAATGCCCTTGAGCTGCTGCTGCGCGGCACGCGTGATGGCGGCGTTCACGTCCTCGACCGTTGTCGGCTTTTTCGGAATGAACTTGAAGTCGACGACGGAGACGTTCGGCGTCGGGACACGGATCGAGGTGCCGTCGAGCTTGCCCTTGAGGTCCGGGATGACGAGGCCGATGGCCTTGGCCGCGCCGGTCGAGGTCGGGATCATCGACAGCGCCGCGGCGCGGGCGCGGTAGAGATCCTTGTGCATCGTGTCGAGCGTCGGCTGGTCGCCGGTGTAGGAATGGATCGTCGTCATGAAGCCCTTCTCGATGCCGAGCGCATCGTTGAGGACCTTGGCGACCGGGCCGAGGCAGTTCGTCGTGCAGGAGGCGTTGGAGACGACGATGTGGTCCTTCGTCAGCTTGTCGTGATTGACGCCGTAGACGACCGTGAGATCGGCCCCTTCAGCCGGCGCGGAGACGAGCACGCGCTTGGCGCCCGCCTGTATGTGTGCCATCGCCTTGTCTTTCGCGGTGAAGATGCCGGTGCATTCCAGCGCGATATCGACGCCGAGATCCTTGTGCGGCAGTTCGGCGGGGTTCCTGATCGCGGTGACCTTGATCTTGCCGTGGCCTTCGATGTCGATGACATCGCCCTCGACAGTGACCTTGGCGGGGAACTTGCCGTGCACCGAGTCATGACGCAGCAGGTGTGCGTTGGTCTCGACCGGGCCGAGATCGTTCACGGCGACGACCTGGATATCCTTGCGGCCGGATTCGACGATTCCGCGCAGAACGAGACGTCCGATGCGTCCGAAACCGTTGATGGCAACCCGCACTGTCATTGCAGTCTCCTTAAAAAGACGAAGTTGGCTTCAACGCTTGAGTTTCTTCTTCGCGGCTTCTGCGACCGCTTCGGCTGTGATGCCGAAATGCTTGTAGACTTCGCCTGCCGGGCCGGAAGCGCCGAAGCCCTTCATGCCGACAAATGCACCGTCCGCGCCAATGATCTGATCCCAGCCCATGCGGATCGCGGCCTCGACGCCGACGCGGACCTTGGCCGTGCCGAGGACGCCCTGACGGTATTCGTCGGACTGCTCCTCGAACAGATCCATGCAGGGCACGGAGACGACGCGGGTCGGGATGCCGGACTTTTCCAGCAGCGTCTTGGCCTCGATGGCGAGCGAGACTTCCGAGCCGGAGGCGAAGATCGAGACTTCGGCATCGCCGTCCGCGGCGCGCAGTTCGTAGGCGCCGCGCGCCGTGAGGTTCCTGGTGCTGGATTCGAGCCGCGCCTGCTTGAGGTTCTGGCGCGTCAGCGCGAGAACGCTGGGGCGGCCATGGTTCTTGACCGCGAGTTCCCAGGCTTCCGCTGTCTCAATCGTATCCGCCGGGCGGAAGACGAGGAGATTGGGAATGGCGCGTAGCGCCGCGAGATGCTCGACCGGCTGGTGGGTCGGGCCGTCTTCGCCGACGCCGATGGAATCGTGCGTGAACACGAAGATCGAGCGAATTCCCATGAGCGATGCGAGGCGCACCGACGGGCGGCAATAGTCCGAGAACACGAGGAATGTGCCGCCGACCGGCAGGATGCCGCCATGCAGCGTCATGCCGTTCATGGCCGCGGCCATGCCGTGTTCGCGGATGCCCCAGCGGACATAGCGGCCCTTGTAATTACCGGGCGTGATGTCCTCGAGCGCCTTGACCTTGGTGTTGTTCGACGGCGTCAGGTCCGCCGAGCCCGAAATCAGCTCCGGCAGAGCGTCGGCGATGGCCTCCAGCACGAGCTCGGAGGATTTGCGCGTCGCGACTTCCTGCGGCGCATCGATCAGCCGGTCTTTCAGCTTCTGGATCGCGGGCATGAATGCCGAAGGAAGTTCCCCCGTCATGCGGCGCTCGAACTCGCCGCGCACGGCCGGATCGAGCGTCTTGATGCGCTTGTTCCACTCCGTGTGGGCGTGGCGCGAGCGCAGGCCGGCGATGCGCCAGGCGTCGCGGATGTCGCTCGGAATCTCGAAAGCCGGATAGTCCCAGCCGAGCGCCTTGCGGGTCGCCGCAATCTCGTCGGAGCCGAGCGGCGAGCCATGGGCCGAGGATTTTCCGGCCTTGTTGGGCGCACCAAAACCAATGGTGGTCCGGCAGGCAATCAGGGTCGGCAATTCGCTCTTGTGCGCGTCCTCGATGGCGCCGGCGATCGCTTCCGGATCGTGGCCGTCAATACGCACGGCGTTCCAGTTCGCGGCCTTGAAGCGTGCCACCTGATCGACGCTGTCGGACAGCGAGGTCGGACCATCGATGGAGATGTGGTTGTCGTCCCAGAAAACGATGAGCTTGTTGAGCTTCAGGTGCCCGGCGATGGCGATGGATTCCTGGCTGATGCCTTCCATCAGGTCGCCGTCGGACGCGAGGACATATGTGTAGTGATCGACCGTCTCGGGGCCGAATTCGGCGGCGAGGATGCGCTCGGCGAGCGCCATGCCGACCGAATTGCCGAGGCCCTGGCCGAGCGGGCCGGTCGTGGTCTCGACCCCAAGCGTCATGAAGTTCTCGGGATGGCCTGGCGTCTTCGAGTCGAGCTGGCGGAACTTCTTGATGTCGTCGATGGAGACGCTCTCATAGCCCGTGAGATGGAGCAGGCCGTAGATCAGCATCGAGCCGTGGCCGGCGGACAGCACGAAGCGGTCGCGGTCGGGCCAGTGCGGCGCCATCGGATCGAATTTCAGGAAGCGGGTGAAAAGGACGGTCGCGATGTCCGCCGCGCCCATCGGAAGGCCGGGATGGCCCGATTTGGCGGCCTCGACGGCGTCCATTGCAAGAAACCGCAGGGCATTGGCCATGCGGTCGTGTTTTTCACGCGTGATTTCGGTCGCCATCTCTGCCGGGCCGCGCCGGTTTCTTGGGCCGGGAGCGGCCATTGCGCGGGGGTGGACATCTAGCATTCCTGCCGCCTTAGTCAACGCGACCTAAGGGCAAAACGGGCTGCGGAACCAAGATGGTTGAAGGCTGGCGCAAACGATTGACGCGCCATCGAACCCGCCTCCATAATTCTCGCGGCTGGACGGGTTTTTCCAACCCGAACGTGAACTTGAAAAACCCTAGCGTGGCGGCGGCCGGGGAGTGCTTTGCGTATGAGGAACACTGCACTCGGTGCAGCGCTTCGCCGGCTGGAGGCAGCCGTCGGCGTGCTTGAGGCGGCCTCGGCGCGCGCACTGGATGTGCGCCGCTCCGGTGTGGAGCGGGAGGCCGAACTTGCGCTTCTCGAAGACGACCGCGCCCGGATGGCCGAGGAACTGGACTCCTCCAACGCCCGCACCATGCGCCTCGAAACCATCAATCGCGACGTGGCACGGCGGCTCGACCGGACGATCGAGACCATCCGCGACGTGCTGAAAGACCCCGAATAGGACCCCGCCGCCATGGCCGAAGTGACAGTGACCATTGCCGGCCGCACTTACCGCATGGCCTGCGACGAGGGGCAGGAAGCCCATCTGACCTGCCTCGGCGACCAGATCGACCGGAAGATCGCCGACATCCGCGCCAGCTATGGCGATATCGGCGATCTGCGGTTGACGGTAATGGCGGCCATCGTGATCGCGGACGAGCTTTCGGCGGCGCGGCGGCAACTCACGGCGATGAGCGGCGGGGCCGAGGACGACGACGCGGCCGAACTCATCAACCATCTTGCCGAAAGGCTGGAGGTTCTGGCCGCAGATCTGAGGACCCGTTCGCGCGGCGCTGGCAACTGAGGGGCTGAACACCTACATTACCCGTGCGGTGCTGCCGGGTTGGTTAGGAAACTGTATTCCCGGGGCCTTATCGATCTCAACGGGAGCTGTCCCTGTCCTTGCCCCTGGGCTTGGGCACATGGCGCCCACCTACTTAGGTAGGTTCCCGGGATCGAAAAATCCGACGGCTTCGGCGGCTCCGCGCTTCCTTCTCAGGTCATGAGCAGCGCCGTGCCGCGCCAGATCAGCTGGGCGCCGACCAGAACCATCAATACATAGACGATCTTGTAGAAGGCGTCGTTGCTGGTGCGCCGCACGAGCCACACACCGGCTCCGGTCGAGGCGACGGCGAGCGGCATGAGCACGGCAGCCGTCATCACGTTCTGATGGGTGAACTGCCCCAGAGCCGCAAAGCCCGGCAACTTGATCCAGTTGACGATGGCGAAGAAAATCATGCTCGTACCGACGAAGATGTCGCGGGGCAGTCGTTGCGGCAGCACGTACAGCTGGAACGGCGGTGCTCCGGCGTTGGCGATCATGCTCACGAAACCCGACGTTCCGCCCCAGAACAGCCCCGCGGGGACGCCACCCTTTTTCGGCGTGATGTCCTTTGCAAACAGGCTCCGCAGCCCGAACACCGCCGAGATAAGTCCGAGCACGACATAAAGCGCGGCGTCGGTGACATAGGCTGCGAACAGATAGGCGAGCAGAATGCCCGCCGCGGCGCCAGGCAGGAGAATGGCGAGGTTTCGCCCGTCCCATTTGCGCCAGTAGGCGGTGACGCTGATGACGTCCTGAACCATCAGAATGGGCAGCGTGATGGCCGCCGCCTGAACGGGCGGCACCACAAGCGCGATCATGGGAACGGACAGGGTGCCGATGCCGGCAAAACCGCCTTTGGCGAGCCCCAGAAGAATGACGGCCGGGATGGCCAGGAAGTAGAAGATGGGATCGTCGATCATTGCCGGTTGCGATGCGCCTGTTCCGCGGGCCGGGCAATAGGCCGTCCGTATGATCCTGTGTTAAAGCCGGTGCCATGACAGATGCTCCGACAATTCATGCCGAGAAGGCCGCCATCCGCTCCGTGAAGATTGCGCTCCGCCGCAAGCTCGGCGAAGCGGAAGCGCGCGCCGCTGCAAAAAAAGCGGCGGAACATGCGCTGGCGCTGCTCCAGACCGCCGGCGGCTTAAGCGGAAAGATCGTGTCCTTCTACATGCCCATACAGGGCGAGCTCGATCCCGGCCCGCTGGCCGAGGAGCTGCGCGCCGCCGGGGCGATTGCGGCGCTGCCGCTCGTCAAGACGGGCGAGGAGCCGATGACGTTTCGGGAGTGGCGCACGGACGATCCGCTGGACAAGGCCTATGGCGGCATTCGCGAGCCGGACCCGGCGGCGCCGGAAGTGGTGCCGGATGTCGTGATCGTACCGCTGGCGGCTTTCGACCGGCGCGGATTCCGCATCGGCTACGGCAAGGGGCATTTCGACCGGACGCTCGGCCCGCTGGAGCGCGAACAGCGCCCGCTGACAATCGGCTATGCGTTCGCCCTGCAGGAGGTCGAGGAGGTTCCGCGCGAACTGCACGATGTGCCGCTCGACGCCGTGGTAACCGAGAGCGAGATCATCCGTTGCAATTTGACGCAAACCGGCGTTTGAACGGGCCATGCGCATACTCTTCCTCGGCGATCTCGTGGGCCGGGCCGGCCGTCAGGTCGCGATCGACCAGATCCCGAAACTCCGCAAGAAGTGGAAAATTGACCTTCTCGTCGTCAACGGCGAGAACGCGGCCGGCGGCTTCGGCATCAACGAGGATATTTACGAGAGCCTGATCGAGGTCGGTGCCGACGCGGTGACGCTCGGCAATCACGCTTTCGACCAGCGCGAGACGCTCGTCTATATCGAGCGCGCGGAACATCTCATCCGCCCCGCGAATTTTCCGGCCGGGACGCCGGGACGCGGCAGCGCGCTTATCGAGCTGCATGATGGGCGGCGGGCGCTGGTGATGAACCTCATGGGACGGACCTATATGGAGCCGCTCGACGATCCGTTCGCGCTTGCCGAGCGCGAACTCGCCGCCTGTCCGCTGGGGCAGGGATGCGACGCCGTGCTGATCGACTTTCACGCCGAGGCAACGAGCGAGAAGCAGGCCTTCGGCTGGTTCGTGGATGGCCGGGCCAGCGTCGTTGTCGGTACGCACACCCACACGCCGACGGCCGATCACCAGATTCTGCCGGGCGGAACGGCCTATATGTCCGACGCGGGCATGTGCGGCGACTACGACAGCGTGCTCGGCATGGACAAGGAAGAGCCGCTGCGGCGCTTCACGCGGAAAATCCCGTCCGGCCGCTTCGAGCCGGCATCGGGGCGGGCGACGCTCTGCGGCCTCGCCGTCGAGACCGATGACGGGACGGGGCTTGCGGTTAAAATCTCGCCGGTGCGCATCGGCCCGCGTCTGGAGAATGTCGAGCCCAAATTCTGGTAGCACCCGTCCTTCGAGACGGCCTCCGACCCACCTCAGGATGAGGATTGCGGGCTTGGCGGAGGCCCCGCCGCCGCTCTATAACCCCGCCCGATATCCGCATTTCCCAGACTTGAGGGGCGCCACCGCATGGCCGGCCATTCGCAATTCAAGAACATCATGCACCGCAAGGGACGGCAGGACGCGCAGAAGTCCAAGCTGTTCTCGAAGCTCGCCAAGGAAATAACCGTCGCGGCGAAGATGGGGATGCCGGATCCCAACATGAATCCGCGCCTGCGCCTGGCCGTGAACGAGGCCAAGGCGAACTCGATGCCCAAGGACAATATCGATCGCGCCATCAAGAAGGCGATCGGCGGCGAGGGCGAGAACTACGAAGAGGTGCGCTACGAGGGCTATGGCCCCGGCGGCGTCGCCGTCATCGTCGAGACGCTGACCGACAACCGCAACCGCACCGGCGGCGCGGTGCGCTCCTATTTCACCAAAGCCGGCGGCGCGCTGGGCGAGACCGGCTCGGTCGGCTTCATGTTCAACCATGTCGGTGAGATCGTTTATCCCGCGTCCGCCGGCTCGGAGGACAAGGTGCTGGAAGCCGCGATCGAGGCCGGGGCCGACGACGTTGCTTCCGACGCCGAGCGCCATGTCGTGACCTGCGCGTTCGAGAGCCTGAACGATGTTTCCAAGGCGCTCGAAGCCGTGCTCGGCGAGCCCGAATCCGCCAAGGCCGTCTGGCGGGCGACGACCACGACCGCGCTCGACGAGGAAAAGGCGCAGTCGATGATGAAGCTCATCGATACGCTGGAAGACGATGACGATGTGCAGAACGTCTATTCGAACTTCGAGATTTCCGACGAAGTCCTGGCGAAGCTGACGGCGGCCTGATTTTTCTGCGACCCGGTTCAGGTCCGGGAAACCGTGAATGCCTGTGCAGGGGCGGGTTAACGCGTTGTTAGTACAATCAATGGCTGTATACGTGCCGTAGTATGCAATCATTGATTACGTGCGGCGCCTTTCCCCAGCCCCCCAAGCGGCGGCGCGCGTGAATGGGTCGGGCCTTCGGGTCCGGCCCAGTTTTTTTGCCGCGGCGGCCCGGCTTCACTTGTCGTGAACGTCTGATCGTTTATTCGTTCACGTTATGGTCCCGTCTCCGATTCGCATTCTCGGGCTCGATCCGGGTCTCCGCCGCACCGGCTGGGGCGTGATCGAGACCATCGGCAACCGGCTCGCTTATGTGGCCTGCGGGCACATCGCGCCGGACGACAAGCTGACTTTGGCGGAGCGGCTGGCGGCGCTGCATGAGGGGCTGGCGAGAATCATCCGCGATTTCGCGCCCGACGAGGCCGCGGTGGAGGAGACCTTCGTCAACCAGAACCCGGTTTCGACACTGAAGCTCGGCCAGGCGCGTGGCATTGCCATGCTGGCGCCCGCGCAGGCGGGAATTTCGGTGGCGGAATACAAGCCGAACCTCGTGAAGAAGACGGTGGTCGGCACCGGACATGCGGGCAAGGACCAGATCGGGATGATGATCGGCGTTCTCCTGCCGAAGGCGGGGACAATCGGCCCCGACGCTGCGGACGCGCTGGCGATCGCGATCACGCACGCGCATCATCGCATCCCGGTCTCGTTGAAAAAGGCGGTGGGGGCATGATCGGCAAGCTCACGGGAATTCTGGATTCGACCGGCGACGACTGGGCCATCATCGATGTGCAGGGCGTCGGCTATGTGGTGCATTGCAGCGTAAGGACGCTGGCGGGCCTGCCCAGCAAGGGAGAGGCGGTGAGCCTTTCGATCGAAACCCATGTGCGCGAGGACCAGATCAAACTGTTCGGGTTCACGGCGGACAGCGAGCGCGACTGGTTCCGCCTGCTGCAGACGGTGCAGGGCGTCGGCGCGAAGGTCGCTTTGTCCATACTCGGCATCATGAAGGCGTCCGAACTCGCGAATGCCATCGCCCTTCAGGACAAGGCGGCAGTGGCGCGCGCACCGGGCGTCGGGCCCAAGGTTGCCGCACGCATCGTCGCGGAGCTGAAAGACAAGGCGCCGGCCTTCGCCAGCGTCGATTCCAACGTCATCCGCCTGCAGGACGAGATCGGCGAACGCCGCGCGCCGCAGCCGGCGGCGGACGCCGTCTCGGCGTTGGTCAATCTCGGCTACAGCCAGATCCAGGCTTCGCAGGCGGTGTCGAGCGCAATCAAGAAGGCGGGTGAGGCGGCCGATACGGCGGCGCTGATCCGGCTCGGGCTCAAGGAACTGGCGGCGTGACCCCGCGCCCGCTTGTCTCCGCCGAAAAGCGTTCCGAAGACGAGGCCGATACATCGCTGCGGCCGCAGCGGCTTTCCGACTTCATCGGCCAGCAGCAGGCCCGCGCCAATCTTTCCGTCTTCATCGAGGCAGCGAAATCGCGCGGCGAGGCGCTGGATCATGTGCTGTTCGCGGGTCCGCCCGGCCTCGGCAAGACGACGCTCGCGCAGATCATGGCCCGCGAACTCGGCGTGAACTTCCGCGCGACATCGGGGCCGGTGATCGCGAAGGCCGGAGACCTCGCGGCGCTGCTGACCAATCTCGAAGAGCGCGATGTTCTGTTCATCGACGAGATCCATCGACTCAATCCGGCGGTCGAGGAAATCCTTTATCCGGCGATGGAGGACTTCCAGCTCGATCTCATCATCGGCGAGGGACCGGCGGCGCGGAGCGTACGTATCGATCTCGCGAAATTCACGCTGATCGGCGCGACGACGCGCGCGGGCCTTCTGACGACCCCGCTGCGCGACCGGTTCGGCATTCCGATCCGGCTGAATTTCTACGAGATCGCGGAACTCGATCTCATCGTGACGCGCGGCGCCCGCGTGCTCGGCATGAGCATGGCCGCCGACGGCGCACGCGAGATCGCGCGGCGCGCGCGCGGCACGCCGCGCATCGCGGGCCGGCTTCTGCGCCGTGTGCGCGACTTCGCCCATGTCGCGGGCGCCGATACTGTCACGCGGGCTGTCGCCGACAAGGCGCTCGGCATGCTGGAAGTCGACGACGCCGGGCTCGACGCGCTGGACCGGCGCTATCTGAACTGCATCGCGGTGAATTACAGCGGCGGGCCGGTCGGCATCGACACCATCGCGGCGGCTCTGTCCGAACCGCGTGACGCGTTGGAAGACATTGTCGAGCCCTATCTCTTGCAGCAGGGCTTCATCCAGCGGACGCCGCGCGGGCGCATGCTGACCGTGCATGCGTTCAAACATATCGGGCTGGAGGCGCCGCAGGCGGCGAACCAGATGCCGCTGTTCGATCAGGGCGACGAATGACCGGAAAAGTGTATGTGCGCGTCTACTGGGAAGACACCGATGCCGGCGGTGTCGTCTATCACGCGAGCTATCTGAGATTCATGGAGCGCGGGCGCACGGAATTGCTACGCGAGAAGGGCATCGACCAGGGTGCGTTGCAGAAGAATCGCGGGCTGATCTTCGTCGTGTCCGACATGAGCATCAAATTCCGCGCGCCGGCGAAAATCGACGATGAACTGACGGTCGAGACCGCCGCGCACGAGATCGGCGGCGCGTCGCTGCGTTTGAAACAGAAAGTCGTTCGCGGCACGGATGTGCTGGTCGAGGCCGAGGTCACCTGCGCTGTGATTTCGCGCGAAGGAAAGCCCTCGCGGATTCCGCCGGACATCAAGGCAAAACTCGGCGCCTGATTTCCACAATACGTCAAATGCCGGATGGCGAGCCGGCGCGCGGAGACGACACTGCGCGCAGGCTGGGGATTTGGCGCAATGGCGGTCGTTTCTGATCTTTTCCGGTATCCCATCAAGGGGCTGACACCGGAGCGGATGAGTGTGCTTACGCTGACGAGGGCCGGGGGCATCCCGTTCGACCGTGAATATGCACTGGCGCTCGGATCGACCTGTTTCGACACGCAGCGCCCCGAGCCGCTCGACAAGGGCTTCTTCCTGATGCTCAGGAACAACGAGGACCTTGCGGCGCTTTCGACAACATACGATCCCGCAACGCGGATGCTGACCATCCATCGCGGCCCGGAGCCGCCGATCCAGGCCGACCTTTCAACGGAAAGCGGACGCGAGACGGTCGAGACGTTTTTCGAGACCTATATTGGCGAGGCGGCGCAGGGGCGGCCGAAGCTCGTCCAGGCGCGCGGCCACAAATTCACCGATGCGAGCGTCGTATCGCCGGTCTTCATGCGCTCGGTGTCGATCATCAACATGGCGTCGGTACACGCGCTGGAGAAGAAGGTCGGCCGGCCGCTGCACAAGCTGCGCTTTCGCGGCAACATCTATATCGACGGGCTCGATCCGTGGCAGGAATTCGATTGGCTCGACCGCGAGATCGAGATCGGCGGCGTGCGTTTGCGCGGTCTGGCGCGGACGCCGCGCTGCGGCGCGGTCAACGTCAACCCGCAAACCGCCGTGCGCGACGAGAACCTGCCAAAGGCCATCATGCAGAATTTCGGTCACACCGATCTCGGCGTGTTCATGGAAGTTCTGGACGACGGAGACATCGTTGCCGGCGACACTGTCGTGACGCCGTATCTCGTCTAGCCGGCGCTTTTCAGGGCGGTATTGCGCCAGTGGTTCATGATGTCCGCGAGCTCGTTGGCGGATATACGGTAAGTGTCCGGCAAGATCTCGCGCGGCTTGTTCGGCGGGTCGTCCTTACGGTTGTAACCAACCATCTGCAGCAGCCCGACCTGGCTGGAAAGAATAGGGGTGATCTCGTTCCATTCGCGGCGGCGGTCGACCCAGAACATGCGGAAAGTAAAGCCCTTGCGGTCGAGCCAAAGGCCGGCCGAGCCCGGAATGAGCTGCACGCCGGCGACCGTGCCGGTGACGGCGAAGATGAGGGCGAGGAGGCCGAGCGCGGGGGCGTTCGCCGAGATCGACGCATAAAGATTCAACGCGACGATGAATGCGCTCACGGCCGACACGAAAATCCAGCGCACGGTCGAGGCCGGCAGAAAAAGCTCCTCGGGCAGTTCCTCGGTGCCGGAAGTCTCGTTCGACATTGTTTTCCCCCTGAATTTTCGAGTGGTTTACGGGAAGCCGGGCGCGATGTGAACCCGGAACGCCTCAGCGGGCTTGCGCACGCCGCAGAAGCTCTGCCGTGCCGGAATCGGCGGGATCGACCGGAACGACGACCATGCGGGCCGAGCAGCCGCCGGCGCCACGCAGGATCGCGCCCGCGACGCCCCAGATGCCGCCCGACGCCGTGACGACCGCGCCGCCGGAATCGCCGGTGCATACCTGGCCGTTGCCGGGAGTCGCGAACGCCAGTTCCGGTCCGGTCCGGGTGTGGCGGATGGCGGCAAGGCTCGCGGATTTCAGCGTGCCGGATTTGCCGGCCGTCCCGGCTTTTCCGGAGGCGGCAAGCGTCAATACATCGGGTTTCGGGGCCGGATCGAAGCCGACGGGCGCGCGCCCGGCGGGGGCGGGCGCGGCGAGGCGCAGCACGGCGATATCAGCGGAAATCTCGGCCTGACGGGTTTCGATGTCGCCAGCTTTTTTCGACCAGCCGCGCACGTAATTCGGGTGACGGACGATCGCGGACACCTGCGCGAATTGCGGCACGGCTTTGGCGCCGTCGAAAAAGAACACCGCGACATGCTGCGGTTTGTCGGCTTCGTCGAGGCAATGCGCGGCCGTGAGGACAAGGTTTTGCGCGATCAGCACGCCCGAGCATTCGGACAGGCGCGCGGTGCCGTCCGCCTGCGGGGAGACGGCCTGGATCGCGACCGCGGCGCGCGACAGGGCCTGATCCGGTTTCATCGGAGCGCCGCCATCGAGCGCGAAGGCCGGCGTGGCGAGGAGGGTGAGGGCGAGGAGGGCACGCATGCTGCGTTTCGTAGTGAGGCCAGGGCTTCGCCGCAACTACCTCTCCCGCCTGCGGGAGAGGTCGAGTGCGAAGCGCACCGGGAGAGGGGAATGTGCCGCCCCCTCTCTCCGCTCGCCTTCGGCGAGTCGGCTCTCTCCCGCAGGCGGGAGAGAGGGTGTCAGCCCTGTCGCATATCCCCAAACTGATGTAACAGCCTTTTACATGAGGGGCTATCACCACGGAAATCTGAAGGAAGCGCTGGTCGAGGCGGCGTTGAAGCTGATCGGCCAGAAGGGCGTCAGCGGCTTCACCTTCGTCGAGGCGGCGCGCGAGGCCGGCGTCAGCCCCGCCGCGCCCTATCGTCATTACAAGGACCGCGAACAGCTGCTGGCCGATGTCGCGCGCCGCGGCTTCGAGGCATTCGAGGCGACGCTGGCGAAAGCCTGGAATGGCGGGAAGCCTACGCCGGTGGAGGCGCTGGAGCGGATCGGCCGCGCCTATCTCACTTTCGCGCGCACCGAACCGGCTTACTACGCGGCGATGTTCGAGGGCGGAGTTTCCGCCGATGCATCGCCCGAATTGCGCGATGCCGGCGACCGCGCCTTCGGCGTGCTGCGGCAGGCGGCGGAAGCCGTGGTCGAGACCGTTCCCGAGAAAAGCCGGCCGCCGGCGATGATGGTCGCCTTGCATATGTGGTCGCTGGCGCATGGCATCGCCTCGCTGTTCGCGCGCCCCGACGACAGCCGCCGCAAACTCCCCATGGCGCCCGGCGATCTGCTGGAGGCCGGGATGCTCGTCTATCTCGACGGGCTGGGAATCCGCCGCTCCTGACACCAAATCTTTTCGGACGGCTCATTGACAGCCGGCGGCGTCGTGCCCATTAATGTAAATGTGATTTACATTCACAAAGGAAAGCGAACCATGCCGATCACGGCAAAACTCGACGAATGGGGCAAACCGGCATGGATCGCCGCGGTTGTCCTCGGCTTCATCGTTTTCTGGCCGATCGGTCTTGCGACCCTGGCCTATGTCATCTGGAGCGGACGAATGGGATGTGGACAGCGCGCGGGTTTTGCCCGCTGGAACCGGGGCGAGTGGAAGCATCGCGGCGCCCCGTGGATGCGGTCGAGCGGCAACACGGCGTTCGACGAATACCGCAACGAGACGCTGAAGCGGCTCGAGGACGAAGAGCAGGAATTCCGCGATTTCCTCGACCGTCTGCGCGCCGCCAAGGACAAGACCGAGTTCGACGCCTTCATGTCGGAGCGCAAGAACCGGCCGCAGCCGCCGACGGAGACCGGCGAACAGCACGGCTGACGCCTGTACCGATTTTTCACGCTATCGAAGGCCGCCTCCGGGCGGCCTTTGTTTTTAGGCTATCCTGCCGGTTGGAGGCGGGATGACAGGGCGCAGACATTTCCGGCGTGCCGTCAAATGGGTCGCGACCCTTGCCGCAGTCTATGTGCTGATTTCGTATGTGCTGCTGCCGTTCGCCTGGACGCATTACGAACATCAGCCGGGGCTCGCCGGACGGCCGATGGTGACTCGGACCGCGAGCGGTTTTCCCGGAGATGCTTTGAATGTCGGCCTCGTCGGCGACACGGATGACGTTCTGCACGCGATGCATGCGGCCGGATGGCTTCCGGCCGATCCGGTCACGCTGAAATCGAGCGTGGAAATCATCGGCAGCGTCCTGCTCGACCGTCCATACAGGGATGCACCGGTGAGCCCGCTCTACTACGACGGGCGGAAGGAACAGTTCGCCTTCGAGCAGGAGGACGGCACGAACGCGAGCCGCCGCCACCATATCCGGCTGTGGCGGGCGCTCGACACGGGCGAGGAGGGCAGGCCGGTCTGGCTGGGCTCGGCCACGTTCGACGCGAGTGTCGGCGTCAGCCACTACACCGGGCAGATCACGCACGACATCGCGCCGGACATCGACGCCGAACGCGATTTCGTCGCGCAGAGTCTCGACACCGCGCGCATGGTCGCGGTCGAATACCAGGTGACCGGGGTGGGGCCGACGCTGACGGGGCGCAACGGCGAGGGCAGTCACTATTACACCGACGGCGAGATGAAAGTGCTGGTGCTGGTGCCCGATGGGCAGAAGCGTTCGCAGCCCGCCGAAATCCTTCCCGCCCCGCCTCTGGTCGCGGCGAAGGATACTCTTTGGCAGGCCATCGCCAATGCTGGCGGCGGTTCATGAAGAACCGCCGGTAACCAAGCATTAACCTTAACAAATCATGAAGGAGGCGGGCATAAACGGCCGCGCGCCGTTATTGCGCCGCATTGGGGCGCGATCTAGCCGCGCCGCCGACATTTACCAACAACGCGGCCCGTCCTGACGGCGGGCCCAAGAGGTGTAGCCCCTATGCCGCCAGTAGAGCCGTCGATGGATCTGTCGCTCTGGGGTCTGTTCCTGCAAGCCCATCTGATCGTCAAGATCGTGATGATCGGGCTGGTGCTGGCCTCGGTGTGGTGCTGGGCCATCATCGTCAACAAATACGCGCTCTATGCCCGCACACGGCGCAACATGGACCGCTTCGAGAAGGTGTTCTGGTCCGGCCAGAGCCTCGAGGAGCTTTACCGCTCGCTCGCGCCGCGCCCGACGACGTCGATGCCGGCGCTGTTCGTCGCCGCGATGCGTGAATGGAAGCGCAGCTTCGAGGGCGGGGGCCGCGCGGTCGCCAGCCTGCAGATGCGCATCGAAAAGGTGCTGGACGTCACGATCCAGCGCGAGGTCGAACGGCTTGAACGGCAGCTTCTCGTTCTGGCGACGGTCGGTTCGGCCGGGCCGTTCATCGGCCTGTTCGGCACGGTCTGGGGCATCATGACGAGCTTCCAGTCCATCGCGGCGTCCAAGAACACCTCGCTCGCGGTCGTCGCGCCCGGCATCGCCGAGGCGCTGTTCGCCACCGCGCTTGGTCTGCTGGCGGCCATTCCGGCGACGATCTTCTACAACAAGTTTTCCGCCGAAGTGGCCAAGCAGGCGACACGCCTCGAAGGCTTCGCCGACGAGTTTTCCGCGATCCTGTCGCGCCAGATCGACGAGCGGGCCGGCTGATGGGCGCGGGCGCAATCCCCAAGGGTGGAGGCGGCGGACGCCGCCGCGGACGCCGGTCCGGCCGCCGCGCCGCGCTGATGGCGGAGATCAACGTCACGCCGATGGTCGACGTGATGCTGGTGCTGCTCATCATCTTCATGGTGGCGGCGCCGATGCTGACGGTCGGCGTTCCGATCGACCTGCCGCAGTCGAACGCCCCGGCGCTCAACGAGGAGCGCGAGCCGCTGACCATCACGGTCAACAACAACGGCGAGATCTATATCCAGGAAACCAAGGTCGCACTGAACGACATTATTCCTCGCCTCAATGCCATCACGAAGCAGGGCTATGAGGAACGTATCTATGTGCGTGGCGACGCACGGGTAAATTACGGTCAGGTGATGAAGGTCATGGGCACGATCGCCGGCGCGGGCTTCAAGCGCGTGGCTCTCGTGACCGCTGCCGAAGAAGGCGGCTGAGAGCCGTGACCGGAGACCGCGACCTCCACCGGAAACGACGGTGGTGGCCATTATTTGGGGGCTATTCGTGAAGAAGCCGGATGGAGGCATGGTGTTCTCGGTCGTCGCGCATGCGGCGATCCTGGGCTATGCCATTGTCGGCTTCAGCTCCGCCAAGCCCTATGACCCCTACCAGGAAGCACTGCCGGTCGAGGTTCTGACTCTCTCGGAGTTCGACCAGCTCACCAAGGGCTCGAACCAATCGAAGAAGGCCCCCGAGGCCAAACCGAAAATTGCGGCCGAGAAGGTCGCGGCCGTGGATGCGAAGGCGCTGCCGCCGGCGCCGGTCGCCAAGGAAGATGTGGCTGCGCCGCCGAAGGAAACCGAAGCCCCGCCGCCTCCGCCCGAACCGAAAAAGGAAGAGCCGAAAAAGGCCGAGACTCCGCCGCCACCGCCGCCGGAGCCGAAACCCGCCGACCTGCCGAAGCCGCCGGAAAAGAAGCCCGAGCCGAAGCCGGACAACAGCCAGGCCGAACTCGACAAACTCATCAAGAAGGAAGTCGAGAAGAAGCCGGAAAAGAAGGTCGAGAAGAAACCCGAGAAGCCGAAGCCGAAATTCGACCCGTCGAAGATCGCCTCGCTGGTCGACAAGCGCGATCCCGGCCGCAAGGCGCAGGAAGGCCGCGAGGTCGCGGATATCACGACCGCCGGCGTCTCGACCGGACAGGCCACGCAACTCTCGTTGTCGATGCAGAGCATGATCGGCACCATGATCCAGCAGCACCTCTACAGCTGCTTCAACCCGCCGCCGGGCACCATCGGCCGCACGGACCTGATCGCGACCATCTCGTTCGAGGTGACCGAACAGGGCACGCTGATCGGCACGCCGGTACTGCAGGCCAGCTCGGGAGACGCGGCTTTTGCTGACAGCGCCATGCGGGCGGTCTATAGCTGCACGCAACCGGCGCGACCCCTGAAGCTGCCGGTAGAGCACTATGATTTCTGGAGAAACGTCGTGCTCGATTTCAGGCCGCCCGTCGGATAATAGTACATACGGACTCCCAGCCCCTCATGCCAATCGCTGACATTATAAAATTCGCCCTGGTTGCCTGCGTGGTCGCATTTGCCGGGACCGCCGAGGCGCAGGTTCGCGTCGACATCACCCAGGGCAACATCCAGCCGATGCCGATCGCGATCACCGATTTTGTCGGCGACAGCGAAGTGGCGGTCCAGATCTCGACTCTTGTCGAAAACGATCTCCGGCGGTCGGGGCTGTTCCTGCCGATCGACCGCGCGGCGTTCATCGAACGCATCACCAATGTCGACGCGCCGCCGCGTTTCGGCGACTGGCGCATCATCAACGCGCAGGCGCTCGTCGTGGGGCGTGTGCTGCGGCAGGGCGATGGACGGCTGAAGGCCGAGTTCCGGCTCTGGGATGTGTTCGGCGGCCAGCAGATGACCGGCGCGCAATACACCGCGGCGGCGGCAGACTGGCGGCGCATCGCCCACAAGATCGCGGACGCGATCTACGAGCGCATCACCGGCGAAAAGGGATATTTCGACACGCGTGTCGTCTATGTCGAGGAGAGCGGGCCGAAGAACAAGCGCGTGAAGCGGCTTGCGATCATGGATCAGGACGGGCACGGCACGCGCTATCTGACGCGCGGCGACGACCTCGTACTGACGCCGCGTTTCTCGCCGTCGTCGCAGCAGATCACCTATATGTCCTATGCCGGCGGCAATCCTCAGGTCTATCTCCTGAACATCGAGACCGGCCAGCGGCACGTGCTCGGCAATTTCCCGAACATGTCGTTCGCGCCGCGTTTTTCGCCGGACGGCAGCCGCGTCGTGCTCAGCCTGCAGGAAGGCGGCAACTCGAACATCTTCGCGATGGACCTCGGCTCCAAACAGCTTCAGCGCCTGACGGAAGGCGCGGCCATCGACACCGCGCCGAGCTATTCGCCCGACGGCTCGCAGATCGTGTTCGAGAGCGATCGCGGCGGGCGGCCGCAGATTTATGTCATGCCGGCCGGCGGCGGGCAGGCGCAGCGCATCTCGTTCGGCGAGGGTAGTTACAACACGCCGGTCTGGTCGCCGCGCGGCGACTACATTGCCTTCACCAAGCAGTCCGGAGGCAGCTTCTCGATCGGCGTCATGCGCCCGGACGGCTCGGGCGAACGGCTTCTGACCTCCGGCTATCACAACGAAGGCCCGACCTGGGCGCCGAACGGGCGCGTGCTGATGTTCTTCCGCGATCAGGGCGGCGGACCGAAACTCTTCACGATCGACATCACCGGCTTCAACGAGCAGGCGGTGCCGACGCAGGCCTTTGCCTCCGACCCGGCGTGGTCACCGCCGCTGAACTGATGGATAGGGCGGAGATGTTGCCCTGACGCATCACTTCTGTCGCCTTATAGCCACTTTTGACCGGCATCGCAGGGTTAACAAACGGCCGCGGGTGGCGGCCTTATGCTGAAACGGGGTTGAAGAAATGATCTTAACGAAACCTTCACCCGGTGGGCGCAAATTTGCGCAAACCCGGTCCTCTGAAGGGCCAGAGGAGAGTTTTGTTATGCGTATCATCGAGCGTTCCCCCCGCTTTGCCGCTTTTGCCGCGGCAATCCTTCTTTCGCTGGCCGTTTCGGCCTGCGCTTCCAAGACGAACCAGGATCTTGCCGGCGGCGGCATGGGCGGCGGACCGCCCGGCAGCCAGCAGGATTTCGTGGTCAATGTCGGCGACCGCGTCTTCTTCGAGACCGACTCGACAGATCTGACGACGACGGCCCAGGCTACGCTGGAAAAGCAGGCCCAGTGGCTGAACCAGTATCCGAAGTACCAGATCACCGTGGAAGGCCATGCGGACGAGCGCGGCACGCGCGAATACAACCTCGCGCTCGGCGCACGCCGCGGGCAGGTGGCGCGCGATTATCTCGCTTCGCGCGGCGTGAACCCGGCCCGCATGCGTACGATCTCCTACGGCAAGGAACGCCCGGTCGCGGTGTGCGACAACATCTCCTGCTGGTCTCAGAACCGGCGCGCGGTGACGGTGCTCGGCGGTCCTTCGAGCTGATCTCCGGCTCCGCCTGACCTGAATTTCACCGGCGCGCCGCTTCCCGCAGCGCGCCGGTCTTCGTTTGCAGGGGGGCCGCAAGAGCCCTATGTCACAAGCCCAGTTATCGGGGCCCAGTTATCGGGGCCCAATCATCGGGGCCAAAGTTTCGGGGATTGCCGGTGTCGATGCGTATTCTTCCAGTTCTTCTCGCCGCAACGGCGCTCGCCGGCCTGACCGCGCCCGTCTTCGCGCAAAGCGCCAGCGAACTGACGCTGCGCATCAACCGGCTCGAGGAGCAGGTGCGCCAGCTGACGGGCCAGAACGAGGAGTATCAGCACCAGATCCGTCTGCTGCAGCAGCAGCTTCAGCAACAGGGCGGAGCGACCGCGCCGGGCACCGCGAGCGCGCCGCGTCCGCCCGTCGGACCTCCGGCCATGTCGCAGCCGCCGGGCATGCGTCCCCCGGCTGGAAGCATGAATCCGAATGCGCAGATCGGCGCGGCCAATCCGAACGTTCCGGCGCCCGGTCCGCAGGATCTCGGCACGATGCCGGGCAATCCAAATGGCAATCCGAATGCCGGCCCGGCGGCTGGTGCTCCCGGATCGCATATGGGAACCGAGCCCGGCGCGCCGCTGGTCATTGCGCCCGATTTCCAGCAGCAACAGCAGCAGGGCGCGATGCCGCCCGGCCCGTCGCAGGATTTCTCCGCGCCCCCCGGTGTCAATATCGGACAGGAGCTTCCTCCGGGCGTCGGCGGGCAGCCCGGTGCCGGCCAGCCGATGGCGACACTAACTCCCGGCGGCACGGCGGAAGAGGAATACGCTCTCGGCGCCGGTTTCATGCAGCGCAAGGACTACGAATTCGCGGAAACGCAGTTCCAGAGCTTTCTGAAGCAGTTTCCGAACGATGCCCGCGCGCCGGACGCCCTGTACGGACTTGGCGAGAGCTTCTACCAGCGCAAGCAGTATAACGACGCGATCGAGCCGTTCCTCGAAGTCGTGACCAAGCACAGCCAGTCGCCGCGCGCCGCGGACTCGATGCTGCGTCTCGGCCAGACGCTGGGCGAGATCGACCAGCGCGAGCAGGCCTGCGCGACGCTGCTGGAACTCGGCAACAAATATCCGAAATCGACCGCGCGCACGCAGTCGGTGAAGGAAATGCAGAAGATCGGCTGCTGATTTTCATCCCGGACGCGCCCAGCGCGATCCGGGCTCTTTCCCCGCAAGTTCGACAAAGATCCCGGAGAAACGCTTTGCGTTTTCCGGGATGACGGTTACCCCCCGGCCAGCGCCACCAGCCGGTCGACCCCGCGCGGATCGGTCAATACGGCGGCAAGTTCCTTCGCCGAGAGTTCCGCAAGCGCCGTATCAAGATTGTCCGTCTCTTCCAGCTTCGTCAGTCCGATCGCGAGATCGGGATCGCTCTTGCGGGCGCGTGCCGGCGGCAGCATCGCGCGGTGGGCCGCGAGCAGCGCCGGATCCGAGGCAAGGCGGCGGACGGCGCCGATGTCGATATCGCCGATGCGCTTCAGCATCAGTTCGCGGGCGCGGGCGAGGACGGGCGGCGGCGCGACTTCCTCGGGTATCAGGAGAAGCCCCCAGTGCCGGAAAGCGATGCCCGAGAGGCGGCTCGCGGTGAACGCGGCAAGCGGAATCGCCAGCACCATGCCGACGACGACCGGCGTCATCCAGAGGAACAGCGCCGGCGACACGGCATAGGCCGCCACGCCGGCGGCAAGGCCGAACAACGTGTGCGGGATGTATTGGCGCACGACCTCACTGAGGGGGATCGAGCCGTCGTCGCGGCGCTGCGCGTTCCAGCCTGCGTCGCGGCCGATGAGGATGTCGAATACGGCGAGCGACTGGATCAGCATCATCACCGGCGCGATCAAGCCCCCGATGATCGTTTCCGTAATGACGGAAATAAAGGCACGGAAAGCGCCGCCCGCGCCGCGCCGGTCCTCGCGGCGGAACAGGAGGGCGATGTAGCTGAGGAGTTTCGGCAGAAGCAGAATGCCCATCGTGCCGGCGAACACCCAGGCCGCGCGGACCGGGTCCTGCGCCGGCCAGTTCGGAAACAGCGACACGCCTTCGCCGAAATAGCTCGGCGTCGTGAAGCGCGCCTGCAGCGCGATGGCCATGCCGGTGCCGAGAAACAGAAGCCAGAGCGGAGCAGTGATATAGGAGCCGATGCCCTGCAGCATGTGCAGACGCGACACCCAGTGCAGGCCGCGCGCGGGAAGCACGGCGGCGTGCTGCAGATTGCCCTGGCACCAGCGCCGGTCGCGAACCGCGACGTCCGTCAGCGACGGCGGACTCTCCTCGTAGGAACCCTGAAGGCCCGGCACCATATGGACCGCCCAGCCGGCGCGGCGGAGCAGCGCGGCCTCGACGAAATCATGGCTGAGGATATGGCCGCCGAAGGGCTTGCGGCCTTTCAATTCGGGAAGTCCGGCGGCCTCGGCGAAGGCCTTGGTGCGGATCGCAGCGTTGTGGCCCCAGTAATTGCCTTCCGAGCCGTGCCACCACGCGATGCCATGCGCGATCAGAGGTCCATACACCCGGCCGGCGAATTGCTGGAGGCGCGCGAACAGGGTGGTTCCGTTGACGATGACGGGGAGCGTCTGGATGAGACCGACATCGGGGTTTTTCTCGATGGCCGAAGCAAGACGGACGAGGGCCGATGCGCTCATGACGCTGTCGGCATCGAGAATGATCATCACTGGATAGGCGCCGCCGAACCGCTTCACCCATTCCGAGATATTGCCGGCCTTGCGCTCGATATTCTTGGGCCGGCGCCGATAGAAGATGCGCTCATGGTCGCGGGTCGCTGCGCGCAATTCGAGAAAGGCGGCCTCCTCGGCGATCCAGACATCGGGGTTCGTGGTGTCCGACAGGATGAAGATGTCGAAGCTGTCGCGCGCTCCGGCCTTCTCCAGGTCCTCATGCATCGCCTGAAGTCCCGCGACCATGCGCGCAGGGTCTTCGTTGTAGACCGGCAGAAGAAGTGCGGCCTTGCGTTCGAGCGCGGGCAGGGGATCGCCCGGATGGATGCCGAGCTTCCAGCCCGAATCGCGCACATAGCTTCCAAAACCGCCGAGCGCGCTGGCGCAGGCAAAGGCGATCCAGGCGAACAGCACGACATAGAGAACAAGGACGAGCCCTTCGAGGATCGTCAGCCCCGCGACGTTGAGCACAAGATACATCTCGCGCGCGCCGAACACCGTCAGCAGCACCGTTACCGTAAGTACAAAAAAGCGCCGCAGGAACAGATAGGGCGGCCGCGACGAAAGCGGGCCGTGGCGCGGTGGTTTCCGGCCAAGCGGCTGCACCGGCATGTCGAGCGGATTCTCGGGCGGCAGCGCTCGGAACGTAGACCGTTCCATCCGGGCTTCGGCTACGGTATCCATCGATACACCCAGACCTCGGACAGCGCTTCGTCGCCGCGCCTGAGTTGCGCGCGCAATTCAACGACGTCGTTACCGTCCGGATTGAGTTCGAACGAGACGCGCCAGCCGTTCGTCTCGGGATTCGGCTGCACCACAGCGTTTTCAATCGTTCCGAAGTTCGAGGAGATGATCGCGCGGACCTCATCGTCAAGCGCGGTGTCGCGCAGGCGCCCGCCTTCGGCTTCGAGAACGAACAGCCGGCGTTCGTTCGAGGCGAGCGACTTGCCGACGCTTGTTCGCATGAACAGCGAGAGTTCCGGCGGATCGCTGGGATTGCTGCCGCACCAGTGCATACGATAATTGTACACATACTCGCCGCCCTTCTGCAGCGGTACTTTCGGACGCCAGAAGGCGGCGATGTTGTCGTGGATTTCCTTGTCGGTCGGAATCTCGATGAGCTGGACCGCGCCTTCGCCCCAGTCTCCGATCGGCTCGATCCACAGCGAGGGACGCCGCTCGTAGCGGGCTTCGAGATCCTGGTAGTCGGAGAACGTGCGCTGGCGCTGCATGAGGCCGAAGCCGCGCGGATTGGTGTCGAAGAAATCGCTGATCTGCAGGGTCTTCGGGTTTGTCAGCGGACGCCACAGGCGTTCGCCGCGGCCGTTCCAGATCGCCAGACCATCGGAATCGTGGACGCCGGGGCGAAAGTCATCGATGCCGTCGCGATCATTGGCGTCGAAGAAGAACATCGAGGTCAGCGGCGCGAGCCCGGCCTTGCCGATCTCGGCGCGCGGATAGAGCGCCATCTCGACATCGAACACCGTGACGTCGCCCGGCCGGATGGTGAAACGGTAGGCCGCGGCCGCGCTCTCGCTGTCGAGCACGGCATGGACGACGACCGAATTCGTGTCCGGCGCGGGACGCTCGATCCAGAAGGCGCGGAACGCCGGAAACTCCTCGCCGCGCGGATCGGCGGTGTTGATGGCCAGCCCGCGCGCGGAAATTCCGTAGACCTGGTTTTTCGCGACGGCGCGGAAATAGCTCGCGCCCTGGAAGACGGCGATCTCGTCGTAATAATCCGGCCGGTTCATCGGGCCGTGGATGCGGAAGCCGGAGAAGCCGAGATTGATATTATCCGGCGGCGGCTGCACGCCGCCGTAGGTGAACAGATCCTTCGAATAGACGAGCGGTTGCGCCCGACCGTCGGCGACGAGGAAGATGTCGACGCGGTTCTTGTAAAGGAAGCCGCGATGGAAGAGCTGAATTTCGAACGGCACACCGGCGCCGCGCCAGAGCGACTTGTCAGGTACGAAGCGCAGGTCCCGGTACTGGTCGTAGCCAAGATCGCTGAGATGTTCGGGCAGGCCGGTGTCGGGCGCCTTGAAGGGTTTCGAGGCAAGATCGCGCGCCATCTGGCGCACCTGGGACGCAGCGAACGGCACCGCATCGCCGGTCTGCGCGACGGCCGACTGCGCAAACTGCCAGGCAAGGCTTGAGACTGCGGGCAGGGCCACAGCTCCGAGAAGCAAATCGCGTCGGCGCACTGTCACCTCTTCCCCAACTTTCCAAATACAAAGCGCTCTCCGTTTGCGCGCGGTGCGACGGAGATGCTTCCTTCCACCGGATGAACGGGGCGATCAGAGCTATAATGTGAGTGGTGCACGATGGTTCCAGACGACAGAAAGGTTGCTAGACGTGGCGCGAGGCCGGCCGGGAGAGGGGAGGAACTTGGGCGTGCCGAGCACGGCGATTTCATGGTCGCATGGCGCAAAATCACCTTTGTCCTCAAGAGTTTTACCGATGTTATCTGAAGCCGGGCTGAATGCAGAGGAAGCCGCTCGGTTGTTCCAGGTGCTCGACGGCGCGAAGCATGTTCTGGTCGCCATTTCGGGCGGTGCGGACTCGAGCGCGCTGCTCGTTCTGATTGCGGAATGGGCAAAGCCGCGCGGGATGAAAATTTCAGCAGCGACTGTGGATCACGGCCTTCGAGCGGAATCGAGAGCCGAGGCAAAAAAAGCAGCCGCGCTCGCCAAACGGATCGGCGTGGCGCATCGCGTGCTCCCTTGGAGCGGCGAGAAGCCGAAAAGCGGCATCGAGGAGGCGGCGCGCGCGGCGCGTTATGAATTGCTCGATGCACATGCGCAAAAAATCGGCGCGACGCATCTCGTGACGGCCCACACCGAGGACGATCAGGCCGAGACGCTGCTGATGCGGCTTGCCGCCGGTTCGGGGCCGGCCGGTCTTGCCGGCATGCGCGCGATCTCGCGGCGCGGCGCTCTCGTTCATGTCCGTCCGCTACTCGGCCTCGCCAAGGCGCGGCTGGTCGCGACGCTCAGGGAGCGCGGCATCGGCTGGAGCGAAGATGGGATGAATCTCGACATGCGTTTCGCCCGGCCGCGTCTTCGCGCGGCGCGCGGCGTCCTGGCTGCCGAAGGCCTGACCGATGAGCGTCTCGCGGTGCTGGCGGGACGGATGGCGCGGATGAACGATGCCCTCGAGCGCGTCGCCGCAGCGGCCTGGCCGGAGGCGGTGCGGCAGGAAGGAGCCAAAACGGTGCTGGACGGCAGGGTGCTGTTGTCGCTGCCGGAGGAGATCGGCCTCCGGCTGCTGGTCCGGGCGATCGGGGGTCATTCCGACCAGACGCCCGATCGCCTGAGGAAGAACGAGGCGGCCTATTATGCCGTCCGGGAGGCTCTGCGGGAGGGCAAGACCGCCGCCCGGACCCTCGCCGGGGCCAAGATTTCGGTGGGGCGCGGGCAGGTTACGGTGTCCGCTGCGCCACCCCGTCGCGGGCGGTGAAGCCTTCCTGAAACCATTTTGTGATGCAATGGATGGTTCGGGGCGGTCTGCGGGCAGGCCGCTTCCCTTGGCAAGCCACCGGGCGGACCTTATCTTCGCCCAAGGGTAAAGCCTCCGTTTATGCCCCTGCGGCGCCCGTCCGAAAGGCCAGTTGATGAATCCGAATTACCGGAACTTCGCGCTCTGGGTCATCATCGTGATGCTCCTGCTTGCGCTGTTCACGATGTTTCAGAACCCGAGCCAGCGGCAGAACTCCACCGAGATCTCGTTCAGCCAGCTTCTGACGGAAGTCGATAATTCGCGCGTACGCGACATCGTCATCGAGGGTCCGAACATCACCGGCACCTACACCGACGGCCGCACCTTCACGACCTACGCGCCGAACGATCCGTCGCTGGTGGAGCGCCTCTACAACAAGGGCGTCGGCATCACGGCGCGTGCGCCGCAGGACAATGTGCCGTGGTTCGTCAGCCTGCTGCTGTCGTGGCTGCCGTTCATCGCGCTCATCGGCGTGTGGATTTTCCTTTCCCGCCAGATGCAGGGCGGCGCCGGCAAGGCGATGGGCTTCGGCAAGTCGAAGGCCAAGCTTCTGACCGAGGCGCATGGCCGCGTGACGTTCGAGGACGTCGCGGGTATCGACGAGGCCAAGGAAGACCTGACCGAGATCGTCGAATTCCTGCGCGACCCGCAGAAGTTCCAGCGCCTTGGCGGCCGCATTCCGCGCGGCGTTCTGCTCGTCGGTCCTCCCGGCACGGGTAAGACACTGACCGCGCGTGCGGTCGCGGGCGAAGCCAATGTGCCGTTCTTCACGATTTCCGGTTCGGACTTCGTCGAGATGTTCGTCGGCGTCGGCGCAAGCCGCGTCCGCGACATGTTCGAGCAGGCGAAGAAGAACGCGCCGTGCATCATCTTCATCGATGAAATCGACGCGGTCGGACGCCATCGCGGCGCCGGCCTTGGCGGCGGCAACGACGAACGCGAGCAGACGCTGAACCAGCTTCTGGTCGAGATGGACGGCTTCGAGGCGAACGAAGGCATCATCATCATCGCCGCGACCAACCGTCCGGACGTTCTCGATCCCGCGCTGCTGCGTCCCGGCCGCTTCGACCGTCAGGTCGTCGTGCCGAACCCGGACGTTGTCGGCCGCGAGAAGATCCTGAAGGTGCATGTGCGCAAGGTGCCGCTGGCGCCGGATGTCGATCTCAAGGTTGTCGCGCGCGGCACGCCCGGTTTCTCCGGCGCGGACCTGATGAACCTTGTCAACGAAGCTGCCCTCATGGCCGCGCGCCGCTCCAAGCGCATGGTCACGCAGTCCGAGTTCGAGGACGCGAAAGACAAGATCATGATGGGTGCGGAACGCCGCACGCTTGTCATGACGGAGCAGGAAAAACTGCTGACCGCCTATCACGAGGGCGGTCACGCCATCGTGGCGCTCAACGTGCCGGCCACCGATCCCGTCCACAAGGCGACGATCATCCCGCGCGGCCGTGCGCTCGGCATGGTCATGCAGCTGCCGGAACGCGACAAGCTGTCGATGTCGTATGAACAGATGACATCGCGTCTGGCGATCCTGATGGGCGGCCGCGTCGCGGAGGAGGAAGTCTTCGGCGCCGACAAGGTGACCTCGGGTGCTTCCTCGGACATCCAGCAGGCGACCAAGCTCGCCCGTGCGATGGTGACGCAATGGGGCTTCTCCGACGAGCTCGGCACCGTGATGTATGGCAGCGATCAGGAAGAGGTGTTCCTGGGCTACAGCATGGGCAAGCAGCAGACGATCTCCGAGGAGACCTCGCGCAAGATCGATTCCGAGGTCCGGCGTCTGGTCGAGGCCGGTTATGCCGAGGCCCGGAAGATCCTGACCGAGAAGCGCGACCAGCTCGAGGCGCTTGCCAAGGGCCTGCTGGAATACGAGACGCTGTCCGGCGACGAGATCGTGGGCCTTCTCGCCGGCAAGCCGCCGGTGCGCGAAGGCGCGGACGAACCGCCGCCGCAACGCGGTTCCGCCGTGCCGTCCACCGGAAAGGCGAAGCCGAAACCCAAGCCCGATGGCGGGCTGGAGCCTCAGCCGCAGGCCTGAAGGTCTTGAAAATGCAGAAAAGCCCGGCTCCGGCCGGGCTTTTTGTGAATGTGGGCTGTAACCTTCGCACACGATTTTTGAACCGCCCGTGACGCAGAATGGGCTACAACTCCCGGCCAAACGGGGACGATTCATGGCGCGTAAATATTTCGGGACGGACGGCATCCGCGGCCGGGCCAATGCAACGATCACGCCTGACCTGGCGCTGCGCGTCGGCATGGCGGCGGGTCTGGTGTTCAACCGCGGCGAACATCGCCATCGCGTGGTTATCGGCAAGGACACGCGCTTGTCGGGCTACATGATCGAGACCGCGCTTGTTTCCGGGTTCACCTCGGTCGGGATGGATGTGCTGCAGCTCGGCCCGATGCCGACGCCGGCCGTGGCGATGCTGACGCGCTCGATGCGCGCCGATCTCGGCGTCATGATCTCCGCTTCGCACAATCCGTACGACGACAACGGCATCAAGCTGTTCGGCCCCGACGGCTACAAGCTGTCGGACGAGGTCGAACACGAGATCGAGGCGCTGATCGACAGCGACCTGTCGAAAAAGCTGGCCGGATCCGCCGATCTCGGCCGCGCCAAGCGCATCGAGGGCGCGCACGAGCGTTACATCGAATTCGCCAAGCGCACGCTGTCGCGCAATCTCGATTTCGAGGGCCTGCGTATTGTCGTCGATTGCGCCAACGGCGCGGCCTATCGCGTGGCACCGGAAGCGCTGTGGGAACTGGGAGCGGACGTCATCGCCATCGGCGACGACCCGGACGGCTTCAACATCAACAAGGATGTCGGTTCGACGGCGCCGACCGCGCTGTGCGCGAAAGTGAAGGAAATGCGCGCCGATATCGGCATTGCGCTCGATGGCGATGCCGACCGCGTGATCCTCGTCGACGAGAAGGGCCATGTGATCGACGGCGACCAGCTGATGGCCGTCATCGCGCAGAACTGGGCGGAGGAGGGGCGGCTGTCGAAGCCCGGCATCGTCGCCACCGTGATGTCCAATCTCGGCCTCGAACGCTATCTCAAGGAGCAGGGGCTCGGTATTGTACGCACGCCTGTCGGCGACCGCTATGTGTCCGAAGCGATGCGCGAACAGGGCTACAACCTCGGCGGCGAGCAGTCCGGCCACATCATCATGTCGGATCATACGACGACGGGCGATGGCCTGCTGGCGGCCTTCCATGCGCTCAGCGTCGTCAAGAAGCAGGAAAAGCCGGCCTCCGAGGTGTTCCACCGCTTCGAGCCCTTGCCGCAGATCCTGAAGAATGTCCGCACGCGCCCCGGCAAGCCGCTGGAAGACGCGCAGGTGATGCGCGCCATCGAGGCGGCGACCAACAAGCTCGGCAATGAGGGCCGTCTTGTCATACGCCCGTCGGGCACCGAGCCCGTCATCCGCGTCATGGCGGAGGGCGACGACCGTGCGCTGGTCGAGGCCGTGGTCGACGACGTCATCGGCGCGCTCAGCGCCTCCGCCGCCTGACATTAACGAAGTATTTACCATAACGGCGCGTGCGCTGGGCGTCCGCACAGCCGTTAACCTTAATCCCCGCTTAAGATTTAACCCCGATAGTCACGACCGGGAAAGGGCTGCGCGAGTCGCGGTCCGCACGGTTTGAACAAAGGGGCGGGGATTGTGATGTCGAGGCTCGGACTACTCTCGGGAACGGCGGCGCTGGGACTTCTTTTCGGTGCGGCTGCGGCGCAAGCGGCGGATATGCCGGTTTATTACGAGCAGCCGGTGGCCTTCGGCGGCTGGTATCTGCGCGGCGATATCGGCATGACCAACCAGCAAGTGAAGGATATCGATACGATCCTGTACGACGATCCCGATATCACCAGCGTCACGATCCACAGCAAGGACTTCGATCCGTCCTTCCTTATCGGCCTTGGCGTCGGCTACCAGTTCAATGAATGGTTCCGTGCAGACATCACCGGTGAATACCGCGCCAAGTCCGACTTCGAGGGCCTGGACACGGTCCTGAGTTCGGACCCTGACCCCACGATCAATTTCTTCGAGACGGATAAGCAGGAATTCACCTTCCTCACCAACGTCTATTGGGACATCGGCACCTGGCACCGCGTCACACCGTTCGTCGGCGCCGGCATCGGCGCCAGCTACAACAAGATCGGCGAGTTGACGGACACGAACCTCGTGGATCCGGTGCCAGGCGGCAACGGTTTTACCGACAGTTCTCACGGGGAATGGCAGTTCGCCTGGGCGCTTCATGCCGGTCTCGCTTTTGCGATGACGCCTAACATGACCATCGAACTGGCCTACCGGTTCCTGCATCTCGGAGACGCCGAGAGCGCCAATATTCAGCCGGCCGGCGGCGGTCCGGACCCGACGCCCGACAGCCCGCTCGAGTTCGAGGATCTGTACTCCCACGACATCAAGCTGGGTCTGCGCTACACCTTCAACTGAAGGCCGGACAGCACCCCGATTTCAGCGCCCGGCGGTCTCCGCCGGGCGTTTTTCATGCAACATCCGTCAACCATCCGGCGTCCAGTTTGGAACAGTTGTTGACTCCGCGCCGCCATTAAGTATTTTCGCCAGTGGGACACCCCTCCCCAACGAGGGGCTATCTATCTGGAAGGATAGAGGCAAATGGCGAACGATATGCCCGGCAGCAGGCCGGCGAATCCGCGTTTTTCCTGCGGACCCTGCACCAAAAGGCCCGGATGGAGCCTGGATGTCCTCAAGGACGCCCCCCTCGGCCGCTCTCACCGCTCAAAGCTCGGAAAGTCGCGTCTCAAGCACGCGATCGACCTGACGCGCGAGATCCTCGACATTCCCGCCGATTATCGCGTCGGCATCGTTCCCGCGTCCGATACGGGCGCTGTCGAGATGGCACTGTGGTCGCTGCTCGGCGAGCGCGGTGTGGACGTTCTCGCCTGGGAAGCCTTCTCGGCCGATTGGGTCACCGATATCGTCGAGCAGCTTGAGCTGCCCGATGTGCGGGTCATGACCGCCGATTACGGCCATCTGCCCGATCTTTCCAAGGTCGATACCGACCGCGACGTGGTGTTCCCGTGGAACGGCACGACGGGCGGCGTCCGCGTGCCGAACGCCGACTGGATCAAGGCCGACCGGGAGGGTCTGACGATCTGCGACGGCACCTCGGCCGTGTTCGCGCAGAAGCTCGACTGGTCGAAGCTCGATGTGACGACCTTCTCCTGGCAGAAGGTGATGGGCGGCGAAGCCGCGCACGGCATGCTCGTGCTGTCGCCGCGCGCCGTGAAGCGTCTCGAAACCTACAAGCCGGCCTGGCCGCTGCCGAAACTGTTCCGCATGACGAAGGACGGCAAGCTGAACGAGGCGATCTTCGAAGGCGAGACGATCAATACGCCGTCGATGCTGGCGACCGAAGATTACATCGATGCGCTGGAATGGGCGAAGTCGATCGGCGGGCTGAACGGCCTGGCCGCGCGCGCCGACGCCAACGCCAAGGTCATTACGGACTGGGTTGCCCGGACGCCGTGGATCGATTTCCTCGCCGTCGATCCGGACACGCGGTCCAACACCTCGATCTGCCTCATGATCGTCGATCCGGCGGTGACGAGCCGTCCGGCCGAGATCCAGGCGGAGTTCGCCCGCAATATCGGCGCCGCGCTGGAAATCGAGAAGGCGGCCTACGACATCGGTTCCTACCGCGACGCGCCGGCCGGCCTTCGCATCTGGACCGGCTCGACCGTCGAGGCCTCCGACCTTGCTGTATTGACGGAGTGGCTCGACTGGGCCTTCGTTCGCGCCAAGGCCGGCCTCGCCAAGGCAGCTTGAGACATGGCCCCCCGGGTCCTGATCTCCGACAAGATCTCGCCCGCCTCGGTCAAAATCTTCACCGACCGGGGCGTCGAGGTCGACTATCAGCCGGATCTCGGCAAGGATCGGGATGCGCTGGCGGCCGTCATCGGTAAATACGACGGGCTGGCGGTGCGGTCGGCGACCAAGGTGACGTCGAAAGTGCTCGCCAATGCGGGCAATCTGAAAGTCATCGGCCGGGCCGGCATCGGCATCGACAATATCGACGTCGCAACGGCGACGCAGAAGGGCGTGATCGTCATGAACACGCCGTTCGGCAATTCTATCACGACGGCGGAGCATGCCATTGCCCTGCTGCTGGCGCTCTCCCGCGAAATTCCTGCCGCCGATCAATCGACGCAGGCCGGCAAATGGGAGAAGACGCGTTTCCTTGGCGTCGAGATCACCGGCAAGACGCTTGGCCTGATCGGCTGCGGCAATATCGGTTCGATCGTTGCCGACCGCGCCATCGGGCTGAAAATGAAAGTCGTCGCCTACGACCCGTTCCTGTCGCACGAGCGGGCGCAGGCGCTTGGTGTCGAGAAGGTGGAGCTCGACGATCTTCTGGCGCGCGCCGATTTCATTTCGCTGCACACGCCGCTGACCGAGAAGACCAAGAACATCCTGTCCGCAACCGCGCTCAATAAAACGAAACCCGGCATACGCATCGTCAATTGCGCGCGGGGCGGCCTTGTCGACGAAGCGGCGCTGCGCGCCGCGCTCGATACCGGTCATGTCGCCGGCGCCGCGTTCGACGTGTTCTCGACCGAGCCCGCGACCGAAAACATTCTCTTCGGCCATCCGCATGTCATCTGCACGCCGCATCTCGGCGCATCGACGATGGAGGCGCAGGAGAATGTCGCACTGCAGATCGCCGAGCAGATGTCGGACTATCTGACGCGCGGCGCGATCACCAATGCCGTCAACTTCCCGTCGATCTCGGCGGAAGAGGCGCCAAAACTGCGTCCGTTCATCACGCTTGCGGAGAAGCTCGGCTCCTTTGCCGGGCAGCTGACGGAGACGGGCATCACGTCTGTACGCATAACCTATCAGGGCGAGGCGGCCGGCCTGAACACGCGGGCGCTGACAAGCGCGGCGATCGCGGGCCTGCTGCGCCCGATGCTGGCCGACATCAATGTCGTCTCGGCGCCGAGCATCGCCAAGGAGCGCGGCATCGTCATCGAAGAAACGACGAGCGAGGCCGACAGCGATTACGACGCGCTGGTGACGCTGACCGTCGTGACGGAAAATCTGGAACGCACGGTGTCGGGAACGGTGTTCGGCGACGGCAAGCCGCGCATCGTCGAGATCAAGGGCATCAAGGTCGATGCCGAATTCGCGCCGTCGATGATCTATGTCGCCAATGAGGACAAGCCTGGATTTGTCGGCGGTTTCGCCAGCCTGCTCGGCGATGCCGGCGTCAACATCGCGACCTTCGCGCTCGGCCGCCACGAGCCGGGCGGAGACGCCATCGCGCTGGTGCAGATCGACGGCATCGTGTCCGAGGCCGTCATGGACAAGGTACGCAAACTGCCCCAGGTCCGCCAGGCCAAGCCGCTGGTGTTCTAGGCGCCGAACCGCCGCGCGGCGTCGAGAGTAAGCCCAAGTCCGACCGATCCGAACGTATCGCCTTCCGCAACACGCGCATGCGGCAACTGCGCGGTGATGGCGGCGCGTACATGCGCGAGCCGCGTCGATCCGCCGGTCAGAAACAGCGCATCGATTTGTCCGGCTTCAAGGCCGGCTTGCGAGAGACACGCATCGACGCGCTGCGCGACCGCGGCGGCAAGATCGGCCGTACCAGAGGCAAGTTCCTCGCGGCTTATGCCGACGGACAGCCCGGCCTCCATCCAGTCGAGTTCGACCGCGGCCTCCGGTGCGTCGGCAAGCGCGATCTTCGCGGCTTCGATTTCGCCCGCGAGGGCATGGCCGCGCCGCTCCTCGGCGACAACGATCAGCCGGCGGATGAGTTGCGGCTCCGCCGCCTCGCGTTCCACCGCGCGCAGTTCGCGGATCAGCTTTGGATCGTACAGCCGGTTGATGCTGTGCCAGGTCGCAAGGTCGTGAAAATAGCCATTCGGCACGCCAAGGCCCTCGCGCTTCATCTCGCTGCCGAAACCGAGCAGGGGCATAAGGTGGGAAAGGCTGAGGGCGCGGTCGAAATCCGTGCCGCCGATGCGCACGCCGTCATTGGCGAGAATGTCCGAGCCGCGCTCCGCCGTGCGGGCGCGTTCGGGGCCGAGGCGGACGATGGAGAAATCGGAGGTGCCGCCGCCGATATCGGCGATCAGCGCGATTTCCTCGTGCGCGACCTGCCGTTCGTAGTCGAGCGCCGCAGCGATCGGCTCGTACTGGAAGAGCACGTGTTTGTAGCCGATGTCCATCGCGATCTTGAGCAGCGCCTCTTCGGCACGCCGGTCGCCATCCGGATTGCCGTCGACGAAATGTACAGGGCGGCCATGAACCACATTCGTCAATTCGACGCCCAAGCGCTTCTCCGCGCGTACCTTTATATGACGCAGAAAGTCGGCGATCACCCGCCGGAACGGCGCCCGCTCCCGCCCAAGTATGGTCTTTTCGTCGAGCAGCGACGAGCCGAGCACGGATTTGATGCTGCGCATCAGACGGCCCTGATGGCCCTCGATATAGGCGGCGATGGCGGCACGCCCGATCAGCGGCGTATGGACGGGGCTGTAGAAGATCGCGCTGGGTATCGTGACATTGTCGCCCTCCAGCGGCGCAAGCACCGAGTGCCCGCCGGAAAGCGTGCCGAGCGTCGTGTTCGACGTGCCGAAATCCAGACCGCAGGATGTCAATGCGCGGGCTCCGCGGGAGCGGGGCGCCTCGTGGCGATGAAGACGCCGGACAGGACCAGCATGAATCCCAGAAGGTGGAAGAGACGCGGCTGCTCGCCGAGAAAGAGAATGGCAATCACCGAACCGAACACCGGCATCAGATGGAAAAACGGGCTGGCGCGGTTCGGCCCGATCAGTTCGACGCCGCGCACGAAGAACATGTAGGCGATCAGGGACGGAAACAGCGCGACATAACACAGCACCGCAATCGATTGCGGTTTCATGACGATACGGGCACCGGAGAGAAATTCCACCGCCGCGAACGGCACGAGAAGAAGGGCGCCACCGATGATGGTCGCTGCGAGAAACGAGAGCTGGTGAATCTTCGGGCGCTTGCGGAGCAGAGCCGCGTAAAGGCCGTAAAGAACAAGCGCCAAAAAGGTGAGGATATCGCCCGGATTGAACGTCAGCGCCGCGAGATGGGCGAGGTCTCCCCGCGTAAGGATGACGAGCACCCCGGTCAGCGAGGTCATGATGCCGCCGAACTGGCGCCAGCTCAGCCGGTCGCCCCAAAGGGCAAACCCCCAGAGCGCGATCAACAGCGGGCCGGTGGACTGCACGAGCAGTGCGTTCAGCGCCTCGGTGTAGTTCAGCCCCCAGTAGGCCAGAGCGTTATAGCCGCCGATGCCGGTGGCGGAGAGCGCCGTCATCAGCGGCAGATGTTTGCGGATCTCGGGCCAGTCCGCCGGCAGTGCCTTCCAGGCAAAGGGAAGGATGATGAGGCTGGCCCCCAGCCAGCGCAGAAAGGCGAGCTGCAAGGGGGGAATATCCCCGGCGGCATAGCGCCCGAGCACGATATTGATGGCCCAGAACAGCGAGGTCAGGGACAGCAGCAAATAGGGCCGGTCGAAAAAGCCGGTTCCGGAGGCGGCGGGGACGTTCATGGGGCGTAGAGGTGCTCCTATGGGCGTTTCGGCGCAAGCTGTCCGTTTGGTGCGTCCCAAGCTTGATCGCGAGGTTTCTATCCTTTACGACCCTAGAAAGCCCGGGCCCCGCCAGGGCTTTTTTCACATCGTGAGGCAGGATCAGCTATGGCCAATGTTGTGGTCGTCGGCGCCCAGTGGGGCGACGAAGGCAAGGGCAAGATCGTCGACTGGCTGTCGGAGAAGGCGGATGTCGTCGTTCGTTTCCAGGGCGGCCATAATGCAGGCCATACGCTCGTCATCGACGGCACGACCTACAAGCTCAGCCTGCTTCCCTCGGGCATCGTGCGAGGCGGCAAGCTTTCCATCATAGGCAATGGCGTGGTGGTCGATCCGCATGCTTTCATCGCCGAGGTCGAACGGCTCGAAGGGCAAGGCGTGAAGATCACGCGCGACAATCTCCGCATTGCCGACAACGCCACGCTGATCCTTTCGCTGCACCGCGAGCTCGATGCGCTGCGTGAAGACGCAGCGGCCGCGACCGGCACCAAGATCGGCACAACCAAGCGCGGCATCGGCCCGGCCTACGAGGACAAGGCCGGCCGCCGCGCGATTCGTGTGCGCGATCTCGACGATCCGCAGACGCTGCCCTCGAAAATCGAACGCCTGCTCGTCCACCACAACGCCATTCGCCGCGGTCTCGGCCTCGAGGAATTCTCGGCAAAAACACTGCTCGACGAACTGATGTCGGCGGCGCCGAAAATCCTGCCCTATATGGATGCGACGTGGGAATTGCTGGATGAGAAGCGCCGCGACGGTGCGCGCATCCTGTTCGAAGGGGCACAGGGCGCATTGCTCGACGTCGATCACGGCACCTATCCTTACGTCACATCATCGAACACGGTTTCCGCCGCCGCGGCGACCGGCTCGGGCCTCGGCCCGAGAGCGATCGGCTTCGTGCTCGGTATCGCCAAGGCCTATACGACGCGGGTGGGCGAGGGGCCGTTTCCGACCGAGCTGTTCGACGAGACCGGCCGCATCATCGGCGAGCGGGGACGGGAGTTCGGCACGGTAACGGGCCGGGCCCGCCGCTGCGGCTGGTTCGACGCGGTGACCGTGCGCCAGACCGTCAGGACGTCCGGCATCGACGGCATTGCCCTGACCAAGCTCGACATTCTCGACGGTTTCGATCAGATAAAAGTCTGCACCCACTATATTCTGGATGGTAAGCGAATCGACCGTCTGCCCGCCAGTCAGGGGGAGCAGGCCCGAATTCAGCCCGTTTATGAGACTATTGAAGGGTGGAAGGAATCGAGCCAGGGCGCTCGGTCGTGGGCGGAGTTGCCGGCACAGGCCGTCAAATATGTCCGGCGGATCGAGGAACTGATCGGCTGCCCTGTGACACTTTTATCAACGAGCCCCGAACGAGAAGACACAATTCTTGTCCATGACCCCTTCCAAGACTAACTCTTTGGCGAAAAGGTGTGCGAACGCACCCCGGCCGCGGTAAAAACAAAACGAGATGGCGGACTATTATCCCGTATTGACGCGTGCTGTTGCCGCTCTCGACCCGAACACGGCCGAGACGCGCCGTGCCGTGTATGAACGCGCCCGTCAGGCGATCGTCAAACAGCTCAGAAGCTACGATCCACCGCTCTCGGAATCCGAAATCACCAAGGAACGGCTCGGCCTCGAAGAAGCCGTCCGGAAGATCGAGGCGGAACACCGTACCGCGTCCCAACCGACCCGTGCGCCGCTGCCACCCTTGCCTGAGCGCATGCCGCCGCCGCCGTCGGTGCGCAGCGAAACGCCTGCTGCGCCGAACCTCGGATCGAAGCTTGCCGAACCTGCATCTTCGCCGCGTCCCGCCGTGCCGGAATCGCGCATGGCCGGCAGCGAAGGGCTGACCAAGGTTCATGCCGCCGCCGCGGCCGCCGCCTCGCTCGGTGCGGCGACCGCCAATGCGCGTGTCGCCGCCTCGACGACGCAGGCCGCTTTCGAGCCGCCGGCCCCGCGCGCCGCCCCGCGCATCGAACCCAATTTCGAGCGGCCGCGCGTCCCGGGACCGAGGCCGGAAGCGCGCCCGACCAGAATCGTTCGTGAAGACCCCGAGTTCGACGATCCGAATCCGCATTTGCGCGAACCGGAGCCCGATCTCGAAGAGCCGCGGCCGAGAGCGCCGGCCATCGGCGGTCTTGTTGCCATCGTGCTCGTGCTGGCTCTCGGCATCGGCGCGTATCTCGCGCGCGACCAGATCGCCGGTCTGCTCGGCACCGACAACGCCGAAATTGCTACCGCTCCGTCGGACGGACCGAAAGTGGCCGACCGCGTCGGCGCCGCGCCGGCTGCCGTTCCGGATGCGACGCTGCGCAACGACACGCCGCCGGCCGATCAGGCCGCCGCGCCGGAGCAACAGGGGGCTCCCCCCGCCGAACTCTCGACGCCGACAACGCCGGGTGATGGCAGCCTCGTGGCGCAGCGCGCGATTCTCTACGACGAAGCGCCCGACGCCCAGGAAGGCGCGGCGACGGCCACCGGTTCTGTGGCCTGGCGCACGGAGCCGATGCCGAACGATCCGCAGCGCATTCAGCTCGTCGGCGAAGTGAGCGTTCCCCAGCGCGGGCTTGGCGTGACGATCACCTTCACCCGCAATCTCGACAAGACGCTGTCCGCCAGCCACATGATCGAGATCGTGTTCACGACGCCGCCGGACTTCGCCAATGGCGGTGTCGGCAATGTGCCGGGCATCCTTTTCAAGCCGAGCGAGGCGGAAGGCGGCTCGGCGCTGAAAGGCATGTCCGTCAAGGTGATGAAGAACATGTTCTGGATCGGGCTTGAGCAATCTCCGGCCGATCGCGAGCAGAACATGCAGGCCATCCGCACTCGCGGATGGATCGACCTTCCGATCCTTTACGAGAACGGGCGCCGCGCCGTGCTGACAATCGAAAAAGGCACGCCCGGAGAGCGTGCCTTCGAGACGGCTTTCGCCGCATGGGATGCCGAAACGGCGCAGGTGCCGCAGCAGTAATTACGCGGCGCCGGCCTCGACGGCGGCGATGCTGTCGCGCACCGCCTGCTGGACTTTCTCGAATGCGCGTACCTCGATCTGACGCACGCGCTCGCGCGAGACGCCGAATTCCTCCGACAATTCTTCGAGCGTGATCGGCTCCTCGGCCAGCTTGCGCGCCTCGAAAATGCGGCGCTCGCGGTCGTTCAGAACCGACATCGCACGCTTCAGAGCCGCGCGGCGGTTATCGAGTTCCTCGCTTTCGGCCAAAATGGTTTCCTGACTGGCCGAGTCGTCGACCAGCCAATCCTGCCATTCGGACGAATCCGCCTCGTCGCCGCGGAGCGGCGCATTGAGCGACGCGTCGCCGGACAGACGCCGGTTCATCGAGATGACGTCTTCTTCAGGCACGCCGAGCTTCTTGGCGATCTGCTGGACCTGATCGGGGCGAAGATCGCCGTCTTCCAGCGCGGAAATCTGGCTTTTCGCCTTGCGCAGGTTGAAGAACAGCTTCTTCTGATTGGCGGTGGTGCCCATTTTCACCAGCGACCAGGAGCGCAATATGTACTCCTGGATCGCGGCGCGAATCCACCACATGGCATACGTCGCAAGGCGGAAGCCCTTGTCGGGCTCGAACCGCTTCACGGCCTGCATGAGACCGACATTGCCTTCGGAAATGACCTCGCCGATCGGCAGGCCATAGCCGCGATAGCCCATCGCGATCTTGGCGACGAGCCTCAGATGACTGGTGACGAGCTTGTGCGCGGCGTCCGGATCGCCGTGCTCGCGCCAGCGCTTGGCGAGCATGAACTCCTCGTCGGGCTCCAGCATCGGAAAACGCCGGACTTCGTTGAGGTAGTGGCTGAGGCCACTGTCTGCAGTGATTGCTGGAAGCGCAGCACGCGCCATGTCTTTACCTTCCCCGTCGGCCCCCTCAAAAGCAGGGCCGCTGCTGGCCGCAAAATTTCGCCGGCCATCGCCTCCCTATATAGGGAGGGTCCATTGTGACGGTAAGGGGGCGGCGCCTTTCACAGGGCCGTGACAATTTAAACGGGTTAGTTTTGTGTTTTTAGGCTCTCGACAAGTGTCTGGAGGTCGTCCGGCAAGTCGCTGTCGAAGCTCATCAATTCATCCGTGGCCGGATGCCGGAAGGCGAGATGGGCCGCGTGCAGCGCCTGGCGGTCAAGCGCGGTCAGGCTGGCTTGCGCCGATTCGCCGAGATGTATGGCCTTGGTTTTGTAGCCTGCGCCGTAGACCGGATCGCCCAGCACGGGATGGCCGATATGGGCCATATGGACACGGATCTGGTGGGTGCGGCCGGTTTCCAGCACACATTGGACGAGGCTGACCAGCGGTGTTTGCGGCGGGCCGAAGCTCTCCACCAGTTCCCAATGCGTCACGGCCTCGCGGCCGCGGTCCGGCCTTGAGACGTGCATCTTCTCGCGGTTGCGCGGATCGCGGTCGATCGGCGCCTCGATCGTGCCGCGCGGCCGGTTGGGCGCGCCCCAGACGAGGGCGAGATAAGCGCGCTCGAGATCGCCGGTGCGGCCGTGATCGGCGAATTGCTCGGCCAGCGCCCGGTGGGCCTTGTCGTTCTTGGCCGCCACCAGGAGGCCCGATGTGTCCTTGTCGAGACGGTGAACGATACCCGGGCGCTCCACTCCGCCGATGCCGGACAGCGAGCCCTTGCAGTGGTGCAGCAACGCGTTGACGAGGGTGCCGGACCAGTTGCCGGCGCCGGGATGGACGACGAGGCCGGCCGGCTTGTCGATGACGATGAGGTCGGAATCCTCATGGACGATGTCGAGCGGGATGTTCTCGGCCTCCGGTTCGGCCGGTTCCGGCGGCGGGATTTCGACGGCCACCCGCTCCCCGCCCGCAATCTTCCTGCCAGGGTCATCGGCTAACCCTGAGCCGAGGCTCACCTTGCCCGCGCGCACCAGCGCCTGTATCCGGGTGCGCGAGAGGTCGGGCAGGGCGGCAGCCAGTGCCTTGTCGAGCCGTTCGCCCGCCGCTTCCGCCGGCAGCGTGATTTCGAGAATTTCAGGAATAGGATCGGTCATATGGCCAAGAAGATCGCCGGTGTGGACGAAGAAGAGCTGAATCCGGCTCAGGAAGCCGTGGTTCGCCGGCTGCGCCTTCTCGTCGGCATTTCGACCGGCATCATGGCGTTCGGCTTTCTGCTGGTCATGTCGGTGATCGTATGGCGTGTCGTCAAGCAGGATGGTGCGACGGCAGTACCCTCCGGCGAGATCACAACGGTCCTTCCCGTAGGCAAGGGCCAAAGGATTACCGGCACGACATCCGACGGCGAGAGGCTGTTCGTGACGATCGAGGCCGACGATGGGCGGCAGTCGATTCTCGTCTTCGACGCCGACAGCCTGGCCTATCGCGGCAAGATCGAAGGCCTCGCCCAGTAGTTTTGAGCTTGAAGGGGCCGGGCCGGACCCTTATTAGAAGCCCCTCGCGCTGATGCGCGCCGCGCTCCCTTCGTCTAGCGGTCTAGGACGTCGCCCTCTCACGGCGAAAACAGGGGTTCGAGTCCCCTAGGGAGCGCCAATGTGCTTAGCATCTTATTGCCTTTACTTATGTTTTTCCCCATTTCCCAAACCCGACGATCGCGGTTTGGGAAGGCCGGAAAAGCTGTTCTCCATTTTGATCACGGCTGCACTTGCAAGCCGCATCTGATCTGCATCCCGGGTGTAGCGCTCGGCTTCGGCCAAGGTCTTGTGTCCGAGCACGGCCATGATCTCTCTGGAGGTCGCTCCTGCTTCCGCTAAGCGGCGTCCGGCTGCCTTCCTCAGACCATGTGGCTGACAGTCATCCGGCAGGCCAGCGGCGCGAATTGCATCGCGTAGAAACTGCGAGAAGCCGTTCACGCTAAAGGGGCGTCCGTACGCGGTGGCCACAATGACCATTTGCGAGCGGGGCGCCTGCGCCAATACTTCGCGGAGCTTGAAATGCAGGGGGATCACCAAACGAACGCCGGTCTTCAGCTGCGTAACCGTGATCTGTTCACCGGCAACATCAGCCCAAGTCATTCGATGGACGTCTGAACGCCGTTGCCCCGTGTAGAGCATCAGCGAGAACGCGAGCCTCTGCTTGGATCCAATAGGCCACCGCTTTTCGAACCGTGCGATCTCTTCTTCCGTCCATGATCGGATTTCTTCCGTCTTTGGGCGCTTGATTCCCGCTGTTGGGTCGGAGTGGATCCATCCCAGTTCGATTGCGTGTCGGGTCAGGACACGCACAAGCTTGAGTATCGCCAAGGACTGACCGGGACGGTCCGACAAAGGCTCCAGAAAGGCCCGCCTTATTCGAACAGGATTGAGCCCTTCCACGGATCGACCACCGTGAGTGGACCGTATGTACTCCAATCTGGGCCGATATCCCTTCTTTGTCGTCTCACGGAGCGAACGGAATTTGGCGGAACTCAAATATGACCGAACCAACGCTTCGACGCTTCTTGGGATTACATCCTTTTCGATTCGCCGGGTTCCCTTTTTGCCTTCCATGGCTGCAAGGTATGCGATCTGGAATTCTGCTGAGCCCACCGTAGAGGGCAGCGGAATTCGGCTTCCTTTTCCGCGTCGGAAATAGACACGCAAACGCCCATGCCGATCGCGCCACGCTTCGCAGTAGGGGGGTAGCTTACGAGGCATTGTCGATATCGTCCCAGCTCTGATCGTTTGAGCCAGTCTGGGCAGCACTAAACGCCTCGTCGAGCTTCATGCGATCCCAGAGGCGGATATTTTCCACCCGCTTCGGCGGAGGAAGAAAACCGCCCTTCACGAGGCTGTCGAACTTGGTGACGCTCACGCCGACATATTCGGCCGCCGCCGCCCGCCGCAGGCCCCGCGGCGCGATATTGGGATGAAGATGAGCATTCAGTTTTCGCATTGACCTTTTTACAATTTCATATAAAATCGATGTTAGGTCAACATAAAAGAATGACGGAATGAACATTCAGCAGTGCCGGGCCGCCAGAGCTTTGTTGGGATGGTCGCAACAGGATTTGGCGGAGGCTGCCAAGCTATCGATCTCCACGGTTCGGGACTTTGAGCTTGAAAAGCGCAGTGCCTCCGACGCCAGCATCGCCGCTATGAAGATCGCGCTGGAACGTGAAGGGGTGGAACTACTGGAAGATTTTTCTGTCAATGCCGCTGGTCAGAAAGGCGGCTGCGGGGTCAGGTTCAGCAAACCGTCCCTTCATCTCCGCCCGGCCGAAACCCTTGAGGAGAGGATGAAGGCCTGGGGTGAACTCGCCTGGAAGGCTGGAGTCCTCGTTCAAGAAAATCCGAACAACAAGGAGGCGATGAAGACTTGGAAAGAAGCTCTCGACGAGCTGAAAAAACTCATCGATTGAGGGGGTAGGGGTTAGTCTCTTAGAATGTTCTTTCCCCTTCAGCGGACCGGCCATGGCAACCTTTTTTTGCTCCGGGCAGCAAAAAATATGGCAGGTGTGACTAATGAATTACCGTCACGCATTCCACGCCGGGAACCATACCGAAATCCTCAAACACGCCGTATTGGTTCAACTCTTGCGCCATTTACGCGGCAAAGAGGCGCCTTTCTTCGTTCTCGATACCCACGCGGGATTGGGCTTTTACGACCTAGCCTCCGAAGAGGCTCGGCGAACCAACGAAGCGAGCGCGGGAATAAAGCGTGTCATCAATGCCGACATACCCCATGCAGAGCAGTATTTGGGGTTTGTACGGTCAATCAACCCTGCGAGTGCAGTGACACGGTATCCCGGGTCACCCGGGATAATCCAACATCTTTTGCGTCAATACGATGGATTGGCCGCCTGCGAACTCCACAGCGACGACGTTGATGAGCTAAGGAGAAACTTCAAAGGAGATCGCCGGATCGGTGTGCATCACCGCGACGGCTATGAGTCCATAAAAGCTCTTCTTCCACCTCCGCAGGGCCGCGGGCTCGTTTTCGTCGATCCCCCATTTGAACGGCCGGATGAAGTGGCGCGGCTGCTCGATGCCATCGAGTTGATCGGAAAGCGTTGGCCCGCAGCGATCACCGCTGTTTGGTACCCAATCAAGAACCGAGGGAATTTCGATCAGCTTAAGGCCGGGCTCCGGCAGAAGTCGGCGTTCCCAACGCTGACTGTCGAGGTTGCTCTCCAACCGGAGGATGGCGTCAGCCTGGCCGGCGGTGGGGTTGTCGTCATTAAGCCGCCGTGGAAGATCGAAGGTATTTTTCTAGAGCTTGCGAACGGAATACTGCGGGCTTTCGAAGCCCAAAACGGACGGGCCTCCGTGCAGTGGATCGTTACTGAAAGCGATCTCCGGGCAAAGGCTCATCGTTGATGATCGCGTGAATAGCCGCCATTAGGTCCCGCCAGCGTACCGCCGTCGGCGTGTCGCCCCTTAGAACGGCAGCATGCGCGCGGGCGTCCAGAGCTTCGAGCGCGTGGTCTGCACCATAACGGTCGATCAGCTTTGAAGCGCGTCGCCATACCCTCGCGCGCATAGGATAGGAATGAGGAGACTTTTCTCCCTGGAGGTAGGTCAGGCGCCACTCGTACCTCACCATATGTTGCGGTCTCCCGACAATTTAGGCACTACCGATACTGAACCCTCTGCGATTCGTCCCCAGCGGCGAATGAGCAGTGGGTTGACCCTCATAGTGTGAGCGCCTTGAATGTCTTCTTCCAGAATAAACGGAACTGGGGCGGCGGGCGAGCCGGCACAATGAGCTTCACAGACGCCCTGCTTTGGTCCGAATTACCAGCCTCCGCGCCTCGTCCCCGAGCTTGGGAGCCTTTGCCGGCTGTCAACAATGATGCTGCTCGCGCAGATCGCGAGCTCATGTCTGCTGTTGCAGAGCCAAACCGGGTTCTGTTCCTAGATATCGAAACAACCGGCCTTACGAAGTACTATGATGAGATAACGCTGGTCGGTTTTGCCATTGGCGGTGTCTACCGAGTGCACGTACTGGGCGACCGATGCGACGACCTGCGTTGTGCGCTAAGAGAGGCTAGTACACTAGTCACGTTCAACGGCACAAACTTCGACATCCCGTTTCTTGAAAAGACCTTTAGTCAACTTGAGATTCCGAGGGTGCATGTCGATCTTCGATATGCAGCAAAGCGGGCAGGTTTGGCCGGCGGACAAAAAGCGATAGAGCAAGCGCTCGGCATCGACGTCCGGCTAGGCTTGGAATCGATCGATGGCGCTGCAGCCGTTCTCTTGTGGCATCGCTACCTTCGGCACGATCTCGACGCTCTAAGGAAGCTGATCGCCTACAATGCTGCCGATATACGCGGAATGCAGGGCATCCTAGACCACTTGTTGGATCGGCAAACCCACGCCGATTTCCTGATTGGCAATCCCAGGTTTTCGCATTCCGATCTCAAGCGGGCTGGATGGTCTGCCTTTGATTGTGAGCTACCCTCGCCGATCCGCCTGGGGCGCCGAGCTCCGACGTTTTTGGAAACGTTTGGGGGCTCCCCGGCGGCGCACGCGACAATAGTCGGGATAGATCTGACCGGCTCTGAATCAAAAGCATCAGGGTTCTGCATTCTTCGCGAGGATCACGCCGAAACAGCGATGATCGCGACTGACGATGAATTGGTGCAAGCCGCACTATCCGCCAAACCTGCCGTTATCTCGATCGACTCTCCGCTTTCACTTCCAAGAGGGCGTGTTCGCGTAACGGACGATGATCCCGGTCGCCGGGAATTCGGAATTATGCGGCAGTGCGAGCGAACGTTGAAGCGGCGCGGAGTGAACGTTTATCCCTGCCTGCTTCCAAGCATGCAGCGGCTAACGGAAAGAGGCATAAGGCTGGCTGGGCGTTTTCGCTCGCTCGGTGTGCCGGTAATAGAGAGCTATCCGGGCGGTGCGCAGGATATAATGGGCATTCCGCGTAAGGGTGCGGGCGAGGCTTGGCTTAAGGCAGGGCTGGCGGAGTTTGGAGTATCTGGCGACTTCATCGAAACTCCCGTCACGCATGACGAACTAGATGCAATCACCTGCGCGCTAGTTGGCAGTTTCTTTTTAGCTGGAAAGTTTGAGGCGCTAGGTGGCGATGATGAGGGCGCGCTAGTGATCCCTGATTTGAAAGCACCTCCAAAATTACCCGTGATAGGCATAAGCGGCCGGATTGGCGCTGGGAAGACGACGATCGCGCGTCATTTGGAGGCCAAAGGCTATGCGTACACTCGCTTTAGTCTTGTGATCGACGATGAAATTCGACGTCGCGGTCTTGAACCTAACCGGCGTACCAGGCAGGCCCTCGGAATGACTCTTCACGAAGACAAGGGGCAGCGGTGGCTTTGTGAACGGGTCCTGGAGCGCGTGGCGACAGATGCGGCGATAGTTATCGATGGACTGCGGTGGCCGGAAGATGTGGCGTTTTTCAGAGAGAAATTCGCCTCCGATTTCATTCACGTCCACGTGCACGCTTCGCCAGAACATCGCCGACTCAGGTTTGATTCGCAGGCCGATGTTGGTGGCGTTGGCTTTGACGAGGCAGACAGTCAGCCTGTGGAAGCAATGATCGATAACCTCGCGTCGCTTGCGGATATCACAATCAGGAATGAGCAGAGCTTCCAAGAGCTATATGCTCAGGTGGATGAGCTTTCGGAGCGGCTCATGCGGGAGAGGAACGGGCTATGCCGGTCTCAGTTGTCGTAGGCGGTCAGTACGGATCTGAGGGCAAGGGGAAGGTCGCGCTGGAGTTGGTTCGAGCGGACGCGGCAGTTGATGCGATCGTTCGAGTGGGCGGCCCTAATTCTGGTCACACGGGAATAAGAAAGGACGGGAAAGTTTTTGCTCTCCGTCAGATTCCGGCGGCGGCCGTCGATGGGGATAAGATGGTGATATTGCCGGCGGGCTCCTATATCGACGTGGCGGTTTTGCAGGCAGAAATCCAGCAGCTCGGCCTTGATAATGATCAGGTCAAAATCAGCCCTTTGGCTCATGTCATTACCCAAGAGCACAAGCAATGGGAGGTCAAGGCAGGGCTTCAAAGTACCATTGGCTCGACAAGCTCAGGCACTGGTGCTGCTGTTATAAGTCGCGTCGCCCGCCAAACCAGTCACTTCCCATGTAAAGCAGTGAAGGCAGAGGACGTACCTGCGCTAGAACGCTTCATAATTGATGACCTAACCGACGTGATGCGCGGCATCCTCGACCGTCGGAAACGCATCGTGATCGAAGGATCTCAAGGGTTCGGGCTCTCGCTGTTCCATGCCGCCGTATGGCCGAAAGCTACTAGCCGCGATACGACGGCTGCGGGCTTCCTGTCCGAAGCTGGATTGAGCCCGTTTGATGTGGATGACATTACGATGGTCATTCGATGTCATCCCATAAGAGTCGCCGGCGATTCAGGTCCGCTGCGCAGCGAAACGTCTTGGGCCAAGATCGCCAAAGAGGCAGGCATTCACGGAGATCTAACAGAATTCACGACCGTGACTAAAAACCCCCGGCGCGTAGGTAGGTTCGATCCAGAGATAGTCAAAGGCGCGCTGGCGGTAAATCGGCCCACGAGGATTGTACTCAATCATTTGGATTATGTGGATCCAGCGGTGGGGGAGGGGCACCCTAGCGCACGTGCAGAGGCCTTCGTACGGTCAGTCGAGGATTCAATCAATCAACAGGTTGACTGGCTTGGCACTGGGCCGTCGACTGTTATCGAACGCGAACAATTATGTCGCGCTTCTTAAGCCTAGTGGCTCCCCGATAAGGCGCGACGGCTCGATTCGTGGAAATGGGTTTGCCAACCACGTACGAGAAAATCTGCCGCTGCCAAACGTAAACCACTGGCGTGTTGTTGTTGGCCTATGATCCAGAACACTCGGCATGAACCCCGCCTAAACACCATTGGGACGGAAAGCGCGCAAGTATTTAGTCGTTCTTTGATAGCGCGTTCCAAAGCGGAAACCTGTTCTGTCACAGGCATTGTTCGGTTGAGATGATGATAGACGACTAGGGACTGTCCTCGCTCCCAAAACGGCAACAAGTCTTCCCAGAAGACGTACTTACCAGATTTTGGCTGATTCATAGCAACGGAAGGGGTCTGCAGCCCGTTGTCCGGGTCGAAGAATACCAGTTCGGCTTTCGCCGTTGCTCTAAGCGCTCGTTGCCGCCAACCATTTCGATGCGCCAAGCGCAGCGCTGGCGCTAAGACCCCCGGAGGCCGAAGAGTCTCTCGGAAATAAATCGTATTTGCTCCAAGAATTCCGGTGGCTTCCAAATGAGCTAGCGATCTCCTCTCCCGCTTCACCAACTCGCTCAAGGTTTCGAATAGGTCCTCATCCAACGCACGAAACTTAGCTTTGCGCAAATAGGAGGTGTATTTACCGTCTCCATTGTGCCCCTCGTCTGGATAATGACACCACACGATCGCCAGCCGACGCACACCCGCCTCTCGGATCAAATAACGCAAAAGCGCATACTTTCCGAAATCGCCAACGTCGGCGACATAACGGTCCTGCATGTTCAGCGGCTCGACTGACGTCGAAGTTCATTCCGTAGAGCATCGACCTCTTGGGAGAGGCGCTCAATCCGATCGCGGGCTGCCAGCAGGTCCTGCCGGTCTCTCTTGGTCTCTGCCAGCGCGTCCTCGATACTCTCAAGCTTGGCAGACGTTTCCGTAGCTAACGAAGCTGCCGACGTGGCGCGTTCGGTCGCCTCCGCGGTCGCACGGATAACAGCTGTTGACACGTCGTTCGCTAGCGATACGGCAGAAACGGCGGTCCCTTTGACTGACTCGAAAAAGGAGAACAGTCCAACTACCGTCCCAGCGATCGCCAGAGTTCCCAGGCCGACGAAGAAGCTATTCGCTCGTTGCGCCCCCCTGGCTGCCCGATCCGCGCGCGCGGCCTGTTTCCTCGTTTCTTGAATGGCGACGGGTATCGAACTTCTGATGGGTCGATTTTTGTTCGCTTTGTCGAAATAACTCTCAGGTGTCATCCGGTTTTTGCGGTCTTCCCATTCTTTGAGAAGCTCAACGTCGGTCTTAATGGGTGCGTCGGCCGCGGAATCACCGGCATCAAAAGACGTTTTGGTGAACTCAACCCAGATGAACCCCTCATCCCCCCGAATCGTGTAGGGGTCGGATGTCAAATTATGCAGCGGGACGAGCAGATTGCCGCGGAATCCTGGATCCACAAGCGGGCCCGTACCTACGAGCAGACCGCGATGCACGTGTTGAATTCTTAGGTTGAACCGGACAGCGATGTAACGGGGAAGCAGGAATTCCGATTCTAGATCTACGAAGCTGATCGAATTCGGAGGGAGTGTGAAAGTCCCTGCTTTTGATATTGGCTCTTCATGCTTCTCGCCGTTTTCATCCCAGAAGATGAAGGTTGAGCCGAAGCGCACTTCGTATGAAGCGGCCTTAAAGCGGTCTTTATCGGCGACGAACGGATAAAGGAGACCGACAGCTTCCGCGTAAGCTCTGATATGGGCTTCCGATAGAAGAGTGGGCGGTATACTCCGAAGTGTATCCGGATCGCGGTCCTTGTATCGTTCCCATTTCTTGATTGCTTCAGCTCTCGGATCTGCCTGAGGGTTGCTAGTCACTTATCCCACTCCTAAAAAGGCACTGCATGTTAGCTGCAGAGCACCTGTTTCGGCTTCTGACCCTTTGCTGCGGACTAGCGTCCGGGGTCTTGGTAATCTTTCTCGCCATCATGGCGCAAAGGGGGGCAGTAAAAGATACCCTCGACGTCCTGGCTTATCTTCCTACTCGCGCGGTCCCCCATGATGATGGCGGCCGGAACAAGCAGCGCTGGGAGTCACTCCGAGAATTTTACTCCGTTTTCTTGCGGCGGTCCGTATTGGCTTTCTTTTTAGCGACACTCGGCTTGGCCATTATATTAGCCTCATTTGCTTCCCTCTGGTGCGAGCCGTAGGGGCTGGTTGCACCCTCTCTGGCACGACACTAGACTCCAGCACCGGCACTACTTTGTCGCTTCATCTACCGAGTTATTGCCCCCGCGAGCCTCTGGCATCCGAACTTGTGGTGAGCGCATTCAGGACTCGCCGAAAACTCGCAAGCCCCGCCTCAAGGTTCTCGATAATCTCTTCCGCCAGTTCGTCCGGCTCCGGCAGGTTATCGAGGTCGGTGAGGCTCTTGTCCTTGAGCCAGAAGATATCGAGGCTCGTCTTGTCGCGAGCGATCAGCTCTTCGTAGGAAAACTTGCGCCAGCGGCCTTCGGGGTTCTTCTCGGCATCCCATGTCGGTTTGCGCTTGTGGCGGTTCTTCGGATTGTAGCATTCGATGAAGTCGGCCAGGTGCTCGAAGCGCAGCGGCTTCTTTTTCAGCGTGTGATGGATGTTGGTGCGGTAATCGTAGAACCAGACTTCCTTCGTCCACGGTTCCTTGCTCGCCTCGCGATTGTCGAAAAAGATCACGTTTGCCTTGACGCCATTGGCGTAGAAAATGCCCGTAGGCAGACGCAGGATCGTATGCAGTTCGGCTGTTTTCAGAAGGTTCTGGCGCACGATCTCGCCCGCGCCGCCCTCGAACAGCACGTTGTCGGGCACGACGACCGCCGCGCGGCCCGTGGTCTTTAGCATGGTGCGAATGTGCTGCACGAAATTGAGCTGCTTGTTTGAGGTCGTCGCCCAAAAATCCTGTCGGTTGTAGGTGAGATCGTCGGTTTCCTCCTCGCCCTCGTCATTGGTGAAGCTCATCGAGCTTTTCTTGCCGAACGGCGGATTGGCGAGCACATAATCGAAGCTATGGGCGCTCGGCGCGACAAGGGCATCATTGGGCGAGATCAGCACATCGCCGTCGATCTCGCCGATGTTGTGCAGGAACATGTTCATCAGGCAGAGGCGGCGCGTATTGGCGACGATCTCGTTGCCGTAAAACGTCTTGTGCTTGAGCGCGGCCTTTTGCGCCTTGTCCAGGCTGTAGTTCGCCGGGCTGGTCAGAAAATCATAGGCGGCGAGGAAGAAGCCGCCCGTTCCGCAGGCCGGGTCGGCGATAGTCTTTCCCGGCTCCGGCCGCACGCATTCGACCATTGCCTTGATGAGCGCGCGCGGCGTGAAGTACTGCCCTGCGCCCGACTTGGTGTCTTCGGCGTTCTTTTCGAGCAGCCCCTCATAGATGTCGCCTTTGACATCGGCCTCCATGCTTACCCATTGCACCTCGTCGATCATGTCGATGAGGCGGTAGAGCTTCGCCGGGTCCTGAATTTTGTTCTGCGACTTCGTGAAAATCTGACCGAGCACATCCTTGCGCGTGCCAAGCTCGCGCAACAGTGTGATGTAATGGTCTTCCAGTTCTGCGCCGCGCTTAGTTCTTAAACTCGGCCATGTGTATTTTTCGGGAATGCCGACATCGCGCTTGTAGGGCGGCTTGGAATACTCGTCCGCCATCTTGAGGAAGATGAGATAGGTGAGCTGCTCCAGATAGTCGCCATAGCCCACGCCGTCATCGCGCAGCGTATTGCAGAAACTCCAGACCTTGGAAACGATAGGCGCGGTGCTCATGCGGCTTTCTTCTTGCCGTTCTTTTTGGTGCGCCGCGCCTTCGCGCCACCTTCTTCGTGTCCGGCGCGGATACGCTCAAGCAGTACGAAAGCGGGCTCGTCTGTCGGGTCTTGCACGACGAGCTGGCCGGAGAAGGCGCGTTGCAGAATCGCCCGCCGAAGAGCAGATGACCTCAAAGTCTGTTCTTTGAGGGTTTTCTCAAGAGCGGCGATGCTCGAAAATTCTTCATCTATCTTCTGAACTATCGAACCTTGTTTCTGCAAATCGCAGGACGGGATCTGTACAGATGAGAGTATGGCTTGGCTGATCTTAGGCATGGTTCCGGCGGATCCCTTCGCCTTAGCGCGCAGGTAGTTCCTGATGCGTGGGCTCGAAAGTGCGTAATAGAGGTATTTTGGAAGAATTTGGCCTCGGTCAGCGCGCAGTCGAATCATGAGATCAGGAAAAATGAATTCCTTCGCCTCTCCGGTGTAGATAGCAGGAACGCCAACATACTCCGCCGTATTCCCGCGCTGCACCAGAATGTCCTCGGGCTCACACCAAATGTCCCGCCGTTCTAAACCGGCTTCATCGAGGTATTTGAAGTGCTGTGAATCGAAAACTCCACTCGTTGTGGCAGACAGGCTAAGCACCTTGGATGCCGTCTCGCTCTTCACAGGTTTACCAGAATATCCATTAGACATCGGCACTTTCAGTAGCGAGCGCAGAGGTTTCGACTCGCTCGCTGATGCGAAGTGCTTGTCGAGGAGGCTTTGCTTATACGCAGTTAGTTGCCGCTGTGCGGCCGCGAGGCTCTCGACGCCTTTGTCGAGTTCGGAGAACAGTTCCTCCATCCGAGCGACGATTCGGCGCTGTTCGTTGAGCGGTGGGACGACAAGCGGCACGGACCTCGCGAGGTCTGTGGAAGCAACACTCGCCTGGTTCACATGCTTCACACACCGGTGGAGGAAGTATTTCATCGTCCACAGGTAGTGGAGCTGGGCGGCTGCGAAGCGCGGATCAAGGGCCGGCAGAAACCGCAGCCTTGTCATATGATTTGAGAAAGCCAAACCGGCGCCGATGCGGCCTACATGAGCCGTCTTTCCGATAAGCTCGGGGCTGTTGGTATTGTTAAACAACACATCGCCCTCAGTCAGTCTCCTGTCGTCATACTCGGGCGGAACGAATCGAAGATCGGAAAGCTCGATTTTTCCGCCGCGACTTACGTTCATAGGTCTGACGTGGGCCACACCATCGGCATTGCTGTTGTGCGCTCCGCAAGCAAAACCTGACTGAACAGATTCTGCAAATACGCCAACGTAGTCACACAACCAGCTCTTTGGCAGCGAAGCCAGGTCAATCGGGTAGTGCAAGCCTGTTTCGATTGCACTCATACCGCCAGCGCCCCATTCAATTCGTCGATCACGTCGTCAATGTTCGCGCCGAAAAGCTGGTGCATCTTGCCGAGGCCGCCCTTCGCATCGAAGGGTGCCATGTCGAGATCGTTGCGCTCGATATGGATCGAGGCGGTGATGTGATCGCGGATCATACGCAGCCATTCGACCTGTTCCTCGGTGAACTTCTGGCCGGGTCCGCTGTGACGTTTCAAAATCCAGTTCTGGAAATTACGCCGCACCGTGTCGGCATAGGGCGCGAGCTTCGGATCGATGCCGCAGACACGGCGGATCAGCGCCACCAAAGCCGTCAATTCGTTCACGGGGTCTGAGCCCTTATAGTCATCGAGCAGCGCATAGGCGCGCCAGACCCGCAGCGGCGCGAGCCTGGGCCGGTCGGTCCTGAGCGCATCGAGCACCGCGTTTATCATCGCGTAGGTGATGTGCGAGCGGCGCGCAGGCTGGTCGTAGAAGATGGTCAGCGCCTCGATCTCGTTCCGGTGCTCCTCAAGATAGTCGGCGAATTCCTTCGCCATCGCCTCGGCGTTCCCCTTGGCGTCGCCGCTCCAACCCTGTTCGAGAACCGCATCGAGATTGTCGTGGTCGATGGTCTGTTCCTTCTCCCGCCGGATGCCGTCGATCAGATTGATGAGCGGCCCGGTGAAGACATTGGCGGCATGGCCGACGAGCTTGTCTCTCGCCTCATTTCGCTGCGCATCGGTCGGCTCGCCGCCTGCGGCCTTGCTTGCCTCCTCCTCGATACGGTCTGGGTCGATGGCGTCGAACAGGCGGCGCACGATTTCATCGAGCGGAACGCCGCTCGCAGTTGCCGCGATGCGGGCCTGATCTTTGTCGTCGAGCAGCCTGTCGAGGCGTGCGAGCCGGCCGGCGAGCGAGCTCACTGTGTCCTCGTCGCGCACACCCATCATGACGCCAGTGGCGAGATCCTTCAGCGATACAGACGGCTTTGTGATGATGGGCTGGCTTGCAGTCTTGAGCGAGCGGGTGACGCCGACGGCATCGACGATGACATAATGAGTTTTCGCGGTCTTGGCCGAAGGCGTGACCTTTTTGAGACTGTCTTCATCCAGCGTGCGCGTGCCACGACCCTTCATCTGCTCGAAATAATTGCGGCTCTTCACATCGCGCATGAAGAGAAGACATTCGAGCGGCTTCACGTCCGTTCCCGTGGCGATCATGTCCACGGTGACGGCGATGCGCGGGTTATAGCCGTTGCGGAATTGCGCTAGCACGGATTTGGGGTCTTCAGTGGCCTGGTAGGTGATCTTCTTGCAGAAGTCGTTACCCTGACTGAACTCTTCGCGGACGATTTGAATAATGTCGTCGGCATGGCTGTCAGTCTTGGCGAAGATGAGCGTTTTCGGGACCTCATCGCGGCCCGGAAAAATCTCGGACAGGCTATCGCGGAAGGTCCGGGTCACCGTGCGGATTTGGTCCGGGTTCACAATATCGCGGTCAAGCTGATTGGCTGTGTATTGCTCGTCCTCGTCCTGATGCTCCCAGCGTTTCCGACGCGTGAGGCGCTCGCGCCTTTCGACCTGCTGCTGCGCCTTGATCCGCGATCCTTGGCGCGTGATCTGCGTGTCGATGATATAGACCTCGTTGCCGACATTGACGCCATCGGCCACGGCGCGCTCATGTCCGTATTCGCTCACGACGTTCTTATGGAAAAAACCGTAGGTACGGTTGTCAGGCGTGGCCGTAAGGCCGATCAGGTAGGCGTCAAAATACTCGATGACCTGCCGCCACAGATTGTAGATTGAGCGGTGGCACTCATCGATGATGATGAAGTCGAAATATTCCGGCGGAACCTTCGGATTATAAACAACCGGCAAGGGCTCCTTGCGGCGCACAAGGCGTTCGGCGGGGTTATCCTCCTCCGCGCTTTCATCGAGCGGCTCGTCCTTCAGGATGGAATACATCCTCTGGATCGTGCTGATGCAGACCTGACTGGAGTTAGCGATGTGCGGCGAGCGGAGACGCTGCACATTGTATAGCTCGGTGAACTTCCTGTTATCGTCGCTCGGCAGGTAGGACATAAATTCCTGCTCCGCCTGTTCGCCGAGGTTCTTCGTATCCACGAGGAATAGGATGCGCTTGGCGTCCGCGAATTTGAGCAGGCGATAGACCGAGGTGATCGCGGTGAAAGTCTTGCCCGATCCGGTCGCCATCTGAATGAGCGCGCGGGGACGATCCTCGCGGAAGGAGTTTTCGAGATTCTGGATTGCCGTGATCTGGCAGTCGCGGAGCCCGGCGGGATCGAGCGCCGGAATGTCGTGCAGGCGCGCCCGCAGGGATTTTGGCTTCGACAGCCAATCGGCCATTGTCTCGGGCCGGTGGAAGGTGAAGACCTCGCGCGAGCGGGGCCTGGGATCGCGCCCGCCCGTGAAGCGCGTGATGACGCCGGTGCTTTCATAGACGAAGCGCAGCGGCTCCTTGTTGCTGACCCATTTGAGCTTGGCGGCGGCATAGCCGGAGGACTGCTCCTCTACAGTCGTGATCTTGTGGCCCCAATCCTCGGGCTTGGCCTCGATCACGCCGACCGCACGGCGGTCCACAAACAGCACATAATCGGCGGGACCGGTGTCTGTCTGGTATTCCCGAACCGCGATGCCCTGACCGGCTGACCAGTCCAGCCCCTTCATGGTCTGAACATGCCAGCCCGCCTCAGCCAGATGCCTGTCGATCTGGTCGCGTGCGATTTGTTCGGGATTCTGGTTTTTGTTGCCCATCGTGACCAGCCTAAGGGCCGGCTAAAAGCCCCCACTGTCCATAGCCTAGAGGTGCTAATTGGACCAGACCATGCACGCACGGCTTCGCCCTTTCCGCCTTCCGGTCTGGCCGAAAGAGCCACACCAAAAGCCCCTAGCTAAGGAGAGGATCGGCCTAAATGCGGTAGGCCTGATCCCGCGTACTCGTTTCCCTTCGGCTCATTTGAGCCCCGCCACGTTGTCCCCGCAGCGTCCGCCGGGAGCTTTTTTGGGCGCTCCCGTAGAAGGCTAGAGGGCGGCGGCAAAGCCGCTGTCTCCAGACCACTACTTCCGACCCTTCCGGGGGTTGCCCGGCACCGTCTAGGCCGCGGATGGAATGGGCACACCAGAGCCGCGATTTGGTTTGACACTGACGCGCGTCACGAGCGGCTGTTGGTCCGCGGTGCAGCTCCGCTCGATCCTTGTGATCTGCGCCTCTCGGCAAACGACGGAGACAAGATCTCGAGAAGCCCCGCCGTGCAGGGCTCCGCCTGAAGCGGCGGGAACATCCGAGCAGACCCGCTTCAAGCAGAGCCGGAAGTTCACGGATGAGGTTTGGGGTGCCTCGAGAAAGTGCCTTGCGCAGCAACAGAGCTATTTGGCCCAAACTTTCGAGCCAAGGTATTGATTTCACTAGGAATACTTGCTCCCCTAGGGAGCGCCAGCTTTCATTCCGAGCTATTTCCTAGGTTCCACCCGACTGCGCGCGCGGCATCGCGTCTGATCGTCTTCGAATAGAGCGAACCGCTTCCGCGGATCGTGAAATCGGCCCATGGCTGGGAGCGAGTGTCGAAATCTCGCGGATGGGCTTTGGCTAATTGACATAGGGAAGGCAGACGAGCAGTAGCGTCGCCGATGCCCATGGCGCCGCGCGCTGGAGATAGGCGGGCGGCACCGAAAGGCGGATCATGGCGTAAATACCGAGCGCCACGGCAGCCGTGATGAGGGCCGAGGCCCATCCGTGCGAATGGAAGGCAAGGATCGGGGCCGCGAGGAACGCGGTCGTGCCGATCGTCGATTCGGCCACATGCGCGCCGTCGCCGTTTCTCAACAGATTCGTGAATACGAGAAAGCCGAGAGCCGTGGCGGCGGCAAGGGCTGCGATCAGGATCAGATGGTGCATGCGAGAGGATCCTTTCCACCGGGTGCTGAATCGAACGGTGTTGCGGGGATATGGCCCGCTTCCCGAGAAATGAGGTCACGCAGCTCTGGCAGGCAGGAGCCGCAATTGGTGCCGCAGCGCAAAAGGCGTCCGAGCGCACACGTGTCGCGCGCACCGTCGCCGATGGCGCGTGCTATCCGCGTCTCGCCTACGCCGAAGCAGGAACAGACAATCCGCCCTTCACCTGCGGAAGCCGCGACCGGCCGCGCCGCGAGCACAAGAAGGCGGTCCGCGGCCGGCACCGGCGAGCCCGAGCCGAACAATTCCGCCAGCCATGCCGTATCCGGAAGTTCCCCGGGAGGCGCGACCAGGAGGCACTCCGTCAGGACACCGCCTGCATCGAAACTGGCCGCCCGGAATATCCCTCGCCTTTTGTCGTGAATGTCCAAGGCATCCTTCCGTTCTTTCATCAGCGACAGGCCAAGCAGAATGCCTTCGCCGATCGGTTCCTCTCCGGCGAGCCGATAGGCATATCCGCCGGTGACGGCGCTTCGCGACCAATGGGTGAGGCCGCGCGGACGGAAGCGGACATGCGACAGGAGAACGCCTTCCCACCGTATGTTCAAAGGCGTGACGCGGGCGGGTGTATGCTTCAGTTCCGGCTGTCCGGACACGGCGTCGCAAGCGGGATTTACGACGCGGCCAGGCGTTCCCCGCGCCGACAGGTTGTCGGTCCAATGCATCGGAAGAAACGCTTGGCCGGGTTTCTGATCTGTAGTGTGACGGACCCGCGCGATGGCGCGCCCCCACGAACTGGAGATTTCCGCAATGCCGCCATCGGCAATGCCGAACCGCGCCGCATCCGACGGATGAATATCAAGCAGGGGCTCGGGGGCCTGGCTCATGAGGCGCGGCACCTCGCCGGTCCGGGTCATGGTGTGCCATTGATCGCGCATGCGGCCGGTGTTCAGTACAAGTGGCGCGCTATCGTCAGTTGCGTTTGCCGGACCTCGATAGGGCGTTGCGACGAAGCGGGCGCGGCCGTCCGGGGTCGGGAATTTGCGATCCGCAAAAATGCGTGCCTTTCCGCTTTGCTCGCCGATGGGCACAGGCCACTGGATCGGAGGCAAAAGATCGTATTGACGGTCGTCGAATCCGGCGAGGCCGCCGAGATCGAAAACACGCGAGTCATTGTTTTCGAACGTGGAAAGAGCGGCATGCTCCCGGAAAATCTCGGACGGCCGCCGATAGGCAAACGCATCGGCAAAGCCCATGCGGCGTGCAATCTCCGTCACGATCCACCAGTCCGGCTGCGCGTCTTGCGGGAGCGGCATGAAGGCACGCTGACGGGAAATGCGGCGCTCGCTGTTCGTAACCGTGCCGTCCTTCTCGCCCCATCCCGCCGCGGGGAGAAGTACATCCGCGAGGCGGCCGGTGTCGGTATCGGCAACGCAGTCGGAAACGACGGCGAAATCGCAGTTCTTCAGCGCCATCCGTACACTGTTGCCGTCCGGGAGGCTGGCTGCGGGGTTCGTGCCCATCACCCAGATTGCCTTGATCCGCTTTTCGCCGACAGCACTGAACAGATCGACGGCTTTCAGCCCTGGTCGTCCGGCGACACGCGGCGCTCCCCAGAAGCGTCGGACGCGGTCGATGTTCTCCGGCGTGAAATCCATGTGCGCGGCAAGCTGGTTCGACAGGCCGCCGACCTCACGCCCTCCCATCGCGTTCGGCTGGCCGGTGAAGGAGAACGGTCCCGTGCCGGGACGCCCGATGCGTCCTGTAGCCAGATGGCAGTTGATGATGGCGTTGACCTTGTCGGTGCCATGGGAGGACTGGTTGACGCCTTGGGAATAGATGGTGACGGTGCGTTCCGTCTTCGCAAACAGCTCGAAGAACGTGCGGACATCATCCTGTTGCAGGCCGCAAATTTCAGCGATCGTCCTGATGTCGGGAGCATCGGTCCTGGCCCGCTCAAGCGTCTCATGAAATCCCGTAGTGAATTGGTCGATATAGTCCGAGTCGAGCGACGGCGTGCCGGCAAGATTGGCGAGCAGGCCGTTGAACAACTCGACATCGGTGCCGGGATTGAGCTGCAAGAAGAGGTCGGCGTCGGCGGCGGTGGCAGTACGGCGCGGGTCGATGGCGACGATTTTCGTGCCGCGGCGCTCGCGTGCGTCAGTGAGGCGCCGGAACAGGATGGGGTGGCACCACGCGGCGTTCGAGCCGACAAGGACCACCAGATCGGCCTCGTCGAGATCCTCATAGCAGCACGGAACAATGTCCTCGCCGAAGGCGCGTGTGTGGCCCGCGACGGAGGATGCCATGCAGAGCCGCGAATTGGTGTCGATATTTGCCGAACCGATGAAGCCCTTCATCAGCTTGTTGGCGACGTAGTAGTCTTCCGTTAGAAGCTGCCCGGAGACATAGAACGCCACCGAATCCGGACCATGCGCGGCGATAGTTTCGTTAAACCGGCGGGCAACGAGATCGAGCGCCGTGTTCCAGTCCGCGGGTTCGCCGTCGACCATCGGATGAAGCAGCCGATTCCCGAGACCAAGCGTTTCGCCGAGCGCTGAACCTTTGGCGCAGACTCGCCCAAAATTTGTCGGATGTAGTGGGTCGCCCTGGGTCTGTGGCGACGGGCCGCCGAGAACGCCGCACCCGGTGCCGCAGTATGGGCATGTCGTCCGAACAGGTTGTGCGGCGGAAAGCGCGTTCATGCGTACATCAATAGACATCGACCTGATAGCGACCCGCCGCCTTGATCTGGGCGATATAGGCTTTCGCCGAAGACGCGTCGCATCCGCGATGCTGCTCAACGATCGCGTGTAGGGTCTTGTCGACATCAGCAGCCATGCGCTTGGCGTCGCCGCAAATGTAGAAATGAGCGCCGCGCTCAAGCCATGCGTAAAGCTCCGCGGCGTCCTCGCGCATCTTGTCCTGCACGTAGACTTTCCTGTCGCCGTCGCGCGACCAGGCAAGCGATAGCTTCGTCAGGATGCCGACGTTCTGCATCGCCGCGAGCTCGTCCTCATAGAAGAAGTCGTTCTCGCGCTTCTGATGCCCGTAGAACAGCCATGCCCCGCCTTTTGCATCCGTTGCGAGACGCTCCTGAAGGAACGCGCGAAACGGTGCGATGCCGGTTCCCGGGCCGACCATGATAATCGGCACGTCGCCGGAGGAGGGCAGGGCGAAGCCATGCGCCTTCTGCACATAGACCGGAAGTGCGGTGTTTCCGGCGATGCGCTCGGCCAGGAATGTGGATGCAACCCCATGGCGCGAGCGGCCGCCGATATCATAACGCACGGCATCGACTGTCAGCGAAAGTCGGCCAGGCGCGGCCTTCGGACTCGACGAAATGGAGTACAGACGCGGATGCAGCGGATCGAGCGCCGACAGGAATGCGCCGGCATCGAGCATCGTTGCGGGTGATTTCTCAAGGGCTGCCAGAACGTCGGTGACATCGAGATCGCCGTCCGGATCCCCGCCTTCCGCCATCCGTGCGAATTTGATCTTCTCGTCCGGATCGGACGCAGCTTCGGCCAGAAGGGTGAACAGTGCGTCCGGCGCCGCGCCAAGCGCCTTTTCGTGCAGCAGCAAATAGCGGATGCATTTTCCGTCGGCCATGGCGTCACCGGGAAGTCCGAGCCGCTCCATCACCGCATCGACAAGCGAAGGCTCGTTGATCGGCATGACACCGAACGAATCGCCCGCACGGTAGTCGAGGCCTTCGGGGAGCTGGAATTCGACGTGCCAGGTTTCCTTGGCCGATGCGCCCTTGTTGAGCCGCGTCCGCGACAGAAATACCGCATCGACCGGATGTTCACGCGAACGGCCGGGGGCCGATTCCGGAACTGCTGCCGCCGCGGTCGGGACCGCTTGACCGCCATCGAGTTCGACGGCGAGTTTCTTCAGCATGCGCAGCGTATCCTTGCCGCCGGGCTGGCAGAGATTGAGGCGCTCTTCCTTCCTCGCGAAAATCGCATTGGAATAGTCCTCGCAAGTGTAGCCGCACTGGCCGCAGTCCTGCTGCGCCATGGCCGCCATCATGCGGCGCCGGAGCGGGCGCCCGGTGGCCATGTCCATGCGTTCGTTCAACGGGATTGTCGGATCGTGCCACGGCGCCGCGCCGTCATCGCCGTCACCCGGCGAGGAAGCAGGCATGAGCGCCGCGGCCTGTTCCGGCGAGAGACTTGTCGGTGCGCCTTGCGGAGAGAAAACGGCGGCGAAAAAGCCGTTGAGCCATGCACGTTGTTCCGCGGTAAACGGCGCGTTGTCGGGCAGCATCGGCACGAAGAAAGGTGCGGGTTGAACGCTCATTCGGCGGCCTCCGCGGTGAAGATAGCGGCGAGGTCTGGAATCTCGTGGCGGCGGGTGAAGGCCGCAAAGCCCTCGTCCGGCGACGCACGGTTTGCCATCCACGATTTCAGCATGGACTCGATCAGCCGCGGGGTGTCTTCCGCCTTTATGTTCTGGAACAGTTCACGGCCGATCGCGCCGTCCGCACCGAAACCGCCGCCGACACAGATATTGTAGCCGTCGACCGTGTCGCCGTCGTCGGATACGGTCACACGCTGGCCGATCAGCCCGATGTCGCCGATATAGTGTTGGGCACAGCTGTGGTGACAGCCGGTAAGGTGGATATTGACCGGCCGATCGACCGCGACGCGGCTGTCGCACCAGTGGGCGATTTCCTCGGCATTACGCTTGGTCGGCGCGGCGGCAAACTTGCAGCCTTCGCTGCCCGTACAGGCGACGAGCCCGGCGCGAACGGCTGTCGCGGAGGTGCCCAGCCCGAGCTTGTCGAGTGCGGCAACCGCGAGTTCGACGTCGAGGTCCTTGACGCCGGAAATGAGAAGGTTCTGCCAGACTGTGAGACGAATATCGCCGTCGCCAAGATCACGTGAAACCTTCGCGACGCCTCGCATCTGTTCGACGGTCATCCTGCCGACAGGGAGCACCACGCCAATCCAGTTCAGCCCGTCCTGCTTCTGCTTATGTATGCCGACATGCGCCTGACGGTCGGAACTGGGGCGCTTAAGAACGGCTTCCGCCGGAACGCGCGTAAGCTTTTCGCCGATCTTCGCTTCAACCTCGGTCAGGAATCTTTCAAAGCCCCACTCGTCGAGCACATATTTCAGCCGCGCTTTCTTGCGGTCGGTGCGGTCTCCATGATCGATGAACACGCGGACGATCGCATCGGACACGCGGGTTGCATCCTCCGGCTTCACGATGACGCCGGTATCGCGCGCCAGATCCTTGTGGCCGGTTATGCCGCCAAGCGCGAGACGAAACCACGTACCGGGTTCGGCGCCGAATCCATCCTTCACCTCGACTGCCTGGAATCCGATGTCGTTGGTATCCTCCAGCGCCGCGATCAGCCCGGCGCCGTCGAACGCGACGTTGAACTTGCGCGGAAGTCCGTACATCTCGCGGGTGTTCAGGATGTGATGGTGCCACTCGCTGGCATAGGGGCGGGTGTCGATCAGCTCCTGCGGATCGATGCCGGCGGTCGGCGTTCCGGTGACATTGCGGATATTGTCGGCGCCGGAACCCTTGCAGGTCAGACCGAGGGTAACGAGTTTCTCGAGAACGGCGATGCCGTCCTTCGCGGGAACTTCGCGGATCTGCAGATTGGCGCGCGTCGTCACATGGGCGTAGGGGCCGCCATGCGCTTCGGCGATGTCGGCAACGCCGGCGAACTGCCAATGCGTGAGAATGCCATTCGGAATACGCAAACGCACCATATAGGAGTCCTGCGTGGGACCTACGAAGAACAGGCCGTGATAGCGCCAGCGCAGGACGTCCGGCCCTTTTGGATAGACGCCGTCCTTCGCCGCCTTCTTCATGCGCGTATAGGAGTCGAGGCCCATTTCCTCACGCTTGGCCGCTTCCGCCGGATCGAGCTTTTTGCCCGCCGCTTCGAAGCGTGCCATCGCCTTGTGGCTCGCGGCGTCCGGTCCGGTCGGTTCGGCCGCTGCTGGGGCGCTACCGACAAAAGCCGTAATGCCGCGGGAAGCGCTCAGCGCGCCGATGCCCGACACGAAGCCTTCGAGATAACGTTTCTGTTCTGGAGTGAAATCGCCGCCGCTCATCACGCTGCCTCGCACAGCGCGCGTCCGAAGATCAGGACATCGCGCATGGAGGCGGTATCCGCGCCGCTCTGGATGAGATCGAAGAAAAATGCGCCGTCGGACGTCTCCCCGTAAAGGACCGCACCGACGCTCCGCGCCGCGGATCGCGAAGGATGATGTCCTCACAGCCTTCGTCGTGCGAAAAATCTCCTGCGGAAAACAACTCGATGCCGGACACCTTAAGCCGCGTCGCGGTGGGCAGGGGAGCATAAGACGCGGTTTCGCCAGCAAGGGTCGCCGCGAGAATTTTTGCCATGTCGTAGAGCGGCGCGATCAGGCCGTGACAGACTCCGTCATGCTCGGCGCATTCGCCGGCCGCGAAAATATGCGGATCGCTGGTACGCATCTCGCCATCGACGACGACGCCGCGTGCCGTGACAAGCCCGGCTTCTCGCGCGAGCGCGATGTCCGGACGAACGCCGATTGCGACCACCACAAGGTCAGCGGGAAGATGGCGACCGTCGGCGAGTTCCACACCGCTGACCTGCCGCTTGCCCGAAATGCCCGCCGTCCTTGCGGAACAGACAACCTCTATACCGCGTGCTTCGAGTTCGCGCTGTAGCAGAGAGGCTGCTTCGCGGTCGAGCTGACGCTCCATGAGATGTGGCATCAGATGCACGACAGTGATATGCGGCTTCGAGCCCGAGCAATCCGCCTCCGATGACAACGGCACGGGCACCATCGCGCGTCTGCCGCAGCATCGCCTCGACATCACCGGCATTGCGGAATGTCATGACGCCGGGAAGTTCGCTGCCAGGCACCGGCAGAGGAGCGGGCTCGGAACCCGTTGCGAGGATCAGCCTGTCATAGGCGAAGCTGCGACCGTCGCCGGTGACGACAATACGCGCGTCCCGGTGTATCGCGGTTACCCGCACGCCGGTGTGAAGCGCGATGCCGTTTGCTTCATACCAGGCGCGATCATGCGTCACGATCTCGTCGAAGCGTTTCTCACCCGCGAGCATCGGCGAGAGCATGATGCGGCTATAGGCCAGGTGTGGCTCGGCTCCGAATACGGCGATGTCGTACCGTCCTGGAGCGCGCGCAAGGACTTCCTCGATGGCGCGGATGCCGGCCATGCCGTTGCCGACGACGAGAAGGCGTTCGCGTATCATTTACGCAGCCTCGACGAAGCGGTGGCGCTCATACAGGAACTTCAGAACGGCGGAGCGGCACCGCAGATAGGCAGGATCGCTGACAAGCTCGAGCCGTTTTCGCGGTCGCGCCAGCGGCACGTCGAGAATCTCGCCGATGCGTGCGGACGGGCCGTTCGTCATCATCACGATACGGTCGGACAGCAGTACCGCCTCGTCGACATCGTGAGTGATCATCATCACCGTATTGCCGAGCGTCGCGTGGATCTGCATGACCGAGTCCTGCAGATGCGCGCGGGTTAAGGCGTCAAGCGCACCGAACGGCTCGTCGAGCAGAAGAACCTTCGGCTCCATCGCCAGCGCGCGGGCAATGCCGACGCGCTGCTTCATGCCGCCGGAAATTTCCGCAGGGCGTTTGTCTTTCGCGTGACCCATCTGCACAAGTTCGAGATTGTGCATCGTCCAGTCATGACGAGCCGCAGCCGATTTCGATTTCCGGAAAACCTTGTCCACGGCGAGACGAACGTTCTCGTAGACAGTCAGCCACGGCAGCAGGGAGTGGTTCTGGAACACGACGGCGCGATCAGGTCCCGGATCGCTGACCTCGCGCTGGTCGAGGAGAACGACGCCGGTCGTCGCAGCAGTGAGTCCCGCGACGATGTTGAGGAGAGTGGATTTTCCGCAGCCCGAATGGCCGATGATCGAGATGTATTCACCGCGCTCGACCTTGAGGTCGATGCCGGTGAGAACCTCGGTCGTCGCGCCGCCGCGGGAGAAGGTCTTTCCGACCTGTTCGATGGAGAGATAGGACTGTCCCATTGCCGGTGTTCCTACGAAGTTGTGGTGCCGCGGGTGACGAAATGGGCGATCAGCGCGACGAGGCGGTCAAGGATGAAACCGACAATGCCGACATAGATAAGCGCCACGATGATGTCGCTGATGAGCGAGGAGTTCCATGCGTCCCAGATGAAGAAGCCGATGCCGACGCCGCCGATCAGCATTTCGGCCGCGACGATGGCGAGCCAGCTAAGACCGATGCCGATCTTCAGGCCGGTGAATATGTACGGTGCGGCCGCCGGGATCATGATCTTCACGGCGTACTCGAAGGGGTTAAGCCGCAGCACCCGCGCGACGTTGACGTAGTCAGGCGGGATGTTGCGGATGCCGACGGCGGTGTTGATGACGACCGGCCAGACCGCCGTGATGAAGATGACGAAAATCGCCGACGGCTCCCCGCTCTGGAACGCGGCCAGCGCGAGCGGTAGCCAGGCGAGCGGCGGGACCGTGCGGAGAACCTGAAACAGCGGATCGAGGCCGCGCATGGCCCAGGTTGATTGTCCGATCAGCGTGCCGACGGCGACGCCGACCACGGCCGCAATCGTATAACCGACCATGACGCGCTGCAGGCTGGCGAGAAGGTGCCAGAAAAGCCCCTTGTCCAGTCCGCCGCGGTCATAGAACGGATCGGTGATCAGCTCCCATGTATCGGTGACGACCTGCGACGGTGGCGGCAGACTTGCACCCTCGCCGCTGCACAGGAACTCCCATAACGCCACGAGTATAAGCAGCGTGATCGCAGGCGGCAGTATTCGCTCCGCAATACCGCGCAGCATCGGCACTACGGTCGCCGTGAACTGCGGCGCCGGCGCCGGCATCGCCAGAACCTTCGCTTTCGGGAAAGGGCGGATTTTCTTTTCGGTATCTATTGCTGGAAGGCTCATCAACGCCTCTCCTTGTCTTTACGGTGGCTGCAGTCAGGCTGCGGCGCGCTTGATGGTGAGGCTGGCGAGATAGTCTTCCGGCTTGTCGGGGTCGAAGACCTTGCCGTCGAAGAAGGTCTCCTTGCCGCGCGAGGTCGAAGCCGGGATGTCGGTGACGCCGAGTTCCTTGGCGGCCTCTTTCCAGAGGTCCTCGTCGGGGGCGAACTTGCCCCAGCGGATGTCCTCCGTCAGGAACCAGAGATCGTGGCTCTGGAAGGGATAGGAGGCCTGGTCGCGCCAGAATTTCATGAAGTGCGGGCTGGCCAGTTCGACGCGGCCATTGCCGTAATCGAAATTGCCCTTGATGCGTTCGATGATGTCCTTCTTGGGGACGTTGAACCAGGCGCGCTTGCCGACGATCTCGGCCATCTCTTCCTTGTTGGCCATGTCGTCGCACCACATCTGGGCTTCCTGTACGGCCATCAGCAGCGCTTTAGCGGCGTTGGGGTTGGTGTCGACCCAATCGGCGCGCATGCCGAGGCTCTTTTCCGGATGCCTGTTCCAGATTTCCGCGGTGTTGGTCGCGGTGTAGCCGATGCCCTGATGAATAAGCTGTTCGTTCCACGGCTCGCCGACGCAGAAGGCGTCCATCGTGCCGACTTTCATGTTCGCGACCATTTGCGGAGGCGGCACGACAATGGTTTCGACGTCCTGATCCGGATCGATGCCGCCGGCGGCAAGCCAGTAGCGCAACCAGAGATCGTGCGTTCCGCCGGGAAACGTCATCGCGACTTTGGCTGACTGCCCGGCAGCCTTCTTTTTGGCAAAGGCCTCCTTCATTTGGCTTGAATCGACCGTGACGTTGAGGTCGGCGTATTCCTTGGCGACGGATATGCCCTGAGAGTCGAGATTAAGACGTGAAAGTATGTACATTGGCAAAGGCACGTTGTTCTGCGTCACCTTTCCAGCAGAGATGAGATAAGGCATCGGCGTCAGGATGTGCGCACCGTCGATGCCGGCGCCTGCTGAGCCGAGGACGAGATTGTCGCGCGTCGTGCCCCAACTCGCCTGTTTCACCACTTCAACATCCGGCATGCCGAACTTGGTGAAGAGGCCCTTTTCGCGGGCAATGATGAGGGGCGCGGCGTCTGTGAGGGCGATATAGCCAAGCACGGCCTTCGTCGTTTCCGGGCCGGCAGCCTGAGCAACATGCGCGCCGAAGGGAAATGCGGTTTTTGCCGCCGCAAGCACAGCTGTCGTCGACGCCGCACCGAGGAATTTGCGGCGCGAGATGCCTGTTTCTTTGCTCTGTCTTCCAACGCTCATCTGTCATTCCTTTCGACTGGTGCCGAAAACAAAAAAGCCGCTGTCAGCCCGGCTCTTGCCAGGTCGATCAGCGGCATCGCTTATTGGGGGCACCCGTCGTTGGGCGCTATGCTCGCCCACCCGCACCAGGCAGCTCGCATTACAATTGATACAAACTTCGTGCCAGTTCGGGCGAGAGCGCCGGACCGCTCAGAAATGAGGGCTTTGCAGGCTTGCGGTTCCCAACGTCGCGTAAGAGCGGAGAGGAGCGTTCGCTCAATAAACAGGCATGACTGCAAGCTGAGCAGTCATTGGCTCGCGGCGAGGAAGCCCTGGATATCGGCGGGATCGAATGCCGGTCCGGCAAACGCGCCGATCCCGTCATTCACCAGTGGCCTTTGAGTGAGGCTCACAAGAGCAGCATCGTAGACGGTGGGAGAGAAGCAGGCCGTAACGGCGTCGATCCGCTTGTGGTCGAGAGGAAGCTGCTTCCAGCGTACCATCTGGGAATAGAGCCAGAGGGCCGCGCGCGCATCTGGCCGTGTCAGGGCCGAGTCGAGCATCAGGTAACGGGGATCCACGCGCGTACGCCCGGACGGATCTACCTGCACTCGTCCAGCCAGCGAACGCTCTATGAGGTAGGGCGGCAGGTTCAGGCGGCTGGGCGCAGCAAGCAGATGTGAAAGCTCGTCGCGGTTTTCGGCATTGGCGCACCATGAGGTCGCGCGGATAAGCGCGCGCGCGAGCCTGTTGAGGCAATCGGCATTCTCTTCAGCCCAGCCGGATCGCACGGCCAGCACTTTTTCCGGGCAGGCCGAAACGATGTCGGTACCGAAATGCACGATGTGGCCGATGCCTGCCTCGACCGCGACGCTCGGCCAGGGCGCGCCGACGCAGAAACCATGCACCTGGCTGCTTGTCAGCGCATCAACCATGTAGGGCGGCGGCAGTACAACGAGTTGCACATCCTCGTCAGGATCAATCCCGGCGGCGGCCATCCAGAAGCGCAGCAGATAATTGTGCGAGGAGAACGGGAAGGTCATGCCGAAGGTCAGCTTGCCCGCTCCGTTTTCCGATCGCGCGGCGATCAGCCGCCTCAGCGCCGCGCCGGATATGCGTGGATCGTCCAGATTTCCCTCTGCAAATGTGTTCAGCGCCTTGAATGTTTCGTCGCCGAAAAGAATCGAGTTTCCGTTTTCGCTGAGAACGAGCGGCGCGCGGAGCGGCGGACGGCCCGGATCGAGACTCTCGGAAATCGCAAGCGGCGCGAGAAGATGCGCCGCTTCGAAATGACCGATATTGAGCTTGTCGCGCATGTTCGCCCAGGAGACTTCGCGGGCAAGTTCGAGATCGATTCCTTCGTTGGCGGCGAAGCCGCGATCGGCGGCCGCGATCAGCACCGCGGCATCGACAAGCGGAATGAAGCCGGCGCGGATTCTCATTTGAGGAGTTCCGATGCCGTAATGACGGACTGAGCGATCTCCGCGACCTTTTTCTGTTCGTCCATCGCTTTGGAGCGGAGAAGATTGTAGGCATCCTCCTCCGACAGTCCGCGCGCGCGCATCAGAATGCCTTTCGCGCGGTCGATCAGCTTGCGTTCGGCAAGCGATGTCCTGGCGATATCCAGTTCGCGGCGAAGCTTTTCGAACTCCTGAAAGCGCGCCACCGCAGTGTCAAGAATGGGCTTTACGCGGCCGGCCGTCAGGCCATCCACGACATAAGCGCTGACACCCGCGCCGACGGCGGCCTTCATGGCTTCGCTGTCGCTCTGATCGACGAACATGACGATCGGCCGCGGCTGCTCGCGAGTCGCGACCCGGAGCTGCTCGATCACGTCGCGGTCGGGGAGGTCGAGATCGACGATGAGAATGTCCGGCTCCAATGTTCTGAGCAGATCGAGAAGATGACCGGGGCCGGCTGTTGCGACCTCGACCGACAGGTTTGGATCCTGGCGCAAGGCCTTCTCGACGATCTCGGCTCGATCCGGATCCTGATCAACCACAAGCACACGCAGCAACTGTTCGCCCTCTCGACGGCGGGCAAGAAGCAACTTGCGCGCCAGAGTCGCTGAATCTGGTGGCAGTGTGCTGCTCAATTTGCCGCAGGGCTGCTGGCAAACGGGCCGATCATGCGCGGTACGGTAACCATAGGGAGAGGAGAGAACCCGTGCATCCCGCCATCCGGCCGGGGTGCCGCGGCCGCGCTTTAGGCTGTGCGTACGGGCTGCGGAATGTCAGCTGGACAGTTGGGCAACCAGAAAGACCGACCAGACAGTCTGGGCGATGCAGCAGGAGCAGATGCCGAAGGTGCTGGCCAGCCAATCGGGAACGCGCCAAGCCGGACGATTGTCGTTGGCGATCGTCTGCGTCAGGAACTCCGACGCAGGGAGATGATAACCCGTATTACAGGCTTGCCTGCAGGTCATGGACCACCTCGGAACTGTTCCAAGTTAGCGCAAGCTTCCGCGTCCGTCGACGGCACAAATCGGCTATCCCTAGGCAGAGCTTCCACCTTTCAGAAAGGTGGAATTCCGGCGCCGCGCGGGAGGCATCTTCGCCGGGCGCATGCGGTCAACCAGCACATTGCGGCTGTTGATGCCTGCCGCAGCCGGTCGATCTCACATGGAGATCAGCCGCGCTCGCGCACGTCGGCGAAATTCAGCGCCGGCCAGTCCTGCTTGGCCTGATCGAGCGCCCAGGCGTTCCGGGCGAGGAAAACCAGGGCGCCATCCCTATCCTCGGCCACGGCCGAGCGGTTCAGATCGAGGAATTTGTCGATCTGGGTCTTGTCTTCGCTGGCTATCCAGCGCGCTGTAACAAAGGGGGCCGGCTCGTAGCGGATCGGCACCCCATATTCCTTGTCCATACGCGACGCCAGCACGTCGAGCTGAAGCGGGCCGACGACGCCGACGATGGCTTGGGAACCGATCAGGGGGCGGAACACCTGCGTCACGCCTTCCTCGGCCATATCCTGAAGCGCGCGCCCCAGTTGCTTGGCCTTCATCGGATCGTCCAGATGCACGCGGCGCAGAATTTCCGGCGCGAAATTCGGGATGCCTTCGAAGCGAATGGCTTCGCCTTCGGTCAGGGTATCGCCGACACGCAGCATGCCGTGGTTTGGTATGCCGATAATGTCGCCGGGCAGGGCTTCGTCCGCCGTCTCGCGTTCCTGAGCGAAGAAGAAGATCGGCGCGGCGATCGTCACCATGCGGTTCTCGCGAACATGAAACAGCTTCATTCCGCGGCGGAAGCGGCCCGAGCAGATCCGAACGAAGGCGACGCGGTCGCGGTGGTTCGGGTCCATGTTTGCCTGAACCTTGAACACGAAGCCGGTGACGGGCTTCTCCTCCGCCGAGACTTCGCGTGCGGTCGCCGGGCGCGTCGTCGGAGGCGGGGCGAAATCGGCCAGCGCCTGCAGCAGTTCGGCGACGCCGAATTCCTTCAGTGCGGAGCCGAAATAGACCGGCGAAAGGTGGCCTTCGCGAAAGCCGCCGAGATCGAATTTCGGCAAAGCTCCGGCGGCGAGTTCGAGGCCTTCGAGCGCCGGGCCGAGAATATGCGGCTCGATGCCTTCCTTTTCGAGGTCGGCGGGATTGGAGAACGTAACGACGCGCGACGCGCGGCCCCCGCGTTCCTCGGGAAGGATCGCGCGCTTTCTCGCGATATCGATGAGGCCGCGGAAGTCCGTGCCGAGTCCGATCGGCCAGGTCTGCGGCGCGAGATCGAGGGCGAGGCCCGAGGCGAGGTCGTCGAGCAGGGTCAGAGGGTCGACGCCCTCACGGTCGATCTTGTTGATGAAGGTGACGATCGGGATGTCGCGCAGGCGGCAGACTTCGAACAGCTTGCGCGTCTGGCTCTCGATGCCCTTCGCGGCGTCGATGACCATGACGGCGGCGTCGACGGCGGAAAGTGTTCTGTATGTATCTTCCGAGAAGTCGGAATGGCCCGGCGTATCCAGGAGGTTGAACGTGATGCCGTCTTTCTCGAACGTCATGACGGACGAAGTAACGGAGATGCCGCGCTTCTGCTCGATGTCCATCCAGTCCGAGCGAGCGCGCCGTCTTTCTCCGCGCGCCTTGACGTCGCCGGCCGCGCGAATGGCGCCGCCCGCGAGCAGCAGGCGCTCGGTGAGTGTGGTTTTGCCCGCGTCCGGATGCGAAATGATTGCAAAGGTGCGGCGTGAGGTGTGAGGCGCGACGGGGGTGGCTGCGGTCATGGCCGCTGGGCTTCTTTCAGGTTCGGGATTTGCCGTTCAGGTAACAGTCCGGGGAACGAGCGGCAATAACTAGCGGCAATAAGTGGTGCGGCCGTTCTTGCCGCGCCTGGCCAGGTCGAGGTGGAAATGTTCCTCGTGGGCGGCAACCGGCGGGCCCAGAACGGTGGTGAAAATTCCGCAGGCGCCGTCGCGGATCTCGGTCATGAAACTGAGTTCCGCCTCCCCTTCGCCGCCAACTGCAATGATGGTGCCGCCGGCACGTTCAAAGGCGCCGATGTCGATGGCGTTGGCCTGGCCGTGCTCGGAAATCTTGGCTTTGGGATCGCGGTTGCGGCCCCGGCACTCGTAGCCGCCGGTCTGGCGAAACGCCTTTATCGGTTCGCCGAAATGCTTCTGAGCCGCGGGCTGGACCTTGTGGACGAGCCAGTAAAGCGCGGTCTTGGCGACCTCGCAGGTCACGGTGATGGGCGTTTCGAAGGTAACCCGCTGTCCGCCTTTCGGCGTGAGGGCGCTCATGCGGATCGGGGTCAATGCCCCGCAAGCTCCTTCCATGAGGCGTGGGAGGCGTTCGAACTCCACTTCACGTTCGGCTTCGAGTGCATCGCAGACCGGGTCGGGAAGGGGGTCAGGCGGTACTTCGGCTTCAACAAGACCCGGAGGTGGCGGGGTCGGGCCGACATCGGTCTCGATTTTACCCGGACGTGGCTGAGGAAGCGGAACCGTCTCGCTGGCGGACGGGGTCGGCGCGGGCGCTTCGGCCTTCGCCGGCGGCCCAAATTCCGCCGGCCGCTCCACGGGCAAGGGCACGGCAAAAGCCGCGGTCGGAAGGGAGAGCGCCAGCAGAATCGCGGCGCGCAGAAGGTGCAGCATCCGGAGGAAAGAACGTTGTTGCGGCGAGTAAGTTTCAGCGGACTGGTGGATAGGTCACCGAGGCGGTGGTGACCGTATCGGCGTCCCGGGTTGCGCGCACGGCCGATTGCAGGGCGCCGCCGGCAGCCGCTGAGCGCGCGGCGGGTCCGCTTGCGACGCGTGTGATCTCGCCGGCAAGCCGTTCGATCTGCGCGCGGAGAAGTGCGATGTCTTCCGAGTCGGTCACAGTGCTGCGCTCCGGGCCATCCTTCTCGGCGCGGGCAATTTCCAGCTCACCTTGCGTCGCCGCCAGTTCCTGCTTCACGGCCTTGAGCTGCTCTTCCAGCGCATGGACGGTCAGCCTGACCTGAGCAACCTCGTTGACGGCGGCAATCGTCTCGGCGCGCTGGCTTTCGACAGCGTTGAGAAGATCGGAACGTTCGTCGACCTGCTTCTTGTGAGTGCGCTCATTGGCGGCGAGGCCACCTTCTGCCTTAGCCAGACGAGACTGCAGCGCGGACATTTCCAGCTTCATCTGGTCGAGAACTTTCTTCGCGCCCCTGACGCGCTCATCGGCGTCGGCGGCCTTCACGCGCGCTTCTTCAACCGTGCCGCGCATGGAAACGATGGTCGCGTCGCGACGCCCGACATCGGCCATGCTGCGCGTCATGCGCTCGCGCATGAGATTGGCCTGGCGCTCAAGCTTGCGGTGTTCGATGGCGACTTCGGCGCGCAACAGATCGCGCGAGGCCACGATCTCGTCGCGCGAAAGCGGAAGACGTCGCATGATTCGATGCGTCGTCAGACGAACCGCGCGATTCCAAAGCGCCCGTCCCATGAACAACGCTACGAGGCTCGCCGTCAGAAAGCCGAGCGCGGCGTAAAGAAGCGGCTCGACCATCTGTCAGCCCGTAAATTCGCCTATCGGTGAGCGCCATACATGCCATGCGGCGGCGCAAGGCGCTAGCCCTGGGGCCATTCTCCCCGGGGAGAGGCTCAGAAGGGGTTCCAGGTCGCGCGCGGCGTGAACTTCAGATAGCCGACATTGACACCGAAACGGGCGCCGACACCCGACTGGATGGGCACGAGCACAACGCCGTCGATTGTCAGTGCCGTCATGCCAAACCCGCCCACCACATAGGCAGAGCCGTTGACGCCGGGGAACCGACGGATGATCGAGTCCGGACCGGGAAGATTGTAGACGAGAATCATCGTCCGCGCTCCCTCGCCGCCGAGATCGAAGCCGACGGACGGCCCCTGCCAATAGACCCGGCGCTCGCCGCCATGTTTCATGTAGAGCTTGCCCTCGCCGTAGCGCAGACCGACGCCGATGGCGCCCGATCCCTCTTGGCCGAGGATGTAGCCGTTGGGCTGGCCCCAGCGGGATCCGGCGTATTCGACGATCTGCGCCAGCTCGCGGCTGACCACGCCGAAGAATTTATGGCCGCGGCCGATGATCTCGTCAGTCGAATAAGTGCCGGTACGGTCCGATCCGCTCTGATATCGGGCTGCGGCGGGAAGAGCGGCGGCAAACATCAGGGCCGCGGCGGCAAGGGCCGTCCGGAAGAGCGTGGAAATTCTCATTGCGTGATGATCCTCAAAAAAGGGCCCGGAATGGGCAAACGCAACGCCACACAAGGAACGGGCCGCCGCAGGCGACGAAGCGAATTCTTACCGATCTTGCGTTAAAAAATGTCGAGCCGAAGGCACATCAATCCGGAATGCGGCCCCAGGCGATGAAAGGACCGTTCAGAAAGCCGGTTTTGGTTTTTCCGTACCCGAGCGGGCCGCCTTCCGGCGTTAGAACACCGCCGCCCGCCGCCGAGAGCAATGCCTCGCCCGCGCCCGTGTCCCATTCCATTGTTCCGACGAAGCGAGCATAGAGATCCGCGCTGCCTTCCGCGAGCAATGCGAATTTCAAAGCTGAACCAAGGCGTTGGCGGTCCTGGGCGCCGGCGTTGTCAAGGAACGTCTCGGTTTCGGCGTCGATGTGGCCGCGGCTGGTTAGAGCAACGGGCGGGACGGCGGGCGAGCGTGTCGATATCGGCGCGAAGGCATCCTCGCCGGGCACCGCGCCCAGCTTGTGGAGCGCCCGTGCGGCGCCGCGCCCGACCTCGCCCCAATACGTGCGGCCAAGGGCCGGGGCATGGAGAATTCCGAGCACTGGCCGGCCTCCGGAGATCAGCCCGATATTCACCGTGTATTCGGCGCGCCCGGCCACATATTCCTTGGTGCCGTCGAGCGGATCGAGAACGAGGAATTCATCTCCAAGATCCGGCACGCGGCCATTGGCCGTGCTTTCTTCCGCCAGCACCGGGACACCGGGGAATATCCGCGCCAGACCGGCCAGCAGCATTTCCTCGGCCTGCATGTCGGCGTTCGTTACGGGCGACATATCCGGCTTGGTGTTCAACTTGATGCCGCCCGCCGACAGCTGCACGATAAGACGCCCGGCCTCCGCCGCGAGGCGGGACAGTTCAAAAATATGAGGGGGGAGGCTCATCGGGCGGTTTCGGAGGGTGTTCGTACGCGTGGCGCGAATCTCGCGCGCGGTGTATCACGCGACCGCCTCGCAAACCATGCGGCCTTCAAGGAGTTTCCGATGTCACCCGTCGAACTGGAAAGCCTCGACCTCGCGGCGCTGATTTCCAGCCGCCTTTGCCACGACGTCATCAGCCCCGTCGGCGCGATCGTCAACGGGCTCGAGGTCCTGGAAGAGGAGAAGGACCCGGCGATGCGCGAGATCGCTCTCGATCTCGTCAAGAAGAGTGCGCAGCAGGCTTCCGCCCGCTTGCAATTTGCAAGACTGGCTTTTGGCGCCGCAGGGTCTGCCGGTGCGCAGATCGATACCGGCGATGCCGAGCAGGTGGCACGCGCCGTCGTGGCCGACGGCAAATCCGAGATCAGCTGGACGGGACCGCGCCTGCTGCTGCCGAAGAACAAGGTGAAGCTCCTTCTCAATCTTCTGACGGTTGCGGTCTCCACCGTGCCGCGTGGCGGGAAGATTGATGTTTATATTGAAGGCAGCGACCCGGACATCTCGTTCCGTATCGTGACCACCGGTCCGATGGTGCGTGTGCCGAACCATGTCGTCGATCTGATCGCGGGCAATCCCGAGAACGGGCATGTCGATGCGCATGTCATTCAGCCCTTTTACACAGGGCTTGTTGCACGGGCGGCAAACATGGCCGTAACGCTTGAGGCGGAAACGGACTCGGTCGTCATTGCAGCGAAGCCAAAGGCCTGAACCTGTATTAACGCTTCATTCACCATAACAGCAGGTAACGCCGGGCAGAGTCTGTCCCGCTTCCGTCTGGGTGCGGCCTCAACTCCGCGGTAACCGTTTCGCTTTACCAATCTTCATGACGCCCGATTGCTTGGGGCTGGCGTCGGGGGACAGGTATGGACGATCTTCTTCGCGAGTTCCTGACGGAAACAAACGAGTCGTTGGACGTCGTGGATATCGAGCTTGTCAAGTTCGAGCAGGATCCCAACAACGCCAAGATTCTCGACAACATCTTCCGCCTGGTCCATACGATCAAGGGCACATGCGGATTTCTCGGACTGCCGCGGCTTGAGGCCATTGCACACGCGTCCGAAACCCTGATGGGCAAGTTCCGCGACGGCGCGCGGGTTAATACCGAAGCCGTTACGCTGGTTCTGTCCTCTATCGATCGCATCAAGGCTCTTCTCGCCGAGCTTGAGCGCACCGAAGCCGAGCCGGAAGGCGAGGACAGGGATATTATTTCGCAGCTTGAGGCGATGTCCGAGGGTGCGATGGCCGGCAAAGCCGAGCCGGAACCAGCCGCAGCGCCGCCCCCTCCGCTTCCGAAGGAAGACAAGCCGGTCGTTGTACCGGCGCTGGAGCGAGACCTGCGGCCGGGCGAGGTGTCCGAAGAGGAACTCGAACGCGCCTTCCGTGAAACCGAAACGGAAGAGACGCCGCTCAAGCCTGCCGTTGCTGCGCCTGCCGCGAAGGAACCTCGTCTGGGCGAGGTGTCCGAAGAAGAACTTGAGCGTGCTTTCCGCGAGGCCGACGGTCCCGAACTCGGGCCAGCAAAATATGTACGCGAAGAGGCCGAACCAACACCGGCCGCGGCACAGGCCGTTCCTGAGCCGAAGAAAGCTGCTGCTGCAGCGAAGAAACCCGCTGCAGTAGCGTCCGGCGACGAAGACCCGGCCGGCAAGCTCGAGAATTCGATTGCCTCACAGTCGATCCGCGTCGGCGTCGATACGCTTGAACATCTGATGACGATGGTCTCGGAATTGGTGCTGACGCGCAACCAGCTGCTTGAGATCGTCCGTCATCACGAGGAATCGGAATTCAAGGTCCCGTTACAGCGGCTGTCGAACGTTACCGCCGAACTTCAGGACGGCGTGATGAAGACACGCATGCAGCCGATCGGCAACGCATGGCAGAAGCTGCCGCGTGTCGTGCGTGATCTCGCCCAGGAACTCGGCAAGAAGATTGAGCTCGACATGCATGGTGCCGAGACCGAACTCGACCGCCAGATTTTGGATATCATCAAGGACCCGCTGACGCATATGGTGCGCAATTCGGCGGATCATGGCCTTGAGCCCACCGAAGACCGAAAGATGCTGGGCAAACCCGAGAAGGGCACCATCCGGTTGTCGGCCTTCCATGAGGGTGGTCATATTATCATCCAGATCGCCGATGACGGGCGCGGGCTGAATGTTGACCGCATTCGGAAGAAAGCTCTCGAGAACGGCCTTGCTACCGAATCTGAACTCGACCGGATGAGCGAAAGCCAAATCCAGAAGTTCATCTTCCATCCGGGCTTCTCCACGGCCGCTCAGGTAACGAGCGTCTCCGGCCGCGGCGTTGGTATGGACGTCGTAAAGACGAATATCGACCTCATCGGCGGCACGATCGATCTGAAGTCGGTGGTCGGCGAGGGCACGACCTTTACGATCAAGATTCCGCTGACGCTGGCCATCGTGCCCGCGCTGATTGTCGAAGTCGCGGGCGATCGTTTCGCAATCCCGCAGATCGCGGTGATCGAACTCGTCCGCGCAAACTCGCAATCCGAGCACCAGATCGAACACATAAATTCAACACCGGTGCTGAGGCTTCGCAACAAGCTCCTGCCGCTGATCCATCTGCGCAAGCTGCTCGGTCTTGAAGAAGCGGCACAAGAGACCGATGGAGTAGGGTTCATCGTTGTCACGCAAGTCGGGCCACAGATGTTCGGCATCGTGGTCGATGGCGTGTTTCATACCGAAGAAATCGTCGTCAAGCCGATGTCCTCGCGTCTGCGTCACATCACGATGTTCTCCGGTACGACCATTTTGGGCGACGGCTCGGTGATCATGATCATCGACCCCAACGGTATTGCGCATGCCGTTGGCTCCGATCTGTCCTCGCGCATGCTCAATCCGCAGGATGCGGAGGAGCAGTCGGGCCCGGCTCAGAACCAGACGGTGTCCATGCTGGTGTTCCGCGCAGGAGGCCAGGAACTAAAGGCGGTGCCGCTGTCGCTGGTCACCCGCCTGGAGGAAATTGACGTCCGCAAGATCGAGTCGGCAAACGGTCGTCATCTTGTCCAGTATCGTGGCGCGCTGATGCCGCTCGTCGAAGTAACGGAAGATGCGCGTCTGCGCGAAGATGGCTCGCAGCCGCTGCTGGTGTTCGCCGATGACGGTCGCTCCATGGGTCTCGTGGTCGACGAGATCGTCGACATCGTGGAAGACAAGCTCGACATCGAAGTCGGCTCGGATGTGCCCGGCATTCTCGGTTCGGCGGTCGTCAAAGGCCAAGCGACCGAAATCATTGATATCGCGCACTACCTGCCGATGGCGTTTGGCGACTGGCTGCACCGCAAGGATCTAGGCGTAGACACACATACGAAGCATCTTCTTTTCGTTGATGACAGTGCCTTCTTCCGCAACATGCTGACCCCGGTTCTGCGAGCCGCAGGATATGATGTGACGGCCTGCTCTTCTGGCGGAGAGGCTCTCGCTCTGATGAAAGCCGGCCGGAAATTCGATATCGTCGTGAGCGATATCGAGATGCCCGAGATGGATGGTTTTGGCCTCGCCGAGGCTGTTCGCGCCGATAGTCATCATCACGATGTGCCGATCATTGCCCTGTCGTCGCTCACGAGCGAGGCCGCACTCGAGCGCGGCCGCAAGGCGGGTTTCGACGACTATGTCGCGAAGTTCGACCGTCCCGGCCTTATCGCGGCGTTGAAGGACGTCAAGCCTGATCTGGAGCGTGCGGCATGAGTAACCTCAATCGCATCGACCTCGACGGCGAAATCGTCGAGTATGTCACTGTCGTCATCGGCGGCCAGCTGTTCGGCCTCCCGATAGGACGCGTCCAGGACGTTTTCTCTCCGGATCGTCTGACTCGCGTTCCGCTCGCTCCGCAGGAAGTGGCCGGCGTGCTCAATTTGCGCGGCCGTATCGTTACTGCGATCAACATGCGCGTGCGCCTCGGTCTCCCGCCGCTCGATACAGGCCGCCCGCCGATGGCTGTGGGTATCGATCATGGCGGCGAGGCGTACGGACTCCTGATTGACCAGGTAGGCGAGGTAATGAAGCTCCCTGCTGCAGGACGGGAGCCGAACCCCGCAAATCTTGATCCCCGCTGGGCGGAAATTTCAGACGGTGTTCATCGTTTGGATGGACAATTGCTCGTTGTTCTCGATGTCGAGGTCACGCTTGATCACGCGCGGGAAGCTCTAGCCGCATGAGTATGAAGTGGCCGGAAGGAGTTATGAAATGAAGACCTGCCTCGTCGTGGACGATTCCAGCGTGATCCGGAAGGTCGCGCGGCGGATTCTCGAAAAGTTCGACTTCAAAATTTCCGAAGCAGAAGACGGCAGTCAGGCGCTTGAGCTGTGTCGTCAGGCAATGCCCGATGCCGTTCTTCTCGATTGGAACATGCCCGTCATGGACGGCTACGAGTTCCTGAAGGAGCTTCGCTCGATGCCGGGCGGAGATGTGCCAAAGGTGGTGTTCTGCACTACGGAAAACGACGTCGCGCACATTGCCCGCGCTCTGCGCGCCGGCGCCAATGAATACATCATGAAACCCTTCGACAAGGACATCGTCGAAGCCAAGTTCCAGGAAGTGGGCCTTATCTGAAGCGGGGCTTTTTCGCTTCGGAATCTCTTGCGAGCGTAACCGAGTATGCCAGTCGCAGCTGTTGCCCAGCCTGTTCAGTATGACCGTCCGATACGTGTCATGGTCGTGGACGACGCACTCGTTGTGCGTGGTATCGTTTCAAGATGGCTGAAGGAAGAAAGCGGGATCGAAGTTGTCGCGACGCATCGTTCGGCGAAGCTGGCGCTTGACGATCTCGACCGATCGAACCCGGATGTCCTGATCCTTGATATCGAAATGCCGGACATGGACGGCGTCACCGCGCTTCCGTTGTTCTTGGCCAAGCGCAAGGATCTCGCTGTCATCGTGGCGTCTACGCTGACGCTCCGCAACGCCGAGCTCTCCATCCGCTGCCTTTCGCTTGGCGCAATGGACTGCCTAGCCAAACCGCAGACATCCGGCGAAATGACATCGACGGCAGATTTCCGCCGCGAACTCACGGAGCGGGTACGTGCGCTCGGCGGGCGGATCATCAGCCGTTCGCGTCCGGCCATCACTCCGGCGCCGGTCGCGCCAGCGGTCCCGCCGCAGATCACCCAGAATCTGGAGCGGTCTGGTCCGCCGGATACCAGCTTCTCACGCCGCTCGAACGAGCCGTACAGGCTGCGCAAGTTTCCCGCGACGATGCCGCGAGCCATCGTCATCGGCTCATCAACCGGAGGCCCGCAGGCGCTGGCGGTGGTGCTCGGGGCAATGAAGAGTGTTTTCCCGCGCGTCCCGGTGCTCATAACGCAGCACATGCCGCCAAGCTTCACTACGATTCTGGCAGAACATCTGGGACGCGTTACCGGCGTGGCTTGCCATGAGCCGGTAGACGGCGAACCGGTCAAGGCCGGCATGATTTACATCGCGCCCGGCGGCCGCCACATGAAAGTTGCGCAGAGCGATCAAGGGCCGGTCGTGCAGATTACCGACGAGCCGCCCGTCAATTTCTGCAAGCCCGCGGTCGATCCACTTTTTTATTCGGCTCTGAAAATCTGGGGCGGCGGGCTCGCCGCAGTTGTGCTGACAGGCATGGGGGCGGACGGAGCCAGGGGAGCGCTTGCCATCGCGGATGCCGGTGGCGCGGTGATTGCGCAGGATGAAGAAACCAGCGTGGTTTGGGGAATGCCGGGAGCAACGGCGCATGCCGGCGCGTGTTCGGCCGTCCTTCCGCTGGAAGCGATCGCACCGCAGGTCGTTCGCTTAGTAACGGGGGAGCGTAGATGACACCCACAGAACTCGAATTTCTCGGCGGCTTTCTCAAGCAGCGGTCGGGCCTCGTGCTGGTTGGCGACAAGAGCTATCTCATAGAGAGTCGGCTCATGCCGGTTGCGCGCAAGCACAACATTCCGTCTCTATCGGCGCTCATGACTCAGCTGCGTGCCGGCAATGCGACGCTGGAAAGTGAAGTCGTCGAAGCGATGACGACGAACGAAACATTCTTCTTCCGCGACAAGATCCCGTTCGAATTGTTCACAGAGACCATGCTGCCGTACATCCAGAAGGCGCGCGCCGCTCAGCGCCGTGTTCGCATCTGGTGCGCGGCATGCTCGACGGGGCAGGAGCCGTATTCACTGGCAATGTTGTTGGAGGAAAATGCTGCGAAATTCCCCGGCTGGGATTTCGAAATCCTTGCGACGGACCTGTCCGGCGAAGTTCTCGCCAAGGCAAAGGCCGGCAAGTTCAGCCAGTTCGAGGTTCAGCGCGGTCTTCCCATCAATCTGCTCGTAAAGCATTTCGAGCAGGTCGGTGACCTCTGGGAAATCTCGCCGAAAATCCGCCAGAAAGTGCAGTTCCGTCCGATCAATCTGCTGCGTGATTTCGGTCCACTTGGTGCGTTCGACATCATTTACTGTCGTAACGTACTTATCTATTTCGATGAGCCGACGAAGATTGATGTCTTGAACCGGATGTCGGGTGCTCTTGCCCAGGACGGGTTCCTGGTTCTCGGCGCTGCCGAGACCGTGGTTGGTCTGTGCGACCGGTTCAAATCCGTTCCCGAAAAGCGCGGACTGTATGTGCGCAACGCTGCCGCGGATGCAACTCGTCCTCCGATGCGTCTGGCAGTCGGCGCGGGCGGTTAAGGGAGAAGGTTCAACAAAAAAGCCCCGCATGACGCGGGGCTTTTTTGTTGGCGAAAGTAAAATCAGGCAGAGGCTTTGAGATCTTCCGGCGGTTCGCGCAGCACATAACCGCGGCCCCACACTGTCTCGATGTAGTTCTTGCCGTCGGTGGCCGAAGCGAGCTTCTTGCGCAGCTTGCAGATAAAGACGTCGATGATCTTCAGTTCTGGCTCGTCCATGCCGCCATAGAGATGATTGAGGAACATCTCCTTGGTTAGTGTCGTGCCTTTGCGGAGCGAGAGCAGCTCCAGCATCTGGTATTCCTTGCCGGTCAGATGTACGCGGTTACCCGCGACCTCGACCGTCTTGGTATCCAGATTGACCGTGAGATCGCCGGTGTTGATGACCGACTGGGCATGACCTTTCGAGCGGCGCACGATCGCATGGATACGGGCGACGAGTTCGTCCTTGTGGAAGGGCTTGGTCAGATAGTCATCGGCGCCAAAGCCGAGACCGCGAACCTTGTCCTCAATACCGGCAAGGCCGGACAGGATCAGGATGGGGGTCTTGATCTTCGCGACACGCAGCGAGCGCAGAACTTCATAACCCGACATGTCGGGGAGGTTCAGGTCGAGCAGGATGATATCGTAGTCGTAGAGCTTGCCGAGATCGACACCCTCTTCGCCGAGATCGGTCGTATAAACGTTGAAGCTTTCCGACTTGAGCATCAATTCGATGCTCTGCGCGGTCGCGCTGTCGTCCTCGATCAGAAGCACGCGCATATTTGCCCTCCGCCGGTCAGGCCGGCATTCCCCCAGACGATTCAACGCTACCCGCGAATGGTTAACAGAGTTTGATTCGCGTCGGCAAGCGCCGGGCCGGAAACTTTCAAGCCTATGGAAAACCTCGATTTTCAGCCTGAAGAAAGTTTTAACGCACCACTTTAGCTTCAGCCCCTAACCGACTCTTCCGACTCACAGCTTCCGGACTTTCCGAGAGGTTCCCGTGGTTAAATTTCCGATGCCAAATCATTAACGACCCGCGTAAACGAACCGTTACCATCCACAAGGAATCACGAAGACGCCCAAATTGAGGATTCCGCTGGCGGCGCAGCCGCAGCGCGAATCAGCCCCGCGGCGTAAGAAAGAGCCATGAAAGGCCTCATCCAGGCGGCGCGCGACATTCCCGAACGCGAGATCTTCGGCCGCGTCGTGGCCGTGCGCGGCCTTCTGGTCGAGGTCGCGGGCCCCCTCGGCACGATGGCGGTCGGCGGCCGCATCGACATCGAGGTCGGGCCGGGGCGGCTGGTGCCCTGCGAAGTCGTCGGCTTCGCCAATGACCGCGCGCTGCTGATGCCATTCGCGACGCTGGAAGGCGTCCGGCGCGGCTGCAAGGCGCTGGTCGGCTCGGACCATGCCGGCATTCACCCCAATCATCACTGGCTCGGCCGCGTCATCAACGCGATGGGCGAGCCGGTCGACGGCAAGGGCCCGCTGGGCGAAGGCCCGCTTCTGTATCCGTTCCGCAATGCGCCGCCTTCCGCCCACGCGCGGCGGCGCGTCGGCCCGCCGCTCGATCTCGGCGTGCGCGCCATCAACACATTCCTCACCTGCTGCCGCGGCCAGCGCATGGGCATCTTCGCCGGCTCCGGCGTCGGCAAATCCGTGCTGCTGTCGATGCTGGCGAAGAATACGGACGCCGACGTCTCGGTCATCGGCCTTGTCGGCGAGCGCGGCCGCGAGGTGCAGGAATTCCTGCAGGACGATCTCGGCGAAGAGGGGCTGAAGCGCGCGATCGTCGTCGTCGCCACCTCGGACGAGCCCGCTTTGATGCGCCGCCAGGCGGCATACCTGACGCTGTCCCTCGCCGAATATTTCCGCGACGAGGGCAAGGACGTGCTGTGCATGATCGACTCGATCACGCGCTTTGCCATGGCGCAGCGCGAAGTCGGCCTGTCCGCCGGCGAGCCGCCGACCGCGAAAGGCTACACGCCGACCGTCTTCTCCGAACTGCCGAAACTTCTGGAGCGGGCGGGGCCAGGTACGGACGAGGGCACGATCACGGGCCTATTCACCGTGCTGGTCGACGGCGACGACCACAACGAGCCGGTGGCCGACGCGGTGCGCGGCATTCTCGACGGCCACATCGTCATGGAGCGCTCGATCGCCGAGCGCGGGCGCTATCCGGCGATCAATGTCCTGAAGTCCGTCTCGCGCACCATGCCGAAGGCGGCCGACCCGAACTATCTGCGCCATGTGATGAAGGCGCGGCAGGTGATGGCGACCTTCTCCGACATGGAGGAGCTGATCCGCCTCGGCGCCTACCGGGCCGGCTCCAGCCCCGAAGTGGACGAGGCCATCGAGCTGAACGGGCCGCTGGAAGCCTTTTTGTCCCAAGGTAAGGAAGAAGCAACCACATTGGGGGATGCTTACATGCGATTGTCGCAAATTGTCGGGGTCCCGGAAACCGGGCGCTAACCTGACGCGTGTATGAGTATCACCCATGAAATCGCGTGACACCCTGATCCGCCTGAAGCGCTTCCATGTCGATGAGAAGCGGCGCCGCGTCTCCCAGATCGAGGCGATGATCGCCGAGTTCCAGCGCATGGCCAACGACCTCGACCGTGAAATCGAGGCCGAGCAGAAGCGCGCCGGCATCCATGATGTCGCGCATTTCGCCTATCCGACCTATGCCAAGGCGGCCGCAAACCGCCGCGACAACCTCAAGCGTTCGGCCGAGGACATGAAGGGCCAGCTTCAGGACGCCCAGGACGAACTGGCCGAGGC
>LNFM01013223.1_pt1 | contig 86184 bp, 88 predicted proteins | sample 596031 | NCBI WGS metagenome assembly LNFM01 (sample SAMN04254537, study PRJNA301005) | activated carbon metagenome | isolation source: dual media filters at the Ann Arbor, Michigan drinking water treatment plant | place: USA: Ann Arbor | reverse complement strand
GCCGTGTCGCCCGAGAGCCGTGACGAGCGCGTGACCAGGGTGACCCCGCCGATCATCACGGCGGCGCCCACCAGCGCGCCCAGCATGCCGGGGCCGCCCGCGAGCAGCGCGACGGCGATGCCCGGGAGCACGCCGTGCGCCAGCGCGTCACCGATGAACGCCAGGCCCCGCAGCACCACGAAGGTCCCCACCACCGCGGCGGCCAGCGCCACGAGGACGCCGGCCACCAGGGCGCGCTGCAGGAAGGGGTCGGTGAATGGCTCGGCGAGCGCGGTCACCCGGGAAGCCTACGACCCGAGGCCGTCCACCACCCGGTCCATGACCTCACGCATGAAGGTGAGGTAGGAGCCGTCGTCGGGCAGGTTGTGCGACGCGACCTCGATGACGCGGACCCCGGTCTCGTCACCGATGGCCTCGGCGATCGACGTCGGCGTGCCGATCTCGGTGAAGATCGCGGGCACCTTGGCCGCCCGGATCTGCTCGCGGAGCTCGGCCAGCTCGCCCGCCGAGGGCTCGGCCTGCGACGACAGCGACGGGATGATCGCTCCGACCAGCTCGAAGTCGTAGGCACGGGCGAAGTAGCCCATCGACTCGTGCCCGGTCACCAGCTTGCGGTTCGCCGCCGGGACCGTGGCGGCGCGCTCCGCCAGCTCGGTGGACAGGGCCGCCAGCCGGCCCTGGAGGTCCTTGCCCGCCGCCGCCACGTCCAGGCCGGTCTCCTGCTGCACGACCGGGGTCAGGGCCGCCACCACCTTCTGCATCTGCGCGGGATCCATCCAGATGTGCGGGTCGTCGGCACCGGAACCGTGCTCGTGGGCGTGCTCGTCCTCGGTGCCGGCCTGCTTCTCGTCGGCGTGCTCCTCGTCGGCGTGCTCGTCCTCCGGCAGCTCACCCTCCCCGAACACGCGCACGTCGACGTGGTCGCCGGCCACGAACACCGGCACTCCCGCGGCGCCGGCCTGTTCGACGGGCTTCTCCAGGCTCTCCTCCAGCTCCAGGCCGTTCATCACGATGAGATCGGCATCCTGCAGCCGCGAGGCGTCCTTGGCGGACGGCTGGAAGTCGTGCGGGTCGACGCCGTTCGGCATCAGCACCTGCACCTCCGCGCGGTCGCCCACGAGCTCCGTGACCAGGGAGCCCAGCACGCTCGTCGTGACGACGATCGTGGGAGCGTCTGCGGTGGTGGCGGTGTCGCCCGCCTCGGAGGTCGCGTCATCGCCGCACCCGGCGAACCCGGCGAGCGCCGCGACCAGCAACACGGCCGCCAGCAGGGCGGAGATCGGTGAACGGGGCAAGCGGAGCATGTGGACCTCTGGCGAGTGGTTCGGGTGCTTGTTGGGAATGACTACCATAATTGGCAGGGCGGTGGTGGGCGGTGTGGCACACTCCCGATGAGCGTGACCGGACCAGAACTGCGCATCCGCCCCGCCGAACCCGCCGACGCGGCGGCCATCGGCGCCATCTACGACGAGGGCATCGAGGACGGCATCGCGACGTTCGCGACCGGCCCCCACCCCGAGGGCGAGCGGCGGGAGTGGCTGTCGGCCCGGCCGGCCAACGCCCCCGTCTACTGCGCCGAGATCAGCGGACGGATCGCGGGCTGGTCCGCGCTGGCCCCGTTCTCGCATCGCCCCTGGTACGCGGGGGTGGGGGAGTACACCGTCTACGTGGCCCGTCACGCGCGGGGCGCCGGCGTGGGCAGCGGGCTGCTGGAGCACCACGGCTACTGGAAGCTGGTGGGGATGATCCTGCCGCAGAACGGCGCGGGCCTGGCCCTGGCCGGCCGGCACGGCTTCACGGTGGTGGGCACCCACCGCGGCCACGGCCGCATCGACGGCGCCTGGCGCGACGTGACCCTCGTGGAACGGCACCTGCACCTGCCGGACTGACCCGCCGGCGGGCGGCGCTGTCACAATCGCCCCGTGGACGACATCCTGATGCCGCGGATCACCGAGACGATGCGGGACGGCGTGCTGCTGCGGTGGCTCGCGCCCGACGGCGCCTCGGTGGTGGAGGGTCAGCTCATCGCCGAGGTGGCCGTGGAGGACCGCGTGGAGGCGCTGGAGGCGCCGGCCAGCGGCGAGCTGCTGCACGGCGTGGCCGAGGGCACGGAGGTGGGCATCGGCGACCCCATCGGGATGGTCGGCGCCCCGCCGCCCGCCGGCCCGGTGCAGATGGGCATGTTCGGGTCGGACGACCCCGCCGCGCACGCGGAGCCGGTCGTCTCCACGCCGGCCCGCCGGATCGCGGAGGAGCTGGGCGTGGATCTGACGGCCGTGGTGGGCACCGGCCCCGGCGGCCGGATCGTGCGGGCCGATGTGGAGGCGGCGGCCGCGGGAGCCGCCCCGCACCCGCCCGGCGTCCCCGTCGGCCTCGCGGAGGACCACGAGCCGGAGCCCGAGCCCGAACCCGAGCCCGAACCCGAACCCGTCCCCGAGCCCGAACCCGAGCCCGAACCCGAACCCGTCCCCGAGCCCGAACCGGAGCCCGAGCCCGAACCGGAGCCCGAACCCGAACCGGATGTCGTCACCGCCGCCGTTCCCGCAATCGAGGACGAGGTCCTCATGGGCGGCGTCGGGCCGTTGGGCGACGAGGACGAGGCGGCGGCGGACCCCACCCCCGACGTCACCGAGGCGGAGCAGGTGCCGGAGCGCGAGGAGCCCGACCCCGCCGAGCAGGTGACCGGGTCCATCGCCCTGCTGCGCCTGGTGCCCGACCCGCCCGCGGCGGCGCCGACCGCGGCAGCCGCGGCCGCGCCGTCGCCGGAGGACCCGGTGGATACCGGCGCCGTCGAACCGCGAATGCCGGCCGTGCTGCTGGAGCGCGACGTCGACGTCACCGAGCTGCTGCGCCTGCGCGACGCCCTGGCGGCGGCGAGCGACGGCCCGGGACCGGGGCTGGACGCACTGCTGGTGCGTGCCATCGCCCTGGCCGGGGGCGACGGCACGGTGGCGGTGAGCACCCCGGAGGAACCGGAGCCCATCGTGGTTCCCGATGCCGACGGTCTGTCGGTGGGCGCCATCGCGGCCGCCATCCAGGACGGCGGCGTGGCCGGCGACGCCGCGATCACGGTGCTCGACCTCACCCGCGGCGGCGCCGACCGCGTGGTGCCCGGGCCGGCCCCCGGCACGGTGATAGCGGTGGGCCGCGTGCGACCGCAGCCGGTCGTGCGGGAGACCTCGGTGGTCGCCGGACGGGTCATCACCATCACGCTCACGCCCGGGGACGACCTGGGCTGGCGCCACGGCGCCGGGCTGCTGGAGCGCGTGGCCGAGCTCCTGGAGCGGCCGCACGCGCTGGTGCTGTGAGCACCGTCCTCGGGACGCGGAGCGCGTTGCTGCTGCGCACCGAGCGCATCGGCTACGCCGAGGCGTGGGACGTCCAGCGCCACCTGGCCGCCGCTCGCCGCGCCGGTGAGATCCCCGACGTGGTGTGGCTGCTGGAGCACCCCCCGGTCTACACCGCGGGCCGGCACGGCCGGCGGGAGGACCTGTTCCTGTCCCCGAGTTCCACCGGGTGGACCGCGGCGGGCAGATGACCTGGCACGGGCCCGGCCAGACGACCGGCTACGTGATCGCCGACCTGCGCCCCGGCGGGCGGGTGCGGTCGTTCGTGGAGGCGCTGGTGGGGGCGATGGGGGACGCCGTCGCCGCGGCCGGCGTCGGCGGCGCGGCGCCGGGCGCCGACGCCATGGGCCTGTACCGGGAGGGCCGAAAGCTCGGCAGCGTCGGGATCCGCGTGAGCGGCGGGGTCACCACGCACGGGCTCGCCCTCAACCGTGACCCCGATCCGCACTGGTTCGCCGGCATGACCGCCTGCGGCGCGCCGGACGTGCCCGCCACCTCCATCGCCGCCGAGGGCGGGGACCCCGCCCGGCGGTCCGTCGACGCGGCGCTGGCCGCCGCGCTGTCGGACCGGCTGGGGCTCACCCTCACCGCCGCCGTACCGGGCGACCTCGGCATCGCCATCACCGCGCCGCAGCACACCCGAACCCCCTGACGCGTCCCAGGGCGGACGGCTACCGTCCGCGCGGGTACCTGGGGCTCTTCCTGCTGATGGTGGGCGAGAACCTGTTCCCGCCCATCCCGTCCGAGGTGATCCTCCCGCTCGCCGGGTTCCTGGTGGACGACGGGCGCATGAGCTTCGCCGGCGCGGTGTCCGCGGCCACCGCCGGGTCGGTCGCCGGCGCGCTGCTGCTGTACGCCATCGCCCGGTTCGGCGGCCGGCCGGCGATCCTGCGCTACGGCCGCATCGCGCGCATCAACGCCGAGGACCTGGCCCGCGCCGAGGCCTGGTTCGCCCGCCGCGGCCCGCTGGTGGTCTTCGTGGCGCGCATCCTGCCGGTGGGGCGCAGCATGGTGTCCTTCCCGGCGGGCGCCCTGCGCATGGGCGTCGTGCCGTTCACCCTGCTCACCGCGGCCGGATCGGCGGTGTGGAACACCGCGCTCATCGGGGCCGGCTGGATCCTGGGCAGCGAATGGGAGCGGGTGTCGGGGACCGTGGGCGGCGTCACCACCGTCCTGGTCGTCATCGTCACGCTGGCCGTCCCGGTGGTCATCGCCCGGTGGATCCGGCGTCGCGGCCGGCCGGTGACGCCCGTCCCCTGACCTCAGGCCCGGCGGGCCTCCCAGGCGCGCAGGGCCGCGTTCACCAGGACCTCGTCGTGCGGGTCCGCGCCGACCGCCAGGAACCACGCCTCCAGCTGCGGGCCCTCCACCTCGAACGGCTCCGCGTCCGGATGGGCCTCCAGCAGGGCGTCCGCGACCAGCTCCGGGTCGGGCGGGAACGGGCTCACAGCACGTTGACGCCCGCGGCCGCCCCCACCACGAGGATCAGCGCGCCGTACCCCATGTAGCCGGAGACCAGCAGCACCACCCCCACGACCACCAGGATGAAGGCCATCCCCGCCCAGACCGGGCGCGGCAGACCGCCCGCGCCCAGCGTCCAGCCCGCATGGGGTGGGCGCCGTGTGCCGTGATCGTCGCTCATGCGCGAAACCTATCCCAGCCGATCCCCCGGGCGGCACGCACCGTCGCGGGATAGCCAGAGGAGCACACATGCCGCTCGAGGTTGGACAGCAGGCGCCGGACTTCACCCTGCCGGCGCATGACGACACCACCGTCACGCTCTCGGAGCTCCGCGGAACGCCGGTCGTCATCACGTTCTTCCCGCTCGCCTTCAGCGGTGTCTGCACCGACCACCTGGGCGGCCTGGACGGCGGCGGCGCCTACGGCGGGGAGACGGCGCGGGTGCTGGCCATCTCGGTGGACCACGCCAACAGCCAGCGCGCCTTCGCGGAGTCGCTGGGCCTGGAGGGGGTGACCCTGCTGTCGGACTTCCTGCCCCGCGGCGAGGTCGCCCGGGCCTACGACATCTTCGTGGAGGAGCGCGGCCACTCCGGCCGGGCCGTCATCGTGGTGGATGCCGAGGGCGTGGTGCGCGCCACCCAGTACGTGCACCCGCTGGAGCTGCCGGACGCCGAGGGCGTCCGCGGCGCCGTGGCCGCCTGCGGCCTGCGCTAGGCGCTCAGCCCGTCGCGCGTGCGGCCAGCTGGCCGCACGCGGCCGACACGTCGGCGCCGCGCGAGCGGCGCACCGACGCCTCGATCCCGGCCCGCTCCAGGGCGATCAGGAACTTCTCCCGCCGCTCCGGCCGGCTGCTGCGGAAGCCGCCGTCGGTGGGGTTGTACTCGATGAGGTTCACGTGGAAGCGGCCGTCGCGCAGCAGGTGCGCGAGCTTCTTGGCGTCGGCCGGGTCGTCGTTGACGCCGTCCAGCAGCAGGTACTCGATGAACACCCGGCGCCCGGTCTTGTCGCAGTACCGGCGGCACTCGGCCAGCAGGTTCGCGATGGGGTAGCGCGCGTTGATCGGCATGAGGCTGTTGCGCGTGTCGTCGTCCGCGGCGTGCAGGGAGATCGCGAGCCGCACGGGCAGCTTGTGATCGGCCAGCGCCTGGATGCCGGGCACCCACCCCGCGGTGGAGATGGCGATCTGACGGGCCGAGATCCCGAGGCCCGGGGAGGGGCGGTTCATCTCGCCGCAGGCCACCAGCACCGCATCGAGGTTCTGCAGCGGCTCGCCCATGCCCATGAAGACGATGTTGCTCAGGCGCGCGCCCTGCTCCTCGGCCTCCCGGCGGGCCAGCAGCGCCTGGTCGACGATCTCCCACGCCGACAGGTCCCGCGAGTAGCCCATCGCGCCGGTCGCGCAGAAGCGGCACGCGAGCGCGCAGCCCACCTGGCTGGACACGCAGAGCGTGCGCCGGCCCTTGGCGTGGGCGATCAGCACCGCCTCCACCTGACGTCCGTCGTAGAGCGCCAGGCGCCACTTCACGGTGCCGTCACGGGACACCAGCCGCTCCAGCGGCTTGAGGGTCCACAACGGGTCGTGCTCGGCCAGGCGGGCGCGCAGCCCCTTGCCGATGGTGGTGACGTCCTCCCACCGCTCCGCGCCGGACATCTGCGCCTGCACGGCCTGCGTGAGCCGGTACGACGGCTCACCCCATTCGGCGAGCAGCGCGCCGACGCGATCACGATCCATGGGGTGGAGGTTAGAGCAGTGCGGCGGCAAGCCGCCGCAGCTCGGCCGGGATGTCGCCCCCGGGCTGCACCGCGAGCTCCTGCACGCCGTCGCCCGCGAGCCCCTCGGCCCGCGCCCGCAGCTCCGCCGCGGTGCCGGTGAACGAGAACCGGCCGATGTGCTCCGGGGTGAGGATCTCGCGGTCGGCCTCCAGCTCCAGCCGCACCAGGTGCCCCAGGTGCAGCTGCTGGTGCCGGCGCTCCGGATCGAGATCGCGAGCGACGCGGGCCACGTAGGCGTCGTCCAGGCCCTCCAGCCGCCACGGCTGCTCGGCGAACATGTGGAACGCCACGGCCACCATGGGTCCCACCACCTCGCGCAGGCGCGGGGAGTCCCACGGCTCGTCGTCGTCGCGCACGGCGCCGGCCGCGTGGACGGTGAGCGGCAGGTCCGGGCCCACCCCCTCCCGCAGCAGCCCCAGGCCGCCCGGGTAGAAGATGCCGGTCATGACGCCGTCGCCCAGCCGGCGGGCGAGCGCCTGGGCGCGCACGCCCCGGCACGACACGTAGACGGGCACCTCACCCGCGCCCTCCGCGCCGGGCACGGGGATGAGCCGCACCGGCGCCCCGCCCTCGGTGTGCGGCACCTCGCCCCCGGCCAGCAGCGTGCGCAGCTCGCGCACCTCGCGCTCCAGCTCCCGCAGCCGCACCGGCTCGAGCGCGAGGGTGAAGCGTCCGGTGAACCCGGCGCCCACGGCGGCCACCACCCGCCCCGGGGCCAGCGCGGACAGCGTGGACAGCGACGACGCGGTCACCACCGGCGCGCGGAGCCCCGGCACCAGCACCCCCACGCCCAGGCCGATCCGGGACGTGCGGTCCGCGGCCCGCGCCAGCGTGGCGAACACGTCGTGGTAGAGCAGCGGCGAGTCGTAGCACCACGCCCGGTGGAAGCCGAGGTCCTCGGCGAGCCGGATGTGCTCCGGTGTCGCCGCGACGGGCGCGAAGAAGACCGAGATCCGCATGGCGGCAGAGGCTACGCGGCCGGGGGCGCCACCGCGGGCGGCGGCTCCATGTACGGGACCACCTCACGGAAGGCGCGGCCGCCCACCACCCGGATGAAGAGCGCGATCGCCACCGCGACGCCGCAGAACACCCCCAGCGCCGGCGTGATGCCGATCGCCTCCGAGAGGTAGCCCAGGCCGATCGTGGGCATGGTGCCCGAGTACGCGCACATGTAGAGCGCCGACATGAGCTTGCCGCGTTCGGCGATGGGCACCGAGACGCCGCAGATCGTGGTGCCGCCCTGGAGGGTGAGGCCGTTCAGCAGGCCGATCGCCGCCGCGGCCACCACCACGGCCCACGCGGCGTTCAGGCCGGCGGCGGCCACCACCAGCAGGGAGGCCGCCGCTCCGGCGGAGGTGCCGATGAGCACGGCGGTCCGCGGCGGGATGTTGCGCGCCAGCAGGGGCGTGAAGCCGCTGCTGCCCAGCACCAGGAACCCCACCAGCCCCACGATCGCCAGGTTCGTGACCCCCAGCTCGCGCACCATGTAGAGCGGCACCACCGACAGCAGCGTTGCGTCCAGGAACCCCAGCAGGAAGGCCGCGGGGGCCAGGAAGAGCGCAAAGGCCCGGAACTGGCCGGCCGGCACGCCCACCTGGATGCGCCGCCGCCGGGGCGCGCCCCGCGCGGCGCGCGGGAGGCGCGACACGGTCTCGGGCGTCACCAGGATCGCGGCGAAGGCGACCATCATGAGCAGCAGATGGCCCTGGAACGGGCGGTGGATGGGCTCGTCGCTGTGCTCGGCCACGATGCCGGCCAGCCCCGGGCCCAGGCCGAACCCGAGCCGGAACGCCAGGCCCGCCACCATCGACGCCCACGCCCGGCGGTGCATGTGGGCGTGGTCGACGATGAGCGCCGTGCCGACCCCCAGGAAGCCGCCGATGGCCAGCCCCTGCAGCAGCCGGCCCACGAACAGGAGCGGCACCGAGTCCGCGAAGCCCAGGATGAGCGACGCCAGGGTGATGCACAGCATCGCGGGCAGCATCACCGCCTTGCGGCCGTGGCGGTCCGAGACGTTGCCCAGCAGGAGCATCGAGGCCGCCACCGTGGCGCTGTAGGTGGCGAACAGCAGGGTGATCTCCCGCTGGTAGAGCGGCAGCAGCGGGGTGACGATGCTGGTGCCCATCGTGAAGATGAGCAGCGCCAGGGTGGCGGTCCACGACCCCCGGGTCACCGAACGGCCCCCACGGTGCGGCGGGTGACCTGACGGGGCATCCGCGCGGCCGCCGCGGCGGCGACCAGCAGGAAACCGGTCGCCACGACCATCGCCGCGCGGAACCCACCGGCGACGGCGGCGCGGTCGGCCGCCGGGACCGCCTCCGACACCCGCTCCAGCCGCGCCGGGAGGGCGGCGTGCAGCACCGCGCCCAGGGCCGCGACGCCCAGGCCCGCCCCCGCGTACCGGCTGATGTTCGGCAGGGCGGACGCCACGCCCAGGCGCTCGCGGGGGACCTCCGAGATGGCGGTGGTGGTGATGGTGCTGGTGGCCGCGGCCAGGCCGGTGCCCAGCGCGAGCATCCCCGGGAGGATGGCCCAGTAGCTGCCGCGGGACGCGGTGGCCGCCATCAGCACGGTTCCGGCCGCCGCCAGCAGCAGCGCCCCGGCGGCCAGCGCGTGGGAGGGCACCAGCCCGTGCGACATCGCCCGGCCGGCGAGCGGCGACACCACCACGAACGACGCGGCGACCGGGCTGATCGCCAGCGCCAGCTCCACCGGCGAGAAACCGCGCTGGGCCACCAGGAAGAACGGGAGCAGGATGAGCGTCCCGAAGAGCGCCGACGACGATGCGCCCGCGGCGAGGTTGGCGGTGCGCAGCGACCGCAGCGAGAACAGGCCCAGGTCGATCATCGGGTCGGCGGTCGCCCGCTCGCGCAGGACGAAGCCCAGGGCCCCCACCGCGCCCGCGGCGGCGCACCCCAGCGTGGCGGCGGACGTCCAGCCCCACGCCTCCCCCCGCGACAGTGCCAGCAGGATCCCCACCAGGCCGGCCGCGGCCAGCAGCGCACCCGGGATGTCGAACCGCTCCCGGCGCGTGGCGCCGCGCATCTCCTCCAGCACCAGCGCGGCGCCCGCCAGCACCACGACGCCCAGCACCGGGGTGAACCAGAACACCGATCGCCAGCCGGCCGTGCTCACCAGCACCCCGGCCAGGTTGAGCGACAGCACCGGGGCGAGCCCCATGATCCCGCCCAGGACGCCCAGCGCCGCGCCGCGCTCCTCGGGGGCGAACAGCTCCGCCGCGTAGCTGAAGGCGGTGGGGGCCATGGCGCAGGCGCCGACGCCCTGCAGCACGCGGAAGGCGATGAGCGACGACACGTCCCACGACAGCGCGCACCCCACCGAGGCGGCGGAGCACACCAGCACACCGGCCACGAACACCCGGCGGCGGCCCCACAGGTCGCCCGCGCGGCCCGCGATGGGCAGCAGGGTCGCCATGGTGACCAGGAACCCCGTGACCACCCATCCGATGGACGCCACGTCCACGCCCAGGCCGGCCGCCATCGACGGCAGCGCGATGTTGACGATGCTGACGTTGACGACGGAGAGCATCATCCCCACCGCCACCACGCCGAGCGCCATCCACCGCCAGCCGGGCCGGGCGCGGAGCGCGGCGCGGGCCGCCGTGAGCCGGCTGGGGGTGGGGACCGTCACCGGCCGGAGGCTACCCGCACGCACCGGCCGGGGCCGGGCGGCGTGAGGTACGCTCGCCGACCGTGAGCCACGAGCGACTCTGGAGCTACGCCCGCCTGTCCCGCCTGTGGGCCCGCACCCTCATCGTGGTGGGCGGCCTGCTGTTCCTGCTGGGCGCGTCGCTGGAGGTGGGCGACCCCGACGGCGACCTCGCCGGGTGGCTGCTGACGGCCACCGCCACCACGGTTCCCACCACCGTGCTGTTCTTCTTCCTGCTCCGCTCCTGGATGCGCAGTGGCGCCCTTCCCAGCGGACGCCTGCCGGAGGCGACCAGGGACACCGGCAAGCCGCGCCGGCTGGAGGCCAGCCCCGGCGACTGGCGCCGGTGGTCGGCCGTGCTCGGCGTGTGCATGTTCGTGGCCGCCGCGGCCCTCACCGGGTTCCTGGTGGGCATCCTCGGCGGCGGCGGCGAGGCCGAGGGCGTGGTGATCGGCGTGCTGATCGCCTGGGGCATCGTCACCGCCCGCGACGTCCGCGTGGTGGACGCCGCCCAGGCGGCGGAGGGGCGCGTCTACTACGCCGCGTGCCGCCGGCCCGTGAGCGTGGGCCAGCGGCTCGTGTGGCGCGCCGAGGGGTCCTGAGCCGGAGCGGCTAGGACGCGCCGCGACCGGTCAGGACGCGGGGCACGGTCTGCAGCAGCAGCCGCAGGTCCCACCACACCGACCAGTTCGTGACGTACATGTAGTCGAGGCGCACCATCTCCTCGAACGGGACGTCGTTGCGTCCCATGACCTGCCACAGGCCCGTGATGCCCGGCGTGAGGTCCAGGCGCCGCGCGCCCCAGCCGCCGATCTGGATGGCCTCGTGGGTCACGAACGGCCGCGGGCCGACCAGGCTCATCGTGCCGCCCACCACGTTGAACAGCTGGGGGAGCTCGTCCAGGCTCGTGCGGCGCAGGAACCGTCCCACCCGGGTGACCCGGGGGTCCTCCCTGATCTTGAAGAGCGGGCCTGCGCCCTCCATGTCGTTGAGGTGCTCCAGCTCGAAGCGCCGGGCCTCGGCGTCCGGGTTCATGGTGCGGAACTTCCAGATGCGGAAGACGCGGCCCCGTGAGCCGACGCGCTCCTGGCGGAAGAACACCGGGCCGCGCGAGTCGATCTTCACGGCGAGGGCGATCGCCACCAGCAGCGGGGACAGCAGGACGAGGCCGGCGCCCGCGAGGGCGACGTCCATGGTGCGCTTGGCCAGGCGGGCGCCCACCGAGAGCCGCGCGCTGGTGAGGGTGATGAGCGGGAAGCCCTGCAGCTCAGACACCGTCGCGTGGGGCGGGGTGATCTCGAAGTACCGCGGCACGATGGAGATGGGGATGGGGACCCCGCCGGCGTCCCGGATGTACTCCAGGACGTCCTCGTCGGTGCGGCGCGAGAAGGCCAGCACCAGGCGGGTGGCGCCCGACTCCACGATCGCGTCGACCAGCCCGAGGCGCTCGATGCCGTCCTCGCGGATGGTCTTGGGGAACACCGTGACATCGGCGAGGCGGTCCGACAGGGGCAGCGGCTCGTCGTCGACGAAGCCCACCACGCGCACCTGGGCGCCCGCGGCGTTGACCTTCTCGGCCATGCGCTGGCCGATCTCACCGGCGCCGACGATCAGGACCCGGTCGGGCATCGCCAGGGGGGCGAGCCGCCGGATGACCCCGCGCACGGCGAGGGCGGCGACGATGGCCAGCGGCACCCACAACAGCAGCGCCCGCGCGTCGTCACGGCTCGCGTAGTCGTCGGCGACGAACACGCCGAGCGCAAGGGCCAGCACCGAGACGAACAGGATGCCCGTGCCGACGGTGCGGACCTCGTCCAGCGGCGACAGGGTGAAGTGCGCCGGCCGGTACAGGCCGAGCACGGCGAACACCGGCGGCACGGCGAGCGCGACGAACATCGCCGTCTCCCACTCCGCCGTGAGCGTGAGGCCGGCCCACACGGCCGCCGTGTCGGCGATGACGACGCACACCAGCATCGCGACGAGGTCGGCGAGCAGCAGCCAGAGGGCCGTCGCCCGGCGCGCCTGCGCATGGGACCGCAGTTCGGGGGTGGTCAGCTCGCCGAACCGGGTCCATGCGGTGGCCGCATCCGGTTGGCGTCCACCAGGCATCCGTGCGGAGCTGGTGTCGAGCACTAGCAGTTCCTCCATACAGCGCGGGGGGTCGAGGACGCCAGCGGAGCACCCGCTTGGCATCCTGGCGGAATCCTGCGGAAAGTGACCATACGGGCGCCAAAACATGCCTGTGAACTACTCGTATGGTCAGGATTCGGCCGCACGATCCTCCCAGATCCATCTGCGGATCGCCCGGGGCACTTGCCCCTGTTTCAGGATCGGGACAGCCCGGGGTCGGCTTGAGCCCCGGGGTGCAACGCGGCGAGCCGGGCGGCGAGCTCCGCCGGCACCACCCGGTCGCTGTCGCGCAGACGCCCCAGCGCCGTCCGCACGCCGACCAGCGACGCGTACAGCGGCGGGCAGGTGGGGCACGTGGCCAGATGACGCTCCAGGGCGCCGCGGGTCTCGGGCGGGAGCCCGCCATCGATGTACTCGCTCACGAACCGGCGGGCGTCCCAGCAGCGCAGCGGAACGCCCTCCATCGCGCGGAACACCTCGTCCTCGCGGCCCAGCGCCCCCGGCGCAGGCGCAGCTTCGCCGCGTCCTCCGTGATGCCCTGCACGCGCGCCACCTCGGCGATGGGCAGGCCCTCCACATCGTGCAGCAGCATCGCCGCGCGCGGATCGGCGGGCACGTGGATGAGCGCGTCCTCCAGCTCCTCGACGGTCGCGGCGCGCTCGACGACCCGCTCGGCCTCGACGGTGTAGGCGTCGTCCCGCCACCGCTCCTCCACCTCCGCCACCGGGACCTCCCGGCTGCCGCGGATGCGTTCCACCGCGACGTTGTGGACGATCCGGCCCAGCCACGCGTCCGGCGAGCCCTCGCCACGGAAGCGGTCCCGTGACCGCCAGGCCCGCAGGAACGCCTCCTGGACGACGTCCTCGGCATCCGCCGGGTTGCGCACCACGGCGTTCGCGATGCGGAACAGCGCGGGGCCCCGGTCGCGCGCCAGGCGCGCGAAGGCGTCGGCGTCCAGGGCCCCGGCGTGGTCACGGCCGTCGGCGGCGGCGTCCGTCACGCCCTCGCGGGGGTGTCGGTGCCCTTGCGGGAGCAGGTGCTCATCTTCACGGGAGCGTAGAGGGGGCAGTACGCGACGGCGCTGGTGAGGAGCATGACCGCGGCGAGCGCGTAGAGCAGGATGCTGAGCAGGCTCACCGGGCCGGTCACGACGGCGACGACGATGAGAGCGGGTGCGACGATGACGGACCGGAAGAGCCGGTCGGCGGTGCCCATGTTGGCGCGCATGATGCGTCTCCTGGTGGTGCGTTGCGATGCCCGCGGTCCGCGGGCTGCTGACACCCTGATGACGCGGGGCGAACCCGGGAGGGGACGGTATGGACGCCCCTGATCCAGGGGGCGCTTCGTCATGCCGGCGGCGCGCTCGCCCCGCCGCCGGGACACTGCTAGGATAACCCTTGGGGGTATGTCACGACACGCGGAGGATCCGTGCCCGAGCACCACGACGTCATCATCATCGGCGGCGGCCCGTCCGGCCTCACCGCGGCCATCTATGCGGCGCGCGCGAGCCTCGCCCCGGTGGTGATCGAGGGGTACGCGGCCGGTGGCCAGCTCATGATCACCACCGATGTCGAGAACTACCCGGGCTTTCCCCAGGGCGTGCAGGGCCCCGAGCTCATGCAGATGTTCCGCGACCAGGCCGAGCGCTTCGGCGCGAACCTGAAGACCGTGGACGTCACGAAGGTGGACTTCTCGTCCCGCCCGTTCGGCGTGTGGACCGACGACGAGGAGTACCGGGCCGAGACCGTCATCATCAGCACCGGCGCGTCCGCGCGGTGGCTGGGGATCGAGAGCGAGACCCGCCTGCGCGGCTACGGCGTGTCGTCCTGCGCGACCTGCGACGGGTTCTTCTTCCGCGACAAGGAGATGGTGATCGTCGGCGGGGGCGACACCGCGATGGAGGAGGCGCTCTTCCTGGCCCGCATGGCGTCCAAGGTCACCGTCGTGCACCGGCGTGACAGCTTCCGCGCCTCCCAGATCATGGCCCAGCGGGTGCTCGACCACCCCAAGATCACCGTGCGGTGGAACGCCGCGGTCGAGGAGGTCATCGGCGGCGCGGCCGTCGAGGGCGTGAAGGTCCGCGACACGGTCACCGGCGAGCACGAGGTCATCCCCGCCGCGGCCATGTTCGTCGCCATCGGCCACGACCCGAACACCGGCCTGTTCACCGGGCAGCTCGCCCTCGACGAGTCCGGGTACATCCTCACCGACGGCACGCGCACGAGCGTCGACGGGGTCTTCGCCTGCGGCGACGTGCAGGACACCGTCTACCGGCAGGCGATCACCGCCGCCGGCAGCGGATGCCAGGCCGCGATCGACGCGGAGCGCTGGCTCGAGGACCAGCACGCCGCGCAGCCGGCCGCCGGCTCGGCCGGCGCGTAGCGCCCACTTCCCACGGTTCCCACGCACACACGAAAGGACGTGCCCCCGATGGCAGACGTCATGGAGATCACCGCCGACAACTTCCAGGCCCTGGTGCTGGAGAACGAGAAGCCGGTGCTCATCGACTTCTGGGCGGAGTGGTGCGGCCCGTGCCGCATGATCGCCCCCGTGGTCGAGCAGATCGCCAAGGAGCGCTCGGACTCGCTGGTGGTCGGCAAGCTGGACGTTGACCAGCACGGCGCGATCGCCGCGAAGTACGGGGTCCAGGGCATCCCGTTCCTGGCACTCTTCGAGCATGGGCAGGTGGTCCGGCAGGCCGTCGGCGCGATGCCGAAGGCCCAGCTCGAGCGCCAGCTCGGCCTCAGCGACTGACGACGTAAGGAGCGACGGTGCCGACCTACGACCTGACCTGCGACGACTGCACCACGAGGTTCGAGCGGTTCCGCCAGGGCTTCCTGCGCGACGAGGACCGGGTGTGCCCGGACTGCGGGTCGGTCCACGTCACCCAGCTGTTCACCGGCTTCGTCACCGCGCGCCCGTCGCGCGGTGACGGGGCGCCCACGGTGACCGGGTTCGGCGGGGGCGGGGGCGGCTGCTGCGGCGGCTCCTGCGGCTGCGGCTGATGGCCACCTCGGCGACCCCGGACGCATCCCGCGAGCAGCTCCTGGTGCGGCTCCGCCGCGCCGAGGGGCAGCTCCGCGGGGTCCAGCGCATGCTGGAGGAGGACGCCGAGTGCCGTGAGGTGCTCACCCAGCTGTCGGCCGTGAAGGCCGCGCTCGACCAGGTGGGGCTGCACCTCATCTCCGAGCGCCTGCGCACCTGCGTCGCCGACGGCCGCACGGACTGCACGGAGCAGTTCGAGGACGCGGTCGCGACCTTCATGCGGTTCGCCGCCCTGGCGAAGTAGTCCGGAGACACCCGGGGATGGGCGGCCGGCGCGACGCACGGCGTCTCGCGCTCGCGCGGTTCATCTCGATGGCGGGCTCCGGGGCCGCCTCGATCGCCCTGGCGGCCGAGCTGTGGTTCCGCACCGGCAACGCGGTGTGGGTGGCGGCCGCCGCCCTGTCCACCTCGCTGGTGGCGGGGTTGCTCACCCCCTTCGCCGGGGCGCTGGTGGACCGCAGCGACCGGCGGCGGGTGATGATCGCCTCCGACAGCCTGGCCGGCGCCGTGTTCTGCGCCCTGGCCGTGGCCGTCTACCTGGAGGCCCCGCCGCTGCTCCTGGTGCTGCTGGCCGGCACCGCGGCGGTGTGCGAGACGCCGTTCATCCCGGCCTCCCGGGCGGCGGTGCCCAACCTGGTGTCCGACGAGGACCTCCCCTGGGCCAACGCGCTGATCGCCCAGGTGGGCGGCATCTCGATCATGCTCGGCCCGGTCATCGGCGGCGCGCTGGCCGGCGGGATCGGCGCCCCGGCGGCGCTGGCGGTGAACGCGGTGTCGTTCGCGGGGTCGCTGTGGCTGGTCACCTCCATCCGGGGCAGCTTCGGCGAGCGGCCGTGCGGGATGGCCCGTGAGCGCGGCGCCGTGCGCGAGGGGTTCCGGTTCGTGGCGTCCGACCGCCTCCTGCGGGCCGTGATCGCGTCCGGGTTCGTCGCCTTCATCGGCGTGGGGTTCGTGATCGCCGCCAACCCGGCGCTGGCCGACCTGCTGGGGGCCGGCGCCATGGGCCTCGGGCTCATGTCCGCCTGCTGGGGCGTGGGGGTGGTCGTGGGCGCGCGCATCAGCCCGGCGCTGCTGCGCGGCGACCGGCTGGTGAGCTGGGCCGTCGCGGGCTTCGCGCTGCAGGGCGCCGCGCACCTGCTGGTGTGGCGGCTGCCGGACCTGGCCAGCATCCTGGTGGCGGTGGCCATCGGGGGCCTGGGCGGCGGGATCGCCGACCCGGCGCGCCAGACCCTCATCCAGCGCCGGTCCCCGGACGCCGTGCGCGGGCGGGTCTTCGCCACCATGGAGGCCGTGGGCTGGACCAGCTTCGCCATCTCGCTCATCGCCGCCGGCGCGCTGGTGGAACGTGTGGGGATCCGCCCCAGCTACCTCATCAGCGGGACGCTGTTCATGCTGGGCACGCTGCTGATGGTGGTCCTCGCACGGCCCCGCGGCCTGCGCAGCCCGGCGCCGCCGGTGGCGGCGGCCGACGGCGCCTGACCCCGTTCAGCCCCACACGGCGGGCAGCTCGGTGAGCGCGCCGATGCGCGGCGCCTCCCCCGGGAACCGGCCGGCCCGGTCCAGCAGCACCCCGAGGATCCCCGCGCGGCGGGCGCCGTGCAGGTCGCACACCGGATCGTCCCCGCAGTGCACGGCCTCGTCCGCCGCGCAGCCGGCCAGCTCCAGACCGGCCCGGAAGATGGCGGCCTCGGGCTTCTCGGCGCCCACCGCCGCGCTGGCCACCACACCCGCGACGCGGTGCGCCAGGCCGATGCGCTCCAGGTGCCCGGCCAGGCCGCAGTCCCAGTTACTGACGATCACCACCGGGATGCCCCGCGCGTCGAGCGCGTCGAGGAGATCCAGGGCATCCTGATGGGCATGGAAGCGCAGCGCGTCGAGCAGCAGCGGCAGCAGCACCTCGGGCGCCGGGGGGTCCGGCAGGTGGGCGGCCAGCACCTCCACGCACTCGGCGTGCAGCACGGCGAGACGTGCCGGGTCGGAGCCCGTGTGCATGCGGGACTTGTAGTGGGCGATCTCAGCGCGCAGCGCCCGCCCGACGGCGTCCTCGGGCGCCGGGTGTCCCGCCGCGATGAGGCCCGCGGCCAGGTGCGGCACCGGGGAGTCCAGGCCCAGCAGGGTGCCCATCGCGTCCAGCAGGACCGCGCGCGGCGGGCGCGAACGGGGTGCCGTGACACGCATGCTCTGGGGATGCGCCATCCCGGTCTATACTGCCGCCCGGCCGCGACGCGCGTGCGGCCAGGGAGGATCCGGTTTCGTTGAGACGCCGAACGGCACTCGCCGCCGTCATCGCCGGCGGGGCCATCGCGATCTGGGTCCCGTCCCTCATCGCCAGCCACTACGCGGATGGTCCGGGCGGAACTGAAGATGTCCTTGGCAACCCCATCCGGGGTTGGGAGTTCGTCGCCGACGCGGTGCGCGCCTCACGTGGCGCCCGTCTCGGGTCGCGCGACGGCGCCCTCGCGGTGGCCCGTGACCAGATCTGGACGGGCCCGCCGGCCCGCGCCGTCGACGTGGACCTCGTGTGGACCCGCGGCCCATTCGCCGTGGTCGTCCCCGACGGGGGCACCGCGCCCGACCCGGCCCGCGCCGAGGTGCGCCCCGCGTCGCCCTTCTCGTGGATCGTCGTGGGACGCGTCCGGAAAGGACCCCGCCAGATGATCGGCGTGCTCGACTACCGCACCGGCCAGGTCGTCTGGAACATCCGGCCGCTCCCGGCGGGAGCCGCCCGATGAGGGCCCGCACCCGGCGCCTGCAGCGCCACCGCGACCAGCGCCGCCGCCGCGCGAACCGGCTGCGCATCCTCGGCGTGACCGGCCTGGTGGTGGTGGGCGGGTCGGTGCTGGTGGGCGCCATCGCCATCGACTCGGTGGCCGCGAACCTGCGCGAGAAGCAGAAGTCGGTGCAGGAGATCCGGCTGGGCCAGAACACCCGCATCTTCGACCGCGACGGGCGGCTGCTGGGCGTGATCGCCGGCACCACCAACCGCACCCAGGTGCGCAGCGAGCGCATCCCCCAGGTCCTCAAGGACGCGACGGTCGCGATCGAGGACAAGCGCTTCTACGACCACGACGGCGTGGACTACTACCGCCTGCTGGGCTCCGCCGTGCGCAACGTCGGCGGCGGCCGCCAGGGCGGCTCCACCATCACCATGCAGCTCGCCCGGAACCTGCTCCCGGGTGGCGCCAACGCATCCCGGACGGTCGAGCGCAAGCTGGAGGAGGCGTATCTGGCCCTCCAGTACGAGAAGAAGTTCACCAAGGACGAGATCCTCACCAAGTACCTGAACGGCGTCTTCTACGGCAACAACGCGCTGGGCGTGCAGGCCGCGTCGCTCACCTACTTCAACGGCGACGTCTCCCGGCTCACGCTGCCGCAGGCGGCGCTGCTGGCCGGCCTCCCGCAGGCCCCGTCGGCGTACAGCCCGTTCGCGAACCCCGAGGCCGCCAAGGATCGCCGCAACCTGGTCCTCGAGGCCATGGCCGACCAGGGCTACATCTCCCGCGAGCAGGCCGAGAAGGCCAAGAAGGCCGGCCTGCAGCTGGAACGCGGCACCACCTACAAGGCGCCCCGCCGCGAGGGCTACTTCTTCGAGTACGTGCGGCAGCGGCTCATCGAGAGCTTCGGCGAGCGCGAGGTGGAGAAGGGCGGCTTCCGGGTCAACACCACCATCGACCCGCAGCTGCAGCAGGACGCCAAGAACGCGATCGAGGAGAACCTCGGCCTGTCCGACGACCCCGAGGCGGCCATCGTGATGATGGACTCGCGCAAGGGGTACATCCGGGCGATGCAGTCGAGCCAGGACTACTCCGCCGACCGGCAGTTCAACTACGCCACGCAGGCGCGGCGGCAACCGGGCTCGACGTTCAAGACGTTCGTGCTCACCCGCTTCATCCAGGAGGGGTACAACCCGTACACCACCTCCTACGTGTCGCGGGCGCTGAACTTCCGTGATCCGCGCTGGGGTCCCATCAACGTCGCGACGTACTCGAACTCCTACAGCGGCCGCACCTCGGTGGCCTCGGCGACGCTGAAGTCCGACAACAGCGTCTACACCCAGATGACGCTGGACCTGGACCCCAACAAGGTCGTGGACACGGCCTACGCGATGGGCGTCCCGCGCGGTCGGAACCTGCCGCGCGTGCCGTCGATCGGCCTGGGCTCCGGTGAGGTCACGCCGCTGGACATGGCCACGGCGTACAGCCCGCTCTCCAACGGCGGCTACCAGGTGCGGCCGCTGGGCGTGCAGAGCATCGTCCTGCCCACCGGGCAGCGGCGGCCCACGAAGATCACCCGCCGGCGCGTGTTCTCCGACGGGGTGGCCTACGAGGTCACCAAGATCCTGCGCTCCAACGTCTCGGGCGGAACCGGGACCCGGGCGAACATCGCCCCGTACGTGGCGGGGAAGACCGGCACCACCGACGACTACGTCGATGCCTGGTTCGTCGCCTACACGCCCTGCTACACCACCGCCGTCTGGGTCGGGTACCCCAACGACACCGGCGAGAAGCGGAAGATGTTCAGCGTCCACGGCATCGCGGTGTCCGGCGGCAGCTTCCCGGCGGCCATCTGGGCGTCGTTCATGAGGAAGGTGCTCGACAACCCGCGCTACAAGTGCGACCTGGCCGACTTCCCGCTCCCCAGCGAGCCGGTGGACTGGCAGTCGTTCAGCAGCGAGTTCACGCGTGCGCCCGACCCGGTCACCAGCGTGGCCTCCGAGCCGGAGACCACCGAGCGCACCAACACCAACAACGCCGCGCCGGCCCCGGAGCCCCCGGAGCCGCTCGAGCCCTCGCAGCCGCCGCCGCCCGAGCCGACGCCGGTGCCGGAGCCCACCCCGGCGCCCGTGCCCGAACCCACGCCCGCACCCGTGCCGGAGCCCACACCCGCGCCGGCGCCGGCGCCCACCCCGACGCCGCCCCCCGCAACGACCACGCCATGAGCGCTCCGCCCGTCGCGTCATCGCGCCGCGCACGGGCCGCCCGTGCCGCGCGTCGTGCGGCCACGCCCCGGTACGTGGCGGCGATCGCCGCGCTGATGGCCCTGCTGGCGCTGCTGTTCGGGCCGCCCGGCGGCGACGCGGCCGCGCACCTGTACCAGACCCAGGTGTGGCGGGAGCAGGGCTGGCAGCTGTGGGACAACCTCTGGTACGGGGGCCGGTACAGCCAGGTGAACTACAGCCTGGTCTACTACCCGCTCTCCGCGCTGTTCGGGACCGTGTTCGTCGTCTCGGCTGCGGCGGGGCTGGCGGCGGGCTGCTTCTCGCGGCTCATGCACATGCGCTGGCCGCACCTGGCGAGCATCCCGGCGCTGGCCGCGGCGGCGGGGCTCACCCTCGGGGTGCTGGCCGGCACGTACCCCTTCCTGCTGGGCTTCGCGGTGGCGCTGACCGCGCTGGTGGCCGTCGCCACCGGGCGACTGTGGACCGCGGCGGTCCTGACACTGCTGACGACGCTCTCGCACCCGCTGGCCCTGGTGTTCATGGTGATCGTCCTGGGGTCGGTGGCCGTGACCACCCCCGGGTGGTGGAGGCCCGCCCGCGCCCGGTGGTTCGCGGCCGCGGTCATCGGGGTGATGGGTCTCCAGGCGATCCTGATGCGGGCCTTCGACTCGGAGGGCGCGACCTACCCCTTCGACCCCAAGGACGCGCTGGCCATCGCCGCCTTCTGCGTCGCCGGGATGCTGCTGGCCCGGGGCCTGCCGGACCACCGGGCGATCTTCGCGCTGTTCGCCTCCTACGCGCTGCTGGCCGGCGCGGCGTTCGTCATCTCCAGCCCGCTGGGCGGCAACGTGGTGCGGCTCCTGCTGCTGATGGGGGCGCCCCTGCTGCTCATCCCCATCGCGGCCCGGGGGTTCCGGCCGCGCGCCGCCGTGGTGGCGTGCCTCGCCGGGGCGCTCCTGTGGCAGGGGCTCCCGGCCCTGGCGGGGTGGCGCACCGCGAACACGGCCCGCGCCGCCTCCGAGGACTTCTGGCTGCCCGCCATCGCGTTCCTGGAGCAGCACGGCGAGCCGGGACACCGCGTGGAGGTGGTGGCGACGGCCGACAACTGGGAGGCCTACTACCTGGCCCGCCGCGGCGTCCCGCTGGCGCGCGGCTGGTTCCGGCAGGACGACTTCCCGGGCAACCGGGCGCTCTACCGCACCCTCACCGCCCGCAGCTACCAGGGCTGGATGCGGCGCACGGGCATCCGGTACGTGCTGCTGCCGGACGACCCGCTGGACTACACCGCGCGCAACGAGGCCGAGCTGCTGCGCACCGGCCGGTCGGGGCTGGACCTGGTGGCCGACCTGGGGCCCTGGACGGTCTACGAGCTCCCCAACGCCACGCCGATCGTCACGCCCAAGCGCCGCGCCCAGGTGCTGCGCCTCACCTCCAACCAGATCATCATGAAGGTGGACCGGCCGGGCACGTACCGCGTGCGGGTGCGGTACACGCCGTACTGGCGGATCGCCGGCGGGGGTCCCGACGCCTGCGCCGCCCCGCTGAAGCCCTGGGGCACCCAGCTGCGCGTGACGCGCGCCGGCGTGCTGCGGCTCTCGTTCGATCCCGGCCTGGGCACCGTGGTGCGATCCGTGCTGGGCGACGAGGGCGGCTGCCGCCCCATCCCGGCGACGCGGGCGCCGCTCACCATCACGAACCGCCCGCTGCGCTGACGAACGGCGGGAGCGCCGCGCGCACCATCGGGGCGCAGGCCGGCGACACCGCGATCGGGGACGGCGGAACGCACCGGCACCCCGGCGGCCGGGAGCTGATCAGTCCGGTGGGAACGCCCGGATCTCGTGCAGCTCCAGGTCACCGTTCACGAGCGCCGCGGCGACCGCCGACAGCCGGAGCTGACCGGCACGGGCGAACTGCCGCAGGCGCGCGAACGCCTCGTCCATCTCGCAGGATGCGTGTTCGGCGACCATGCCCTTCGCCTGTTCGATGGTGATGCGGCTGTTGAGCGCCTCCTGGAGCTGCTCGCTGATCCGCTGGGACTCGTCGATCACCCGGTGCTGCAACAGCGCGATGGTGGTGACGTCCGCAAGTGCCTGGGCGGCGGTGGCATGACTCGGGCGCAGGGTGCCCGGCGAGTGGGCGAGGAGGTTCAGCGCCCCGAGCACCTGCCCTCGCAACCGCAGCGGCACGGCGTGGGCCGCGCGGAAGCCAGCCCCGGTCGCGACGGGGGCGAACGTGGGCCAGCGCACGTCCTCGACGGAGAGGTCGGCGACGAACACCGCGCGACGCGTTTGGAAGCACTCCCAGCACGGGCCCTCGGCCGCCTGGGCCTGAAAGACCTCCACCGTCGCGAGCCGCTCGCTGGTGGCGGCCGCCAGCCGCAGTCGACCCACCCCGTCGGGCAGCAGGAGGGCCGCCTCGGAGACCTCCAGCAGCTCCACGCAGCGCTCGGTGACACGGACCATCAGATCCACGACATCGAAGTCGTAGACGAGGCTGTCCGCCAACTCGACGAATGTCGTGGCGAGGCGCTCATCGCGGGTCAACGGGGACATTCCTTCCGTAGCGGGCTCCGGCCACCGGGTGCTGCGACCGTACGGTGCCGGGATCCCAGGGTCTAGCGATCAAGACGCAACCTCCGCGCAACGATGTCGGACGCGACATCGGCCAGCGGGCGGGCGGAGGCGAAGGCATGCCCCCGGAGCCGTGCCAGCGCTTGCTGGACGCTGACCATGCCCGAGGCCTGGTGGATGTGCGCACCGTGGGCGGCGAGGCGCTCGAGCTCCGGGCCCAGGCTGCCCGGGACGGCCCGCGACTGCATCGCGACGATCGCGAGCCCCATCGCGTCGGCCATGGCCTGGGCATCGGCCGCGCGCTCCGGGGACAGCCCGCCCGGGCCACGGCCGTGGAGCGTGAGGGCGCCCAACCGTACGCCGCCGATCCGGAGCGGGTAGGCGAACACCGCCACCGCTCCGGCGGCGAGCGCCGCCGGCCCGAAGGCGACCCACCGGGCCTGCGCCGGCGAACGCAGGTCGGGTTCCGCGATCGCCACCCCCGTGGCATGGGCGTCCGGGCCCGGACCCTCACCGAGTGCGCACTGCAGTTCGATGATGCGTTGGGCGAGCGGGTCCGACCAGGCGAGCGGAGCGGGCATCGCGCCGTCCATGAGCAGCAGGCCCGCTCCCGAGACGTCGAGTCCCTCGCTGCATGCGATGCACATGGCGGGTCCGGGGTCCGGTGCATCCGCAGCCGCGACCACGCGCGCGATGTCGGCCGTGCGACGCAGATTCCAGCCCCCGGCCATTTGGCGTGCTTTCCGTAGTGGAGATCGCCACCCCATCCCGGGGGAGGGCCGCCGAACCCATGCCGCAGGCGACAATTATCGGCCCTCGGCTGCGGGACGCAATACCGCGACGACCTTAACCGTCACCGCCAGCGAATCCGCGGCGCACTGCCAGACCGCAACTTTTGGTTGTTTCGTCTCCCGCCCGACCGGGGTCAACCGTCCCGGTCGGTGACACCGGCGGTTGACGCCCGCGGCGCGCTGCGACGAGCCTGGCCGGACCCCGCCATGTCGGCGCGGGCCACGACCAGGAGGTCCCGCACATGTCTCGACACCGACGAGCAGCGTTGGTCGCGACGCTCGCGCTCGGAACGGCGGCGGGTGCCGCGGCGGTCGCACAGGGGATCACCGCGCAGCCCTCCGCCGCGCGCGAGTACGTCGTCGTCTACTCGGACACGGCATCGGCCGCGCAGGGACGGGCCGCGATCGAGGCCGTGAGAACGCGGCCGTCGGGATGGCCGTGGTGCGCACCGCGGACGCCGACTTCGCCGCCAAGGCGGATGCGGCCACGGCGCTGGTGGGCGCGGCCTCCGACCGCACCATCGGGCACGCCCCGGCGGAGCGGCGGGCGCGGACGCGCCTGCTGGAGCACGGCGAGGGGCTGATGCCCCGGGCGAGCACGAAGACGCCCAAGGGCGGGGCCGGGGAACCGCTGGCCGCGCTGCAGTGGGACATGGACATGATCAACGCGCCCGCCGCGCACCGCAGGGAGGCCGGCAGCCCCGGCGTCCTGGTGGGCGTCATCGACACCGGCATCGACGGCACCCACCCCGACATCGCCCCGAACTTCAACCGCAAGCTGTCGCGCAACTTCACGGTGGACGACCCGATCATCGACGGCGCGTGCGCCGAGGACCCCGACGGGCAGTGCACCGACCCCGCGGACGTGGACGAGGACGGCCACGGGACCCACGTGGCCGGCACCATCGCCTCGCCGATCAACGGCACCGGCATCGCCGGCGTCGCCCCCCGGGTGACCCTGGTGAACCTGCGCGCCGGACAGGACTCCGGGTACTTCTTCCTGGAGCCCACCGTGAACGCGCTCGTGTACGGGGCCAACGCCGGCGTGGACGTCGTGAACATGAGCTTCTACGTCGACCCCTGGCTCTACAACTGCACCGCCAACCCGGCGGACTCCCCGGAGGCCCAGCAGCAGCAGCGCACCATCCGGGTGGCCATGCAGCGGGCCCTGGACTACGCCCGCTCCAAGGGCGTGACCCTCATCGCCGCCCTCGGCAACGAGAACACCGATCTCGGGAACCCGGTGATCGACGAGACCAGCCCGGACTACCCGCCGGACACGGCGTACCCGCGCACCATCGACAACAGCTGCATCGACGTGCCGGCCGAGTCGGAGGGCGTCATCAGCGTGAGCGCCATCGGGCCGAGCGGCAACAAGGCCGACTACTCCAACTGGGGCCTGGAGCAGACCGACCTCTCCGCCCCGGGCGGCTTCTTCCGGGACTTCCCCGGCACGGACCGCAACCGCACGCCGGAGAACCTCATCCTGGCGCCGTACCCCAAGGCCCTGGCCGAGGCCAACGGCCAGCTGGAGGCCGACGGCACCCCGAACGACCCGTTCGTGGTGCGGGACTGCACCGCGGCGGGCATCTGCGGCTACTACCAGTACCTGCAGGGCACATCGATGGCCGCCCCGCACGCCACGGGCGTCGCGGCGCTCATCGTGAGCCGGTACGGCAAGGGCGACCGCAAGCGCGGCGGCAAGACCCTCCGCCCGTCGGTCACCGAGTGGTACCTGCGCAACTCGGCGCGCGACACGGCCTGCCCGGAGCCCCGCCTGGTCACGTATCCGGACCGCGACGAGACCTACAACGCCGTCTGCGAGGGCACCCCGGAGCGCAACGGCTTCTACGGTGACGGCATCGTGGACGCCGCGGCCGCGGTGGGCGCCAAGCGGTGACCGCGACGGACGCCGAGGGGGCGTGACCGCCCCCTCGGCTCCGGCGCGTCAGGGGGGTCCGACCCTGGGGGTCCATTGCGGGCCGCCCAGGCTCCAGTCCAGGGCCGCCTGGTACTCGTTCACCAGCAGCGCCCAGACGAACCAGCCGATGATCGAGGCGATGCCGAAGAATGCGCTCGCCCGGTACACGGTGAGCATCACCGTCTCGGATGCGCGGCGCCCCAGCCAATGCCAGAAGTGGTCCTTCGGGTAGATCTCGTTGCGGAAGTAGTCGGTGGTGAGGATCCGCCAGTTCCACAGCAGCCACACCGCCCACAGGATGTCCCACACCCCACCCAGCGACGTGTAGTAGGCGATGGCGTCGACACGCCGGCCGGCCTGCCCCACGTACTGCCAGGCGTCGAAGTGCAGATGCCAGTCGGTGAGGGGCCACAGCAGCATCACCCCGACCGAGTCGAGCGTGTCGCTGAGCACGTGGGCCCAGTTGCCCAGGATGAACGAGAACGCCCACATGCGGCTCCCGGACAGCCACAGGATCAGCAGCCCCACCACGATCCCGAAGAACAGGGAGTGCGTGAACCCCACGCCCGGGAACCCGCGGTGCAGCTGCACCGGGTCGTCCACGAGCTTGTTGTTCCCGGAGAAGTCCAGGCCGTAGACGGCCCACTTGGTGAGGATGTCCGGCGAGTACGAGCCGATGAGCAGGAACGGGAGGCTGACCGCCCCGCCCAGCTTGGCCCGCATGAGGTAGGGCTCGAGGTCGTGTGCCGCCCAGCTCACGCGGCGGCCCCGCGGCCCCGGGCGAGCGCCCCCAGGACCTTCGGCCGCAGCCAGTGGAACACCAGCACGTAGGGGAGGCTCTGCCAGAAACCGAGGAAGACCGCCTGGGGCAGCTGGGTGCCGAGGGCGGCATAGATCAGCACGGCGGCGACCCAGTACGCCACGGACCAGGAGCCGGGGATGCGCGGGGTCGCCGATCCGGCCGTGGGGCTGGCGCTCGGCATCCGCGGCATCCTGCTGTCCCGGGCACCCCGCGCGCAAGTGGCCACACGCCGGGTGGCCGGTGGCCGTCCGTCCCTGTGCGAAGCTCATCCGCATGGACGCCCCGCTGCGGATCCTCACCTGGAACCTCTTCCACTGCCGGGACGCCGGCGCGGGCGAGGGCCGCGTGCACGTCCCGCGCAAGCTCACGGGTGAGATCGCCGACGTGCTGGCCGCCGCCCGGGCCGACGTGGTGATGCTGCAGGAGGTGCCGCCCCTGGCCGTCCCGGTGCTCGCGCGCGCCGCGGGCGCGGCGCGGGCCTGGTCGGTGCTCACCGGGCCGCACGTGGGCGGCGTGCGCCTGCGGGGATGGCTGGGGGAGCGGTGGCCGGACCTGTGGAAGACCCACGAGGGCAACGCGAACGTGCTGCTCATGGGGCCGCGGCTGCGGCCGGTGGGGCCGGCCCGGCACCTGCGCCTGAACCCGGTGCGGGAGGTCGCCGCCGCGGCATGGCGGCGCCGGGACCGGGACGTACGGGAGCTGCGGCGCTGGCTGTCGGAGCCCCGGCGGGCGGTGGCGGTGGACGCCGAGCTGCCCGGCGGGGCGGTGTGCGCATTCGCCTGCGCCCACCTGCACGGCGCGCGGACCGCCTGGCACCGTGAGCTCGAGATCGCCCGCCTGGCCGCCTGGCTGGACGCGGCCGGGCCGCGCGTCGTGCGCGGGACCCGGCGATGCTCCTGCTGCACGACGCCGGGATCGGCGGTCCGCCGGCCGATCCGCGCGTGGGCATCGACCGCATCCTGGTGCGGGGCCTGGCGATGCCGGCCGGCGAGCAGCGCTGGGATCCGTCCCGGCGACGCGTCCAGCTCCCCGAAGGGCCCGCCGAGCTCACCGATCACGACCCCGTGGAGGCGGCCGTGGTGGTCCCTACGGCGACCTGATCGCCAGCTGGGCCACCAGCAGCACGGTCACCGCCACCGCCGCCAGCACGGCCGCGCGGCGGCGTCCGGGGCCGCCCTCCTGCAGCCAGTCGGCGGCCGCCCACGCCAGGGGGAAGGCCAGCAGCCCGAACCGCGCCATGGAGGTGAAGCTGCCGCTGGAGAACGGCAGGGCCAGGCACAGGGCCGAGAACGCCACCCAGGGGTCGCGCCAGGTCCCGGCCATGCGCCGCAGCCGCAGCAGCAGCAGCACGTAGACCACCGAGAACCCCACGTCGCGGATCGCCGCGGTCCACGCGGCCCCCACATCGAGTGTGACGAGTCGCTCGACGCCCGCCCACACCTCACCGGGCAGGTTGGTGAACAGGCCGATGACCAGCGGTCCCCGGTCCCAGGCCTCCTGGGCGTCCAGCGGAAGGCGCCAGGACCCACGCGCCACCTGCATCCACGCCAGGAACCCCGCCAGGAGCGCCACGGCGGGCAGGCCGCCGGCCGCCGCCCGGGCGCGGCGCCTCGGAGGCCAGGGCGAGCGCCACCACCAGCACCGCCACCAGGAACCCCGGGGGACGGGCCAGCGCCGCGGGGGCGGCCAGCAGGCCGGCCAGCCACCACCTGCCCCGCACCGCCGCCAGCGCCGCGGCCACCGCCAGCGCCAGCACGACGGCCTCCGTGTACGCCAGCGATGCGTAGGCGGCCACCGGCGCCAGGGCCAGCACCCACACCGTGAGGTCCGCGCCGCGGGCACCCATGCGGGGGACCGTGAGGCGGTGCAGCCCCGCCAGCGCGGCCAGGAAGGCGAGGTTGGACACCACCAGGGCCGCGGCGAACGGGTTGAGGCCCATCGCCGCCGCCGCCGCCATGAGGCCCGGCAGCAGCGGGAAGAAGGCGAAGTTGGTGAAGAACACGCCCACCAGCGGGGTGAACGTGTCGTAGCCGTTGGCGGCGATGTCCAGGTACCAGGTGGTGTCCCAGCCACCCAGCAGGGACAGCGCGCGGGGAACGGCGTCGGCCACGCCGCGCTCCGGTGGTCCCCACAGCAGCCCGCCGGCCACCGCGAGCGCCACCACCAGCACCCGCGAGGCCAGCCACGCCACCAGCGGGGTCCGTGCGGGGGCCGCCCCCGCGCCGGGGGCGGCGCTCACCAGGGCCACCTCGGGCGGGGACGCGCCAGCAGCAGGCCGCTCAGCGCCACCACCGCGGCGGCCAGCGGCGTCACCACAGCGGGCGCCAGGCGCTCCGCCTCCAGGCCCAGGCCGATGCGGTCGGGGCCCGTGCCCACCGAGAGGTCCACCGGGGCACGCGTCGCCACCCACGCGGCCCAGCCGCACGCGAGCAGCCCCACCGCGGTGAGCGCCACGCCGACGGCCCGGGCGGCGCCGTCCACGGGTCGGCGCGCGAAGCCCGCCGCGACCGCCACGGCGGCCAGGCCCAGCAGCGCCACCACCCAGGAGGCCCCGGAGGCGTCGACCCCCGACACCGTGACCGGCGCGCCCGGGACGGCGAACCGGAACCAGCCCAGGAACGGCCCGGCGGCCGTGACGGCGCCGGCGGCCACCCCCAGGAGCGCGACGGGGCGGGGCGCGCTCACGCGACCGGCCCCACCCGCCGGAACACCAGCACGCCGTCCCGCTCGAACACCAACTGGAAGCGGGTGTCGAGCCGCATCCCCAGCACCAGCCTCCGGTGCTCCGGCAGGGACAGGCGGTCCGCCAGGAACGGCCGCTTCTCGTCCACCAGGACCCAGGTGGCGTCGTTCACCACGGGCCAGGTGTAGATGACCCGCCGCGCCGAGAGCCGGCTGCCCATGAGGTTGGAGGCGGAGACCACCACGTCCGGGTCGTCGGGCACCAGCGCCACGGCCTGGGCCTGCACTCGTGCGTGCCAGGTGATCGTGTACTCCTGGGCCCGGTCCGCCGATCCGCCGGGGACGTGCTGCCAGAACGGCAGCGGCCCCTGCCGGTACCCGCCCATCACGACCACCGCCACCAGCAGCGCCGCCAGGATCCCGGGGGCGTCGGTGAGCGCCCGCAGCCACCCCGGCACCCGCATGGCGCGCAGCCGCGCCAGGCCGAGGATCGACGCGGCGATCAGGAACGGGCTGATCGTGGCGGTGTACTGGTACTGCACCGAGTACTGCGGCCAGTACTGGGCCAGCAGGTTGAGCGCCAGGTCGGGCAGCGCGCCCAGGGCCAGCAGGGGCGCCAGGAACGGCAGGAACAGCAGGGGCAGCAGCAGCGCGAGCAGGTACTCGAAGCGGCCCAGGCTGATCACCACCTCCAGCGCGTCCCAGGGCCGGGTGAGCAGGGTCTTCACCACGTCGCCCTGGCTCTCGCCCAGCTCGGCGTACCGGTTGATGAACGGGCTGCCCCCGGTGGGCGAGTAGTGGGGGATCACGACGGCGACGCAGAAGGCCGTCCAGGCGACCCCGCCCCCGGCGAGCGCCGCGGCGGTCCACCGGCGGCGGTGGCGCACGAGCGCCCACACCCCGAGCATCGCCAGCGACAGGCCCACCTGCTCCTTGGTGAGCGCCGCCAGCGTGGCGCACACCGCGAGCCACACCGGCCGGTGCTCCTCCACCGCCCAGACGCAGAACAGCAGCAGCGGGGTGGCCAGCGCGACCGGGTGGAACTCGGTGACCACCAGCCACTGCACCGGCGGGTACAGCAGGTAGATCGCCGCGAAGGCGACGGCCAGGCGGTCGTCCCAGAGCCAGCGGCGGGCCAGCCAGAACACCGGCAGGGCGCCGGTGGCCACCAGCAGCACCTGGGCCACCAGCAGCATCTCGGGCGCGGGCCAGAGCCGCCACAGCGGCGCGAACAGCACCAGGATGGGGTCCACGTGGGCGCCCAGCCGCAGGAACTGGACGCCGGCCGTGTTGGTGACCTGCAGGGGGTCGCCGTGGGCGGTGGCCCACACCGCCTGCACCATGTTCCCCAGGTCGAAGCGGCCGGTCCAGAAGGCCTCGTGGCGTCGCAGCGCGAGCCACGTGAACGCCACGCTGAAGGCGGCCATGAGGCCGCACACCGCCAGGAACGCCCGGTCGCGCGCCGGTGCGGGGGGCCGTTCCGGGGGCACGGGCGGCGCGAGCGAGCCGGTCACGCGCGCCTCGCGGCCAGCAGGGTCGCGCCCACCACCGCCACCTCGACCACCGTGAGCGCCAGCCGGGAGCCCACCGACAGGGTCACCGCGACCCCGCCGGGCACCTGCTGGGCGAGGGCCAGCGCGAACGCCCCGTCACGGATGCCGAGGCCCGAGGGCACCACCACGGCGAGCATCGACACCGCGAACGCGAACAGGAAGGCGCCGCCCACGAACGGCACGCCGCCCACCTCCGGACCGCCCAGGCCGCGCACGAACAACCAGATGCCCACGGCCAGCAGCACCGCCGTGAGCAGGTACCAGGCCGCCAGCGCCAGCACCCGGCCGGCCGGGATGAGGCGCGCCAGCGGCTCCCGTCGCACCTTCGCGAGCGCCCACGCGCTCGCGGGGCCCATCACCCGGGGATGCAGCAACGCCAGGCCCAGCGGCAGCGCCACCACCAGCCACTGCGCCCAGGCCGGTCCCACGTCGCCGTACACCAGCACCCATGCGGCCGCCGCGGCGGCGGCCGTGCCCACCCCGAGCGCCTGCTCGTAGACGATCGCCGTGAGGGTGATGCGCCGGGCGACGCCCTGGTCGCGGGCGAGCTCCATGCGCCCGGCGACCATCACCACCGAGCCGGGCACGTAGCGGCCCAGCAGGGACACCGCCCAGATGGCCATCATGCGCCGCCGGGGCGGGCGGCGGTCGGCGAGCGCCTCCACCACGCCCAGGTATCCGGCGCCGCTGGCCAGGTAGAAGGCACCCAGCACCACCGCCGAGCCGGCCAGCAGCGCCCAGTCGGGGTCCCAGTCGCGCGCGCGGACCTGCGACCAGCCGTCCACCAGCACGTAGGCCAGGAACGCGACGGCCAGGCCACCCGCCCCCAGGCCCAGCAGGCGCCGCAACCGCCGGGGCGGCCGCGCCCCGCCGCCACCGTCGGTCACGGGCGCCGCGCGGTGGCGATGAGGCCGAACCAGCCGGGGACGCGGCCGGTGAACGGCGTGTCGAGCTCCAGCAGGCCGCGCAGCACCCGGGCGGCGAGCCCGGTGGCGCCGCCCTGCGCCCCGCCGCCGAGTCCCTCCGCGCCCCGTGCCAGCCGGCGCCCCAGCATGGGCCGGTACACGTGCCGGTGGTACAGCCCGGTGAACGGGAAGCCCCAGCCGCGCACGTCGAGGTCCACGAAGCCCGCGTCGCCCAGCAGGCGCTCCAGGCCGGCCACGTCGTACCGGCGGTGGTGCCCCGCCCAGCGGTCGGTCCAGTCCATGCGGTGCGGGCCCGCCGGGACGGTCACCAGCAGGAGCCCGCCGGGCCGGGCCGCGCGGTGCAGCTCGCGGGCCGCGGCCGCGTCGTCCTCCAGGTGCTCCAGGACCTCGGCGCAGGTCACCAGGTCGAACGCGGCATCCGGGACCGGCAAGGCCGACATGTCCCCGCGCAGCGCCCGGTGGGGTCCCCCGGGGGCGGCGGCCAGCCGCTCGCCCAGCCGGGCGGCGAACGCCTCGCTGCCGTCCACGGCCGTCACCCGGAAGCCGGCGCCGGCGAGCTTGAGCGCAAGGCTCCCCGCGCCCGCGCCGGCGTCCAGCGCCTGCCCGCCGGGCACGGCGAGGCGCCGCACCCGTCGCATGATCAGCGACTCGCGGTAGTCGTGCCTGGGCCCGTACAGCTCGGGGGCGTCACCCCAGTTGTGGGCCTCGATATGCGCCGGCGCGCGAGACACCCCTGCACCATAGACGCCCGCCCCGCGGACCGGCGCGCCCCTCGTCGCCCACCCGGTACCCTGGCGGGGTGGACGTCGCGCTTGTCACCTGCGACGCGGCACGGGACTTCGACGAGGACCTGCCGCTCCTTGCCCGGGCCCTGGAGGAGCGGGGCGCGACCGCGGCGCTGCCCTCATGGGACGACCCGGCGGTCGACTGGGCCGGCTTCGCCGCGGTGGTCCTGCGCTCGCCGTGGAACTACATGGACCGGCACGAGGCGTTCCTGGCCTGGACCCGCGCGGTCGCGGCGCGCACGCTGCTGCTGAACCCGCCGGAGCTGGTGGCCTGGGCGCTCGACAAGCGGTACCTGGCGCACCTGGCGTCCCGGGGCGTGCCGACCGTGCCGACCGCGTTCGCCGCGCCGGGGGAGTCCGTGGAGATCCCGGCCGGGGACGTGGTGGTGAAGCCCAGCATCGGCGCGGGATCGATGGACGCCCTGCGGTTCGACGACCCGGAGGCCGCCCGCGCCCATGTGGCGCACCTGCACGCCACCGGGCGCACGGCCATGGTGCAGCCGTACCTGGCGGGCGTGGACGCGCACGGCGAGACCGGCCTGGTGCACATCGAGGGCCGCCTCACCCACGGCTTCCGCAAGGGCCCCATGCTCGCCGGGGAGCGCGAGGTGGTGGGCGGGCTGTACCTCGAGGAGGACATCACCGCCCGGGAGCCCACCGGCGCCGAGCGCGAGCTCGCGCGCGCCGCGCTGGACGCGGTGCCCGGGCCGCCCCCGCTCTACGCCCGGGTGGACGTGGTGCCGGGCCCCGGCGGGGATCCCGTGGTGCTGGAGCTGGAGCTGGTGGAGCCCTCGCTGTTCGTGGGCCTGTCCCCGGGCGCCGCCGGGATCTTCGCCGGCGCGGTGATCGACCGGATCGCCTCGGCGAGCCGGCCCGCGACCACCGGCGGCGCACCGAGCTCCAGGTAGCGCGCCCGCGCGGCCGCCCCCAGGCGGCGCCGCAGGCCCGCGTCCCCAGCGCCACCGGGTCCCCGGCCGGCACCAGCAGCGCGTCCACCCCGTGGGTGAGGACCTCCCGCACGCCCGGGGTGTCCGCGGTCACGACCGGCCGGCCCACGGCCATCGCCTGCCACACCTTGTTGGGCACCACCCGGGCGGCCTTGTCGCTGCCCCCGAACACGCCCAGGCAGATGTGGGAGGCCGCCAGCTCCGCCCCCAGGTCCGCGTAGGGCACCCAGCGCACGTGCTCCAGGCCGGCCGGGCGGTCGCGCGCCAGCTCCGCCTCCAGCCAGCCGCCGAGCTGGCCGTCGCCGATGATCCGCACCGGCGGGACGCCCGGCATGCGGGCCGCGGCCAGCACCACGCCCAGGCCGTGCAACGGGGCCAGCTTGCCCACGAACAGCGCCACCGGCGGGCCGGGCGGCTCGGCGGCCGGCGGGAAGACCTCCGGCTCGGCGCCCACCGGCACCACCACCAGCTGTCCGGGGCGGGCGCCGAGCTCCCGCGCGATCCAGGCCGCGTTGCAGGCGGTGTCGGCGATCAGCAGGTCCGAGGCCCGCACCAGCGACCGGTCCAGGGCGGTCAGCGCCCGGGCGGCGGCGCCGCCGGCCCGCCCGCGGTCACCCGCGAGCGTGTCACCGAAGGCGATCATCATGTCCGACACCAGCGGGACGCCCCGGCGGCGGGCCACCAGGCGCGCGGGGAGGGCGTCGGGCTGGGCGGGATAGCCGGCCACCACCGCGTCCACCGGGCCGATCGCCCGCTCCTCGAGCAGCATGCCCGCCCACCCCGCGGCGAACCGGGCCCCCGAGCCCGCCAGCGAGGGCAGCTTCAGGAACGACCCGGCCTTGTGCGTGGTGCGCTCCCACACCGGGCGGTGGCACTGCACCACCTCGTGCCCCAGCTCCCGCAGCCCCGCGCGCAGCACCCGGCCGCGCGGGTAGTCGCGCGCGCACCGGCGCCCCTAGCGGACGACGTCGCGCACGCGGGACGCGGAGTCATCCTCGCGCGAGCGCGCATGCTGTCGCTGGATCATCTCGGAGAGCAGGCCGAACGTGAGGAACTGGATCCCCACCAGGATGAGCAGCACGCCCAGCAGCAGCAGCGGCCGCTGCCCGATGCCCTCACCCAGGAACCGCAGCACCGACAGGTAGGCCGAGATGAGCAGGCCCACCGTGAGCATCACCAGGCCCAGCCCGCCGAAGAGGTGCATCGGGCGGTGCCGGTACCGGCCCAGGAAGGTGATGGTGAGCAGGTCCAGGAAGCCGCGGACGTACCGCTCCAGCCCGTACTTGCTCTTCCCGTGCCTGCGCGCCCGGTGGTTGACCGCCAGCTCGCCCACGCGGAAGCCCTCGTTGGCGGCGAGCACCGGGATGTAGCGGTACTGGTCGCCGGCGAGCGCCAGCGATCGCACCACCTCTGCCCGGTACGCCTTGAACCCGCAGTTGAGGTCATGGAGCGGGACGCCGCTGACCTTGCGGGTCACCGCGTTGAAGACCTTGGAGGGAAGCCGCTTGCCGATCGGGTCCTGGCGGTCGGCCTTCCAGCCGCTCACCAGGTCGAGCCCGGTCGCCAGCTCGGCCAGCATGCGCGGGATCTCGGCCGGGTCGTCCTGCAGGTCCCCGTCCATGGTCACCACGATCTCCCCGCTGGCCACCCCGAACCCGGCCATGAGCGCCTCGGCCTTGCCGAAGTTCCGGCGCAGCCGCACGAGCACGACCTCGGGCTCGCGCGCCGCCAGCTCGGCGAGCTTCTCGCCGCTGCCGTCCCGCGAGCCGTCGTCCACGAACACCACCTCCACCGCCACGCCCAGCCCGCGCAGGACCGGCAGCAGCTCGCCCGCGAGCGGCTCGATGGAGTCGACCTCGTCGTACACCGGGATGACCACCGACACCGCGATCGCCGCGGCCTCCGGGCCGGTCATCGCGCCCTCGCGCCGCGCGGCGCCCCGGGGGGACGGCGCCGCACCGGCGGACGGGCCGCGACCAGCCCCTTCTTGGCCCGCAGCACCACCAGGGCGGCCATCGACCACATGCAGGCCAGCAGCGCGATGCCGAACGCCGGGCCCACCACGCCGCGCGCCCCCTCCGCCGTGGTGGCCACCAGGTACCAGGCGCCGAACAGCGGGTCGCGGCCGAGCTGGTCGCCCATGACCGCCGCCATGCCCGCCAGCGGCAGCACCGCGACGGCGGCGCAGGCCGCGACCTGCCAGCGGCGCGGCACGGCAGTGGCGACCAGCACGGCGTGGGCGGCGGGGAGCAGCAGCAGGAGCGCCGACGGCCGCACGGCCCAGGCCAGGGCGCAGGTGGCCGCCAGGGCGATCAGGCCGGCCGCGGCCTCGGCGGCGGGCGCGGCGCCCACGCGCTTCGCCCGTGCGCGGGTGGCGAGCCAGGTGGCGACCCCCACGACGGCGGTGATGCCCAGGGCCAGCCCGCCGCGCGCGGTGAGCGGCACGTCGGCGGGCAGCGGCGGCGCACCCGCCGCCGCGCGCGGCACCAGGCCCGCCACGCCCAGCAGGTGCAGGGTCACCACCGCAGCCGCCAGCGGAACCGCGCGCCACAGCAGCGCCCGCAGCCCCGGGCGCAGCCGCACGCCGGCGCGGCGCAGGCGGGCCAGCGCGTCGACGGCGGCCACCAGCAGGGGCAGGGCCAGCAGCAGGATCACGATGCGCAGCACACCCGCAGACAGCTCGCGGTCGGCCAGCACCACGCCCCGGGTGGGCCCGTCGATGACCTCCACCTGGTCGAGCGTGCCCAGCAGGCCCATCGCGGCCTCGCCCACCAGGGAGATGCGCGTCTCGTCGGGCAACTCGCGGAACCGCGGGGGACCGTCGGGGCGTGCCGCGAGCGTGATGGCCGGGATCCCGTCCGCCACCGCGGGGGCGTGGTCGCCGAACGAGCTGGGCACCGCCATGCGGGCGAGCTGGGTCCACAGGCCGTCGTGCCGGGCCGGCTCCATGCCCCCGCGCTCGAGCGCGATGCGTGCGATGGACTCCAGCGCCAGCGCCTGCCGCCCGTCGCGTCCGCGGCTCCAGATGTGGATCTCGCGGCCGTCGCCGTCGGCCGCCGCGTCCAGCACCACCACCGCGCCGATCCGGAAGTCCGAGAAGCGCGAGAGGAACCACCGGATGCCGGCGTTGCCCACGGTGCTGCCGTCGGTGGAGACGAACAGCAGCGGGCGCTCGTGGCTGCTGGTGGCCCACAGGCGGGCCATCTCCACCAGGAGGGCCGACGAGGTGGCGCCCGCCCGGACCTGCGGCGGCGTGTCGCGCGGGGCGACCACCACGATGCCGTCCCGGTCACCCGTGCCCGTGGTGCCCGGCACCACCAGGTAGACGTTGGTGAGCTCCACCAGCGAGCGGCCCTGGCGCGCCACGAACTCCTGGCGCCGCACCCGCGGCTCGCCGCCCGGCGTGGTCGCCTGGGCGCCGGGGATCCCGGCGAGCTGCTCCTCCATCCAGGTGGCGGAGTCGATGTCGTCCTGCGATCCGGGGACCCGCAGCGGCGCCACGCCCTCCAGGCGGCCCGCGGAGTCGCGCACCACGGCGCCGTCCACGGCGAAGGGCACGTCGGGCTCCGGGGGAGCCTGGCGCGTCTGGAGCGTCAGCAGGGCCACGATGATCGCGACGCCCGCGACGAGCCATGCGGTGCGGTAGAGCCTGGCGTTCAGCACGTGATGGGCGGGGTCGCTTGGACGGGTGGCCCGCGGGGTGGAAGTCACCGCACCTGGCGCGGCTCGGGCGAAGGGTAATGCCCCGGGGGCGATCCGTCGCCCCACCGGCGGTTGTGGCGACCCGTATCGGGACTAAACTCGGCGCGTCCGTGCCCGGACGGCACCGGCCCCGCAGGTCTCCCGCAGCTCGCAGAGGTCCCCGTGCTCCGCCAGGTCAACGTCGGTCACAAGTCCCTCGCCGACTACCACTCGATCGTCTCGCGGGAGCTGATGGCCGAGATCCGCGAGCTCGCCGCGACGGTCCAGGGCGTGCGGGTGTGCCACGTCAACGCCACCAGCTTCGGCGGCGGGGTGGCGGAGATCCTGTACAGCCTCGTGCCGCTCATGAACGACGCCGGCCTGCGGGCCGACTGGAAGGTCATGTTCGGGCGCGAGGAGTTCTTCGACGTCACCAAGGCGATGCACAACGCGCTGCAGGGGGACCCGCGCGGCATCACCGAGGACGACCGCCGGATCTTCGAGCGCTACAACGTCCTGAACGCCGGCGGGCTCGACGGCGACTACGACGTGATGATCATCCACGACCCCCAGCCGGCCGGCATTCGCCAGTACAGCCCGCGCAACGAGTCGGCCAAGTGGGTGTGGCGCTGTCACATCGACCTCTCGGCGCCGAACCCCGAGGTCCTGGAGTTCCTGCGGCCCATGATCAACGCCCACGACATGGCGGTGTTCCACATGGCGGGGTACGTCCCCGAGGGCCCCATGCCCGAGACGGTGGTGATGCCGCCGGCCATCGACCCCCTGGCGCCCAAGAACATGGCCCTCTCGGCCGAGGACGCCGCCTACATCGTGAACCAGTTCGGCCTGGACGCCGAGCGGCCGCTGATCCTCCAGGTCTCGCGGTTCGACCCGTGGAAGGACCCCCTGGGCGTCATCGACGCCTACCGGGCGGTGAAGCGCCGCCGTCCCGAGGTGCAGCTCGCCCTGGTGGGCTCCATGGCCACCGACGACCCCGAGGGTTGGGACTACTACAACCGCACCGTGGATTACGCCGACGGCGATCCGGACATCTACATCCTGTCCAACCTGAACAACGTCGGCGGGGTCGAGGTCAACGCGTTCCAGACGCACGCCGCGGTGGTGCTCCAGAAGTCGGTCCGCGAGGGCTTCGGCCTCACGGTGACCGAGAGCCTGTGGAAGGCGCGGCCCACCATCGGCGGCAACGTCGGGGGCATCCCGCTCCAGATCGTGGACGGGCAGACCGGGTGGCTGGTGAACAGCCCCGAGGAGTGCGCCGACCGGATCCTGCGGGTGCTGGACCGCCCCGACGAGGCCCGCGCGATGGCGCGGCGCGGCAAGCAGCACGTTCGGCACGACTTCCTGACGCCGCGGTACCTGCGTGACTGGCTCGGGATCATCAACCGCCTCACGCGCGGCTGACCGGGGAGCGGCGCATGGGCGGCGACGACGACACCAAGCGGGTCATCCTGGTCTCCAACCGGGGCCCCACCACCTTCGCGACCGGTCCCGACGGTGAGCGCATCACCACCCGGGGCGGCGGCGGCCTGGTGACCGCCCTCTCCGGCCTCACCGAGATCACCCCCACGCTGTGGATCTCGGCGGCCATGACCCCCGAGGACAAGGCGGTGCAGCGCGCGTCCGAGGACGGCTGCTTCCCCATCCCGGACCTCGGCACCGACACCCTCGGCCGGTTCGTGGTGATGGACGAGGACACCTACGACCGGCACTACAACGTCATCTCGAACCCCATGATGTGGTTCGTCCAGCACTACCTGTGGGACCTCAGCAACGTGCCGGACATCCGGCGCCAGGAGCTCGAGGCGTGGGAGCTGGGGTACCAGGTGGCGAACCGCCTGTTCGCGGCCGCCGTGTCGGAGGAGCTGGAGCGGCGCCCCGGAGCGCTGGTGATGCTCCACGACTACCACCTCTACACCGCGCCGGAGATCATCCGGCTGACCCACCCGGACGCCTTCCTGCACTTCTTCGTCCACATCCCGTGGACGCAGCCGGACTACTGGCGGGTGCTGCCGCCGCACATCCGCGAGGCGGTGGTGCGGGGGCTGCTGGCCAACGACATCGTGGCCTTCCACACCGCCCGCTACGCCCGCAACTTCCTGCTGTGCGTTGAGGACCTGCTGGACGTGAGGGTCGACTACGACCGGCGGCTGGTGCGCTGGGAGGGCCGGGAGGTGTGGGTGCGCTCGTATCCCATCTCGGTGGACGCCCCGGCGTTCGAGGCGCTGGCGGCCTCCGAGGAGGTGGCCGAGGAGGAGGGGCCCATCCTGCGCCGCCGGCGCGCCCACCTGGTCGTCCGCATCGACCGGGCCGACCTGTCCAAGAACGCCATCCGCGGCTTCAAGGCCTTCGACACGATGCTGGACGACCACCCGGAGCTCGCCGAGAGCATCACGTTCTTCGCGATGCTGCAGCCGTCCCGCCAGGACATCCCGGAGTACGTCGAGTACCTGGACAAGATCCGGGACACGGTCTCCTGGATCAACACCAAGCACGGGAACACCGACTGGATGCCGATCGACCTGCGGATCGAGGCGAGCATGCCCCGGGCCGTGGCGGCCTACAAGCACTTCGACGTGCTGATGGTGAACTCCATCTACGACGGCATGAACCTGGTCGCCAAGGAGGGCCCCCTGGTGAACGAGCGCGACGGGGTCCTGCTGCTGTCCGAGAACGTGGGCGCCCACGAGGAGCTGGGCTCGTTCGCCCTGTCGGTGAACCCCTTCGACATCGAGGACCAGGCCCGGGCGCTGTACCAGGCCCTCACCATGCCCAAGGAGGAGCGCGCCGCCCGCCTCAACCACATCAAGCGGATCGTCCGGGAGAACCACGTCGGCAAGTGGATGGCGGCCCAGCAGGCCGACGTCGAGGCCAAGCGGGCGGGCGACGCGGATGGGTGAGCTCACGCACATCGACGAGCGCGGCCAGGCCCGCATGGTGGGGGTGGGCCACAAGCCCGCCGTCGTGCGCCGGGCCGTCGCGCGGTCGCGGGTGCGCGTGGCGCCGGAGACGGCGGCGGCGATCACCGAGGGCCGCGTGCCGAAGGGCGACGTGGGGGCGGTAGCCCGGCTGGCCGGCATCGCCGCCGCCAAGCGCACGCCGGAGCTGGTGTTCCTGTGCCACCCGCTGCCCATCGACGGCGCCTCCGTGGAGGTGGACATCTCCCCCGAGGGCGTGGTGACCGTGACCGCCACCGTGGAGACCACCGCCCGCACCGGGGTGGAGATGGAGGCGCTCACCGCCGCGGCCGTGGCCGCCCTCAACGTGTACGACCTGGTGAAGGGCATCGACCCGGACCCGCTGATCGAGCGGGTGGAGCTGGTGTCCAAGGAGAAGGCCGCGCCCGGCTGACTCGTCGCGGCGGCGGGGGCCGGGGTAGCCTTGCCCGGATGGACCCCCTGCAGATCTCCGCCACCGCCCCGGTGCGGCCGCCCGTCGACACCGTCCTGGCCGCGGTCGCCCGCCGGCAGGAGCAGGGCTTCGACGCCGTGTGGTGGGCCGACCACCTGCTCCACTGGTTCCCGCCGTCGATCTGGACGCCGGACCTGGTGCCCATGTCGGCCGCCCAGCCGAGCCCGCACGTGTGGATGGACCCGTTCGCGATGGTGGCCGCGGCGGCCGGGGCGGCGGACCGGATCCGCCTGGGGATCGGGGTCACGGACACCGTGCGGCGGCACCCCGCGGCGCTGGCGCAGACCGCGCTCACCCTCGACCACATCACCAGGGGCCGCTTCCTGCTGGGGGTCGGCACGGGCGAGGCGCTCAACCTGGCCCCCCTGGGCATGCGCAACGACCACCCGCTGGCGCGGCTCGACGAGGCGCTGCAGGTGATCCGCCTCCTGTTCTCCACCCCCGACGAGGTGGACTTCGAAGGCGAGCACGTGGTGCTGCGCGGCGCCGCGGTGGGCCTGCGGCCGTACGGGGACGCGCCGCCGCCCATCTGGGTCGCCGCCCACCGCCCCAGGGGCCTGGCCCTCGCGGGGCGCCTGGCCGACGGCTGGCTCCCGCTGGCCACCGACCCCGCCCGCTACGCCGAGATGCACGGCGTCGTGACGGCCGCGGCCGTCGCCGCCGGCCGTCCCGGCGCGGTCACCCCCGGGGCCTACACGCGCGTGGTCCTGGCCGAGGACGACGAGACGGCCCGCACCGCCGCCGCCGAATCCACCCTGCTGCGGTTCATCGCGCTCACCGCGCCGGCGGAGACCTTCGAGGCGCACGGGGTGGACCACCCCGTCGGCGCCGGCGTGTTCGGGCTCACCACCTTCCGCCCCTCGGGCCTCACCCGTGAGCAGGCCCTCGCCCTGGCGGCCGCCGTGCCCGGCGAGGTGGTGCTCGACAGCGTCGTGGCCGGCACGCCCGCCACCGTGGCGCGCCGCCTGGCGCAGATCGTGGCCGCCGGAGCCCGTCACCTGCAGGTCGCGAACATGACCCCGCTGGCGGATCCGGCGCTGGCCGCCGCCAGCGAGGGACTGGACCTGCGGGCGGTCGCCCCCTGATGCGCCGCGTCGCCCGGGCGGCGCCGGGCATCGCGATCCTGGCGGCGTTCGCCGCCCCGGCCGCCGCGCAGGCCCCCACCGCGGCGCTGGAGAAGTGGAACGAGATCTCCTCGGCCGCCATCACGGGCGACACGCTGCTGGCGCTGGACACCGAGACGGTGCAGGTGCGCCGGCGCCTGCCGGGTGACCGCATGGGCCCCGTGGAGTTCACGTACTTCGCGACGGCGCTGGTGCGCGCGCCGCTGGCCCCCGGGGGCCGCCGGTTCGCCCGCGGCGCGTTCGACACGGTCCTGGCGATCCGCAACAGCGTGGGCAGCCAGTCCGGGGCGCGCCTCATGGCCGGGGCGGACGGGTCCACCCTCACGCTCCCGGGCGCCGGTGGATTCGCGCCGCCGGTGGTGTGGTGCTGCACGGCCGACGGCGTGGAGGTGGTGGTGGAGAGCGACGGGCGCGACAGCGCGCCGCGGGCCCTCGCCGCCGGGCTGGACGGCACCCGGGTGCGGATGCTCCTGCGGGCCCCGGACGGGTCGGTGGCGCTGGTCTCGGCCTCGCCCGGCGCGCTGGGCAGGCCCGACGACGTGGACGCCAGCCGCACCACCGCCCCCTTCCCCGGGGCCCCCGACGGCGGCCTGGCGGCCATCACCGACGGCGTGGTGGCGTGGACCGAGGATCCGGCCTCCGGGGTCGTGCGGCGCGGCGTGCCGTCGGACACGGGGGTGACCGGCGTGAGCGACCTGCGCCTGGGCGGGCGCGTGCTGCGGCTGTGGGCCGCGCCGGGCACGTTGGTGGTGCTCACCCGCGCCGGGGCCACGGCCCGCGTGCACCGCATCGACACGGCGGGCGGGACACCCAGGCTGGTGTGGCGCGGCACGCGGCTGCCGCGGGTGGCCGTGGGCGGCGGGTCCGTGGCGGTGGCCGACGGGCGCCGCGTGCTGGCGTCCCGCGCCGGCGCGGTGGCGCGCGTGGCGCAGGCCCGGGGACCGGTGGCGGCGATCGCGGTGGACGGCGACCGCGTGGCCTGGTTCGAGCGTCTGGTCATCAGCCGCGGCGGCGACCGGCCGGCGCGCTGGACCGTCGCCCGGCTGGGGGCGGTGCCGCGGTGAGGCGCCTCCTGCTGGCATGCGGGGTCGCGCTGGCGGCGCTCGCCGCGCCGTGGACGGCGTCCGGGAGCGTCGTGGCGCTGCAGGACGACCGCCTGCCCAACCTGCGCGGCGCGGCGCTCACCGAGCGGCTCGACCTGCTGGCGTCCACGGGCGCCCGCGTGACCCGGGTGGACGTGCTGTGGAGCCGCGTGGCGACCCGGAGACCGGCGGACGCCACCAACCCCGACGATCCGGCGTACGACTGGGCGACCTACGACCAGATCATGCGCGGGCTCGCCCAGCGGGGCATCGGCGTGATCCTCGACTTCTACTCCACGCCGGCGTGGGCGTCGGCCTCCGGCCTCCCCAACGCCGCCCCGCGCGCCGCCGAGGCCGGGGCGTTCGCGGGCGCCATCGCCCGCCGCTACTCGGGCACGTGGCCCACGCCCGCCGGGCCGCTGCCCGAGGTGCGGCGCATCGAGGTGTGGAACGAGCCCAACATCGAGCAGTTCTGGTCGCCCCAGTGCCGACGCGGGCCGCGGGACCGCTACGTGCCGGTCGCGGCCCGCGGCTACGCCGCGCTGGTGGACGTCGCGGCGCGCGAGATCCGCCGCGCCAACCCCGACGCCATCGTCGTGGGCGGCGTGGCCGGCCCGGCCGGGAGCACGACCGACCGTGGCAAGATCTGCCGAACCGGCGCCGAGAGCGTGAGCGCGGGCGCCATCGTCAACGCGCTGCGGGCGAACGGCATCCGCATCGACGCCTGGAGCCAGCACCTCTACCCGATCGGCGCCCCCGACCGGGCGTTCTTCTTCCCCAGCTGGCGATCGCTCGACGAGCTGACCCCGCTGCTGGATAAGCTGCGCCCCGGCATGCCGGTGTACGTCACCGAGACCGGCTACCACACGTCGTACAACCGCTTCCACCGCTACTTCGTCAGCGAATCCCAGCAGGCGCGGTGGCTCACGCAGACCTTCGACATCGCGGCGCGCAACCCGCGCGTGGCCGTCACGGTCTGGTTCAACCTCCAGGACAACCCCAGCTGGACCGGAGGACTCCTGCACGCCGACCTCACACGCAAACCCGCCTGGGACGCCTTCTCCCAGGTCGCCCGCACCTCCACGGTGCCACAGGAGTGGCTGCCATGAGCGACCGCCTTCAGCACGTCCAGGCCTACTACGACCGCATGGCGCCCCGCCTCTACGCGGTCGAGGGCAAGAACTGGCACCTCCAGAGCCGCATGTCGCTCGTGCTGGGGACCATCGACGCGCACGCGCCGCGCACCGGCCCCGACGGCGGCCCGCCGCGCCTGCTGGACGTGGGCTGCGGCACCGGGTTCCTGCTGGAGCAGCTCGCCGGCCGGGGCTTCTCCGGCGTCGGGGTGGACCTGTCCCCCGAGTCGGTGGCGATCGCGCAGAAGCGCCTCGAGGAGCTCGGCGCCGCCGACCGCCTGCGCGCCGAGGTCGGCAGCGCCTACGAACCGCCGGAGGGGCAGTTCGAGCTCATCACCCTCACGGACGTGCTGGAGCACCTGGAGGACCCCCGGGCCTGCCTGCGGGCGCTGCGTGATCGCCTGGCGCCCGGCGGCCTGCTGGTGATCTCCACCCCCAACCGCCGGTCCCTGCCCGGCGCCCGGCGCTGGGTGGCCGAGCGCGTGCCGCAGCTGCGGATCAAGGTCAACCTCGCGCCGGTGGACAACTGGCAGACGTGGGGCGACCTGGAGGCCCACGGGGCATCGGCCGGCCTGGCCGCGGTGAGCCGCCGCGGGATCTTCTTCCGGCCCGGCGGCCGCGTGGGCTCCCAGCTCGGCCGCCTGTACGCGTTCTCCGCGCCCCGCAAGGCCGAGGCCGCCCTGTCCACCACGCCGTTGGGCCGTTTCGGGTTCTACGTCTGCGTGGGCTTCCGGCCCGTCTGAGCGCGGCCGCGACCATGGGCACACGCGGGCGGAGGGTCGTGGGCGGAGGCATGCTCGCCCTGTTCATCTTCGCCCTCGGCGTGTTCCTGCTGCCGTTCGCCTTCCCGACCCCGCCGCCGATCGTCACGCGGTTCCAGGCGACCCGCCTGTTCAGCCCCAACGAGGACGCCCGCCGGGAGCTCGCCCGCATCTCGGTGCGGATGCGCGAGCCCGGCACCATCAGCCTGGAGGTGGTGGGCGCCGACGGCACGCCCGTGCGGGTGCTGGAGACCGACCGGGCCGTCCCCCGCGGGTGGTTCCGGGCCGCCTGGGGCGGCGCCGACGACGCCGGGGTCCCGGCGCCCGACGGCATCTACTCGCTCCGCCTGCGGGCGAAGGCCGGCGCCAAGGTCTTCCGCACCAGCCGCCGCATCGTCATCGACCGCGAGGGCCCGGCGATCGCCGTGGCCGAAGCCGCGTCGGCGGGGGTCACCGACGTCGCGCCGCCCACGCAGTGCCTGGTCACGGCCGTCCCGGACGGTGACGCGAGCATGACCTTCTCGGCGCTCCCGGCCACGACGGCCGGCGACGCCGTGACGCCGCTGGCGTCCTTCGGGCCCCGCCCGGTGCGGGACGGGCGCACGGGCCGCTGGGCCTGGAACGGACGGGGCCGCGCGGATCGAGCCCTGCCCGCGGGCCTGGTGACCGTCCAGATCAGCGCGTCGGACACCGCGCGCAACACCACCTCCCTGCGACGCACCTGCTGGATCGGTAACGCCGTGGGCCGCGTCGTGCGCCCGGGCCGTCCCGGCGGGGACATCCGGATCCGCCTGCGCGGCCCGGAGGGCACCCCGCTGGCGCCCTCCACCCCGGTGACCCTCCGCCTCTACCGGCGCGCCGGAGAGCCCGGCCGCGCCCTTCGCGTGTGCCGGTGCGGACCACCGCCGGCGCCGCCGGGATGCGGTTGCCGGAGCGCATCCCGGTGTCCGCGCTCTGGCTCGTCGCCGACGTCCCGGACGGACGGGCGCTCATCGATCCCGGAGGGGTCCGCTGACCGGCACCGAGCTCACCAGGGATGTCGCGGCCGTCGTCGCGGCCGCCGGCGTCGCGCTGTTGCTGCTCGGCATCCCGGGCGTGCGACCGACACTCCGGCGGGTCGCCGGCCTCGGCCTGGTCGTGGCCGCCTGGATCACGCTGGCGATCACCCTGCTGCCCGACGGCGAGGCCCAGCGCATCGGCGACCGGCTCAGCGGGCCGGTGGGCGCCGTGGCGGGCCTGGCCGTGCTGGCGGGGGCCGCGGCGCTGCTGGCCGGGGCCGTGCGGCTCACGCTGCGCTGGCCCACCGCCTGGTTCGCCGCCCTCGGCATCGCCCTGCCGGTGCGCATCCCCGTGCCGATCGGCGGCGACGACCGCAACCTGCTGCTGCCGCTGTACCTGGTGATCGCGGTCGGCGTCCTCGCGTTCGTCTGGAGACGGCTGCGCGGGCGGTTCACGGCCGGCGACGAGCCCTCGACGTTCATCGACATCCCCCTCGCCGCGTTCGTCATCTTCGCGCTCGTGTCCTGCGTGTGGAGCGTGGACGCAGAGGAGGGCGCGGTGAAGCTCGTCTTCTTCTACCTGCCCTTCCTGCTGCTGTACCTGGCGGTCGTCGCCCTGTGGCGGCACGCCCAGGGCCTGCGCGCCCTGGCCTGGGCCACCGTGGCCCTCGCCGTGCCGGTGGCGGTGCTGGCGGTGGTCCAGTACGTGACCCGCGACATCTTCCTGAACGTCCGCCTGCAGCAGGCGAACGTCTACAGCCGCTTCTTCCGGTCGAACGGCATCTTCTTCGACCCGAACATCCTGGGCCGGTTCCTGGTGGTGGCGATCATCGCCATCGTCGCGGTGGCCTGGCTGCGCCCGCACCGCCGGGAGCTGGTGGCCGCCGGGGTGCTGCTGGTGCCCCTGTGCGCCGGCCTGGCGGTCACGTTCTCGCGGTCGAGCTGCCTCATGCTGATGCTCGCCCTGGCGCTCATGTCCTGGTGGGCGTTCGGCGCCCGCCGCACGCTGGCGGTGGGCGGCGCCACCCTGGCGGTCCTGGCGCTCACCGCGTTCGCCGTGTCCAACAACGTCCGCAAGGTCGTGACCGACTACGACCGGCTGGAGACGGTGAGCGAGGGACGCTTCGACCTCATCCGCGGCGGCGTGCAGATCTGGCAGGAGGCGCCCGTCCACGGGGCCGGGCTCGGCGGGTTCGAGAACCGCTACCAGGAGACCCTCACCCCGGCCGAGCAGCGCCGGGTGCGCGTGGTGATCAGCCACAACACCCCGGTCACCGTGCTGTCGGAGCTCGGCGCCATCGGGTTCGGGCTCTTCATCTGGCTGGGCCTGCGCCTGTGGCGCGCGCTCGCCGACGGCGCCCGGCGGGTCGGGGGGACCGACGGCTGGTACGTCTGGACCCTGCTGGCGCTGGTGTCCGGAATCCTCCTGCACGCCCTGTTCTACGCCGGGTTCTTCGAGGATCCGTTCCTCTGGGTCCTCACCGCGGGCGCCATGGCCATGGCCGCCGCGGGCGCGACCGCCGCGCGACCGGACCCCGCGGCGCAGGACGCCGAGATCCGGGAGCTCGCCCCGCCCGCGTGAGAATCGTCTGCCTCAGCAACATGTACCCCTCACCCGGGGCACCCGACTACGGGGCCTTCGTGCGGGACATGTGCGACGCCCTGCAGGCGCGGGGGCACGAGGTCGACCGCGTGGCGATCGTGACCCGCTCGGCGGGGGCCCTGCGGACACCCGCGAAGTACGGCGGGTTGCTGGCCCGCGCGGTGCGCGCCGTGCGCGGGGCGGACGTCGTCTACGCGCACTACCTGTTCCCCACCGGGGCGATCGCGGCGGCCTGCCATCGGGTGACCGGCGTGCCGTGGGTGGTGACCGCCCACGGCGGCGACGTCGCCAACCTCACCCGCGCGCCGGTTCGGCGCGCGACCGCCGCGGCCCTCGGATCGTGCGCCGGGGTGATCGCGGTGAGCCGCTACCTGGTGGAGCGCATGCACGAGGCCGGCCTGCACCCGCCGGACCTGCACGTGGTGAACATGGGCGTCGACATGGACCGGTTCGTGCCGGGCGACCGGGCGGCGGCCCGCCGCCGCCTGGGCATCCCGGAGGACGGGCCGATGGTGGTCGCCGTCGGCGGGCTCACCGCGCGGAAGGACCCCCTCACCCTCCTGCAGGCCGTGGCCCGGCTGCGCGCCGGCCACCCCACCGCCCGCGTGGCCTTCGTGGGCGACGGCCCGCTGGCCGACGCCGTCCGCCTGGGGGCGCGGCACCTCGGGATCCCGGACGGCGCGCTGCTGATGCCCGGCGCGCTCCCGCACGAGCGGGTGCCGGACTGGATCGCCGCGGCCGACGTGCTGTCCATGGTGAGCCGCGTGGAACCCCTGGGCGTCGCGGCCCTGGAGGCCCTCGCGGGTGGCCGCCCCGTGGTGACCACCTCGGTGGGTGGCGCCGCGGAGGTGGTGCCCGCGCGCGGCGCCGGCGCGGTGATCGCCCCCGGCAACCCGGTGGCCCTGGCGGACGCCCTGGCCGCCAAGCTCGCCGATCCCCCGTCGCCCGCCGCGTGCCGCGCCGCCGCCTCGGGCCACGCGCTGGCCCGCCAGGCGGGCCGTGTCGCGGACATCCTGGCCGGCGCGGCCGGCGGGGAGGCCGCTGCTAGCCTCCACCGCCGATGACGGGCCAGGCACCACCAGCAGGCGGGCTCGCGCCTCCCCGCGGCCCGGTGCTCGGCGCCGGCCTCGCGGCGGCGGCCGGAGCGGCGATCACGGTGCTCTCGCCGGCCGCGGGCATCGCCTTCACGGCACTCGCCGCCCTGCTCATCGCGATCCGCCGCATGCCGGTGCCGCGCCTGGCGGTGGGCTTCGTGACCGTCACCGCCCTGGCCGCCATCGCGGGCCCCAACCTGGCGATCCCACAGGCGCCGTGGCTGTTCCTGTTCCGCATCATGATCGTCACGCTGGCCCTCGGCACGCTGGGGTACCTGCTGATGGGCGGCACGATCTCCGCCAGCCGCGCCATCTCGGTCCCGGCGGGCCTGCTGGGGCTCATGATCCTGTGGTCGGCGATGTCGGTGGCGTGGGCGCAGGACGACGTGGCCGCCCTGCGCTGGACGCTGTTCCTGACGATGATGGGCGGGCTGGCGCTGGCCATCCCGGTGGCGTTCGCCACGCGCGACCGCGCGGTGCGCCTGCTGAAGGTCCTGGGCGTGGCCTTCGCCGTGGTGAGCCTCATCTCCCTGATGGAGATCGTCGCCGGGATCCGGCTGCCCACCTCGCGCCTGGCCGGGCGGTCGCAGGATGTCGCGTTCGCCGCCACCTCCGTGTTCGGCAACGAGAACAACCTCGCCACGTACCTCACCCTCACCCTGCCGTACCTGCTGGTGCTGCCGCTGGTGTTCCGCGACATCCGCCTGCGCGCGGTGGGGATCGGCGGGGGGGTGGCCGCCATGCTCGCCCTGCTCTACACCGGCAGCAAGGCCAACATCCTGGCCTTCGGGATCATCCTGATCACCCTGCTGCTGTTCGCCGGGACGGACCACCGCCAGCGCGGCCGGGCCATCTCCGCCGCCGTGATCGCCGCGCTGGCCGTGGCCATGGTGGTGCCCGCGATGCAGGGGTCCGGCGTCATCTCGCTTCCCGACCGGGCCGTCACCAAGTTCGACTTCTCCCTGTTGCGGGAGCAGGTCGACACCGGCGTGGGCTCCGGCGCGGTGCGCTCGAGCCTGCTGGAGGACGGCCTGTCGCTGGTGCACGAGACCGGCGGCATCGGCGTGGGCGCCGGGAACGCCGACGTGCGCGTGCGCTCGCTGCGCGACTTCCCCGGCGTCGCGAACCTGCACAACTGGTGGCTCGAGGTCACGGTGAACCTCGGGCTCATCGGCCTGGCCCTGTACGCCTCCTTCTTCGGGTTCCTGCTCACCCGGCAGCTGCGGGAGGCCCGTCTGACCCGTGATCCCCTGGTGCGGTACATGGCCCTCGCCGGCGGCACGTCACTGGCCGGGTTCACGGTGGGCAGCCTCGGGCCGTCCAGCGTCATCCATTTCGCCCCGATGTGGATCACCTTCGGGCTCGGCATGCTTGCCGTCGCGCTCGCCCAGCGCGCCCGCGACAACGGAGGCACCCTGCCGTGAAGATCCTGATGCTGAGCCACATGTACCCCAGCGCCGTGAACCCCACGGCCGGGATCTTCGTGCACGAGCAGGTGCGGGCCCTGCGGGACCTGGGCCACGACGTGCGGGTGATGTCGCCCAAGGGCTGGGCGCCTCCGCTGCTGGACCGCTGGAGCGCGTACCACGACGTGCCGGGCACCGACGTCATCGACGGCGTCCCGGTGATCTACCCGCGCAAGCTCACCCTGCCCGGCGCGCGCCTGGGCGCCCGGAACGCCGACGCCATGCGGTGGGCCATCCACCGGCCGCTGCGCCGCATCCACGCCCGCTGGCCCTTCGAGGTCATCCACGCCCACATGCTGGTTCCCGACGGCTGGGCCGCCGCGCGCGTGGGCGCGGAGCTGGGCGTGCCGGTGCTCGCCACCGCCCACCGCGCCGACGTGATCGACCTGCCGGCCCGCAGCGCCGCCCTGCGCGAGCGGGTGCGTCAGGCCGTGGAGTCCATCGACCAGATCGTGACCGTGAGCCGGGCGATCCAGGGTGAGGCGGAGTCCTGCGGCACGCCGCGCCGCCCCGTGCAGGTGGTGGCCAACGGCGCCGACACCTCGGTGTTCATGCCGCACGACATGGCCGAGGCCCGCGCCCGCCTGGGCCTGCCGGCCGATGACCGGGTGGTCACCTACGTGGGCAAGCTGGTGCCGCGCAAGGGCGTGGACGTGCTCATCGAGGCCATGGGCCTGCTGGCGGCCCGCCGTGATGACGGCGCACCGCTGCTGGTGATGGGCGGCATCGGCGAGCTGCGCGAGCCACTGGAGGCACGGGCCCGGGAGCTGGGCATCGGCGACCGAGTCCGGTTCGTGGGCAAGATCCCCCACGACGACGTGGCCTGGTACATGGCCGCGGGGGAGTTCTTCGTGCTGCCGAGCCACTCCGAGGGGCTGCCCACCGTGTGCTGCGAGGCGCTCAACTGCGCCCGGCCGGTGGTGGCCACCGCGGTGGACGGCACCCCCGAGATCGTGCGGCACGAGGACACCGGCCTGCTGGTGCCGGCCGGCGACGCCGAGGCCCTGGCCCTCGCGCTGGGCCGCATGCTCGACGAGCCGGGCCTGCGCGACCGCCTGGCCGAACGCGCCCTGGCGGTGGGCCGCGACGAGTACACCTGGGCGGCCAACGCCCGGCGCAACGCCGAGCTCTACGCGGAGCTGGTGGCGTGAGCCGCCCCGCCGCGATCGTGCTGCAGGCCTCCGGGCCGAACAGCCTGGGCATCATCCGGGCCCTGGCCGCCGAGGGCGTGCGGGTGATCGCCGCCGACCACGACCCGCACGCGCTGGGCAAGGCGTCCCGGTACGCCCACCCCGCCCACACCGCGGACCCGCTCACCGAGCCGGACCGCTTCGTGGAGGACCTGCTGGCCATCGGCCGTCAGCTGGGCGACCGCCCCGTGCTGTTCCCCACCCACGACGAGGCCATCGCCGCAATCGGACCCCGCGAGGCCGAGGTGGACGCGCTGCTGCGCCGCCCCTGGACGCCGTGGGATCGGATGCAGGTGATCATGGACAAGGGCGGCCAGCACGCCGCCGCCCGGCGCATCGGCTTCCCGCGCCCCGGCACCACCGACCCCGCCGAGGACGCCGACCCCGTGCTGGCGGTGCGCGACGCCGGCCTGCGCTACCCGGTCATCCTCAAGCCCCGCTACGCCCCCGAGTTCCGCCGCAGGTTCCGCGTGCAGGTCATGCGGTGCGAGAACGAGGAGGAGCTGCGCCGGCGGTGGGAGGACGCGGCCCCGTACGGACCGCAGATCCAGGAGGTCATCCCGGGCGGGGACGAGCAGCTGTGGACCCTCGGCAGCTATCGCGGCGCCGACGGGCAGCGGATCGCCTCCTTCACCGGCCACAAGCTGCGCCAGTGGCCCCCGGAGTTCGGCACGGCCCGATCGGCGGAGGCCCACTGGGACCCGCTGTTCGCCGACCGCTGCCACGCCCTGCTGGACGAGCTGGGCTTCCACGGCATCTCCCAGGTGGAGGTCAAGCGGGACCCCCGCGATGGGCGCGACCACCTCATCGAGGTGAACCCGCGTTCCTGGCTGTGGATCTCGCTGGCCACCGCCTGCGGGGTGAACCTGCCGTACGCCTGCTACCTGGACGCCATCGGCGAGACCCGCCACTGGACCGGCGGCCACCGCTCCAACGTGCGCTGGGCGCTGCTGCCCAAACACCTCGCCGCCAGCGTGAAGGAGGTCCGGCGCGGGCGCTGGGGCGCCGGCGCGTTCGCCCGGTCGCTGCGGCCGCCGCTGGTGGACGGGGTGGCGTCGCTTCGCGACCCGCGACCCGCCCGGCAGGTCTACGGCCGCATGCTCCGGCGCGGCGGGGGCGGCGCGTGAGCCTCACCATCCGCTCGTGCCGCGCGCGCGCTGGGTGCTGGGCATCCTCGCGGAGGCCATCGGCGAGGAGGCCGTCTTCACCGACGGCCCGGCCGAGCTGGTCTACTCCCCGCGCCCACCGGACGACGGCGGCGTGTGGATCCCCGCCGACGGCGCGGCGCAGGCGTTCTTCGACGGCCGCGAGGCGTTCCCGGGTCCCACCGCCCACCGCATCGGGAACCTCGTGTTCCTGTTCCCGCTGCGCGACGCGGCCCTGCCGGTGCCGGGCGACGTCGTGGCCAGCGCCTTCCACCTGCTCGCCCGCTGGGACGAGTGGTGCGTGCCCGATCGCGACCGCTTCGGCCGCCTGCCGTACGCGCGGACGACGTTCGCCCGGATGGGCATCGACCCCGAGGAGCCCCCGGTGGAGGGCTACATCGCGCTCCTGCGCGGTGCCCTGGGACGTCCCGAGCCCCGCGGCTGGTCGGTGTTCCTGACCCACGACATCGACCGCATCCGGCGACGCGGGCCCAAGCAGCTGGCCGGCATCGCGCGGCGCAGTCCGGCCCGGGCGGTCTCGACCCTGCTGGGCCCCGATCCGTGGGACAACATCCCGGAGCTGCTGTGGACCACCGGCCGGCGCGGCCTGGCGTCCACGGTGTACTTCATCGGGCGCAACGCCCACCGGCTGGACGGCACCCCGCGGGCGGTCTACGAGGCCACCCGCGCCGACATGGCCCGCGCGGTCCGCGCGGCCGGCGGCGAGGTGGGGCTGCACGCCTCGTTCGCCTCCTCGGAGGACGGCCGCGCGCTGAAGGCCGAGCTGGACGCGTTCCAGGCCGAGATCGGCGGCGGGGTCGTGGGGGTGCGGTACCACTACCTGCGCTTCCGCTACCACGAGACGGTCCGCTGGCTGGAGGACGCGGGGCTGGCCTACGACTCCAGCCTGGGATGGGCGGAGACCCCCGGCTTCGCGGCCGGCATCGCCCGCCCGTTCCGGCCGTGGATCATGGGGGAGGAGCGCCCCGCCGACCTGCGCCTGGTGCCCCTCGCCGTGATGGACACCACGCTGCACTCGTACCTCAAGCTCGATGCGGAAGCTGCCCGTGAGCGGGCGCTTTCGGTGCTGGACCGCGTGCGCCGGGCGGGCGGGGCGGCCTGCCTGCTGTGGCACAACACCTACCTCGCCGACGACCGGGCCCCCGGGTACGGCCCGCTGTGGGAGCGGCTGCTGGACGACCTCGCCGAGCGGGGCGCGGAGCTGGGGCCGGTGAGCCCGCAGCCGGTCCCCGAGGGCGCGGACCTCTCCGGCCGCCGGGTGCTGCACCTCACCAGCGTCCACCGGCCCCGCGACGTCCGCATCCTGCACAAGGAGGCCGCCGCCGCGGCCCGCGCCGGGGCCGGTGCCCGGGTGCTGGCGCTGCGCACGCCCGCGGCCCGCGGCAAGCGCATCGCCGCCGGCTGGCGCATGGCGGCCCGCGCCCGGAAGGCCGGCGCCGACGTGTTCCACGTCCACGACCCCGAGCTGCTGCCCGCGGCCGTGTGGCTGGCCCGCCGATCCGGCACGCCGGTGGTCTACGACGTGCACGAATACCTGGGCGAGACGGTGCGCACCAAGCGCTGGCTGCCCGCGCCGGTGCGCCTGCCGCTCGCGTGGGCGGCGTCCCGCGCCGAGCGGGCGCTCGCCGCCCGCCTGGACGGCGTCGTGGGCGTGAACGGCGACCTGGCCGCGCGGTTCGCCGCGGCGGGCGCGCGGACCGCCACCTCGGTCACCAACGCCCCGTGGGGCACCGCCTTCCCGGAGCCCGCCCCGGCAACCGAGCCCGTGGTGCTCTACGTGGGCGGCCTGGGACCGCTGCGCGGCCTGCCGCTCATGCTCGAGGCCTTCCCGATGGTCACCACGCCGGACGCCCGCCTGGTGCTGGCGGGACCCGGCGACCCGGGCCCGCTGCCCGACCGGGTGACCCTGCTGGGCATCGTGGACCACAGCGAGGTGGCCGGCCTGCTCGCCGGCGCCGCCGTGGCGTGGATCCCGCTCACCCGGCACGGCAACTACGCCCGCGCCGTCCCCACCAAGCTGGTGGAGGCCATGGCCGCGGGCCGCCCCGTGGTGGCCAGCGACATCGGGCGGATGGCCATGATCGTGCGCGACGCCGGGTGCGGCATCCTGGTGCCGCCCGACGACCCCGCGGCGCACGCCGCGGCGATCGACCGCCTGCTGGGCGACCCGGAGGAGGCCGCCCGCATGGGCCGCGCCGGCCGACAGGCCTTCCTGGACGGCCTGGCCTTCGAGGCCCAGGCCGGGCGCCTCACCTCCTTCTACGCCGGTCTCCTGGGGGTCCGCTGATGCGCGCGCTGTACGTGTCCCAGTACTTCGTCTCGGCGAACCAGCCGGGGGGCGTCCGCCACTGGCAGCACACCCGGGCCCTCGCGCAGGCGGGGCACGAGGTGTCGGTGGTGACCTCCTACGTGCAGCACAAGGAGCGCACCATCCCCGAGCGGTACGCGGGGAAGAAGATCGTGCGCGAGGCCGAGGACGGCCTGGACATGTGGCGCGTCTACAGCACCCCCGGCTACGGCCGGGACCTGCGGTCGCGCCTTGGGAACTACGCCAGCTTCGCCTGGTGGGCGTCCCTTGCCATGACGCGCGTTCCGAAGCCCGACGTGGTGATCGCCTCCTCGCCGTCGCTGCCGGCAGCCGGGGCCGCGGCCGTGCTGGCCATGCTGCGCCGCGCCCCGTTCGTGCTGGAGATCCGCGACCTGTGGCCGGATTCCGCGGTGACCATGGGGCTGGTGAACGACCGGGCCACCATCACGGCCGCGAGGTGGCTGGAGTCGTTCTGCTACCGGCGCGCCGACCGCATCATCGCCCTCACCGAGGGCATCCGGGACGGGATCATCGCCAAGGGCATCCCCGAGAAGAAGGTCACGCTCATCACCAACGGCGTGGACCTGGACTACGCCGGGGGCGAGCAGGTGCCCGCCGACATCCCCGGCGTCCCCCCGGACGCCGTGGTGGCCATGTACGTGGGCGCCCACGGCACCTACAGCAGCCTCGACACGGTGCTGCAGGCCGCCGACCTGCTGCGCGGCCGGCCCGAGATCCGCGTGGTGCTGGTGGGCGGCGGCGACCAGAAGGCCCGCCTGGTGGAGATGGCCGCCCGCATGGACCTGCCGAACGTGGTGTTCGTGGACTCGGTGCCCAAGCGCGAGGTGCCGCCGATGATCGCCCGCGCCGACATCTGCCTGCTGCCGTACCAGGACCGCGCCCTGTTCGCGGGGGCCCTGCCGAACAAGGTGTTCGACTACCTGGCGGCGTCGCGCCCCATCCTGGCGGCCGCGCCCGAAGGGGAGCTCACCGCGCTCATCCGCGACGCGGACTGCGGCGTGTGCGTGCCCCCGGAGGACCCGCGGGCCATGGCGGATGCCATCATCGCGATCGCCGACGACCCCGCGCGCGCCGAGATGGGCGCCCGCGGCCTGGCGGTCGCGCTGGAGCGGTACGACCGCCGGGTGCTGGCGGGCCGGTTCGTCGACGTGGTGGAGTCCGCGGCATGAGCATCGACCTCACCGACCCCGTCGGCGGACGCGCCAAGCGCGCCCTCGACCTGGCGGTCGCCGTGCCCCTGCTGGTCCTCGCGAGCCCGGTCATGGCGGTCCTGGCCGTCTTGGTGCGCCGCGACTCGCCCGGGCCGGCGCTGTTCAAGCAGACCCGGATCGGCGAGGGGGGCCGGCCCTTCAAGGTCCTCAAGTTCCGCACCATGGTGCAGGGCGCCCAGCAGATGGGGACCGGCATCCGCGTGGTGTCCAACGACAGCCGCATCACCCCCCTCGGGAAGGTCCTGCGCAGGACTTCGCTGGACGAGCTGCCCCAGCTCATCAACGTGGTGCGCGGCGACATGAGCCTGGTGGGTCCGCGCCCGACGGTCCCGGAGCAGGTGGAGCACTACACCGAGCACCAGCGGCGGCGGCTCCTGGCCCGCCCGGGGGTGACCGGCCTGGCCCAGGTGACCGGCCGCCAGCTGCTGCCGTGGTCGGAGCGCATCGAGATCGACATCACGTACATCGAGAACTGGAGCATGCGCCGCGACCTGGCGATCATCGCCCGCACGGCGCTGATGCTCCTGCGGCGCGCCGACAACCAGTACCGGGACGCCGCGCCGGCGTTCGACCTGCCCCGCAAGCCGGACTCCACGCCCGGCGCACCCTGAAACCCGCGGTTCGTCCCCCCGCTTCAGTAGAGTCGCCCACCGTGAACGAGGTCACCCTCCGGGACTACCTGCGGGTCGCGTGGAGCGGCCGCTGGCTCATCCTCATCGCCACCGTCGTCGGCATCGTCGTCGGGATCCTGCTCTCCGTCGCCCGCTCGCCCGAGTACACCGCCACCGCGCGGGTGTACCTGGGGCAGGCCACGACGGTCGCCGGGGTGCCCGTCCAGACGCCGTTCACCAACCCCACGGTGGCCCCGCTGGCCCTCGACAGCGACCAGATCGTGCGGCGGGTCGCCGACGCGGCGGACGTCACCCCCGGACGGGTGCGGTCGGCCGTGACACTCACCGCGCCGCGCGTGACCGGCACGGCGGGCAACCTGCCCACCGTCATCACCATCACCTCCACGGACGCGAACCGCGCCACCGCGGTGGCCATCGCCAACGCCTATGCGGACAACGTGCTCGCCGACGTCAGCGCCGCGTACCGGGAGACCCGCAAGGTCTACGAGGGGCAGGTGGCGCGCAGTGGCCGGGAGGTCGAGTCCCTGCTCGCCGAGGCCACCCGCCTGCGCACCCGCCTGGCGAGCGCCTCCCCCGGCCAGGCCGAGCTGATCCAGCTGGCCCTCAACTCGGCGGTGCAGCAGCTCGAGGACGCGCGGCAGGAGCAGGCCGACCAGGAGGTCCTGCTGCGGAAGGCGGACCAGGTCGAGGCGCCGCAGGCGCTCACCAAGGCGGAGCGTGCCAGCAGCTCCGGAACCGCTCCGAAACGGGTTCAGTCGATCGTGCTGGCCGCCCTCATCGCCATGGCGCTGGGCATTCTGGCCACCTTCGTCTGGCGGGGAAGCCCCGCGGCCCGCGCTGCCGATGCGGGCCGCGCGTAACCGCCGGGCGGTCCTCGCGGTCCTCATTGCCGCCGGCCTCGCCGGCTGCGGCGGCGGCGGCGATGACCCCGCTCCTCCCACCCCCACCACCTCCGAGGCGCCCGCCGGCCTGACGGTGCGCGTGGTGGACGGCGACCTGGGCACCCCGGTGGCCGGCGCCACGGTGGCGCCCGTGGGACCCGCCGGGGTCGGCGAGCGGCTCACGACCGGCGCCGACGGCACGGTCACCGTCCCCGAGGGCACCACCCTCGCCCGCGTGCGCCGGGAGGGGTACTCCGCCGGGGCGGAGGACGTGGAGGGCCCAACGACCACCGTGCACATCCACGACCAGCGCCTGCAGAGCCCCGAGTACGGCGTGGGGCCGGAGCGCACGCGCTTCAACCCGCTGGTGCGCGCCCCCGTGGCCGGGTCCGTGCGCCGGGCGTGGCGGTTCGACGGCAAGCGTCTGCTGGAGTTCCCCCCGGCCGTGAAGGACGGCGTGCTGGTGGTGGGCAACAACGCCGGCCGCGTGTTCGGCATCGACGCGCGCACCGGGCGCCAGCTGTGGACCCAGAAGCGCCGCAGCTACATCGCGTCCTCCCCGGCCATCGGCGGCCGGCGCGCCTACATCACCTCGATGGACGGGCTGTTCACCGCATACCGGCTCACCACCGGCACCCGCCTGTGGGAGTACTCCAACGGCGGCAGCCCCATCGAGAGCTCGCCGCTGATCATCGAGGACACCGCGTACTTCGGGGCCTGGAACGGCGAGCTGACCGCGCTGAACCTGCGCACCGGCAAACCCCGGTGGACCTACCGCGGGGGCGACGACATCAAGGGCAGCGCCGCCAAGGCCGGGCCCAACGTGGTGTTCGGGGACTACTCCGGCGTGCTCACCGCGGTGAACGCCCGCACCGGCGCGCGGGTCTGGAGCACCGACGTGGGGGCGCGCCTCTACGGCGGTCCGGGTGTGAGCGGCAACCGCATCGTCATCGGCGACGTTGGCGGCCAGGTGGTGTGCGTGGACGCCCGCACTGGGTCGGTGCTGTGGCGCCACTCCACCGGCGGCGCGTACGTGTACGCCAGCCCCGCGATCGCCCGCGGCACGGTGTTCATCGGCGGCTACGACGGGGTCTTCCGGGCGCTGGACCTGCGGACCGGCGCGGTGCGCTGGACCTTCCAGGTGGGCGGCCGCATCTCCGGGTCGGCCACCGTGGTGGGCGACACGGTCTACACCGCCGTCCTCGCCGCGCCGGGGCAGCCGAAGCGCACGTGGGGCCTGGCCACCGCGAACGGCGCGGTGCGCTTCCGGGCCGACGACGGGCGCTACTCGCCGGCGGTCGCCGCCGGCCGGACCGTGTACATCATCGGCGTGCGTCGCCGGCCCGGTAGGCGCGTCCTCATCGCCGCGGGCGCCGCGGCGGTCGTGGTGGTGGGCGGCCTGGGGCTGGCCGGCCTCGCGGTGCGCGACGGGTGGTTCGACGAGGGCAGCATCGAGGGCGACACCAGCGGGTTCATCCCCGAGCAGGCACCGCCGGAGGACCCCGGCACCGGTTCCTGGCCGGAGTTCGGCTTCGACCCGGCGCGGTCCCGCGCGAACGTCCAGCTCGACCTGCGCCCGCCCTACCGGCGCGTGTGGCGCGTGGACGGCGGCTCGCTGCTGGAGTTCCCGCCGGTGATCGGCGACGGGCGGGTGATCGTCGGCACCAACCGGGGGCTGGGGATCGGCGTGGACCTGCGGACCGGGCGCGTGCTGTGGCGCACGCGGCTCGGCGGCACGGTGGCGTCCTCTCCCGCGCTCACCGGGATCACGCCCGGCGCCGCCGGACCGGCGGCCGGGCCGGCCCTGGCGCTGTTCACCACCATCCGTGGCCAGATGCTGGCGCTGGACCCGGCCACCGGGGCCATCCGCTGGCGCATGCGGTTCGGCTCGGCGATCGAGAGCTCGCCGCTGGTGCTGGGCGACAGCGTCTACATCGGCACCCTCGACGGCCGGGTGATGCGGGTCTCCCTGCGCACCCGGAGGGTGGTCTGGACCGCGCGGGCGCCCGGGGACGTCAAGAGCAGCCTGGCCGAGAGCGGGGACACGGTGGTGGTGGGCGACTACGGCGGCACCGTCGCCGCCTACGCCAAGCGCGACGGGCGCGTGGTGTGGCGCACCACCAGCCCGGGGCCGCGGTTCCGCGGCCCCGGGCGCTTCTACGCCGGTCCCGCGGTCGCCTACGGGCGCGTCTACATCGGGAACATCAACGGCAGGATGCTGGCCCTCTCGGCCCGCGACGGGCGCGTGGCGTGGGTGCGCCTGGTGGGCGACTTCATCTACTCGTCCGCGGCGGTGTCCGATCGCACCGTGTTCGTGGGCAGCTACGACCGGCGGCTCTACGCCCTGGACGCCGTCACCGGCCGGATCCGCTGGACCCATGACGCGGGCGAGCGCATCTCCGGGGCGCCGTCGGTGATCGGCGACGTGGTCTGGTACTCCACGATCGCCAGGAACCCGCGCGCCGGGCGCACGCGGGGACTGGACGTCCGCACCGGCCGACAGCTGTACGAGCACCCCGAGGGCCGCTACTCCCCGGCGGTGGGCGCGCAGGGCATCCTGGTGCTCACCGGCGTCCGCACGCTGACGGCGCTGCGCCCCCGATGACCGCGACACGCCTCGCCCGCGCCGCCCTGGTGGTGGCGCTCTTCGGGCTGCTCTCGCGGTTCCTGGGCCTGGGCCGGGAGATCGTCCTGGCCGGCTACTACGGCACGTCCGCCGAGTCGGACGCGTTCATGAACGCCCTCCTGCTGGTGAACGTCGTCGCCGCCATCCTGCTGTACGCGCTGGTGACCGTCGTGATCCCCGTGTTCTCACAGGAGCGGGAACGGGCGGGCAACGCCTCCGCGTGGCGCCTGGTGTGGGCGATCGCCGGCTGGGTGGGCCTGTTCCTGATCGTGCTGTCCAGCCTCGTCGCCCTGTTCCCCGAGGTCCCCGCGGCGCTGTTCGACGCGGAGGGCGCCCGGGGGGTCCTCACGCGCGATCTGGTGCAGATCATGGCGCCGGGCCTCCTGCTGCAGGGGGTCTCCGCCCTGTTCACGGCCCTGCTGCAGATCCACGACCGCTTCGGGATCCCGGCCGCGGTGGGCGTGGCGTTCAACCTGGGCATCATGGTGGGCGTCATCGTGGGGCAGGGCGAGCTGGGCATCGAGGCCGCCGCCTGGGGCCTGGTGATCGGCGCCGCGTTCCAGGTGCTGCTGCAGCTGCCGCAGTTCATCCGGCTGGCGCGCAGGGAGCGGGTGCGTCCCGCCCTCACCCATCCCCGCCTGGGCATGGTGGCGCTGGCGGCGGTGCCGGTGATGGGCGCGTCGCTCATCCAGCAGGTCAACAGCTTCGTTGATCGCTTCCTGGCCAACACCCTCGAGGAGGGGCGGGTCGCGGCCCTCTCGTACGCGAACAGCCTGGGGGCGGCGCCGCGCGCGGCCCTGCTGGTGCCGTTCCTGACGCCGCTGTTCCCCTTGGTGGCCCGCATGGTGGCCCAGGGACGCGAGTCGGAGGCCGTGAAGGGCATCCACCGGATCTGCGGCATCCTCGGGCTGGTGGCCGTGCCGGCCGCGATCCTGCTGGCCGTCTACGCGCGGGAGACCACCCAGCTGCTCATCGGCCGCAAGGAGTGCGGCGCCCAATGCGTCCAGTGGACGTCGGAGCCGCTGGTGTTCTACGCGATCGCCATCTACGCGAACTTCCTGTCGATCTTCCTCAACCGCGCGATGGCCGCCGCGAACATGCAGCGCGCCGTCTTCATCGCCACGACGGTGAGCGTCGCGGTGACCTGCGTGCTCGACGTCATCCTGGTGGGCCCCTTCGGCCTGCAGGGCATCGCCGCCGCCACCCTCATCGGCGTGACGGTGAACCTCCTGCACTACTGCTGGTACGTGAACGGGCGCTTCGCCGACTTCAGCCCCCTGCGCCTCGCCCGGCAGCAGGCCCGGCTGCTCGCCTGCGGGGTCCCGGCCATCGTGGTGGCGCTGGCGGCCAACGAGATCCTGCCCACCGGCGACCTGAAGGGCCTGGACCTGCTGTGGCCGCTGGCCGCCAAGGTGGGGCTCGGCATCCTGGCCTACCTCCTGGCCGCACGGGTGCTGGCACGGCCGGAGCTGCGCGAGTCCGTCGGGGCGGTGACGGCCCTGGTGCGCCGCCGGCGGCCCGCCCCGGCGTCATGACCCGGCGCGCCGGCGCCGTGGAGGCCGCCGGCCTGGCGGCCATCCTGGCCGGCGCCCTCGCCCTGCGGCTCTGGGCGTTCGGCGGGGTCCAGTTCGCCCACCTGGGCGACGACGGCCGCTACGTGGCCGTGGCGCAGAACCTGGCCAACGGCTTCGCCCCGGAGGGCCCCACCGAGTGGTTCGGCGGGCGCATCGCCTTCCTGTGGCCCGTGGCGGCGCTGTTCGCCCGCTTCGGCGCCGGGGACCTCACGGCCGTCACCTGGCCCCTGGCAGGGTCACTGCTGGCCGTGCTGGCCGCCCACCTGCTGGGACGCCGCCTGGCCGGGCCGCGGGTGGGCCTCCTGGCCGCCGCCATCGTGGCCGTCACCCCGCTGGAGGCCCTCATGGCCACCCGGCTGCGCCCCGACGCCCTCATGCCCGCCTTCATCGCCCTGGCGGTCTGGGCGGCCCTGGGCGCCCGGCGCACACGCGGCGCCGGCTGGGCCGCCGCGGCCGGGCTGCTGCTGGCGGCGGCGTGGTCCACGCGCGAGATGGCCCTGGTGATGCTGCCCGTGGTGGTGGCGGCCGGATGGGGTGCCGGACGGCGGGCGCTGGCCTGGGGCGCCGCGGGCCTGGCCGCCGGGCCGGTGCTGGCGGTGGCCGCCATGGCGGCCGCCGGTGGCGACCCCCTGGCCCCGATCACGGGCACGGCGGGCGCCTCCCGCACCCGGGACCCGCTGGAGGCCTGGGATTGGGGCGCCAGCTACGCCGCGCGGCTCCTGGAGGGCGCCGGGGCGCCGCGCAGCATGCTGTTCCTGCTGCTCCCCGTGGTTGGGGCGGCGCTCGCCGTCGTGGTCCTGCGCCGGGACCGGCGCGCCGCGCTCCCGGTGGCCTGGCTCACCTGGGCCGCGCTGTACCTGGAGATCGGGACCCTGCCCAACCTGGCCAAGTCCTCTCGCTTCCTGCTGCTGGCCGCCATCCCCGCCGCCCTCGTGGTGGCCTTGGCCGCGGAGCGATACGGCCCGGCCATGGGGGGCGCCGTGGCGGGGGCGACGTTGCTGGCGGCCATCCTCGCCCTGGCGCCGCTGCCGGCCCGCGAGGCCCGGGGCACCGACGTGGTCCTCCTGGACCGCGTGGTGGACCGCCTGCGCGGCCTGCCGCCCGGCCCGGTGCTGGCCGAGAGCCACACCTGGATGGTGAAGCTGGAGGCCTACCTCGCCCGGGACCGCCTGCGCGTCCCGGCGGCCGACGACCCCGAGTTCCTCACCGCCGCCGAACGCGCGCGGCGGGACGGGCTGTCCCCGCTCCCGGACCCCGCCGCCTACCGCGGGGGATACGTGGTGGACGCCCCCGTGGCCGTCCGCGCCGGCTGGCCGTCGAACTGGAGCGTCTTCCGGCGCGCCATGCGCGCCCGGGTGCCGTGGGACCGCCTGCAGCCGGTGGCGCGCGTCGGCACGGCCACCATCCTGCGCTGGCCCGCCGAGGTCCCCGCCGTGGGGGCCGCACCGTGAGCGTGGCCGTGCGTGCCGCCGGATTGGTCAAGCGCTACGGCCCCCGGGTGGCCGTGGACGGCGTGGACTTCGAGGTCCGCACCGGCGAGTGCTTCGGGCTGCTGGGCCCCAACGGGGCCGGGAAGTCCACCACCATGCGGATGTTGTGCTGTCTGTCGCCGCGCGACGGAGGCGAGCTGGCGGTGCTGGGCATCGACCCGGAGCGCGACCCGCGGGCGCTCAAGCACCGGATCGGCGTGGTGGGCCAGGAGATCACGCTCGACCTGGAGCTCACCGTCCGCGAGAACCTGCTGGTCTACGCGCGGTACTTCGCCATCCCCGCCGCGGAGGCCCGCGTCCGCGGCGACGAGCTGCTGGAGCTGGTGGCCCTCGCCGACCGGGCCGGTGAGGCCGTCGAGCGGCTCTCCGGGGGGATGAAGCGGCGCCTGCAGATCGCGCGGGCGCTGGTGAACCGCCCCGAGCTGGTCCTGCTGGACGAACCCACCACCGGGCTGGACCCCCAGGCGCGCCACGTGGTGTGGGAGCGCCTGCGGGAGCTGCGCCGGCGCGGGGTGACCCTGGTGCTCACCACCCACTACATGGACGAGGCCGAGCAGCTGTGCGACCGCCTGGTGGTGATGGACCACGGCCACGTGGTGCGCGAGGGCCGGCCCGCCGACCTGGTTCGGGCCGAGGTGGGCCGCGAGGTGCTGGAGCTGCGCATGGGGCCGGACGATCTGGCGCGCCTGCGGGCCCTTCCCGACCTGGCGGGCGCGGGGATCCAGGTGGAGGGCGACCTCGTGCAGCTCGCCGGGGACGACGCGGAGGGGCTCCACGCCCGGCTGCGGGCCGCCGGGGTGGGCGGCGAGCTGCAGGCCGCCCGGCGGGCGACCCTGGAGGACGTGTTCCTGCGGCTCACCGGCCGCCGCCTGCGGGAGGACTGACCGCGGAGGCTCAGCCCGCGGGGGGCGGCGTCTCCGGCGGGGTCTCGTCGGTCCACGTGCTGCGCTCCCACACCGGTGTGCCGCCGAACACCGAGGCGAGCCAGATGCCGAACACGTAGAGCACGAGCATGGGGGCCATCAGCAGCAGCATGCTCAGCGGGTCGCCACCGGGCAGCAGCGCCGCCACGGCGGCGATCACCACGATCGCCACCCGCCACTGCTTGCGGTACATGTCCGCGGTCACGACGCCCATCCGGGCGAACGCCAGCATCGCGATGGGCACCTCGAAGATGAGCCCCGCGGCCAGCAGCATGGTGGTGGTGAAGCCGAAGTACTCGCCGGCCCGGATCTGGCTGGTGAACAGGTCGTCGCCGAAGCCCAGGAAGAACTGCAGCGCGACCGGGAGCACCACGAAGTACCCGAAGGCCACGCCGGCCAGGAACAGCGACGACACCCCGGCCACCACCGCCAGCATCTTCCGCCGGCTCTGGTCCGCCACCGCGGGGATGACGAACGCGTACAGCTGGTAGAGCCACACCGGCAGGGCCAGCAGCACGGCGGTCCACAGGCAGACCTTGAGGATCGTGAAGAACGGCTCGGTGGGCGACAGCGTCACCAGGCCCTGCCGCTCGAACTGCTGGGGCAGCGGCTGCTTGAGCAGGTCGATGATGTGGTCCCGCAGCACGAAGGTGATCGCGAACGCGGCCACCAGCGTGAGCACCGACACCACGATGCGCCGGCGCAGCTCCTCCAGGTGGTCCACGACGGACAGCCGCTCGTCGGACTGGACCGTCCGCAGCCCCAGGGGCAGTCGTGCCATCGGCTATGGGATCCGGGCGGTCAGCGCGCGCCGGGGGGCTGCTCGTCGCCGGGCAGCAGCATGCCGTCCAGGACGTCGTCGGCCGGGCCGTCCGCGGGGTCGCCGGCCGCCGAGGTCTCGGCCACCACCGGCGCGCCGGCGGTCGCGGTCGCGCGGGGAGCCGGCGCGGGTGGCGGGTTGTCCATCGACACGCTGGCCTTGAACTCCCGCAGCCCCTTGCCCACGCTCTTCGCCATCTCGGGCAGCTTGCGCGGCCCGAAGACCACCAGCGCGATGGCCAGGACGATCAGGATCTGGATGGGGGAGAAGTCGAGCACCGTGGCGTCCCGGGTCGGTTGCCGCCCTAGCGTAGCCGCGGCTCCCGGCCCCGGCCAGCCGGAATGTGGCCTGGTACCGTCCGGATCGTGCCGACCGACCCGCACGCCGACTACGTCGTCCGCCAGATGCGGGACGCCATCATCGACGCCGACCTCAAGCTGCTGCAGCTGGTCAACCAGCGGCTCACGCTGGTGAAGCGGCTCCGCGAGTACAAGACCGCCCAGGGCATGCCCTTCGTGGATCCCGAGCGCGAGCGCTGGATGCACATCTACCTGCAGGGGGCCAACAAGGGCCCGCTGTCGGCGGAGGGGCTCGACCGCATCTACGACGCGGTGCTGGAGCTCACCAAGCAGGAGACCGGCGGGACGCCCCCCGCCGAGTAGCGCTACCCGGCGAAGTCGTCCGGGTTCACCTCGTCGAGGAACGCCTTGAAGGCCTCCACGACGTCCTCGGTCTCCCCGAGCTGGCCCTCCGCGATGTTGAGGGCGCTCTCCTCGATCACGTTGTCGGCGACGAAGATCGGCGCGTTCGCCCGCACCGCGAGCGCGAGGGCGTCCGACGGGCGCGAGTCGATCTCGATCTCGGTGGTCTGCACGCGCAGCGTGATGAGTGCGAAGAACGTGTTGTCCCGCAGCTCGGTGACCGTGATCCGGGCGATCTCGGCGTCCAGGCCGGCCACCACGTTCGACAGCAGGTCGTGGGTCATGGGACGAGGGGTCTCGACGCCCTGCAGCTTCATGAGGATCGCCGTGGCCTCGGAGCTGCCGATCCAGATCGGCAGGAACTTGTTGTCGTTCACGGTCTTGAGCAGGACGATCGGCTGCTTGGCGCCGATGTCGAAGCTCACCCCGTAGATGGACATCTCCTGCACGACCACTCCCCGCTGGGCCGGTGACCTTGGGCCATGATAGTCCGGGTCGGTCGGCGGACCACCGAGAGCCGTCGCCCGCGGCCGAAACCCGCGACGGGTCCTTGCTGCCCCGTCCCCGGGATTGCTAACCTCGTCGGCGCCCCACGGGGCCCCCGGGCGATTAGCTCAGTCGGTTAGAGCGCATCTCTGATAAGGATGAGGTCCCTGGTTCGAATCCAGGATCGCCCACTCGTCCCCGGCCATGTCACCGAGGACCGGAATGGCCGAGACACGGCGTGCTGTTGTTCCCGCAGGAGGCGGACCAACGCGACCCCCTGAAGAGCATCGGCGCCTCGGTTTGCTCCTGGTCGACGACCACGCGGTGGTCCGCGAGGGCGTGCGCCGGCTCGTGTCGCAGCTCGAGGACATGGTGGTGGTGGGCGAGGGGTCCAGCGGCGAGGAGGCCCTGGAGCTCGTGACGCGACGCCGCCCGGACATCGTGCTCATGGACGCCCGCATGCCCGGCCTGGGCGGCGTCCAGGCCACGCAGCGCCTCACCAGCGACCATCCCGACATCCGCGTCGTGATGTTCACCGCGCACTCCGAGCAGGAGCTGCTGTGGGACGCCCTCGACTGCGGGGCCCAGGGCTTCGTGCTGAAGGACTCCGACAGCGGCACGCTGGTGAACGCCATCCGCCAGGTCGCCGGCGGCGAGCCGTTCGTCGATCCGCGGCTGGCCCCCGACTTCCTGCGGCAGTTCTCGCGGCCGCGCCAGAACAGCGTGCTCTCCGCGCGCGAGCGGGAGATCCTCCAGATGCTGGCCGACGGCTTCTCGAACCGCGAGGTCTCCGAACGGCTCGTCGTGAGCGTCGAGACGGTGAAGACGCACGTCAAGCACATCCTCGCCAAGCTCGAGGCCGAGCACCGTACGCAAGCGGTTGCGATCGGGATTCGACAGTCATTGATCCGCTAGACGACGCAGGGGCGGGCTCCGCGGGGCACGGGCTGGACGCCGCGCTCGTTGCCGTGGCGGCGGTGCGCCTGGGCGATCCCGCGGGCCTCGAGGACTGTCTGTCCCGGCTGGTCCGGGCCCTCGGGGCCCGCGGCGCCGGGGTGCGTCTGAAGGACGCCACCTCCGGCGTGCTGCATCCGGGTCCGTCGGTGGGCCTGCGGTCGGCGCGCGAGGACGGCGGCCACGCGGTGCCCCTGCGGGTGGGCGACGAGACCGTCGGCTCGCTGGACTTGACCGACCTGCCCCCGGACCGGGCCGCCGACGCCGCCCGCGCCGGCATCGCGCTGGGGCTGGCGATCCGCACGGCGCAGCTCTTCGACGGGCTCCAGGCGCGGGCCCGCGACCTGGACCGGGAGGTCCGGCAGCTCATGGCGATGCAGGAGATCGCCCGCGCGGTCACCCGCGTGGCCACACAGGAGGAGCTGGCGCTGGTGGTGGCCCGCCAGGCCCGGCGCCTGCTGCACGGCACCGCGGCCGCCGTCGTGCGGCCGGGCACCGATGGGCCCGTCGTGATGGCCCAGGAGGGCACCCCCCGCACCGTGGCGTGGACCGCCGGGCTCGCCGCCGTCGCATCCGGCCGTGTGCAGGTGCTTCCCGGGCCGGAGATCGCCGTTCCGGTGCCCGGCGAGGACGGCCCCGTGGCCGCCCTGGTCGTCGACGGCGACGGCGGGGCCCCTGCAGACGACGACGTGGACCGCCTGGAGACCCTGGGCCAGCAGGCCGGCATCGCCCTGGCCAATCTGCGGCTGCTGGAGGACCTCCGGCGCGAGCAGGCCCGTCGGGCGGCGGTGGCGGCGGCCCTGGTGCACGCCCAGGAGGAGGAGCGCAGCCGCATCGCCGAGGACCTGCACGACGGGCCCGTTCAGGAGCTGGTGGGCCTGGGCCTCATCCTCGACGCCCTCGCGCAGGAGCTGCGGTCGGCCGGCGCCCCGGGGATCGAGGCGGCCACCCGTGCCTCCGCGGCGGCCCGGGGTGCGGTGGGCGCGCTGCGGGAGGCGATCTTCGACCTGCACCCGATGTCCCTGCAGGAGCTGGGTTTCGCGGCCGCCGTGCGGGTCGTACTGCAGCGCGCCGAGGGCCGGGGACTGCGGACGTCGATGGACGGGCTCGACGCCGCCGACGCCCTCTCGGTGCCCGCGCGCACCGTCGCGTTCCGGATCGTCCAGGAGGCGGTGGCCAACGCGGTGCGCCACTCCGGGGCGGGCCGGCTCACGGTGTCGGCCGGCGGAGACGACGAGGGCCTGTGGGTGGAGGTGGCCGACGACGGACGCGGGTTCCGCCCGGACGAGACGCCGACCCGCGTGGAGGAGGGCCACCTGGGGCTGGCCGCCATGCGGGCCCGCGCGCGGCTCGCCGGCGCGGACGTCGGGGTCACCAGCGAGCCGGGCCGCGGAACCGCGGTGCGGTTGCGCTTCCCTCCGGGGTCAGGCGCCGCGTAGGCGGGCGACGGCGTCCCGGAGGGCGTCCTCGTCCGGGAACCGCAGCTCCACCACCAGATCGCCCTTCGCCCGCGCGCGCACGCGCACGGCCGTGTCGAACGCGGCGGTGAAGGCGTCCAGGGCGTCGTCGGCGGCGGCCGGAAGCTCGGGGCGCGTGGCCGGGCGGCGCTGATCGGCGTTCCGCCGGGCCAGCCGCTCCGCCTCGCGCACCGAGAGGCCGCCGGCGATGATCCGCTCGGCCAGCAGGCGGCGCTCCCGCGCCCCGTCGGCCATGAGCACCGCGCGGGCGTGCCCCTCGCTGAGCTCGCCGCGGTCGACCATGCCCTGCACGTCGTCCGGCAGCTCCAGCAGGCGCAGCAGGTTCGAGACGGTGGGACGGGCGCGGCCGAGGCGGTCGGCCACCTGCTGGTGGCTCTGGCCGAAGTCCTCGGTCAGGACGGCGCACGCGCGGGCGACCTCCATCGGGGAAAGGTCCTCGCGCACCAGGTTCTCCACCAGCGCCAGCTCCAGGCGGCCGCGCTCGTCGGCCTCGCGCACGAGCGCCGGCACCCGCTCCAGACCGGCCTCGCGGGCGGCGCGCCACCGGCGCTCCCCGGCGATGAGGACGTAGCCCTCGGCGTCGGGGCGCACCACGACCGGCTGCACGAGGCCGTGCTGGCGCACCGACTCGACCAGCACCGCGAGGGCGGCGGGATCGATGCGACGGCGCGGCTGATCGGGGTTCGGGTGGATGTCGGCGAGCGCCAGCTCCACGAGGCCCTCGGCCGCCGCCGCGCCGTGCCCCGGCGCCAGCGGCCCCTGCCCAGGCGGCGATTCTGCGTGGGCTCAGGCACGGGCCGCCAGCTCCTTCGCCGCCTCGAAGTAGGCGTCCGCGCCCGCGCAGTGCGGGTCGTAGCGGATGACCGGCTCACCGTAGGAGGGCGCCTCCGCCAGCCGCACGTTGCGCGGCACCACCGTCCGGAACGCGAGCTCCGGGAAGTGCTTGCGCACCTCCGCCACCACGTCGCCGCTCACCCGCGTGCGCGCGTCGTGCATGGTGAGGAGCATCCCCGACACCTTCAGCCCCGGGTTCAGGTGCGTCTGGACGCCCGCGACGGTCTCCATGAGCCGCGACAGGCCCTCCAGGGCGTAGTACTCGCACTGGACGGGGACGATGAGCCGGTCGGCCGCCGTGAGCGCGTTCACCGTGAGCAGGTCCAGCGACGGCGGGCAGTCCAGGAAGATGTAGGCGTAGCGCTCGGTGAGCGGGGCGAGCGCGTGCTCGAGGATGCGTTCGCGCTCGTGCCGGCCCGGCAGCTCCACCGCGGCGCCCGCCAGGTCCTGGGTTCCCGGGATGATGTCCAGGTTGGGGATCTCGGTGGGCCGGACGACGTCCTCCGCCGGGAGGCCGTCGAGGATGATGTCGGCGATCGACGGCCCGTCGCCCGCGCGCACGCCGAGCCCGCTGGAAGCGTTGGCCTGCGGGTCGATATCCACGAGCAGGACCCGCGCCCCCGCCTCGGCGAGGCAGGCCGCGAGGTTGACGGCGGTCGTGGTCTTCCCGACCCCGCCCTTCTGGTTGGCAACGGCGTAGATCACCTTGTCGTTCATGCTCCGCTCGCTATGCGATGGGCCGGGCGGCGGCCCGTCCGGGCCGCCGAGGGTACTTGGAGGGCGTCGGCGCGATACGCCGGAACACCCGCAGAACCCGCTCCGCATCAGGGAATGGGCGGACCGGACGCGCCGGGAGGGGCTCCAGGCCCAGGATGGCCGCCGCCCGGGCGGCGCGGTCCTCGTCCTGCGCGTCCACGGGGGTCGACCACAGCACCGCGTGGCCCCCGGGGGCCACGAACGGGGCGGCCAGCTCCAGCACCGGCACCAGCGGGGCCACCGCCCGGGCCGTCCTCGCGCTCGTGCTTCGCGAGGTGCTCGGAGCGGTCGGCCACCACGCGTACGTTAGGGAGTCCCGCGGACGCCGCGACGAGCCATTCGGCCTTCCGGCGCTCGCTTTCCACGAGCGTGACGGACATCTCCGGTCGCAGCATCGCCAGCACCAGGCCGGGGAATCCGCCCCCGCTGCCCAGATCGACGAGCGGCCCCTCCACCTCGGGGACCACCAGCCCGGCCAGGCTGTCGGCGAGGTGACGGTCGACCGCATCGTCCACATCCTCGATGGCGGTGAGGTTCTGGGGCTCCAGCGCCATGCGGTCGAACAGCGCGACCAGCGCGCCGGCCATCGCCGGCTCCAGCGGCACGCCCAGCGTGCCGGCCGCCGCGAGCAGACGGGCGGCGGGTCCATGTTTCACGTGAAACACCGCGGGTCGATCAGGAGACGGGCTCCGCCGCCGTCCAGGCCGGCCGCGACAGCAGGCTCTCGCGCAGCGCGGCCAGCCGATCGTAGGGCGAGAAGTCGACACCGGTCCGGCCATGCCGGAACAGCACGGGCGCGAGCGCGCAGTCGGCGATGGTGAAACGGTCCAGCACCGCGCCGCGGTCGGACACCATCCCCTCCAGCAGCTCCAGCACGGGCGTCAGCTCCGCGATCGCCGCGGCGGTGCGCTCCGCATCCGGCGGCGCGGCGCCGAACCCCACTCCCGGCACGTATCCCAGCGCGGGCATCTCGACACGGAAGAACGCGGGCCGGATGGTGGTCGCGTACCGGTCCAGGAACTCGTCGACCCGGATCCGGTCGCGCACCGCGGCCGGATAGAGGTCGTCGCGGCCGGCCTTCAACGCCACGTACCGCAGGATCGTGTGCGACTCCGTCACCACGAAGCCGTCGTCGTCCAGCGCGGGAATGAGCCCCAGCGGGTTCACGGCCAGGTACGACGCCGGTCGTGGTCGGGCCAGCGGCACCTCGCGGCGCTCGTGGGCCAACCCGGTCTCGGCGAGGCAGAACCGGACCTTCAGGCCGTTGGACGACGCCGGGTTGTCATGGAGCACCAGGCCCATCGCGCGTGCGCGCCCCGTCTCAGTCGGCGGGCTCGACGATGATCCGGCGGCGGGGCTCCTCGCCCTCGCTGCGCGTGACCACGTCGGTGCGCTCCTTCAGGGCCATGTGCACGATGCGCCGGTCGTGCGGGGTCATCGCGTCCAGCTCGATCTCCTCACCGAACTCCAGCGCCTCGTCCGCCGCGCGGTTGGCGAGCTCCACGAGCGCCGCCTCACGGCGCGCCCGGTACCCGTCGGCATCGATGTTCACGCGCCGGCGACCGCCGCCCTCCGCCCGGGACACCACCTGCGACGCCAGGTACTGCAGCGCGTCGATCACCTCGCCGCCGCGCCCGATGATGGCGTCCGAGCCCGCACCGGTGATCGCACCGACCAGCCCGCCCTCGTCATCCTCCGACACCGAGACCACGGGGTCCGTGACGCCGAAGGCCCCGGCGACCGCCGTGAGCAGGTCCTGCAGCGCGGTGGCACCCGCGGTGGATTCGGGACTCATCTCACTTCCGCTTCTTCGGGGGCCGACGGTTGCCCGGCTTCGCGCCGCCGCCACCGCCCTGGCCGCGCGGGCGCGGCTTGCGGCGGTTGCCGTCCCCGCCGTTGGACGACGGGCTGCGACGGGCCTCGCCGGCCGCGCGGGCCGGGGGCGCCTCCGGGGCGTCGGACGTCTCCGCCTCGGTGGCGACGGCCGTGGCGGCGCTCTTCGCGGGCGTCCGGGAGCTCTTGGGACCGCCCGGCACCTGGTCGGGGTTGTGGGCGATGTGCAGGCCGATGATGTGCTTGATGATCAGCATCTGGCCGGCCGTCCACAGGTTCGTGGTGACCCAGTAGATGCCGAGCCCGGCGGGGAAGGGGAACTGCAGCGCCGTCAGCACGATCGGGATCGGCAGCAGCCGCATGATCCTGCGCTGCGTCGCCGGCGTGTGCGGCTCGAACGAGAGCTCGGTGGACAGCAGCTGGGACAGGCCATAGATGCCGAGGCCGATCACCAGGGCCATCACGCCCAGGTCGCTCAGGTTCTTGGTGATGTCGTCGACGATCCACAGGAACCCGAGGTCCGTGCCGTCGGCCGCGTCGCGGGAGAAGTTCCGCAGCACGTAGTACAGCGCGAAGAACACCGGCAGCTGGGCCAGCATCGGGAGACACGACGCGAACGGGTTCGCGTTGTTCTCCTGGTACAGCTTCATGACCTCTTCCTGCTGCTTGCGCCGGTCATCCTTGTACTTGCGCTGCACCTCCTTGAGCTGCGGCGCGATGATCTGCATCTGGCGCAGGGAGCGGTACTGCTTGATCACCAGCGGCAGCAGGGCAGCGCGAACCACGAGCGTGAGCACGATGATCGACCACCCGTAGGTGAGGCCGACGCATCGCAGGCCGTCCTCGAGGGGAGTGAGCGGGTTCAACGCGCGCGGAAGAGTCGTTGGTCGGCGGGGTGGTCCACGCCGCCGGGGGTGAGCGGGTTGCAGCGCAGCAGGCGCCACCCGGCCAGAACGGTGCCGCGCGCCACCCCGAACTCGCGCACGGCGGTGACCGCGTACTCCGAGCAGGTCGGGTAGTACCGGCACCGGCGGGCGAACATGGGCGAGATGACCCGCTGGTAGGCCCGGATGGGCGCCGTGGCGACGTCGCGCCCGGTCATGCGGCGGCCCCGTCGGCCGTGGCGGCCCCGTCGGCCACCGCGCGCTCGCCCAGGCCCCGCTCCAGCAGCTCGCGCAGCCGCTCGCCGAGGGCGGCGGAGCCGCGCTCGTCGATGTACTCGGTCACGCCCGGGCGGGCGATGACCACCACGTCGGTGTCACCGGGGACCATCCCCTGGATGGCGGCGAACTGCTCGCGCAGGACGCGCTTCACACGGTTGCGCTCCACCGCGCCGCCCACCTTGCGCGAGACCGACAGGCCGAGCCGCGGGTCCGCGCCCGATTCCCCCTCGCGCGGGAACAGGTAGACCACCAGGTGCCGCCGGTACACGGCGTCGAAGTCACGCGACCGCGAGATCCGGGCCCGGCGGCCACGCCCCGCGTCGTCGGGGGCGGTCATTCCAGTGCTCAGGCCGACAGCCGAGCGCGGCCCTTGGCGCGCCGGCGCTTGAGCACCGCACGGCCGGCGCGCGTGCTCATGCGCTTCCTGAAACCGTGGGTCTTCTGTCGCTTGCGTCGATTCGGCTGATAGGTCCGCTTCACGGGCCGGTTGCTCCTTCGTGCATTGGGCCGTGGACGTGCTCGGGCGAGCGACCGGGTCCGGGCCGGGTCACACGGGGTGACGGACGATACCAGAGGGTCTCAGCCCCGGGGAGGCCCCGGATCCTCCACAGGCTGGGAAAACCCTGTGGACAACCCGCTGACGCCCATTGTCATGGGGTTTTCGGATGTCGTCCGACGGCATCGCTAGGGCCTCCACGACGAAAATTCCCGCATGCACCCATGATCGGATTTCCACAGGCCCTTCCGGCTCTTCCTCCGGGCGTGTCGCCCCGGTTACAGTCGCTGCCCGACCAACCCCGAGCATCCGACGAGCCCGCCCAGCCGCTGTGATCTCCCAGCAACTCCCCGCACCCCCGCGTCGTGTCTCCAGCGCCCTGTCCGCCAGGGTCGCGGTGTACTCGAGCAGGAACGAACCCCCCGAGCTCTCCGAGCTCTCGGAGGCCGACCCCGGCGTGCTCGTCGAGCGCCTGTTCGAGGTCGTCGCCCGGTGGGCGCGCCTGCCCGTGGTCGCCGTCCGCGAGATCATCGAGAACCTGGTCCACGCGGGCTTCCGCGACGCCCTGGTGAGCGTGCTCTGCGACGGCCGCGTCGTGCGTGTGTCCGACTCGGGCCCCGGAATCGAGGACCCCGTGCTCGCCCTGCAGCCCGGGTTCTCCACCGCGGGTCCGCAGGAGCGGATGGTCGTGCGGGGTGCCGGCTGTGGACTGCCGCTGGCCGCCTCCCTCATGGACGCCGAGGGCGGCGCCCTGGAGCTGGTCCACAACATCGGCGGGGGCACCGTGGTCACGCTGTCCGCGCCGTCGCTGCCGGGGGAGGAGGGCGACCCCGCCGCCACCGCGCCGCACGACGACGCGCGGGTGCTCATGGCGCTGCTGCTGGAGCTCGGGCCCTCACGCCCGGACCGGCTGGCCGCCGAGCTGGGATGGCCCGTTTCGCGCTGCGGGCGCGAGCTCGTGGTGCTGGAGGCCCGGGGGTACGTGAGCCGGTCGGAGGAGGGCGTCCGGGCGCTCACCCCGGTCGGCTCCGGCCTCCTGGCCACCCTCTTCTAGTCCCGAACGCTTGACGAAGGGTCCGCAGTGTCGCCCGAAGACGAAGTCCCGCAACCTTCCACGGCCGCAGACGCGGTGTGGACCGAGGTCTGCGACAAGCTCCGCTCCACGCTGAACGCGGCGACCTACGGGTTCGCCTTCGACCGCGCGCGTCCCATCGAGCTCACCGACGACCGTCTCACGGTGGGCGTCGACACCGAGTTCGCCCGGAACTGGGTCCAGCAGCGGTACATGACCCTGCTCAAGGACGCGCTGTTCGAGGTCACCGGCAGCGACCTGGACGTCACGGTGCTCGTGGCGCCGGCGGAGCAGAACGGTGACAACGGGATGGTGCTGCCGCCCGCGCCGGCCGAGCTGCCGCGGCGCTCCCAGGGCCGGCTGCAACCGCGGTTCACCTTCGACTCGTTCGTCACCGGACCGAGCAACCGGTTCGCCCAGGTCGCCGCCCTCGCCGTCGCTGAATCACCTGCAAAGGCGTACAATCCGCTGTTCATCTACGGCGGGGTGGGGCTGGGGAAGACGCACCTGCTGCACGCCATCGGGCACTTCGTCGACACGAACTACCCGGAGCTATCCTACCTCTACGTGTCGGTGGAGACCTTCACCAACGAGTTCATCAACGCGCTGCGTGACGGGAACATCCGGTCGTTCAAGGACCGGTACCGGAACATGGACATCCTCCTCATCGACGACATCCAGTCGCTCCAGGGCCGCGAGCAGACCCAGGAGGAGTTCTTCCACACGTTCAACGCGCTCCACGACGCCGGCAAGCAGATCGTCATCAGCTCGGACCGGCCGCCGAAGGCCATCGCGACGCTCGAGGACCGACTGCGGTCCCGACATCCAGCCGCCGGACCTGGAGACGCGCATCGCGATCCTCCGCAAGCGCGTCCTGCACGACGGTTACGAGGTGCACGACTCCGAGGTGCTCTCGCTGATCGCCGCCCGGGTCGCCACGAACGTGCGCGCGCTGGAGGGCGCCCTCACCCGGGTCGTCGCCCACGCGTCCATCGCCGCCCGGCCGGTGTCGGTGGAGCTGGCCAGCGAGGTCCTCCAGGACCTGTACCCGCCCGGCGAGGGCGCGGTCACGATCGACGGCATCCAGCGCGAGGTGGCGCACTACTTCAAGGTCGGGATCGACGAGATCCAGAGCCACAAGCGCACCCGCCACATCGTCACGCCGCGGCAGGTCGCCATGTACCTGAGCCGTGAGCTCACCGAGAGCTCGCTGCCGGTCATCGGCCGGGCGTTCGGCGGCCGGGACCACACCACGGTGATGTACGCCTGCCAGAAGGTGGCCAAGCAGATGGCCGACGAGGGCGAGATCTACGCGGCGGTGCAGGTCCTCACCAGCCGGCTCACCGGCTCGGCGGCCCGGTGACCGTGGCCCTCCGCGCCTGTGCGCATCCGGTGGAGCGGCGGGGGATGGACCCCGGGTTCTCCCCAGCCCGTGACGCCCCGTCGGGGGTCCTCCCGGGCCCGGTGGACGGATGTGGAGGGCGGCACCCCGTCGCCCACATCCGACGGCACCGTCACAATGGCTTGGCCCGGGCGTTCCGCGTGGGTTATCCCCTTCTCCACAGGGCCTATTATCACCACGAGAGATATGTCTTTTCTTTTCTTTGAACTGCTCATGGAGTCTCGGTTCTCCACCGTGACGGGTAGGGTCTGCTCGTGAGGCTCATCTGCCCCCGTGACGAGCTGTCGGCCACGCTTGCCGCCGTCGGACGCGCCGCCTCGTCCAAGACGACCGTGCCCGTGCTGGGCAACGTCCTGGTCCGGGCCGAGGACGGCCGGGTCGAGCTGTCGGCCACCGACATGGAGGTCTCGCTCCGCTCGCCGCTCGCGGCGACCGTCGAGGAGCCCGGATCCATCGTGCTGCCCCGGCTGGCCGCGGACATCGTGCGGTCCATGTCGCCGGGCGACGTCATCGTCGACCACCGGCCGGGTGAGGGCGTGGTGTCCGTGTCCAGCGGCGCCTCGTCGTTCACGCTCAACTGCCACCAGGCCAGCGAGTTTCCCGAGCTGCCGCCGGACACGGGCGAGGGCATCCGCCTGCCCGCCGCCGCGGTGGTCGCCGCCGCCGAGCGCGTCGGCCGGGCCGCGTCCCGGGACGACACCCGTCCGGTGCTCACCGGCGTGCTGGTGCGCGTCGAGCACGACGCGCTCACCATGGTCGCCACCGACTCGTACCGGCTGGCGGTGCGCCGCACGCCGATCGAGGGCGGCCCGGCCGAGGCCGTGCAGGCGCTCATCCCGGCGCGGGCACTGGCAGAGGTCCAGCGGGTCGTCGGCCTCTCCGGCGCGCAGGAGGTGGAGCTCGTCCTCACCGAGACCCAGGGGATCGTCCGGGCCGGCGAGGTGCGCCTCACCACCCGGCTCATCGACGGGCAGTTCCCCGACTACCGGCAGCTCATCCCGGAGACCTTCGAGCACGACCTCCTGCTCGATCGCAACGAGCTGTTCGGTGTGGTGAGCCGTATCGCGGTGCTGGCCCAGCGGAACACCCCGGTGCGGATGGCGTTCTCGGAGGGTCAGCTCACGGTCTCGGCCAGCAGCGAGCAGCTCGGTGAGGGCCGCGAGTCCGTGCCGGTGGCCTTCCACGGGGACCCGCTCGAGATCGGCTTCAACGTCGAGTTCCTGCGCGCGGGAATCGAGGCCGTGGAGGGCGACGAGCTGCGGCTGGGCGTGTCCAGCCCGCTCCGGCCCGGCCTGCTGCGCGGCGCGGACGAGGAGTTCCGGTACCTGCTCATGCCGATCCGGCTCAGCGGCTGACCGATGCGCCGCCCTCCGGGGCGGCGTGGCGCGTCGCCCGGCTGGAGGTCACCGACCTCCGGTGCTGGCGGCGCGCCGAGCTCGAGCTGCCGTCGGGGCTCGTGGTGGTGTGCGGACCCAACGGCGCCGGCAAGACCTCCCTGGTGGAGGCGATCGTGCTGGCCACCCTCGGGGTGAGCCCCCGGACCGCCCAGCTCTCGGAGCTGGTGCGGCACGACTGCCCCGCGCTGCGCGTGGCGGCCGAGTTGGAGGGCCCGCCGCCCGCCGCACCCCGCACGCGCCGTGAGATCGGCTACGCGGCGGGGATCGGTCGACGGCTGGTCGCGGACGGGGCGGCCGTGCGGCAACTCGCCGCCTGGCGCATCCCGGGATCCGTCCTGGTGTTCGTCCCGGAGGAGCTGCGGGCGGTGAAGGGCCCCCCGGCGGCGCGCCGCCGGTCGCTCGACCGCCTGCTGGAGGCCGTGGTTCCCGGGTTCGCGGAGGACAGCGCGGCGTACCAGGAGGCGCTGGCCCAGCGGAACGCACTGCTGCGCCGCGCGCGGGCCGGTGAGACCGACGTCCGGGCGGCGTTCCCCTGGGAGGCCCGCATGGCCACGCACGGCGCCCGCATCGCCGCCGCCCGGCGGCGGGAGCTGGCCGCGCTGGTCGAGCCCTACGCGCGATGGCTGGAGGCCCTGGGCGGCGGTCCGGGCGGGCGCCTGGCGCTGGAATCCTCGCCCTCCGGCCTGCAGGGCGACCACGAGGAGGCCCTGGAGGCCTCCCTGCGGGCCCATCTGGAGCGCATGCGACCGCGGGAGCTGGCGGCCGGGATGACGATCAGCGGGCCGCACAGGGACGACGTGTGGATCGGCTCGGGCGACCACGACCTGCGGCGGCTGGGAAGCCAGGGGGAGCAGCGCACGGCGGCCCTTGCGCTCCTGCTGGCCCACCGGGAGCGCCTCATCGCCTCCGGCACCTGGCCGGTGCTGCTGCTGGACGACGTCCTGTCGGAGCTGGACCCCGGGCGGCGGGCGGCGCTGCTGGGGGCGGTGGAGGGCACGGGGCAGGTCATCCTCACCGCGGCCGACCCCGAGGCCCACGCAACGGCCGGGGCGCGCGACGCGACCGTGGTGCGCGTGAGCGGGGGAACCATTGCCACCTGAGCGCCCGCGATGGAAGCGCCGCCGGCGGGACGCGTTCGCGGCCACCGACCTGCTGGCCAAGTACCTCGACCGTGCGCCCCAGCAGGGGGACCTCGCCTCCGCCTGGCAGCGCGCGGTCGGCCGGTATGCCGATGAATCACTGCCGATCCGCGCCTCGAAGGCCGGTGTGGTGACGATCGCCTGCGCGGACGCATCGGTGGCGCAGGACATCGCCGCGCGCGCCGACCGGCTGGCCGAGGCCCTGGGCCGCGAGGCCGGGGTGCAGGTGCGCGGCATCCGCGCGGTGATCGCCGACCATGTGCTGCCGGCCAAGGAGGCGCCGGCCCCCCGCCCGCCCGAGCCGCCCGGGGAGGCGGCCCGGGCCGCCGCCGCGGGCATCGCCGCCCAGGTGGAGGACGAGCAGGTGCGCGCCGCGATCGAGCGCGCCGCCGCGGCCGCCCTGCAGCGCCGCTGGACCCCGTGAGGCCGCCGGGGCCCGGGACGCCGCCCCGGACCCCGCGGCCGTCCCGCTAGTCGCCACGGACGCGACCGTGTCGCCCTTGTCCAGGTTCATCACCCGCACGCCGGTGGCGTCCCGGCCCTGCGATGAGATGTCCCGGACCGCCATGCGGATCGTGACGCCGCTGGCCGAGACCGCGACGATCTCGTCCTCCAGGCCCACCATGAAGGCGGCCACCACGTGGCCCCGCTTGCCGGTGAGGCGCGTGCCGATGACGCCCAGGCCGCCGCGGCCCTGGACGTTGAAGCGGTCCAGCTGGGTCCGCTTGCCGTAGCCGGCGTCGGTGACGATGAGGATGGCCGTGTCGTCGCGGGCGACGTCGCAGCTCACCACCTCGTCGGTGGCCTTCAGCTTCATGCCCCGCACGCCGGCCGCCGCGCGGCCCATGGCCCGCACGTCGGTCTCCTTGAAGCGGATCGTGAGGCCGCTGCGGCTGACCATGAAGATCTCGTCGGAGCCGGTGGTCTCGATGACGCGCACCAGCTCGTCGCCCTCGCGCAGGTTGAGCGCGATGAGGCCGTCGCGACGGCCGTTGTCGTACTCGTTGAAGGGCGTCTTCTTCACGACGCCCTTGCGGGTCGCGAAGAACAGGTAGCGCTCGGCCGCGAAGTCACGCGTGTCGATGATCGCCTGGATGTGCTCCCCGGCCTGCAGGGGCAGGAGGTTCACGATCGGCATGCCCTTCGCCGTGCGCTCGCGCTCAGGGATCTCGTGGGCCCGGAGGCGGTAGACCCGCCCGCGGTTCGAGAAGAAGAGCAGGTAGGCGTGCGCGGTGGTGAAGATGATGTGCCGGACGATGTCGTCGGTCTTCAGCTTCGCCCCGGCGACGCCGCGGCCACCGCGGCCCTGGGTCTTGAACGACGCGGCCGAGACGGCCTTGATGTACTGCGCGTCGGTCATGACGACGACGAGTTCCTTGTCGTCGGTCAGGTCCTCGATGCTCATCTCGCCGACGTCGAAGGTGATGGGGCACCTCCGGGGCGTCGCGAACTCCTTCTTGATGCGGGTGAGCTCGTCGGTGATGACGGTGCGCAGCGCCACCGGGTCGCCCAGGATGCGCTCCAGCTCGATGATCTGGGCCTTCACGTCCGAGATCTCCGACTCGATGTCCAGGCGGCTGAGCCGCGTGAGCTGGCCGAGGCGCATCTCGAGGATGTCGTCGGCCTGCAGCTCGCTGAAGCCGAACGGCTCGGTCATGAGGCCCGCCCGCGCGGCGCTGCGGTCGTCGCTGGACCGGATGAGCGCGATGATCTCGTCGATCACGTTGAGGGCCTTCAGGCGGCCCTCGAGGATGTGCTCGCGGTCCTGGGCCTTCTTCAGCCGGAACTGCGACCGCCGGGTGATGACCTCGATCTGGTGGCGCACGTACCCGTTCAGGGCGTCCGCCAGGTTCACGGTGCGCGGGACGCCGTCCACCAGCGCAACCATGTTCACCGGGAAGCTGGTCTGCAGCTGGGTGAGCTTGAACAGGTTGTTCAGGACCACGTTGGCGTTCGCGTCGCGCTTGAGCGTGATGACCAGGCTGGTCTCGCCGCCGGCCGACGCGTCGTTGGCGTCGGCGATCCCCTCGAGGTCGCCCGCGGTGACCAGCTCCTCGATGCGGCCCAGCACCGCGGCGCCGCTGGTCTGGTACGGCAGCTCGCTCACGATGATCTGCATGCCGCCGCGCCGCGTCTCCTCGATGGTCGCGGTGGCGCGCATCTTCACGCTGCCGCGGCCGGTGCGGTACGCCTCGATGATCGGCGCGCGGCCCAGGATGCTGCCGCCCGTCGGGAAGTCCGGGCCCTTGACGAACTCCATCAGGTCGTCGGGCGTGGCCTCGGGGTTCCAGATGAGGTGGATCGTCGCGTCGATGACCTCGCCCAGGTTGTGCGGCGGGATGCTGGTGGCCATGCCCACCGCGATGCCCTGGCTGCCGTTGACCAGCAGGTTGGGGAATCGCGCCGGCAGCACCGCGGGCTCGACCGTGGTGTTGTCGTAGTTCGGGACCATGTCGACGGTGTCTTCGTCGATGTCCGACAGCAGCTGCATGGCCAGCGGGTGCAGGCGGCACTCGGTGTACCGCTCGGCGGCCGGCCCGAAGTCCACCGAGCCGTAGTTCCCGTGGAAGTCGATGAGCGGGTGGCGCAGCGAGAACGGCTGGGCCATGCGCACGAGGGCGGCGTAGATGGCCTGGTTCCCGTGGGGGTGGTACCGGGCCATGGTGTCGCCGGTGACGCGCGCGGACTTGACGTGCGCGCGGTTCGGGCGGAAGCCCTGCTCGTCCATGTCCCAGATGATCCGGCGGTGCACGGGCTTGAGCCCGTCGCGCACGTCCGGGAGGGCCCGCGCCATGATCACCGACATGGCGTAGTCGAGGAAGCTGCGCTCCATCTCGTCCTGGAGCTCGATCGGCTCCACGCCGCCGGTGCCGCCGTCGTTGATGCCGTCGCCCGGGATCTCGGGCGGGAGGTCGTTGCCCGCGTCGCTCACTGAATCACCGGCTAGAAGTCGAGGTTGCGCACGTCACGCGCGTTGGTCGTGATGAACTGCTTGCGGCTCTCCACGTCGTCGCCCATCAGCACGCTGGTGATCTCGTCGGCCAGGGCGGCCTCCTCGAGGGTCACCTGCAGCAGGGTCCGCGTGGTGGCGTCCATCGTCGTGGGCTTGAGCTCCTGCCAGTCCATCTCGCCGAGGCCCTTCAGGCGGTTGAACTCCGCCGAGTGCTTCGGGTTCTGCTCCAGGAACAGGTTCTTTGCCGCGTCGTCCTTGAGGTAGACCTTCTGCTTCCCGACGACCGTCGAGTACAGCGGCGGCTGGGCGATGTAGACGAAGCCCGCCTCCACCAGCGCCTTCATCTGCCGGTAGAAGAACGTGAGCAGCAGCGTCCGGATGTGGCTGCCGTCGACGTCGGCGTCGCAGAGCGCGATGACCTTGTGGTACCGGGCCTTGGTGACGTCGAACTCCTCGCCCACCCCGCCGCCGATCGCGGTGATGAGGGCCTGGATCTCGTTGTTCTTGAGCATCTTGTCGAGGCGGCTGCGCTCGACGTTCAGGATCTTGCCGCGGATGGGCAGCATGGCCTGGGTGCGCGGGTCGCGCGCGTTCAGGGCCGAGCCGCCGGCCGAGTCGCCCTCCACGATGAAGAGCTCGGACTCCTCGGGCTGGTTGCTCTGGCAGTCCTTGAGCTTGTCGGGCATGCCCGCGCCGGTGAGGGCGGTCTTGCGGCGGATCGCGTTCCGGGCGTTCTTGGCGGCCATCCGCGCCTGCGCGGCGGCCTGCGCCTTCTTGACGACCTTGTTGGCCTCGGTGGGGTTCTCCTCGAGCCACTCCGCCAGGCGCTCGTTCGTGGCCTTCTGGACGAAGCTGCGCATGGAGACGTTGCCGAGCTTGGCCTTGGTCTGGCCCTCGAACTGCGGCTCGCGGAGCTTGACCGCGACGATCGCGGTGAGGCCCTCGCGGATGTCCTCGCCCAGCAGGTTCTCGTCCCGCTCCTTGAGGAGGCCCTTGGCCCGGGCGTACTTGTTCAGGACACCGGTGAGGGCCGCCCGGAACCCCTCGATGTGCATGCCGCCCTCGGTGGTGCTGATGCCGTTGGCGTAGCCGTGGATTCCCTCGTAGTAGCCGGTGTTCCACTGCATGGCGATGTCGAGGGTCTGGCCCTGGTCGTCGAAGTCCTCGAAGTACGCGACCTTCGCGAACAGGGCGTCCTTGGAGGCGTTCAGGTGGCGCACGAAGTCGACGATGCCGCCGTCGTACCGGAACGTGACGTCCTGCTGGCGGTCCACCCGCTCGTCCCGGAAGACGATCTCCAGGCCCCGGTTGAGGAACGCCATGGTCTGCAGCCGCTCGAGCACGGTGCGGGCGACGAACTCGGTGCCCTCGGCGACGAAGATGGTGGGGTCCGGCCAGAACGTGACCGACGTGCCGGACTTCCGCGCGATCGTCGGAGCCGTCGGCGGGGCGTCCACCGGGGCGAGCGGGCCCTGCGGCACGCCGCCGTCGGCGTAGACCTGGTGGTAGTGGCGCCCATCCTTGTCGATGTCGAGCACCAGGCGCCGGGAAAGGGCGTTGACGACGCTGACGCCGACGCCGTGGAGGCCACCGGAGACCTTGTAGCCCTCGCCGCCGAACTTGCCGCCCGCGTGGAGGACCGTGAGGACGACCTCGGCGGCGCTCTTGCCCTTGTGCTCACCCGAGGGGTACGGGTCGACCGGGATGCCGCGCCCGTCGTCGTCGACGCGGCAGCCGCCGTCGGCGAGCAGGGTGACGCCGATGCGCGTGCAGAAGCCCGCCATGGCCTCGTCGACGGAGTTGTCGACGACTTCCCAGATGAGGTGGTGGAGTCCGCTGAGGCCGGTGCTCCCGATGTACATCCCGGGGCGCTTGCGGACCGGATCGAGGCCTTCGAGGACCTGGATGTCCTTCGCGGCGTAGCTGCCCGTGGGCATGGGCGACCCGCTCGGCTTTGCGGCGTTGTCCGTCACGTTCTCCTGACGTCCTGCGAATGTCGGGGGGGCCGAATGACGTCGACGGGGTCGACAGGCGGCCCGGGTTCTCCCCGCCGCGCCGCGCCAGACCTCCCCGTGGAACCACGAGGGCGATCGCCATTCCTCATTGGGGCGTCAGTCTACCAGCCCTCCCGGTCGGCACCGAACGCGGATCGCGCCCAATTGCAGGGAGTTCGCATCGAGCGCGCCGGCTCGGCGCGGATTCCCCGCCGCCCTGATCGCGCGGTGGTCACGCGGTGGCCGGATCGCGCCCCGGCCACCGCCCGGTCTCACCGCCGGCGGACGGTCTCACAGCCGCTCACCACGTCCAGCCGGTCGGCCGCCACCACGTCCCGTCCCGGTCCGCAGTCCACCCGGTCGGGGGTGCCGTCGCGGGCCGCCACGCGGTCGTCGCCGGCCCCGGCGCGCACGTCGTCCGGGCCGCGTCCGCCCGAGAGCCGGTCGGCCCCCGGCCCGCCCAGCACCCGGTCGGCCCCGGTGCCGGCGTCGATCACGTCGTTCCCGCCGCCGCCGTCCGCGATGTCGCTGCCCACGCCGCCCGCGATGCGGTCGGCCCCGGCCGCGCCGAGCATGCGGTCGCTGCCGGCTCCGCCCCGGATCACGTCGTTCCCGGCGCCGCCCGCCAGCAGGTCGTCGCCGGTCTCGCCGTCCAGCGTGTCCGTGCCGGAGCCGCCGAACACCCGGTCGTTGCCGGGCCCGGCGATCGCGCAGTCGTCGCCCTCGCCCGCCCGCACGGTGTCGTCGCCCTCCAGCGCCGTGATGCGGTCGCCCGCGGGGCCGCCGTCGATCGTGTCCACCCCGGAGGTCCCGGTGCGCGGGTTGGCGCAGGCGCCGGGCAGGAAGTCGTCGTCGCGGATGGACGCCGTCATCGCTGACCTCGACGATGGCGACGCCGAAGACCTCGTCGCCCTCCACCAGGCCGTCCTGCACCACGGGGATGTTCAGGACCACCTGGGTCTGTCCCGCGCCGAACGTGGTGGTGGCGGTCGCCGGCGAGTAGTCGCCCCCCGCCGTCGCCGTGCCGTCGACGGTCGTCCACCGCACCGCCGCGCCGGGCGCCGCCCGCAGGACCACCTGCGCGGTCCCGGCCTGCTCTCCCACCGTCACGTCGCCACCGGTCTGCGCGGCCTGCACGCCCAGCGGCACCAGGCCGCCCAGCGCGACCGCGGTGAGGCACACCGCCCGACGAAGCATCGGCTCCACCTCCCGTCCGTTTGGGCGACCCTACGGCCGGGTCCCGGGATCAGGCGCGCGCGGCGGTTCCGCCGATGGCGGCCCGCAACCGGGCGGCGTACGCGGTGGGGTCCAGCACCAGGCCGTAGACGCCCGCGCCCAGCTCCAGTCCGGCCAGGGTCCCGATGCGGGGGATGGCCTCCATGTGCCAGTGCACCGCGTCCGGTCCCCCGGCGCGGCCCTGGTGCAGCCACAGGTTCGCGGCGTCCGTCCCCACCACCTGGGCGGCGGCGCGCGTCACACGGCGGATCAGCCGGCCGAGCGCCTCGGCGCCGGCCCGGTCCCAGCGCGGGGCGTGCGTGCGCGGGGCGATGCGCACCACCGCCGTGAGCGGCGGGATCTCGGGGCACCACGCCACCAGCCCGTCCTCCTCGGCCACCACCCTGGCGTCGTCCCCGGCCAGGTCGGCGCACAGCGGGCAGGGTCCCGCGGTGAACGCGGCCTCGCGGGCGGCCAGCCGCGGCGGGTCCACCGGCAGCCCCACCAGCTGGGTGTGGGTGTGCTGCAGCGACGCGCCCGCCTGCGCGCCCTGGTTCAGGAACAGGAACGTGCGGTGCGTCTGCTCCGCCACGGCGCGCTCGCGCTCCCACCAGCCCCGCGCCGCCCACGAGGCCTCCTCGTGGGTGAGGTAGTTGATCACCACCTCGTGCGCGCCCTCGGGCGGCACGATGACCGGGTAGCGGTTGGGCACGGCCCGCACGCGCCAGCCCGGCCCGTCGGCCGGACCCGCGTCCCGCAGGGCCCACCGCTCGGGCGGGGTCTGGTCCTCCGCGCCCGGGCAGAACGGGCAGCCGGGCACGGGCCCGTCGGCCGGGGGCGGCAGGCCGGCCGTGCGCGGCCGGGTGTCCGGGACGTCGTGGGGGCGGTCCATCCGCCCGGGGGCGAACAGCAGGACCTCCCCCGTGAGGGGGTCGCGCAGGACCCGGGTCAGGAGGCCTTCCGCTCCTGCTCCGCGCCCTCGGACGCCTGCGCTGCGGCGAGCGACGCCTTCAGGGCCGCCATGAGGTCCACGACCGGGGCGGGCTCGGCCTGGGCCTCCGGCGCCACGACGTCCTGGCCCTCGGCCTTCGCCTCCAGCATCTCCAGCAGCGCCCTGCGGGTCTCGTTCACGTACTCGGAGGCGTCGAACGCGCGGGTCATCCCCGTGACCAGCTGCTCGGCGATGTCCAGCTCCGCCTGCGCCACCTCGACGCCCTCGATGCGGCCGCGGATCTCGGCCTGCACGTCCGTGCGCACGTCCTCGGGGTAGTACAGCGTCTGCAGCGTCAGCACCCCGTCCACCGCCCGCAGGAGCACCAGGTGCTCCTTCGTGGACAGCACGAACCGCCCGATCGCGGCGCGGCCGGTGCGCTCCAGCGCGGCCACCAGCAGGGCGTACGGACGCTCCGCGCGGTCCTGCGGCTCCAGCCAGTAGGCCTTCTCGAAGAACACCGGGTCCACCTCCGGCAGCTCCACGAACTGCAGGATCTGCACGGTCTTCTCCTGCCGGGGCGCGAAGCGCGCCAGCTCCTCCTCCTCCACCAGCACGTACCGGCCCTTCCCGGCCTCCCAGCCCTTCACGGTGTCCTCGGGCTGCACCTCGACGTCGCGGTCGGGGTCCCACCGCTTCTGCTTGACCGGGCGGTTGGTCTCACGGACCAGGGTGCGGAAGCTGGGGTCCTTGCGGTCCTGGGCGATGCCCACGTTGACCGGGATGGTGACCAGGCCGAAGCTGACGAAGCCCTTCCAGATGGCGC